>Ga0126373_10004292_pt1 | contig 10884 bp, 15 predicted proteins | sample PanSoiMetPlot_11_FD_92545 | JGI IMG/M metagenome (GOLD analysis project Ga0126373, IMG submission 92545) | Tropical forest soil microbial communities from Panama - MetaG Plot_11 | ecosystem: Environmental > Terrestrial > Soil > Tropical forest > Bulk soil | place: Panama | collected 2016-02-17
TCATCGAACAGGGGCACCGCGCAAGCAACGTTGTCACTTGTCTCAGGTCCCTCGTGCGCGACGCACAGCTAAAGTTCGCCGATGTTCAGATCAATGAGGCCGTCGACGAGGTTCTTCTTCTTTCTAAGAGGGAGCTTGAACGCGCTGGTATCACCCTTAGGACCGACTTCGACACATCGATGCCGAAAATCCAGGCGGATCGAGTGCAGCTTCAACAGGTCGTTCTCAACCTCGTGCGCAATGCCATTGACGCCATGACCGCTGTCGATGGAAGGGCCCGCGTTCTAACCGCCTCATCAAAGATGACCGACGGCCACGCCTCTGTAACGATCGGCGACACGGGCGTGGGCATCGATCCCGCGAGCAGGGAGCGTCTGTTCGACGCGCTGTACACGACCAAGCGCGAGGGACTCGGCCTGGGTCTGTCGATCTGCCGCAAAATTGTTAGTGCCCATGGAGGACGTTTATGGGTGGAGAAGAACACGAGGCACGGCGCGACGTTCGCCTTCACGCTTCCTCTTCGCCAGTCCGTCCAATTGTCGGAGAAAAACTGAGAATGTCTTCGTCAGTCTTTGTTCACATCGTCGACGACGACGAGGCGGTTCGCGAGTCGCTTGCAGACCTGCTCCGGTCCATGGACTATCAGGTAGCGCTCTACGCATCTGCCGCAGAGTTTCTCAATGTCGACTTGCCGGACGCGGCTGCATGTCTGGTACTCGACGTTCGGCTGCCGGGCACGAGTGGGCTAGAACTTCAAGAGTATCTGACACATGTCAACATTCGACTGCCTGTCATTTTGATGACTGGCTTTGGCGACATTCCCATGTCCGTAAAGGGCATGAAGGCGGGCGCGGTCGACTTCCTCACAAAGCCGATACGGCATCAGGATCTGCTTGATGCGGTTGCCGTCGCAGTTCGAATGGACCAACGCGAGCGCCAAGAGGTCGCGCAGATTGCTCAGTTGCGGGAGCGGTATGCACTGCTGACGCCTCGTGAGCGGCAAGTGATGGCACTGGTCGCGTCCGGGTTGATGAACAAGCAAGTCGCCAACGAACTGTCGATCAGCGAAGTTACAGTGAAGATGCATCGCAGCAGCGCCATGCGAAAGCTGGGAGCAAAATCCGTCGCGAGGCTCGCTCGGATGGTCGACCTACTCGATATCCAGATGTGAGGCTCGCGGCCGTCACCTCGGCCCGGACCATACCACGCTGCCGATCCAACAGCGCCCCTGATATTGACGCGCGGCATGGATAGAACTCTGCTAGAGACTCTTCGCGTTGCGAGCCGCGGCTTGATGATGGCACAATTTCGGGGCGGCTGTAATATTTGGTGGCACAATCCTTAGCAAAGCACTTGCTCAAACGTTCAGACACTTTTCCAAAATCAAAAACACACAATCATGTATCAGAGGGATCTAAATTCCCGGCAAGCCAACGCCGCCCGTCGGCACGACTCGTCCACCGCAAGATTGAATTGCCACCACAGCTGGCATAAGTGCGACGGCTCGCGAGATCGAGCCAGAAAGTCAAACCGAGCTACGATCCTGCGCTGATTCTTGCGGCAAGAGCAAGCTAGGATCGTTAGTTGCCACAAATCTCATTCCCGAAGACTTGTGCGTGACGCCAGTCGTAGGTTGAATTCAAAAGCAATTGTAGTCCCCGCTTGTAACCGCCACCCGCGACGCTCAACGGGACATAGACAACGCAATCTAAATTTTGCTAGGCAGTTTAAGAAAAGAACTGATCATGCACGATGGAAAGATCGACCATTCTTGGTACCTATCACCCATACAGTGACAATAAGCGAACGTACGATCGTTTGAGACAACGCAATGCATAAATTAATTTTAGTGATCATGTTTCTTTTAGTTATTAGTTTTGCTTGTGGATACGGTTTGCGCGACTGGATTTCGCGCCGGCGACGACAGGAGGTGCGAAAGAAATTCTATGAGAGGTACCCTAAACCCCATGCACGCCCGTCGAAGACAGAGACCATGACAGGCGCAACCCACAGAGAACTCACCATTCGGGAGCTTGATGAGCGGTTAAGCAGGCTCGAGAATCGAATTCGCTGACACTACACTAGAGATTGAGGCGTTCCGCAGTCTCGTCCTGGCGCCTCAAACGAGGGGGCAGGCCGCACGATGAGGTACAGCCCTCTTTGGGATAGCATCACGCTGAATTGGGGCAGCAGGAGTTCGTCGATCACAGGGGGCTCGGCGGTGCGCGTCGGGACGTCGGACTGTCGAGGTTGGCGGGTCAACGTCGGTCATCTTTGCCATTCATTCCCGCCGGCGAACCATGCCGAACGGACTCGGTTTCCCCGGGATTCGTCGTTCGTGGACGGGCAGTCGATTGTCGAGTTCGAGGCCAAGCTCTAGGGCAACCTCGACAAGCTCTGGAATTGGCCGTCATCAGGGAGCTACTTTCCTCCGCTGGGGCCGCGATATGCCCGCATGCACTCGGCGGCTGGTCAGGTGGCGTTTGTCCAACAGCGAAGTTCGGCGGTGGAAGCGGTTGCTACGTAGGTTGGCGTCGTCGAGGGTTTGTCTCGCGATTTGCCAGCACCCTGGCCCCCAAACAGTTTTGACGCACCAGCGGTCATTTGAGGCATTCTGGCACAACCAGGTACCATGTCGTCGCGATGCAGATGGGCATGGCGCGGAACGAATCTCTGCGGAACTTAGGGACGTCGCAAGCTCGGCTGGATTGTGCCGGACGACCGCTATACAGGGACGTAGGCGGTTGTTCAATCGGATGTCACACTCAGGCGATATGCAACCTTTGCCCGTGCCAGGGATGCCGTCAGAACGATCGCCAGCAAGCCGAACGATGAAACGGCAAACCGCAGTCATCGAGCGAGATGATGAGGCGCTCTAAGTAAGCTTTGGCTCCTGTGCAAGCCGACTTAAAAGGGGGTTGGATTGACCAGGGATCTTACCGAACAACAATTCGCGCACTGGACCGCAGTGTGCGACAATTACGGCCATCGACAAAGCTGGAAAATGGGAGATCCAATAATAGCAGCGCTCCAAGGAACGGCGCCGCGGGCCCTTTTTTCCGGGCTTGATCTCGTTGAAGTCAGACCGTTCCGCCGTGTTCAACACAGTGCAAATGGTCATGTCCAGTGTGCAACCGCCGGCGCTCGCTGAAACTCAAGAACCAATTTGTGGGGGTCCTCGAAGGCATCTAATGGGAGCACTCGACGCATCGCTGTTGGTGCTCACGCTCACTGAGCCGAACTCGCTAGTGGACAAATTTGAGGCGGCGATCGACCGTCTCCTGCAACCTCTAGGGCCTCTGACGAAACGCCGGCGGCGGGAGTGCGCGATCCTGCCTTGGTTCGTGAGTCGAGGTCACCCCTGGGCGGGGACGCCTGGCTAAATCACGGTTCTGCTGCTGATAACGTCCTGTGTTGCTGACCATTGTGATGAGTTGCTAGCGAAACCGGTGACCACAGGGACGTTGCCGTCCGCCAACGAAAAGGTAATCGTGAGTTCAGAAGGAGGAAACGCAGGAGGTAACGTGAAACACTTAATTGAGTATTTTGATCGTGCCTATATCATAAATTTGGTCGATCGTCCGGATCGGCGACGCCAAGTGAAGCGGGAATTCAGGCTCGCTGGAATCAGCATACCAAATGAAAAGGTGCAGTTTTATACGGCTTTGCGGCCCGCCGACAAGGGCCGCTTTCATAGTGTTGGAGTGAGAGGATGTTTCACCAGCCACAGAAATGTTCTAGAACTTGCCAATCGAGAGGGCCTTCGAAACGTATTGATACTTGAAGACGACGTGAGTTTCAGAGGCGTGGGGGCCGCCTTCGTGCGAGAGCTGACTATGCAACTATCTCGTGAAGATTGGGATGTTGCATTTCTAGCGTATCTATTGCCTCCCGAGGAGGCCCTAAAAGACGTAAAGCGCCCTTTGACCCGATGGCCAAATGACATCTTGGGCGCGCATTTCTATGCGGTGAACGGACGCTTTATTCAAACCATCCTTCAATACATGTACGAGTGCGAGTTGCGTCCGCGCGACCATCCCCTCGGCGGTCCGATGCCTGCGGACGGAGCTTATAATCACGTGCGGTACGTTATGCCGAATATCAATTTGTTCGTTTCCGTTCCGGGTTTAGCTCACCAACGAAGCTCTAGGACGGACATAGGTGATACCACAGCCTTTGACAAGCTCGTTTGGTTGAGCCCGATCCTGCGCGGGTTGAGGGTCATTAAACATTGGCGGCGAATGGCAGTGGACAAGAATACACTACGCTACCTGGCGAAAAGATAATAGTTGTCGTTAAACTCAGCGCGAGTTTGAGCAATTCATGGGGCCTCGGCAAGCGCACCACACGGTTTCCGGATTTGGCGCGGAATTTCTCCGCTAGCTCGGCCGCGGTCGGGCATGAAAGAAATCTAGTGATGCCAGATTTCGCGATGTACCGCGGCGGCGGCTCTCGTCTGCGCTACGCCACGGCCGCGCATCGGGCTTGCCTTCCCGGCTTGCCGGTGGAGCGCAGTCCCGTTACCGACAGTCCCCCGGTTCCCTGATGGACATCGGAACCTGACATTGTAGCACCTATGTTAGGGGTCTGAATTTAGAGCAGATGGAGAACGCGAAGGAACCCCCACATGTGCGTCCCGAGCAGCCCAAGGCTTCCTAACAGGATGATAGGCGAGCCTTGGAGCTGTATCGGGAATACGCGCCGTACGCAATCTTAACGGAATCGCGGCGACGTCCGCATCATATGATGTGCGGTCCTCGCCGCGATCTTACCCATTCACGTCTTCGCCGGCCCATCGGCCATCAATGTCAACTTCTGCGACGCGCAACCAACGCTCCTGTGCGGCTTCCCACTCTCGCTCACGTTTCCGTTCGAGTTCTTCAAGCTCGACCACACGTCGCTCCAAGCTTTCGATTCGCGCCATCATCGCTTCTTGCTGCGAACGATCGGCTCCATGGCTGGAGTTAGTCATTAGTTAGCCTCATATACTCGCGCCAAGGGCGTTATATACATATACCCGCCAACACCAAATTCTCATTCGAACTGGCCAAATAGGAATGTGTTCGTAGCTTTGTAAGCCCATAGCGCCTAAGAATACAACGTCAAGGCAACTCTCGAAAAGATCGTGCGAACGAAATCGGATCAATGTGACACTTCTCAGCGATGGCGACATATTATCGTCTCCCGGGCGACCGTACAATCTCAAATAACGCTGTTAGTTCGGTCACGATTGGGTGAGCTGGTTTCGTTGCATACATGCCGATAGTGCATGTCAAACACACGTCATATGGCCATGGTAGTATTCTAAATAGCAGAGAGACGGTCATGAAATACCTGCCACCCACGTTATCGGCCCGATCTGCTTGCGTCGAAAATCAGCACGAGCGAATCCTACCCGACCTTTGACAGAACGGACGTCGTGACCTGCTGATGCTCGATCCAAGGGAGGACTTTGACGACTATCGTCAACCAATCTGAGCCGTCGGTTCGGACCTCGCGACGGTGCAGGACGTGGCCCGCGAAACAAATCGATCCTGTTCTCAACAAAGCGGTTCGTGTGATCGGACACGCCGAGCTTTTGAGCCTCTCGAGAATTTGTCCCATCGCGACTCGCCGGCCAATGGCACCCTGGCCGCGTTTTGAACAATTGGCGATCCGTCATGCAATGAGTGTGATGCCTGCGGCGCTCCGTGACGGCACACTTCCTTACAGCCGCTGCGACCGGGCGGGCGGGCGTCGCCACGACGCTCATTGGACGAAAAGCGTGCAATGAAGCCATACGACGTTCTGCAACGGCCCAGCGCGTAGATACGCGCAAATCGAGCGGGGGCCTTCAGTGGGGCAGGAACGGCCCCGAGCTGCTTGGGCGAGTCGCCGCGTTGACCGCTCTCGAGATCTGCAACGTAGCTCTGCCTAATCCCGGCAGCATCGGCCAGCGCGACCCGGGTTATCCCTCGCCAGTCACGAACAACCGCGATGGGATTTCTCGCCAGCAGCGATGCCATCGGCGACGGCCTTCGGAATGGCAACCTCCCAACGCTCGCCGAGCGCGCGATGCGCACGTGCGACGAGGCGGCGGGTGCCCGCATCCTCTTCAGCTTCGGCGGCGAGCGAGTCAGGCGCTCCTTCGCGCGGGAGCACCGCGAGTTGATCCGCATGAGGGATCCTTTTGAACTGCACCTCGGTCATGGCGCTGTTTCAATCCTCGTAGATCTCGCCACGGTGGCGGAGCGCCACGACAATATTCGTCGTCGGCACGCGCCAGTCGCCGACGCGCAGACAGGCGCCCTCGCGCCCACTACGGCTCTTCACGTCGTTAGCGCCCGTCTTCGCATAACGGACAAGCTTGCGATCGATTCGCTGGCAGATCGCCGGGGTAAGCTTTGCTCATTATCTCGTGGCCGCGACCGTTATATTCGCTACCGTGCAGAAGATGGTGCGACTCCGGCTTCCCTTACTTGCCAAGCGCAACAAGCTCCTGTGGATCGCGACACGTCTCGACCCGGATGCTCACAAGGCTCGGCATCGAGGTGCTCTAGCAGATTCCGATTGAGCGGCAGAGCCTTCGCGGGGCAGTGACCGCCGCTCAGAGGGTGGTGGACATTGGACGACCCGGGTTACGATTTCTTGGTTAGTGGCGAGAACCGACCGTAGCGTTTCAGTACCGGACCCAACCCGACCGGCACGTCACATGGCTGCGCGATGCGCGCGGATTCATGCTGTCGACGGTGGAGCAATGGATAACCCGAGGGGGTGGGGCGATGGTCCCGCCTCTCGATGGCCAACCCGGCGTCGGCCTTGCGAGCATTTCTGCGCTATGCGGCAAAGCACGGAATATACACGGCTGGCATCGACTGACCGACCTCGGCTCTATCGGCAAGAGTCGCTGCCCCGACTTGGTCCGACGTGCAGGGGGGCGCCTGATTGCTGCTTTTGCCATAACAGCTGTAGCCTTACGCTCGGTCGCTTAATGCACGCTCGCTCACTCCGGTTGAAGTCGCCGATCCTTGGCCGCGGTTGGGCGCTCGGATAGAGACGCCGTTCCAAGGCTTCGTCCGTCATGTCCTCAGGAAGCGGCTAATCAATTGGCCTCCCGCGTCCGTCGGCTGGAGCCTCCGGCTGCAGCGACACTCACCCCGATGCGATTCTCTTTGCTCTTGATATGGAGACAGGACCCAGGGCGCCTTTCGACGACTCCGAGCTGAAGAGCTTTTTAGATTGTAAATCATCCCTCGATACGATGTTCACGTAAAGCGCTTCAGTAATTTCCGCAACGTTCTAGGTAGGATCCACCTTCCGGTGTGGACAAGAATTTCGAAGAATGTGGGATGACCGTGGCGGACGGCCTCCCATGGGATTCCGAAGAAGGCGAGCCAGTCCCGTTCCCCTCGCGCCCAAATGCTGAGGTTTGACAAAAGAAAGCTCGCATATGGTCGAGGCCCAACCAGTGCGCGAACGGAATGAAACCACTTCGCATCATCGCGCCAGGTTACGCCTTGAAGACTAAGTCGCTCAGCTCCGGCGTCAGAGTGCCAGATGCTAAGCGGCTTTGGAACGAACGCGAGGCCAACACCCTCGAGGACGGAGGCCCGAACCAGTAAATCCCATTCGTCATTCGGAACCTTTCGCCATGGCACGCGGGTTAATAGCTTCTTGGTGGTCATGAGCGTGGACGTCTGGAGACGAATTTCGCTGGTCTCAGAGTTTTTCCTAAGAAATAGGTATTCTGCTACCGACTCGGAATTGCGGGGCTGTCGGCGGGGCCACTCGATGTCGCCGCTGGGAGCTTTTTCAATAAGACCGCACGAGACAAGCGGATGCGTCCACCTCGACGCGCGACCGGCTTCCAGCTGACATTGCAATTTTGTGGGCAGCCATTCGTCATCGTCATCCAAGAAGGCGACCCAAGACCCGCGCGCTTCACCCACTCCAATGTTACGCGCTTCATGGGCGCCCACCGATTTCTCCAGGGTAATAACTCTAAGACGGGGGTCGTCAATCTGCCCTAGCACCTGAGAGGTCTCCTCGTCCGGCCCGTCGACGACGACGATAACTTCAAGGTTGCCCCATGTCTGGTTGAGAGCGCTCGACGTCGCCCGTGAAACAAGTTTGGGCCGATTGCGTGTAGGAATAACAGCACTAACCATCTCTGCCTCAGGTTGCATCAGTGGCGAGCCTCCGGCCAGAATCAGTTCCAATGGGTGAGTGCCGTTTCCGAAGCACCTAGATGCGAGCATCGCCTGTTCGAATTTGCCCATCTCATTCCTACCAGCCTGACTCCATTAATCGGCGGCCTTGACTCCGCAATCGACGTGGCATTTCGCGAGCGCGCGCGCCGCGGGCAGTTTCGATTCCAGGTTTGCGAGTCCACTAACGACGGTGACCGGCATCATCATCAATTTTGGCCCTGCACGGCAATATCCCCACAAACAGCAGCTTTAAGTCCGGCGCAATCTCAGACAGTCGACGATAGAACAAACATAGCCGCTTGTTCGGGTCATCGGCACGGCGTCGGCAAAAACTCTCTTGGATCGCCTTGACGTGGTCTCGTTTCATGGAGCTACTTCTCGACTTCGTGGCTCACTTACGCACCGCTTCGGTGTGACCAGCGGTCGCAACTGGTGTCGTCTGCACACGTGCTTCAGCGAGGTTTGCCACGCTCGGCGAAAGGAAACCCTTGCGCGGGTAGTACCACGATGTGAGCGCGAGGCAGTTCGCATAGAACGCCAGGTAAGTTTGACTGCGAGAAAGCAGACTACGCGTGGGGGCAATCGATGCACTAAGCTGCGGGCAATCAAGTAACCACCGCAGGTGCCGATCGCGCCTATGAATCCGGGGGCGGCGCACACCGTCTATACTGTCGATCTTCAAAGCGGCCGCCCGACCAGCGCCGCCCGAGCCCATACTCGCGCATTCCTCCTAACGTTGGCATTATGGACTTTAATTGTTTGGCAACACGACACCAATTCCGATACGCTGCTCTTTGCTCGCAACAAGAAGACTATGACGCAGAACGTCATCTAACAACATCGTTCTGAAGATTTTAGTTTGAATTCACCTCGCGCACCGAGTAATTCGGGTAGTAGATCTACAGGTTACGTTTTGCACGTTGATTGCGAAGTGCACCCCAGGACTACGCGAGCCGGAAAAGCGGATAGCGTCGGCCTTGGGCGATCTGGTTTTGATGTCCGGCGTGCTCTTAGCCGCCTTTCAACTACAGACAGGGATCTTCCGTGGTGGGATTCCGCCTTCAGATTCATGGCATATATACGCTTGGCATTCTCCATGGGAGTCGTGGAACTGCTTACGTAGCCGCTTTGCCCGTCGTGACAGAGTTGGCCACAGCGAATCTATGATTGCCAGCCAACCAAATGGCCAGCGAGTCCGGGTGGAGGAATCGTCCAACGCATGTTTCCCGTAACGGCAGGTGGGGCGAAGCCAAATCATTGACTTTCTTCGTCTCGATCTTGGGTTTTTCGCCGAAACGTAGGGCCGAAATTCGGCCGTTTTCTTCGTTGTTTACGCTTGCTGCCTTCTCGCGCTGTCTCTTGAAGGAACAGGGAGGACGCCATGTTCCTGCGGGTGGTCCCCGCGGCAGGCCGCAGTGGCGTCAAGCACGAATCCGCGCGCGTGATCGAACTTTATCGCGAGCCGGCGGCGAGGCGACGGGCAGCCTGTCCCCGGATATCAGCTGCGGGACAGGCAGATGCCATCCCGATTTTAATCCCGTGGACGCTGAACTGCACCAAGCGCCGATCTTAAGCAACTTGAGACGAATGATGCCATACGTTGCGTTGGCAAAGTGCGTTTGATCCAGGCCAATGCGACGCAGGGCGCACAGCAGAACGTAGGCCATCGCCAATCCGAAGACAAAGTGCACGCCGTTCGCTTCGCACCACGCCATTAACTCCTCGCGAGCAAAGCCGCTGCCGGCCCAGCAATAGAATGCGAACCCGTGGCCACCTTCGGTGAATGTGGGTGACTAGGCGTGCCACCTCCTCGACCGAACCGGTTGCCGCGTCCACGCTCGCACGCCGGCCGGCAAATGTCGTCCGCAGAACCGCAATAACCGTGGAAGAACTGGCTCTCCTGCTCCCCGTGCACAAGATTGTCAGTCGCATGAAGATCAAGAACAATCCTGTTTGGTGCTTGCTCGTGCGTCTCCAGGGGCGGCGCGCCGGCCGTAAGGACCGCTACCCGTCGGAGCCCGAGCGGGTTGTGGCCTGACAGGTTGTGGCACAGAGATCCCAAAACAGTCCGGTTGGCCCTCAAGCCATCAACCATCCTGGACGTCGGACCGGAGAACGGCCGGCGTGATCCGATAGTGAGCTGATTGTGAGCAATGCGATCAGAAACCTCAGCACATAAACATACGGGCTATCCGGTCGGGCCATTGGGTGTCACAGCAACGGTCGGGGCAAATTTGGCACCGTAACGATCTTTGAAGGGTCGCGTATCGATCTCCTCCAATTCGATCTCCCGGTTGAGCACCTTGGCCTTCCACACCTGGTGTTCGTTCTCCCGACTATGGAATTCCGGCATTACCTCCTTGGCGAAGAGCTCGAGACTGTCGCAGATATGCTCATGAGTGTTTTTGCCTGCCTGGTTCAGTAAAATGACCTGGTCGATGTGCGAGGTCTCGAACCGGCGCAGCTTTCGCCGCAGCGTTTCCGGCGAGCCGATGAGGCCACCGGCCAATGCGTTTGCGGCGACGTCCGGTGTGGTGCGCTTCCATGCCTCGTACTCGTCCCACATGTTGACGGTGCCCGGCGCTGGTCGCTCGCGCGCCGTGGATTGGCCGTAGTAGCGCAAGGCGAACTGGAAGAACGTGGCGCCTTCAGCGCGCTGCCGTGCCTCCTCGTCGGTCTTCGCGCACATGAAGAA
>Ga0126373_10004293_pt1 | contig 10881 bp, 13 predicted proteins | sample PanSoiMetPlot_11_FD_92545 | JGI IMG/M metagenome (GOLD analysis project Ga0126373, IMG submission 92545) | Tropical forest soil microbial communities from Panama - MetaG Plot_11 | ecosystem: Environmental > Terrestrial > Soil > Tropical forest > Bulk soil | place: Panama | collected 2016-02-17
ATTCGGCCTTGGCCCCCTGGTCTCGCGGATCGCGGGCCCAGCGCACGAAATCCGCAACTGCGCGCGCCGGCCGATAGCAATCGAACACCTTGATGACCAGGCCGCGAGCCGCGAGATCGCGCGCAACTTCGGCCAGTGCATTTGCAGCCGGCTGGGTGAGCAGACAACGCGGCGCGCGGTAACCGTTGATCGGCCGACCGACAAAATTGTGCGAGCCGGCATAGCGGATGTTGGCGACCAAGCCTGGAACGATGGCCCCCGCATCGACGAGCATTGCAGAGGTCGGCGAGGCGTCCGCGGGCACAATGGCCGCGCCTAGCGCGCACACCAGAGGGATCACCAGCCAGAGTCTCGGCATCACTTTACGACTCGCGGATTCAAGATGAACAGCATTCATCTACGATGCTTATATCTCAACTTTGATTCTTTAATCGATTGCCGTCGCGGGGCCCGGATACCTCTGAAGCGATTTTTCATCAATGAGAGTGATTTGTCTTCATTGCACAATGAACATCATGTTGTTGATCATCAATGCTTTCTAAAAGAAAATCAGCGAAGAGCTTTCCGTGAACCAGAGTACCTGCTGGGGAATAAGAATAGCCGTCGGGTGTTCAAGCGAACATTGCGCAAGGACCGCCCAAATGCAGTGGACCGCTACAGGCCCGACACGGCCAAAACCGTCAATGCCTCCTTCGCGTAAGCATCACAACCGAATCCGCGATCTCGTCCTTCAGAGTGCTGGCCGGTTGTTCAACCGCCACGGCTTCAACGCCGTGTCGATTGATGACGTCATGGCCGAGGCTGGCCTCACGCGCGGAAGTTTTTATTGTTACTTCTCGTCGAAGAGCGATCTATACGCGCAATCGGTTGCGTGGTCCACGAGGATCGCGAGAATCCAAAACCCAGCGGCTCGGAGCGCACGCGCGCCGACAAGATCGTGCAGGACTATTTGTCCGAGGCTGAAGATTCGACCGCCGACACCTTCCCGATGATCGGCCTGCCCAACGACATTTCGCGCACCGATCGGGCCGTCAGACAGGCATTCGAGGCTGCGCTTAAATTGATGATTCAGTCGTTCGAGCAAGCTGGTAACGGCAATGCCGAGACGCGGCACACGAATGCACTCGCCATCGCTGCGCTTTGCGTTGGCGGCATGGTTCTGGCGCGCTCGATCGATGACCGCAAGCTGGGCGATGAGCTAAGGGGCGCCGCCAAGGCGACTGCGCTCGGCCTTGGCAAGTGGTGAATTCGAAAGCGGTAAGCACCGCCGCTACTGCGGACAGGCTGACAGCCAGCGCGCTTCGATATTTTCTTGCGAGTCGACCATCGGCATGCCGGCCATAGCCGCCTTGCTCTGCACCGTGCCCGTATAGTGCCGTGGGCTATCGAAGTTGAACTCGCCGGTCAGCTCCATGTCGAGCTGCCCCTTGCAAGTCAGTCGCCAAGACAGGCGCGAATCGGCCAAGTTGCGTTCGATCGGCGCGCATGTCGAATTGACGGTGCGGGATACCGGCGAAAAGGTGGTGGCAAGGTCGGCGACGTCATGGGGCGTGAGGCATTTCGACGACTCGTGGGGCGGCCCGATCACGCCGCCGGTCTGGGTCCTGCTGATCACCTGCCATAGCCCGGGCTCGATCCCATCCGCCAAGACCGTTGAACCGCCCAAGGCGCATGCGACGACCAGCCCGCAAGCAACCCGGGAAGCAATCGGGTAAAGCGGCGCACTTGCGCTGCGATTTCGGATCATTTCGGTAGCCCGGCCATAGCTTTGGTGTGGGAACAGCTTTCCCGATCAATCGTTATCACGAGACTTCAACCTCGGGTGAATACGCATTTGGTCACGGGGATTCGGCGACTATTTCGTTTCAAGTCCTTCGGGCCAGGTCTTTCTTTGGTCAGGTCTTTTCGGGCCAAGTCGAACTCAGTCCACCCGCCGCGCTGTGGCAAGGGAGGATGGCATGAATCATTCGATGTACGGCGCTGACCGCGCCACACACCTGAAAATCGTGGTGATCGCCCTAATTTGCGCATTGGTGGTCGCGGCGATCGGCATTTTTGCCCATGTCACAAGCAGTATCGACCTCGGCACGGCGGCCTTGGTCAAAGCTGGTCGGCCAACGAGCGTGAGCGGGGATATCCCTGCCATACGATAGCGCGCTACGACCGGGGCCGGCCTGATTACCCCGATGATCCCGGAAGTGCCTCGATCATTCGGCCTCTAAACAACGTCGGACCGGTTGGCGCGCCCGTTGCCGAGCCGCCGCCCGGCTCAAGCGAAACCGAATAGGTTGCGCCCCGCATCGTCTCGACATCGATATTCTGGGGAATCGCGCGGGTCGTAACCACGTTCTCACCGACCGGCCCGAGAGAGGCCGGTTTCGGTAACTTGTTTGAATTAAGCCACAATTCGTAGCTCCGCCCGCTGTCCGGCGCCGCGGTCAGCCTGCGTATGGTGATCGTCCGATGTTGCGGATCGAGCATCACCAGAAAGGCTGGCGCCGTCGGCTCCTGCTGCAACACGGCCACAAGCTGAGGAACGGCTGCGGGTTTTAGCGCGCCGGTTATGATCTGCCGCTGTCCGCTAGAGAGGCCGGGCACGACATGAGTGATGGCAATATAGGCTGCGAGCAGCGCCGCAATCGCGCTCGCGCCGATGGCGAGGCTGCGCCAGCGCCCGGCATTCCGATCCGTGGGAGCGGTTTCCGCGCCGGCCGTGGTTTCGGTAACGGTTGATTTCGGTAGCCGATCGGTCAATTCGGCAGTCGCTTCCGAAGGCAACAGCGTTGATGCTAGGCCGGCCGTCTTGGCGTCCTCGGAGCTTTGCGGCTGATCGGAGAGCAAATCCGGCACCGTTTGCAAGCTCGGCTCGGCACTCGCGTCGACCTCCGGACTGGCCGCGGCGGCGGCCGCATCGGCCGGCTCGGGTTGCACGCCAGTGACTTCGAGGGTCTCAGAGGCTGCTTGAGTCCGCCGTTCGGCGCCATCGATCCCGGTTTTGATCCGCTCCCACAGATCCGGCGGCGGCTCGACGGCCTCGACCATCACGTTGAGCTCACCGAGCCGGTGCTCCCATACCCGTACCGTCTCGGCGAACCCGGCGTCCCGCGCCAGCAGCGCTTCCGCCTGCTCGCGTTCTGCCGCCGACAGCGTGCCTAGAACGTATTCGGCGGCAAGGGCATCGTGATCATCATCGTACATTGCTGCCTCAATTGACTTTGTCCAAGCAAGATGCGGTCACGCCCGCACCGGTCGGCTCATGCTCCCATACACTCGCGAATTTCGAGCAGACTGCGGCGAAGCCACGTCTTGATCGTGTTCACCGGAATGTCGAGCTTGCTCGCCAGATGATCGCGGCTCCAGCCGCTGTAATAGGCCAGCAGCACGATCCGCTGCTTTTCCGGGTCCAGCCGACCGAGGCAGGAGAGCAGGCGCTTGAGCTCCGTCGTCATCTCGCGCCGGGCCAACGGCGCGGCGCTCTCGGCGGCGGGTTCAGGCGCCTCGGGCTCTTCATTGATCGCGACGTCTCCCTGCTTGCGCACGATGTCGATAGCCCTGTTGCGCGCCATAGCGACCATCCAGGTAATCGGACTTGCCGTTGCGGGATCGAACTGATCGGCCATTTTCCACACTTTGCGGTAGGTTTCCTCCATGACCTCTTCGGCCAAAGCGGGGCGGCCAAGGATGCGCAGCAGCACCCCATAGAGCTTTGCGCGGGTGGCGCCATAAAGGCGCTCGAACGCAGCCTCATCGCCCCTCGCGACGGCGCCCAGCAGCCAAACGAGCTCGGTCTGCATCAACATGATCGCCCCGGACCCGGGAATTGGGCCTTCAGTCTCCCCCCACCGATCAGGCCGGGATCGGCCTTAAAACCACCCCCGTTAGAACAGGCGACGCGCGCCGCGCGGCAAAGCCTCGCGCGGCGCCGGGCTTGATGGCTCGTGAATATTATCGCCGTGGAAAGGGGGCTTCGTCGAGAGCGAAAGCAGGCTGTTTTCGCCTACCCGGGCGGGCGCCGAGGTGGGTGCAGACCCTCGAATTTGCGCGGTAAATCTGCACCCCGAAACGCCTTGCCGCTTATCCGAGACCTACGTCTGGCGTTGGGATGTCGGCAGGGCTCAAGCACGAACGGTACCCGCGCGCAGGAGGTCGGCTTCGGGCAACTCATGCGCTCCGGAGGCGGTGTCGATTTCCCGCTCGCGCATTTGATCGCGCACATCGAGCAACTCGACCTTCCTTAGATCGTCAAACGCCTCGCCAAGCGCCGATTTCGCGTCCCCAAGCTGGATCCGCAGCTCATCGACCGATCGCTTGAGATTTTCCCGGCGTGCAATCGCCGCCTTGGCATAGGTCGGATACGCAAAATGCGCCGGATCGTGGATGCCTGCGCGATCCTGCTCGATCCGGATTTCACGCTCGAGCTCGCCGGCCACACGATCGAATTCGGCGATCATCGTTTCGATCTGCGCAACCCTGCGCCGCTTCTCGTCGAGTTGAAACTTCTTGAGCCGAACTAGCGTCTCACGGGACTTCATCGACCATTACTCCCCCGAAGCCACGGATCAGGCAGCCCCACCCGCTCGGCCTCGCAACCAGGCGAGGAGCGAAAGGCACGGCGCCCGCGATGGGAGTTATTGTGGCGCGATAACGTTAGCGTTCGGTTTCCGTCATAGGCGTCGGCGCCCTCAAGGGTCATTTTTCGACGTGGAAGGCCCCGCGCGGGCCGGATTTGCCGCTCACCGAGCCCGCATTTGGCAACTTCAGGGCCTTCTGGAAAAGAATTGGTTACCTGGGGGCCGCCGTTCTTAATGGCTTGTTTACCCGCAGCGTTAATCATTGCCCCGATCGTCCTTAAGGACCAGGCTCGCCCGCCCGCATATACACGCGGGCCGGAGGGCGAGTCAGATGAATCGGTTAACGCCCAGACTTAATCCAACACATGAACGAAGCCGTAGCCAAAAACCCGCCAGGTAACAAGACTTTGAGACACTTTCGCCAGGCAAGCCTAAAGGCCACTTGCGCGACAGAATCAGGTTTTGTTAACCATACGTTCGTTAGTGTCCCGAATCAGTTTGTCTTTGGCGTTTTCCAGAGGCCGCCGCCGCGGCGCGCCGAGCTTGAGCCCGTGCGGCGAAGAAGGGGACCGGCATGCGCGTTCTGCTGATCGAAGACGATAGCGCCACCGCGCAATCGATCGAATTGATGCTCAAATCCGAGAGCTTCAACGTCTACACGACGGATCTTGGAGAAGAAGGCATCGACCTCGGGAAAATCTACGACTACGACATCATCCTCCTGGACCTGAACCTGCCGGATATGTCCGGCTTCGAGGTGCTTCGAAGCCTGCGCGTATCGAAGGTGAAAACGCCGATCCTGATCCTCTCCGGCCTCGCCGGGATCGAGGACAAGGTCAGGGGGCTTGGCTTCGGCGCCGACGACTACATGACCAAGCCGTTCCACAAGGATGAATTGGTGGCCCGGATACACGCGATCGTGCGCCGCTCGAAGGGGCACGCGCAATCCGTCATCCAGACCGGCGATCTCGTAGTCAACCTCGACACCAAGACGGTTGAGGTCAACGGCGCGCGGGTGCACCTCACGGGCAAAGAATATCAGATGCTGGAGCTCCTGAGCCTGCGCAAAGGCACGACGCTGACGAAGGAGATGTTCCTCAATCACCTCTACGGCGGCATGGACGAGCCGGAATTGAAGATCATCGACGTTTTCATCTGCAAGCTCCGGAAAAAGCTCGCCAACGCCTCGAATGGTAAGAATTACATCGAGACGGTGTGGGGCCGTGGCTACGTGCTACGCGAGCCATCAGACGAAGAAGCAAAAATCCCAGCCTGATTTCCTTGGTAAGCGAAACCCCGGCTCTCGGCCGGGGTTTTTGCTTGTGGGGATCCGTTCTCGTGCACGATCCAGAAAAGCGAGAACCGGTTTTCCGAAAAGATCATGCGCAAACAGCTAAAGCGAAATAGTGATTCCACCTAATCCCGGTGCGTTTTAACGGCCGCCATTGATTGCAATCAGGCGTGGCCGCGCGTGCGTCGTCCTTGGCTGCGCCAGAAGGCGGGGGCCGATCGTGTTGACCGTGTAAAGTCCCGGTTTGTCGCTCACCATTCTAAAGCGATCGCACAAGCCTACCGCGGTTTCCGCAGCGCCGAGGATGAGATAGCCGTCGCTCGATAGTGCTCCGGCCAGGCGGCGAAGCACGTCACTCTTCGTATCCTGGTCGAAATAGATCAGAACGTTCCGGCACAGGATCACGTCGAAGGTTCCAAGCGACGCAAAATCCGCAAGAAGATTGAAGCGGCGATATTTGACCATGGCGCGAACTTGCGGAGCGATCTGCCATTGCCCGCCGACTTGCGTGAAATATTTGACGAGCAGCTTAATCGGCAGCCCGCGCTGCACTTCGAATTGGCTGTAGAGTCCCTGCCGCGCGCGATCCAGCACGGGGCGCGAGAGATCGGTTGCCAATATTTCGATGCGCCAACCGGCGATCGCGCTCGCCATTTCCTGAAGACAAATGGCGATCGAATAAGGCTCTTGCCCGTTTGCCGCAGCCGCACACCAGATCCGGACGGCACGCGGTCGCCGCCGCGCCGCCAGCAATGCCGGCATGACGAGGCGACGGAAATGATCGAACGGCGACTTGTCGCGAAAGAAGAACGATTCACTCGTCGTCATCGCTTCGACCACCGCGGTCATAAGCGCAGCGTCGCGGGTGGTTTTGAGCGCCAACACCAGCTCGCCCACGCCGCTGTGGCCTGCTTGCCGGGCGAGCGGCAGCAGACGGCTCTCGACGAAATAGTGCTTGTCCGCACCCAGCGCGAGGCCGCAGTGTTGCTGCAGCGCTTGCCGGAGAAAATCATAGTCAAGCGGCGTCACGACCCAAGCCTCGAATCAGGGCGGCATCGTTCACGACCAGGGCCGCGCACGATTTGACTGAATGCGGCATCAAATCAGACCTACTTCTTGGAATTTTTCTTCGACGATATCCTTGTCGAATGGCTTCATGATGTATTCGTCGGCCCCGGCCTGGAGGGCGCGGGCAATATGGGCGACATCGTTCTCGGTCGTGCAGAAAACGACTTTGGGCCGCGCGCCGCCGGGAAGACGCCGTAACGCGCGCAAGAAATCATAGCCGTCCATTTTCGGCATATTCCAATCCAGCAATATCGCATCGGGCAATTCGCGCTGGCAGGCGTCGAACGCTTGCTCGCCGTTCTCGGCTTCGAGAATCTGAAACTCGAGACCCTCCAGGATTCGCCGCGCCACCTTGCGGATGATGCCGGAGTCATCGACGATCAGGCACGTCTTCATGTTGTCCTCACTGTGTCAGCGCGCGGACGGCTTGAAAGAGCACTTTTTGCATTTGCCTTTTTACTGCGTGGCGCTCGAGCGCGAACTGCCGAAATCCAGCATGCGATCGGCATCGAGCGCGACAAGAATCTTCTCGTCGAGCCGGAATACCCCGGTTGCTGCAGCGTCCAGCGTAGGGTCGAGATTGATCGGGGCCGGCTCGCGATCCCGGTCGGCCAGGCTGAGCACTTCGCCGAGGCGGTCCACCAGGATGCCAAACGATTCCGCCCTGCGCTCAATCCCGATGACCATTTGTGCACTGGTGTCCCTCGGCGCTTCGAGTTCAAGCCGATGGGCCAGATCAATCACGGTGACGATGCGACCGCGCAAATTGAGAACGCCCGCGATTTCACGGCCCGCCAGCGGCACGCGGGTTACGTCGGCCAGAGGGAAAACGTCCTGAACATGCTCGATCGGCAGCCCGAACAGCTGACCCGCAGTTGTGAAGGTAACGTAATCGGTCATTTGCCGATGTCACCTAAGGGTTCATGCCGCGCGACCGAGCGAGCCACTGCCGGCCAGGAAAAACTCAACGTCGATGATTTCGGTCGTGATGCCTCTCACGAGCGCGTAACCAAGTACGCCAGCTCGATCGGCGGCAATTTTGAGATCGAGCCTTTCCTCGGCGATGTCGACGATCTCATCGATGAGGAGACCAATCGAGCAGCCCTGTTCCAAGAACACAAGAACAAGTTGGGTTCCTTCCCGCTTGATCCGCATCTGCATGTCGAAGCTAAGGAGCGGCACCAACGCGTCGCGGTATTTCGCAATGTATCGTCCATCGGCGATCTCGATATTTCGGCAGTCGATCTCCTCGATCCGGCTCACAAGCGACAGCGGCACTGCTTTTGGCCGGTCCGACGCCGCACGAAAAATCAAAAGCGAGACGGTGTCGTGTCGTGCCTTCGGTTCGCGTTCGGCGGTGTCGGTCGACGCTTCGCTTGGCGAGGGCGCGGCACGACCAAGCGATTGTGCAAGCACATTGGGGTCGACGATCAAAATAACCGAGCCGTCGCCAAGGATGGTCATGCCGGAAAATATTGCGATGTGCCGCAGCTTCGACGACATCGGCTTGATGACGATCTCCTCGGTGTGAAAGACATTGTCGACGATAGCACCGAAAATCTGACCGCCCGCTTGAATGACGACCACGAACCCGTTCGCGCCATCACCAGTCGCCAGCTGCAGCGCTTTTTTGACGTCGATAAGCGGCAGTAGCTTCCGCCGAAGCCTAAGCACAGGCGCGGAGTTGATCCGTTCAATCCGGTGCTCGCCGTTAAGCCGAACAAGCTCGAGGACTGAGAGCTGTGGGAAAGCGAAACGTTCGCCGGCTATCTCGACGATCAGAGCGGCGACAATCGCAAGCGTCAGGGGAATTTTGATAACGAAGGTCGTGCCGCTGCCAGGAGCTGACTTCACATCGACGGTACCGCCAAACTTCTCGATATTGTTGCGTACAATATCCATGCCGACGCCGCGGCCGGAAATGCTGGTGATTTCCAATGCGGTCGAAAAACCCGGAGCGAAAATCAGATTGTTGATCTCGGCCTGCGACTTCGCCGAGATTTCGGATTCGCCGATGAGGCCGGCCTCAAGCGCCTTGGCCTTGATGCGCGCGGTATCGAGGCCGCGGCCGTCGTCTGCAATCTCGATCACGACGTAACCACCCTGCCGAGAAGCGGTCAGTCGTATGGTACCCTGTTGCGGCTTGCCCGCGGCGCTTCGCTCGTCGGGATTCTCGATGCCATGGTCGGCGCAATTGCGCACCAGATGGGTGAGCGGATCTTTGACCACATCGAGCACTTGACGATCGAGTTCGGTATTGGCTCCGACCATCTCCAGTCCGATATCCTTGCCGAGATCAGCGGAGAGGTCACGCACGATGCGCGGCGGTTTCTGCCACGCATTGCCGATCGGCTGCATGCGCGTCTTCATCACCTCCCGCTGGACCTGGGTGGTGACGCTCGACAAGCGCTGCAGCGGCACGTTGAATTCGCAATCGTCGCGCCGGCGGAGAACTTCGAGCAGCTGATTGCGCGTCAGAACGAGCTCGGAAACCATGGTCATGAGCTGATCGAGCGTTTCGATGCTCGCCCGGATCGACTGGCTTGCGACGCTGCCTGCTTCCTCGGCAGATTCAGCGAGGTTACGTGGAGCCCCCGCGTCGGCACTCTGGAAAGCGACTTCGTCGCCAATTCGCTCTGAAGCGGCCGACCGGTCATCCTGCCATCGAGGATTCCACGCGCGGGCAGCCGCGCGATTGAGCTCGCCGATCAGGTCGGCGTCGTCGCCGGCAGGTTCGCGTTGCAGCTTCTCCAGCCCGTCGAGGATTGTTTTGATGCGATCAATGGCGGCCAGTATGAGCGATACGGCGTCCCCGGTGACGGCCATGCCGTCACGAAATTTGCCCATCAGCGTTTCGGCGGCGTGCGTGAGCGCCTCGAGCCGCGGCAGTCCAAGAAAGCCGCAGGTTCCTTTGATGGTGTGGACGAGGCGGAAAATGTTGCTGAGAACCTGGCCGTTATTGGGCTCGCGCTCGAAGCGCACCAATTGGGCGTCGACGTGATCGAGGCTTTCGGCCGTCTCGGTCAAAAACTCACGCAACAACTCATCCATGAACGCCTCGTACCGCCGACCACGGGGTCTGGCGGCCTTCAAAACCCTTTGCGTCAACGAACCCCCTCAAAGGACGCGGGAGTCTCTTGCCAAAGCGTTTACTTTCGGTTGCGGAATAGGCGAGTCGGGCCTGGAATAGGCACCCGTTTTTTCGTCAACAGGCGGTTACGACGACCGCATCACCTTCAAGCCTGGCCGAGATCGCGAGGCCGCAATCGCGCGCCAATATGCCGGTATAGAACGGCTGGATGGCATGGGCGTTGACCGGCTCAGCCGGGCTGCCGGCCAGGAGGTCGGTAATGGCTGGAGCCAAACGGGCATTGAGCCCGCGCGCGGTGACCTGATAGCCCTCACCCATCGGATCGGCGGTTAATGTTCCGCCGCGCGGGATAGCCCCGCTCGCGACCAGAAGCATGTTGAGGAGAAGCTTGACCCGGTTCTTGGCGACCAGTGCGCGCGGTAAGTTCCAGACCAGTGTAGCCTTGCCGTCGTCGAGAAGTCCGCGGGCGGCCTTCTCGGCATCGCCAAGCTCGATTTGCGCGCCTGTGGACCCGGAGGCGCCAAAGGCCAAACGGCAAAATTGAAGCTTGGCAGAGGCTTGGCCGGCGCTCTTTTTAATCAGGTCGAGCGCAACGGTCTTCGTTTCTTCATCCTTATCTTCGTCCATCACCTCTAAGCCATTGATGATGGCGCCGACTGGACTGATTAGATCATGGCACACACGCGAGCAAAGGAGCGCGGCAAGGTCAAGGGCGCTGATGATCGGGGGAGCGGTCATGCGATCTGACATAGCGACCTCTGGGCAGCGGCAATCCTGCCGTGGGTGTCATAGCCCAGGCGATTCGGCAATCGTGCCTGGGCCTGGAGCGTGCTAAACCGCCTCGCCCGCTCAAGCCCCCG
>Ga0126373_10004294_pt1 | contig 10881 bp, 7 predicted proteins | sample PanSoiMetPlot_11_FD_92545 | JGI IMG/M metagenome (GOLD analysis project Ga0126373, IMG submission 92545) | Tropical forest soil microbial communities from Panama - MetaG Plot_11 | ecosystem: Environmental > Terrestrial > Soil > Tropical forest > Bulk soil | place: Panama | collected 2016-02-17
CAAAGGCCGGCTCCGGAGGCGTAAGCACAGGTGGTTGCGATCCCAGCAGGCTCCGTCCCGCGGCAAACAGCGACCCGGCCTTTTTTCCTGATGGCTGACGGCAGCTCGTTCTCCGAACCAGGTTGTCCTGCGCTATACGCTGCACTGGAAAACAGCGCCGGCTGAAAGGCAAAACCGACCGGTGTTTGGATGCGCTGCGCGTTAACGTGCATCGAAAGATGCCGGGGCCACTACTTCCAGGCTGGGTTGGCCTGCTTGTGCACCACAAACCGCTGTAACCACCTCGCCACTTTCGACGCCAGGTTTTGTCGGGGGTTCACTAACCTGACCGAGCTTTTGAGCCTACATCTCCGGTTTCCGCGAGTGAAGAACCACGACCTCCTTCATTCCGCCTTATTATATCGTCGATTCTGTCGACTAAATCCAGCCGATCGTCAGAAAATTTTCGCGCGAACAACATCTCTCCCGATCCCCATTCATCTTCGACCCAGACATTCTCTCGTGACTCGAAAAACCTTAGGTGGCCTTCATTAATCTCGGCGGGATGGTCGCCTCGAGATTGGGACCAGTCTACGTACACCAGATCTCGTCTGATCCTCGGGAGAAACGGCGAGTTTCCCAGAATTGTGTGAAAATACATTTCATCGGACGTATTTGAATCTTCGAAGTATTGCCCAACGTGCGGATTATGAGCAACGAATTCCACGATGTACTTGCACGCTTCCCGCGATAACGCCCAATACGCTTTGCCGGCGTAGGCCTCTAGCGCCCCGAGGTATTTCCGGTAGTCCCGTTGGGCTAGACCAACCTTTGCGAACGCTCTCATGGCGAAGCGCCGTACGGGCTTTTTGCAGGGATACATCACTTTGTTGACTTTGGATAGCGGGTAGCCCGGCGCCGGCATTTTTAGCAGGCAAATAAATTCCCAGCCGCGATTCGTCTCCAAAAAACGGTGAATATAGCATCCGCTCCTTAGGGGATAGGTGCTTCCCTGCAATAGAACGAAGTAGTCGTACTCTGGGGAGAAGGAGAGCGCCTGCTCAATTAACCGCAGCGTTGCCTCGACCTGAGAGAATTCGCTCCGATACACGGGTATCCGCCATTCACTGAAAAAGACGTTGTCGCCTCGAATCGAAGAGAACTCCCGGATACTCGTTTTTCGGTCAACATGAATGAAAAACGCACAATCCGCGGTGGAAAGCGTCCCGATCATTCTCCGCAAAAGCAACGGATCTTTGTGAACAGTCATTAGATATGCGATTTTCATGCTTGCTCTTCGTTGACGTTGCGGGGCCACGTCATATTGCCGAAACTTGCTCTCATTTCCCCTTACGGACCCGGTGCCGAAGCGTTTTTGTGAGAGGACCGATATATTGATTCTTACTGATAAAATTGTCGTTCACTTCAGCGATTCTCCTTCGAATGAACACCCTTGCATTCCATGAAAAACCCGGACGCGCACCGCCGGAGTTATCATTGCGATACACTACGGAGAATGTTGAGACGCTTCTAGCAGCCAGTGAAACGGAAACGCGAATTCCGGACTCATCAATTTCATAGGAGGGCAGGGGGGTTCCGTCTTGCAGCACTTGCCCCACCGAAAGGCACGAGCCAGTGTGATTCCACTCTATGAGGAATCTCTGGGAGGTGGCACGATCGTTTACAATGCGAACCGTGCCAGAGTAGGCCCTAACATGATAGGTGCCATTAGACATCCTTCGCTGCAAGATTGAGTTACAGACTGCGGTTTCCAGATCAGACCAGTGTATTTGCGGTACGACTGAGTTGACTGTTGTAGCTGCTTCCGCAACGGTCTCCGGTCTCCTGAAGATCTCGTGATGCTCCTCAATAAGGACCGGCTTGCCGAAGAAAACGCTGAAGGCCATGTCTTGCTTGGTCGGTCGCATTGCGCTGCGAAGAAACAAAGGAAAACCCTCCCATCGAAGGACTGCCGGTTGCGAGAGCTCACCGACACTAAGCTTCACCGGGAGCTTTGACGGATGCGGGGTGGAGTTCGCTGCAGCAAGGAAGTTACGAGATTTGAGAACTTTCATCGCTTCCCTAGAAAATCTCCCCTGGGGAAATACCATGACCTTGTTGCAAGAAAATCCGGCATCCTTGCGAAAAATGTCCATCCTGGCCTCGGCAGTCCGAAGCAAATCATTAAGATGAGCAGTATCGGTTGAAGCAAGCTCCGCCCAGCTATGATCATTTCCGTGGAAGCAGATTCCAAAACGGCTTCGATTTTCCTTGAACATCTCGACAGTTCGCCTTGCGTTCCTCCGGTAGTTGTACGGAATGAAGGCTATGGTCGTAAAGAAATTGTATTTATCCATGAGACGAAGCAGTTCTTCAAACTGAAGAAAGCCATGGCGAGGTCGAAGCAGTGGATCGTCGATAATAAGCGACGCATGGTTCTCGCGAGGATGCCAGCTGTATTCGCCAAACATATGGCGCAGCGCCATGGCATGGGGCACGAATCTTGAGAAATACTCGGCTAAGGGAGTATTCCCAACTTCATGGTTGAGGTCCAAAGTGTCCGCGCTCCCCAAGAACACGATTTCGGTTTTTTGTTGTTTCATGACCATCATGAAGGGGGCGCCACCGATGGCGATGAGGGTTTTGCCTGGGAAATCGTCGATTTCTCCGGAGAAAACCCGATCGTTCAGAGCGTTGACGGGACCAAAAGACAGTCCTGCAAAAGCTCCGCAAATCTCTCTAGAATCTGAAGCGACCTCATAGTGGTGACCAGAATCTGCACGGCACGGGGCCGAACGCAACCGCTGAGCTGATAATAAGCGGATTAGATTCTCCTCGGCCGGGTCCCCCGTAAAACCGTGAACCAGCAGGTAGGGGAAACGCGAGAGCAGACAGGTGATAAGGTCGGCGGAGACAGTGCCTCCGGTCCATTCTTTAATCACCTGAGGATTGACCACCAGGCAGTGAGCTTGTTTCGGTATTGCCTTTTCTATGTACTCGGCATGACACTGAGTTCCCCTGTCGAGAAATAAAGTTTCGCAACTTATCCCTAAGAATTGCGCCAATTGCATTAGGCGAGCGTCTGTCTTAAGAAGGTCATTGATACAAGGGACTACAAGTTTCATGCAAGGTTCCTCAGACGCCGTTCTTTCCTTTCTTTCCTGGTTTGCTTCGAGGCCTGCCCCACCAAACGGATCCAATCCACTGTTTTTCAGCATTTTAGGAGTTGAGAGCTCCGCCAAGCCAAGCCGGAAAGTCCCGATAACCCTTTTGGCGAAGCAACGTCAGCAATTTCCGGTTAGAGGGCTCGTAGACACGCTCGAGCTCGGCACGCAGGCGATCCGAACAGGTCACACTGTCAAACTGTTGTTCGTTTATCCGACAATAGAAGTCCCTGATCCAGCGCTTTAGATTCTTATGTTTTCTCCAAAAGGGCTCAAATTTTCCGTTGATGACACTAGCAATCTTAAAAACGGTGAAATTCTTATGGCGAATCGACCGATTTTCCTGGGTGAACTCAAAGCCGTCATACACCGACGAATCCAATCCGAGCCAGCTGCATAATTCTTGTACCGCGCGCCGGGGATTCTGAGTTAAATGCTCGAAAAAGCTGATGTGGATGGTTTGGGGAAACACCTCGTACCACTCGCGAAGATAGTCCGCATAGGACCCCTGGAGTATCCCTCGCGTAAAGACACTCCCGCCGTAGACATCGACTGGTTTTCCGTTGTCCATCGCCAAAACGGAAGGCAGCTCCTTCAAACCACGCTGGGCATATTGATCAAAGGTCATCTCCAGTGGCAGCTCTCCGATACGCTTCATACTTTGAAAGTAGGAAAGCATCCTCTCAACGGGGTCACGGAACATGAAGATCATCCGGATCGGTCCGAGGTATTCGTGAATTGTCCGGGCCATCCTCGCACCTCCAAAGATATACCGTGGTGAAGCCTCCATGTGGTATTTGCGGTCCGCAGCGGCCGCGAAATACGCTGCATAGGTTTCGATCGGCGGCAGAGTATTTCCTTTTAACAATGGGACGAAGAAATTCGTTTCCTTGATTGAGGAAGGACAGATTTGCGGGTGCTCGGACAGATACGTAAATAGTGAAGTTGTACCTGAACGATTTACGCCTCCGATAATCAAATTTGGCAATATCAACCTTGGCTGTTTGTTCTCAGGTTCAGACATTTTCAACGCTCTCGTTTCTGTGGAATTTGCCGGTGCGAAGGCAGCACTATCAACTGCATTCGGAGTTTCTCTCTGCACCTTCTTGTAGAGGCCCGGTTGTAGAGGATTGCTCTACACCCTCTTTGGGAGACACCGCCGCAGAGTTTGTTAGCAGCAAACTGGCATACACGCCCTTTGTGATTTGCCCAACTACATCCCAGGAATGTCGATTTGCCGCGAAAGCGCGTATCCCCTGCCGACGGTTGTTAAGGTCGTGGTATAGATCGCTATTGAAATACCGTTCAATCGTCTGAGCCAGTGCAGTCGGATCTTCGGGCTTAAATACAAATCCCGTTTTACCCTCGACGATTTCGCTCCTCACGGATCCCACGTCGGCTGCGATAACCGGTAGGCCAAAATTGTAACCCAAAAACAATACACCGCTCTCGTACACGCTTCGGTACGGCAGTACCAAGAGGTCCGCGGCTTTCAGATACAACTCGATCTCGTCGTCTGGAATGAAGTCGGCTCTAACCAGCGCTCGCCCTTCTTCGACGCACCTACCGATTCGCTCTCGAATCGTATCCCAATATTCTTCGCAACCTTTCCCGGGCATTCCGGCCACAACCAACCTGTAATCTTCGCTGCGGGCGGCCAAGTCAAGAAAAGCAGTAACAAGATATTCGAGTCCTTTGTACGGTCTGACTTTACCAAAAAAAAGAATCGTCTTTTCGCCCCGGCGGATTCCCAATCGTTGCTTTGCTTTGTCCGGCGTGAGGCTCGTGTTCGGAACTTCATTGTTGATGCCAAAAGGGATGACTGTGACCCGAGAAGCTCGCACTCGGAACTCTTCGCTGAGTTCCGTCTTCATCTTGTCAGTATGTACAAAGATATGATCAGCAAGCTGGTACTGCATACGCAGCGTGATGCGGTTGAGAAGGGAATCTTTCGCATCTCTTTTGCGGGCATTCACATTATGCACGGTAAGCACAATTTTTTTTCCGAGAACCTTATAGTAGAGAATGAGCACGGTTCGATCGAGGAGCTCAAATTTGTTGTTCCACAGGACGTGAAAGATTCTCGGTTCGGCTGTTGCCGCATAGCGTATGAGCCTGGCATAGTAGGCGCAAGTCCTCGATACCTTCTGTGCCAAGCCCGCATTCGGGTTTTGGTCGCCTCGCAGATGCAGGAAGTTGATCCCCGGCGTGCTTCGGAGTTCTGGAGAATCCAGCTCGTCACTAGCAATGAAGTCCAGATCTACTTCTTTCGAGACGAGCTGCCTTGCCAGGCCGAGTGCGTAAGGTCGGTCTACTCCACCCGTAAGTAGCGTTGCTGTGATCGCGTGACGGCCGCCACATTCTTTCGAGTTAGACATCGCTCTTGGCCTTTGGCTTGCTTGTTTCCACAAAAGTGCAGTAGGACACATTTATCAAGCCCTCATACTCTTGTCGCCGATTGGAATTTCGGCGGCTTCCGGGTGTCGTTCTAGGCCGCGTTGCACTTGTCGAGTTGTCGGAAACGGCTCGCAACATCCGACTCCGTATCAATGGCGTCCGTTGCCTAAATTGGAGGCCGACCCGTTAGATTCCCTCGGTTCTCGAACTTACACATGGCTTTGTCCCAGCGCCTGAATAGGGAAGCCTTCACGTTTGGGAGGACCATCTGTGCCCGTTTCGCCGCTTCGTATCCGAATATCGGTTTGATCCAAGCATATTTCCATCGCAAACGAGGCACCTCGAGAGCGCCCTGGAGCTCGGCAGCCAAGCGCTCGAGCTCCCTCACGAGGTCCGGACGTTCTGGGTAAAAATTGATAAACCAAGTTTGTAAGTATTGCAGACAAGCTGCACGAACTCGTTCGCTTTCTTCTAGAGATCGCAGGTACTGAACGTGTAACTTCATTGAAAGTAGCATTGCGTTTCTTTTCTTGTCTGACATTCCAATGTTACTCACCCTGCTCGAAGTAGTATTTCGGTAGAATACCTTGGCTTCCGGCACGAAACGAATCGCTTTTGAAGCCAAAATCACACGGCAAAAATACTCACCGTCGTCATCGACAAACAGGCGGGTGTCCCACGCTCCCGCTTTCTGCGCCAATTCGCGAGTCGTCAACCAGGTGGCCGTTTGCATGTGAAGGTTGTCCTTCATCTTTCTCAGGAGCCATTCCACTGGGGAAAGGTCGTGCCAAAGCGAGGTTGGCAGCAGGCGAGCGCGGCTCGTCCTGTAGGTGAACGAAGCCCAAGCGGAGGAGAGTAGAATTCGGTTGTTGTCACCTTCTTCTAACGTCCGAAGCTGCCGCTCGACCTTGTCTTCTGCCAGAAGGCCATCGGCGTCGAGCCACTGGATGTAGTCCCCTTGGCTTAGGCGAAAGGCGTGGTTTCGGGCTGATGCGGCACCCTGGTTCTCAGTCGCCACGACAGCGACTTCTTTCGAGGCGAATCGCCGAGCGACTTCTAACGTATGATCGTTGGACCCGTCGTCCACAACAATGATCTCCTTGCTTGGCCACGTTTGTGCAACCGCCGATTGGATCGTTTCGGCGATCCACTCCTCGGCGTTATAAGCAGGGATTAGAATTGAAACCAGGGGTCTCATGATCTCATCGGGTGGAGGACTTCTGACGGCCTGATCGCGCCCGCATCCGAGGTGTCCCGCTCGATAACCGGACTCGGGTCAGAACGTCGGACTGCCCACTCGCCGCTACGCGGTCGTTCATAATTTTGTCCCCACAACCGGCAACGTTTTTCGAGGGGAGGGCGGGCCCTGCTTCGGATGATTGCCGGTACTCATTACTTTCCTTTTTTTCCGACAAGGGCCGATGGCACGCTCCTGGCTCTTGCATTACTCCTGTTATAACCGTTCCTCGTAGTTTGTCCGGCTGTTTCTTCGGTCGTTTTCGACGGCGGACCGTTACGCTTGCCAAAGGAAGCCTGGGCAATCCTTTTACCGCGCGCGCCCTTAAAGGACTCGAAGGCACTGCTCTCCCGTTGAGCCTCGGGGACGGTAATGGCCACCAACAGGAACGTGACCCAAGTCAAGCCAACTTCAAAGGCTGCCTCGGAGACATTATAAAAGACCGTGACGGTCCACACGGCAAGGCCAAATGTGGCAAAGTTTCTGAAGCGATCGAATCTCTTACAGATGGTAAGGTAGCTGGAGATCAAGAATGAAACGAAAATGAAAAGCCCGACCAGGCCCAGATTCAGATAGATATCGAGATAGCCGTTGTGCGCCTCATTAATGTGCGAGAATCCGCTCCAAACTGTCTGGAGCCGCTCACCTAACCAGAAACTCTGGAAACCAGTGCCCAGGATGGGATTGGTGTGCATGTTGAGAAGAAATTTCCAAATTTCCGTTCGGTTCGTAAGGTTGGCATCCCGTCCGAGAGACGGGGCGAGCTGACCGTTTATGTCGAAACCAAACGCCAGGATCACATACAGCAGAAAGAGCGACGGACTCAGTAATTTTAGAAACGTTGGATGGCGTTCCATAAATCTCGTCTGTGCCACGGTGAGGACCGAACAGCCGATCACCAGACAAACGAGCGAGGTGGCGCTGTCTGAAAGATAAAGTACCCACAGCGTCATAATCATGAATAGGATGTTGACGAGGATCAGTCTTTTGATTCTCGGTTCGCGGCGCTCGGGCCAACGGCTGATCGTGTCCCAAAAGAAGAAGATCCCACTTACCAAGCAAATAGCACCCAGCATATTCTTAGAGGTGGTCGGACCCATAAACTCCGCAGCCCCGGTCCATTCCGAATACGCTTTGCCTATCTCTGGAAAATACTTGATGAGCAAAATAGACAGCGGGATGAGCAAATAAGCGAGGCGTCTCAATAGCGCCCGCAGAGCTTCGAGAGGAGAATCGTCAGACAGGACAACGAGAACCATCAAGTAGTTGCCCAGATCTTTATACCAACGTTTGAAGGCGATGAAGGGGAAATCGGACCACACGATGCTAAGGAGCGCAAAAGCAAGAAAGGCGGTTAAAGCAACGTTGCGGCTAAAAAAACTACCCCATCGAAAAGATCGTGATACCAAGATACCGATCGCCAACAGAATCAGTATTGAAAAAACAACGCGGTCTAATGCATTGCCCTCCTCATAAGCCTGGGCCTCGACTCCTGACTGAAGTCCGAGCCACTGCGAGGGCAGCCGCGACGTGAAGAAAAACACCCAGGTCACCGGCACCCATACAGCCCTGAGCCGAACCCCCGAAACCTTGGCGGGGTCGAAATGCAACAGACACAATAGAAGGATGAGCCACAGCGAAAGGGCTAACGTTGGAGGCATGGCATCGATTCCGGCGTCGTTGGTCTGAACCTCGAAGCTCCCGAGGGCTGAGGAAACCCGTTGAGCTGTAGGCGTTTATGACCCAGTCTGCCGATTCTACCCTCGTTCTCTTACAAACTGGAGCCAATCGCGCAAGGCCCCGCCACTCGGTGAGCAATTGTGGCGCGCAGCGAGCCTGCCCAAAGGTTCAAAGATAGGCATAGTTGCGGCACTGGAACAGGGTAGGTTCCTACCCTGTTCGAGGACCGTCCGCTGGTACAGTGGAATTCGGCCTTATCCTTGTGCATCATCGGTCCAAAGAGGTAAATCCTTTAAATGATAATGCGAGCGGCGAAATGACAAAATGGTTTTTGCTAACTTTTCTTCTCATTGCCATTTGTACCCCTGGCGCGTACGCGGCGACCATCAACGCAAATTCATGTAGCGCCCCCGATGTTCAGACGGCCATCAACTCGGCGGCAAGCGGTGACACAGTAACAATTCCTGCGGGAGACTGCGTTTGGTCTACGCAAGTGACTGTGACGGGAGTCTGCATAACACTTCAGGGTGCGAGCGAGAGTGGTACGATAATTGAGGACAACTTGGCCTTGGGCACATCGGGTCTGGTTGTTAGCAATATTCCTGTTACCTGCCAGCCGTTCCGTTTTGCAAACCTGACCTATAAAGTTCACAGCGGTGCTAGTTTCTACCAATTGATGACATTCGCAGGAAATTGTAGCTCTTCAACGTGCAGTTCGATCCGTTTCGACCATGTCACGCTGCCCAATATCCCTTCGCCGATCGGCGGGCAATACGCCATTTTCGTTACCAATTGTTTCGGTGTGGTGGACCACAATAACTTCACCCTGAACCACATGGTGCTGTTCAACGTGCTCTACTCCAACTACCTCGGTGTCGGTGCTGATGGAGATAACTCCTGGGCACAGCCAGACGCTTTTGGGTCGCAGAGCGCGCTCTATTTTGAGGACAACACACTGACGGCCATCAGCGGTAAAGCTGCAATTCACGATTGCGACGGGGACGGTTGCCGTGTTGTTGTGCGGTTTAATACGCTTACCGCGGGGAACTTGGCTTATCATGGAACGGAAACTCCTGCGAGGCATCGCGGGGGTCGCCACTTTGAGTGGTACGGAAACTCCTTTGTTGCGAATTCGTCCAACTACTCGAACATGACAAATCCCAGAAGCGGAACTGGCTTCATGTTCGGAAACACTGTCACACATGCTGGGAATTTCACTCCGACAGCCAACACCTTGATGGCCCTTACTCTTTACAGGGCCAACGATACGTTCACTCCGGCATTTTTCGGCACGTGCGATGGAGAGGGGCCTTTTGACAAGAACGACGGGGCAACGACAACGGCGCCCAGCAGGGTCACAGCGGTCAGTGGCAATACGCTCAGCGATAATACCCGAAGCTGGGCAACAAACCAATTCGCACCCGGTACCAACTACTATTCCATCGTCGACACAACAACGGGGTGGGAAGCCGGGATCGTAAGCAATACGGGCAGCGTTCTGACTTTCACCGGTGCAAACAACCAAACAGCCCCCTCGGTCGGCGACAGTTACCAAATCATCGGGACCACTTTATATGCCCACGGAAGGGCAACGGGAGCAAACGGCTCAGGTGTCCTCACAGACTCAACGAAGAATTGGGGTACCGGTCAGTGGGTTAACGATGGTGCTCCGTACTCAATCCGGAATATCACGCAAAACTGGGGACGGGAAATCGCTTCGAGCACTGCAGATACCGTCACTTCGCAGGGTAGCGAGCTCGGACAGACCGCATCTTGGAATAACGGCGATTCTTATGCAATTCTCCGGGCTACTGTCTGCATTGACCAGCAAGGAAGAGGTCAGGGAAGCTATATCTCTGGCCAGCAGCCTGCGCCGATTGGCTGGGTGTCCCAGTCGCTTCAACCGATTTATGAGTTTGCCGACAGTATTGACCAAGCGCCGGGGTTTGGGATCATCACTACGGACACGGCGAGACTCGTAGCGAATCGAGACTTTTACCAAGAGAGCGTCAACCAGACCGCGCAGACCTCCCCAAGCACCCCGTTCAATGGATCGTCCGGCAACGGGCATGGCACGTTGGCCAATCGACCCGCGATCTGCGCAACCGGCGTCGGTTACTGGGCTACGGATCAAGGAAACTGGAATCACAGCACCAACAAGGGTCAATCAATGGGGTACGGGTTCGGGCAGGGGCAGCTTTTCGTCTGCACGGCAACAAATACTTGGTCGCCGTACTACACGCCTTATACTTATCCGCATCCCCTCGAAACAGGCACTTTGCCCGACCCTCCGGCCGCGCCGACGTCTCTCACGGCTACGGTCCAATGACTTGATTTCAGCTTGCTGCCCGCGCAGCTACGGGGGCCTCGCTGCCTGCAATCGTGGAGCATTTTTCTGAAGGCACGTTGCGCGATTCCGGATCG
>Ga0126373_10004295_pt1 | contig 10880 bp, 21 predicted proteins | sample PanSoiMetPlot_11_FD_92545 | JGI IMG/M metagenome (GOLD analysis project Ga0126373, IMG submission 92545) | Tropical forest soil microbial communities from Panama - MetaG Plot_11 | ecosystem: Environmental > Terrestrial > Soil > Tropical forest > Bulk soil | place: Panama | collected 2016-02-17
CAGAATTGCTGCAAACAATGCATCGACTCGACATTGACTGCATGTATGTCATGCCAGGATGCTCTTTTAGTCGTACATTGAGAAGAGAACACATCGAAGCATTAGAAGGGAAAAATTATCATGTCTATGCACCTGAACACCTTGTACATAATAAGGTGTACGGTTTTTCTATGCGATATCGTGGTTGTGGCGAGCATAATATACCTTATCCTGAGAAGTACGTTATGCTGCCAGAGAATAGGGAATGGAAAGTACCATTCAAGAGAGATAGAGGAACGTGGGACGTTAGCACGCCTCAAGAACTGCTTACAATCCTTCAACTTCTTGAGGATGCTTATAAAGTGCCTATGCTATGGAGTCCTAGCCATGTTGGTTGGGAACGTTTCAAATCAACTGTTAGAGGCGGGATTGAGACTATCCATCCACTCCATGAAACTCAAAGACAAGAGTTCACTATACTGGCAAGAAGGATGCCAGGACCAATAGGCTACGCTTTTCTGCATACACAAGAAGGGTACATTCACGGTATTGATAAGAACGCTCAGTTCTTAGGGGCTGCACAAAGCGTTATGCTAGGCAATGGGAAGTACCTAGAAATGGATGATAGCACAAACTTTCAGGGTTTCTATGAGTACACCATAACAGATACCTCAGAAGAGAGCATCATAGGGGGATGGTTTCCAAGGGAAGGAATAGCTTCCTTAGACTTGTTGCTAGCCATGATGCAAAGTGGCTTGACGTTGCAGGTGGGAAAAGGTATTTGTTGGCCTGAAAGCAAGAAGTACCTGAACACGTGGGCTATTGATATGTGGAATATCAGGCACCAGTTTACAGATCAGGCAACGCTAGCGGGTATCATGGGATCAGCAGATCAGCAGAAGATACTAGAACAATGTGCCAGTACTGCCAAGATGGTACCTAATAGCATGGTAGGGATGTTCGTCCATAAAGGACTACCGCATTGGAATAGACTCATAGTACACCGTGCCATAGCGAACCAATTGCGTAGCATAGGAAGGCTATACAGGGATGAGAACATGGTACCTGTTCTTGTCTGTAGAGACTCACTATACTATGTCTCTGATGAACCCGACCCATATAAGGCACTTCCAAGTATGCTAGAACATGAACACGAACAACGTGGGTATAAGCTCATTGGAACGTGTAAGATAACAGACGATATTAGACATGCTTTTACACGTGCTACAGATAGACGTTTCGGAGTAGGTGGCGTTGAAGGTGTCATTAGAAAGGAAATGGAACATGTCAGGTAACTACGAGTATATAGAGAATGATTTTCTCTATTGTTTTGAGTGTTACAAGAGGTTTACTTTTGCTCACGATGTTAGAGATTTTGAAGAGTACACAGAACTTGTACCTCCTAACGCGATTGTATGGTTGCAGGAAACAAGAGACTGTATATCAGGCTATTGTGCCATACATCAGAAGCAAGAAAACGAGCATCCACGTTTCAAGAGTAACTTGCCCTATGTGTGGCATGATGTAGCAGATAAAGAAACATGGAAGTTAGCGACATTTAATGGGGAAATAGGATACAGAGGTGATAAACATGCTCAATGATGATATGCTTGACGATCTAGTTACAGCCGCATACGAGTATGTTACTCAGTATGGACTACCTACAGAACCGGAAGCAAGAGACTGGATACAATCACTCACACGAGAAGATACTACACCTGAACAGGCTTTTGCGCCGATGTTTGATACGTACTCTAATGGTCTTGGCTTCACTGTCGATGAATGGATGAACATGACATACAACATAGAAGGTATATCAATTCGTCCTGATAGAGGAGGTGTGTGGGTGAACTTTGACTTTGAGTTTGAGAGTGAGGATGGTAGCTATTCAGGCGAGAGAGGAGGTAGTGGACACATCTAATGGAACATACTTGTCACCATCCAAAGTGTAACATTCCTGTACCTCCTAAGATGCTTGCCTGTAGGAAACATTGGTATGTGTTACCGCAAGCCTTGAGAAAACAAGTATGGGCAACATACAGGCCAGGACAGGAAATAGACAAACAGCCAAGTCATGAGTATATGGATACCATAGCACAAGTACAAGCATATTGGAAAAGGAGTTTTTAGTGTACCTCAAAACTGGTACAGAAAACCCTTGACGAACGGTACCTAATAGTGTACAATATAAGTGTACCTAGTTGGTACGAAAAAAGGTTAGTTGAAAGGAAAGTAAAATGCAAGAAGTTACTACACTCGTATGGATTGATGGTATAGGCAGAGTTAGAGCTACTGTTTCCACGTTTTCAGATGGTAAGAATGGTACCGTACGCTACCAGGGTAAAGTGTACGCGGTTAAGTACACTGGTATTTGGCGTACTTTGAAAATCAATCCTGGTAAAGTAGAATTATAATCATCGCTAAGTAGTTCAGAAAGGAACACAACAATGTACAATCCTCAGACGTACGAAACCCTTCGTAACAAAGTTGTTGCTTATCATGAGCAGAAAAGGAACGAAGCTCACACGGCTCACTTGTTCTACATGGATGCTCTGTACTTGGGGCATTTTAACCGTAACCTTCCTGATATCCGTGCCATTGAAGAGAAAGCATGGTCCCAAACAGAAACCGCTCTTGCTATCCTTCACATGGTTAATCGTCAAGAGATCGAGGAGCTTGCACAATAACCCATTTTCTGGTATACTTAAGGAGTACCCATCTTGCGGTACTCCTAATTTTTAAGCTCTTAAGAGCAGAAAGTCGAGAATTTCAATGCCACGTCAAGACCCATTCAACAAGATGAACTGGAAAACCGCGCCAGTCCTTCACCGACTACACGGGAATGTATCCGATCATTTTCAGGATGCACGGGCAGGGGAAGAGTTAGCGGTGAATGAACTGGTCGAGGATTGCATGACTGCCTTCCGTGATCTGGGAATAACCCCCCAAATCGTCACCGAAACTCTGAACCGTGTGTATGGTATCACCCCTGCTAGGACGCCTGAACCCCCCAAAGTTGAGCCAGTGAAGCCGGAAACTGTAGCACCTGCTAAGAAAGCGGGTATCTTCGGATAGGCTTGACAAGCCTGGTCAGCTTGGTTTATACTAGAGATAGGTCGACAAACAGAGAATTTGTCGACCTATTTTTTGTTTGTCGACTCATCCCCCAAGAAAGGACGTTGGACATGTCAGTAAACGGAGATGAAATCGTTGAACCAACAACAGCAGAACCGACAACAGAGACGAGCAGCGGAGAGACAACAGAAGAAACAGTTGAGCAACTTGAGGACAGACTCATTATCGCCCTTGAACGGAATGAACACCTTGAACAGCGACTTGTTGACTGTGAGCGAAGGCTCAGTGAGGTTGAGTCCCACAGGTCCATTTCTGAACCCAGAAACCCAGAGACTACAAACGGAACCCTGGATACCACCCACGATAGAAAGCCCGATACTCCCCCAAGAACTCCCTATTTCTGGTTTAGAAAATGGGGGGAATAACACACTCCCTGAAGGGCTAGAACCTCTCAAGCCAAAGGAACAAAAGTTAGCGACCGATTTATCAGGACTTTACTACCTCATTGGGACTATCGTCAACTTTGCCTCTTCATTTGGTGGGAAAGCCATCATTCTACAGGCCCCCATTCTCTCAGAGTCTCATGTACGCATGGCTCGCCACATTCCACAGTACTATAAGTTTCTCGAAACATTGGTACAGTATAATGACTACATTCCTTGTATCACTTCACACCTTGCCGTTGTTGCTGCAATCATGACGCATCATGACCTTGTACCAGAAGCAGCAAAAGCACACTTTAAGCAACTAGGTTCAGAAGTCACACAAAAAGTACAGTTTCTTGAACTAATGGAAATGCAAGCCAATGCAGCAAACGGTACTGGTCAAAATCCCTTTACAACAGTTTCTTAACTGGCTACGGTTCAATTGGGAACAAGGTGAACACATGTTAGTGTGTGGCAGTACAGGGGACGGGAAAACACGGTTAACAAGTCAGTTACTTGAGTGTAGGGATTATGTTGTGGTTATTGCACTCAAACAACGTGATGATACACTCAAGGTGTTTACCGATGATATACTCCCTACTATGAAGGAACGCTATAAGCTGTATAAAACATGGCCTCCTATGTACTCACATAATCGCGTTGTTTTATGGTTGCGTCCAATAGACATTAAAGATATACCTAAGCAGTCAGCAGAATTTAAGGGAGTATTGCAACGTATCTACCTATCAGGTGGTTGGACGGTTGATTTAGACGATGCGAATTATGCCAGTGGCTTCCTCAAGGCCGCTATGGAAATGGGCGTACTCCTTAACCAGGGACGTTCTAGTGGGTTGTCTATTTTATGTTCTATTCAACAGCCTAAAAGCCTTGTAGGGAGGCTTCCATCAGAGGCACTAAGACAACCACGTCATAAAATCTTTTTTGACATCTCAGATAATGATGATGATTTGCAAGGTGCAAGTACAATCACTGGTATCAATCGCAATGAGTTAGCGTATCTGATGCGTCAACTAGGACGGTGGGACGTACTTTATATTGGCAAGAAAGATAATACTGGAAAACGTATTATCTTTCATGTTGTTCAGTAAGGGGGAATAGCATGATACACTGGCAATTGGCTATCATGCTTTTTGTTTTAAGATATATGGCGCGATCTGAATGGATGCCAACAACGCTACGTAAGGCCGCTATTTATATCCTCGTTTAGTAGGAGCAATGAATGCATCTACATCTCGGTATTCTGCACGCCTTAGGGGTATTCGCGGCGGTACTCGTTATAGGCTTCTTTTGGCGTATTGCTGCACTTTCTCTATCGCAATCTGAAAACGGTACCTTGCAAGATTTAGGGCAGGGTATGGCGTTCCTCTATTAGTAAGGAGTACTCTATTCTATGCCGATGCCAACGGCCGCATTTGCACAAGCACCTACGGCGACCTCACCGATACCAAGTGACGCACCCGTAGGGCAGCAAAAGAAGGGGGCGCAAGAAGGAACAGTAACAATCATTCCTTTTGCACGTGCCTCTAAACTGCATACCGAACAATCTAATACCGTATCGGGTATTAGCATGGTTTCAACGCAACCTCAGTTTTTCAACTTCCCGATTGCATCCTATGGCTTCCTCTCTGCCATCCTCATAACGGTACAGAGTAGTGGCGGAACTACTACCACAGCAGCTGTACCTTTTGAAGATGCTCCCTGGAGCGTACTGTCTCAAGTACTTCTACAGGATGTAAACGGCGTCCCGATTAACCAGCTTTCAGGCTTCAATCAATTTCTTGCCTCAAAGTATGGTGGGTATAGATTGTTCCCTAATGACGACATTGTACGTGGGGATAGTAACAGTGGCGCGGCTGCTGCTACTATTGCAAACACTGCACAAATAAGCGGGGGCGGCCCCCCTGTATGGGCTGCACAAGCAGCGACCGCAACAAACCTCTTTACGGGTGCCTATTGGTCGAACATTGATACGACCAATGGCGCGAATGGTGGAAACTTCAAATTTATCCTTCCGGTGTTCCTTGAATTCGGCCTCGACGGGATGGGGTGTTTACCGAACCTCGACGCAAGCGCACGCTATAACTTGCAACTTTCGCTTCCACCATCTCTCACCACAACAAGCGCAACGGGACCGCTCTTCACTGCTGGGGTGTTTTCAGTGAACCCTACGCTTACCATCACGGTAGAAATACTTGCACGTTCTCAACCTCCGGCTACAGATATGTTCGGAAACCCGAACAGTGTTTCCCCACCTGCTGTTGGTACTGTTCAATACTGGACAGCACAAACGGCGTCGGGACTTGCGAATGGTGCGAATACTATTCAGCTTACCCGCGTCGGGAACCTGATACGCAATCACATCTTCGTTTTTAGGAACACGAATGGTACCCGCCTGACTGCCGAATTCGCATCAGGTACAGGGAGTACAAATGATGTACCACCATTATTCGAGTTTGACTGGGACGTTGGCCAAAGGTATGTAGCGAACATCGCTACACTGAGGATGATTTTTCAGTGGCAGTGTGGCTTCGGTGATGTACCGGATGGTGTACTCGTCTTACCGAACACACTTGACCCTGACTGGTTAGCGTTCTCTGAGTACGGGGACCAATGGCTTCCGACTGTTGGGGCGTCTAAACTAACACTTAGATTTACTACTAATGCGGGAGGTGGTTCACTCACCATTCTTACCAATGACGTGGTACCTGCTAGCGGTCAAGTCTACCAAGCTCCTAATCTGTTACTAATGTGAGAAGATTAAAAAAAGGCGTACGTGTCGCTTTTAGAAAGGCTTCACGTACTGCCTATGTCGAGAACACAAGACACTACGCCGATATCAGTTTACGTTTACTTGCAAAGGATGTTGTTGTTATGCCTACCAAAGTAGAACAAGCCTTGAAAGAGGAAGCACAAAAAAGGTACCCTATCACTGATAAAATGAGTGATGAGGAAAAGGAACAACAACAGAGAAAGCAGGATGCATTGATATACGGTACTATGCGTAACAAGTTTGGTTGGAAACCTAACAGGGAGTTAAAATCGTGATACCAGAACATGTCAAAGGACCACCATTAGTAGCATTCGTTATTGTCGTCTTAGCGGTACTATACTTCGTTGGTATTAGTTTCGCTTTTCAGGGTAGTATACACTTCTAATCAGAAAGGAACATAACATGAACTTCACAGCAGTACATTGGATGACACTTTTTGTTGGTATCGCACTCGGATACTTTGCGCTTCCCTGGGTACTCGGTATGGTGATGGGTCGAAAAGGTTGAAATGAGACATGACTACTATTATAGTGGTCTTGATCGGGATAGGGGTAGTTTTCATCGCGTCAAGCCTTGATTGTACCCCTATCAAGGATACATTTACCAAGATAGTCAGTAACCAAGCTATAGATTGGACTGGTACACAAAACTGTCAACAGGCAAGTACGGGGAATGTATCCCCACCTAAAACGAATGCACCTGCTAGCATCGGAAGCGGGACAGCAGGGAAGTTGCATAACCCTAACCCTGATGGAAGCTGTACTCCTCCTCGTGTACGTGTCTATGTCAGTGGTGGAAAAGCGATGTGTCAAGACCCATGAATAAGCAGATTATAGCCGCAACTTTAATCATTGGTGGATCGGGTGTGATACGAGCATGGCAAACAAAGAAGCCGTTAACACCTGTGTTACTTGGTTCTTACGTGTTCATGTTGGTACTCTCACTTGCTGATTTATTCGGGGGGCAAGTATCCAAGGTAGCAGGTGCTATTGCACTTGTAGCGGTTGTAGCGGTCATTCTCAACACATGGCTTCCGATACTCGGTACCATACAGAAAGCAGTAGGGAAATGAGCAGTAAATCACGCTTTGATTATGCGGTACGCTACTTGGCGACCATAAAAAGACTCTCTTTCAAGGAGCTTTGGAAGCTATCAAAAGAAGTAGCGAAACAAAGGGAACAAGAGAGGCAACAGAAAAAGGAAGGTTGTACGTCATGCAATTCGGACGTATCATAGATATCTTTCTTGCTATCGTGACCGTTGCGGGCGCGGCGGTTGTGGTAACAAGCAAGTATACCGCGCAAATAATTAGCGCATTCGGCAACGCTTTTACAGGTGGCCTTAAGGCTGCTACGTTACACTAGATCATAAGGAGTACAGAATATGCCAGCTAATACACCATCTACTGAAAAGCAAAAGGATATGTCTGTTGACGAATTGATTGCGCAACAACAACAGGCATTGGAAGCATTGATTGCACGTAAGAGAGATGAAGAGGAAAAAGCACGCCTAGAACGCGAAGCAAACATGACGCCTGAAGAAAGGATACTTTCTAAGGTTGAAAGAAGGCTTGCTCATATGGATGCTCAAATTGTACGCCTTGGTGGCCACTCTTACAAGCTCTATGAATAGGAGTCTATCCTATGGCAATATTCCACCGTTGTGATGTGTGCAAGAAAGAGATAACAAATCTAGAGACTTTGCGGATATGGCAAGTAGGAGAACCTACAGACACATATCCGATGCATACACACACACTAGAATTATGTGGTGAATGCATATCTTTAGTACGCATGTACTTTGATGAGTTTATGGAACACATCAAAAAGTTGAGACAGTAACATGGCTTTTAATACTGGTAGAAATGCCCCACAAGACTACCCGCCTCATGGGAAAGATAATCCCGCACAAATGGTATTCCCATCTGAAGGTGTCAGTCATGGATCATTTCAACGGCCTGATTTGCATCTACAAGCAGTACGCGCTAACCCCTTGTTCGGTAGACCATCTTACGCAATGGTCAAGCCACAGGGGGTATTAGGACCACCACTAGCAGGGAATTATCAGGGTGGTGTACAGTTCCAACAACCAAGACAGTTAGGGAGTGGTCATACTGGAAGGCGTTCACATCCTGGGGAAAGTCCTGTACTCCCTGGGTACATGAGTGAAAATGAGTACCGTCCTGGTTCTCAAATGGAATACGCTCCTAAACTCAGAGAGGATAGGTTAGAGCGTATTCCTGCCACGTTGCAAGTCAAGGGTGGGGTTGAAAATGGACGTGCAATGGTGGGAACCTATGAACCGCATGATTTTAGTACAGGGGAAAGGTTTAACCATCAATTCCGTAGTGCTCCTAACTGGCAAGTCATGCAATTTCCGCCTGAATTTAGAGTACTGTTACAGAGGCAACAGGTGATGAAGTATCAGGTAGCATCCTTTACGAGGAGTAGTTATCCGTTGCGTCAAACTGACTACTTCTTGGGGTACACAACTCAACCCGCTATTGCACAACAATTAGGTGCTAGTGGACTTGGATATATGGGGAGTCTATGACTGCAACATTAGCACAAGCACCAGGAACAGCAGCAAGCGCGGCGGCTAGTCCAACTTCCATTGCGCCTTCATTGACTAACCCTTCTAAGGCAGGAAATAGCTTACTCCTTGTAGTGGTCGCTACTGGTACGCCTACAATCACCACACCTGCGGGTTGGACTGCGATACAGAATAACGTAGCTCCTGCGGGGCTTGCTGTGGGACTCTTTACGTTGCAGGGACTACAGAACAATGGTTTGCAAAGTGTGACCGTAACGATAACTGCTACAGCAGGGGGCGCGGTTGCGGTACTCATAGAGTTTAATGGTACGCCCACGCTTACGCTTGACGTATCAGGTACACAAAGTGCAACATCAAACAGCTATGGAAATATTGCCCTTGCTGCAACTTCTCAGATTAATGAACTCTTGTTCTATGTGTGTGGCTTTGCGGCGGCTACCCTAACACCGTCAAATAGTGCTGATTTTAGTGGGGCAATTGGAACGGCTGTAAGTACGAATGGTACGCCTAATGCGCAAGTAGCATGTTTCTTTGAGAACACACAAAAAGGTGTTACACCTACCATAGGAGGTTCCCTTTCTGCAAGTGTAGTTAATCAGCAGGATATAGCACGCTTTTCTATAGCGGGTAGTGTCGTACCAACAATAGGCGTGAATGGAGCTTCATTTGTAGGCCAGTCTCTTAACCCCCCTGGAATAGCGGCAGGTGCTACAGCAACACAACCGATAGTAGTCGGTACTGCGCCACAACCGATAGGACAAGGGAACTTTTTTAGTGGAACAACAGGGAGCTTTTAATGGAAGGAATAAAGAAACTTTTATCAGCATCTACAGCAGGACTCCCTAATTGGGCATGGCTGCTTATTATAGGCGGGGGAATAGGGGCTGCTATCTTCGTGCCTAAATTGTTCCCTAACCTGTTCGGAGGTGGGACATCTACCGATACTACGGGTACAAGTGATACGGGTACGCCTAGTGTGGGTGCTACCGATCAATCGGGATACTACCCATTTCAGGGCGGGTATGGTGGTGGTGGTGGAACTACTTCAGATGGTACCGTAACTACTCCCACAACTACAACCACAACACCAACGGATACCACAGTACCTCCTACGGTACCATTTCCACCTGTTCAACCAAGTGCGCCAAGTCCTCCCCCTGCTACTACTGGTACAACCGATACATGCAAGCAGAGACAGCAGTGTATTGACTACCACGTACAGCATACGTGTGGTGGTCCCACAGCAACGGTGAATAAACAGTACGGTAGTAAGACCAAGTGTATAGAACATTGGACCAGTAAGTGCAATGGGGAACACCCTTGTGGGCATAGTATGGTACCAGCACTCTATACTACTATGGACATATGGCCTTACAACCGTCAACAACGTAGGAATGTTGCATATATGGTGAACGGGAAACCGACGAGATTAGAGGAACTGAATACAGAGGTATATACCCCACGTGTAGACTTGCCACCAATTGAGGAAGGAAAAGAGGAAATATGACAAGTTACTCAGATGAACAAATAGAGCATGATATTGTTACGAAGGGTTTGAACTATCCTAGACTCACACCTGAGTACCTAGAATCTATTATTGTCAAGGAACAATATTATCAGTTTCCAGATACTACAGTAACAATATGTTGTCTTACCCTGAAAAATGGGTACAATGTTATAGGTGAAGCAGCATCTGTAAGCAAAGAAAACTTTGATGCTGAACTAGGTAAGAATATTGCACGTCAACATGCACGTGACAAAATGTGGTCATTAGAAGGATACCTACTCAAACAAAGGTTGCATGATGAACATTAACGATGAAGTGATCTTTAGTATCTTTATGGCCTTGGAAGGATTGCACGCTTATAGTGCGTTCCTTCCTAGTATCATGACAATAGGTACCTTTGTAGACACGCCTGAAAAGGTGAAGATGATACGACAGGGTGAAATCACTGCAACCGTGTTTCTTGCTGCATTGTCGGGTAGCGTTGCTATTATGGTCAAAAGTGTGTGGCCTCTTGTTATGGCAGCTGTAGCAGGAAGTGTGATGATTTGCG
>Ga0126373_10004296_pt1 | contig 10880 bp, 2 predicted proteins | sample PanSoiMetPlot_11_FD_92545 | JGI IMG/M metagenome (GOLD analysis project Ga0126373, IMG submission 92545) | Tropical forest soil microbial communities from Panama - MetaG Plot_11 | ecosystem: Environmental > Terrestrial > Soil > Tropical forest > Bulk soil | place: Panama | collected 2016-02-17
CGAGCCAGGGCGCCCCGCTTGCTCGCTAGCGCTCTGGCGACGTCAGGCCGACGGTGGCCCCGAGGTCGTCGCGGACCCGCCAGCAGTGCCCAGGACGAGGCCGAGGTCGGCTTCCAGGATGTCCTCCGGCTCGAGGCGCATGAGTTCGTCGCGAGTCCACATGCGGCCGACGTCCGCAGCTAGTCGGTGGGCATGCCGTAGCCGCGCCCGGTCCAGGTCGTTGCGCACACTGCGAGCGTTTGCGAAGCCAGGCTGATTCATCTGGCGCTCGACCTCCTCGCGGAACGCAACCGCTGCCGTTGCCGACAGGTGATAGTTGGCGTCAGTCAGCATCAGCTGGCCGATCGAGACCAACTCGCCGAGGTCGTACGGCGCGAAGTCCAGATGATGGGCGATCCTCGACCTCATCCCGGGGTTAACGGTGAAGAACTCCTCCATCCGGTCCTTGTAGCCAGCCAGCACGACGACTAGGTTCTCCCGCTGGTTCTCCATCACCTGGAGCAGGATGTCGATGACTTCCTGGCCGAAGTCCTTAGAGTCGGCGGCGCGGTAGAGGTAATACGCCTCGTCGATGAACAGCACGCCGCCCATCGCCCGGTCCAGGACGTGCCTGGTCTTCGGGGCCGTTTGGCCGACGAACTCGCCAACCAAGTCATCGCGCATGGCGTGGACGAGCTGCCCTTTCTCGAGGTAGCCGAGCCGATGCAGCAAATCCGCCATGCGCAGCGCCATCGTCGTCTTGCCAGTTCCGGGCGGCCCAGTGAAGCACATATGCAAGTTGGGCCTGGGCGCGGTGAGACCGAACCTGTTCCGGGCGCGGTCCACGAGCAGCAGGGAGGCTATCTCCTCGACTTTGCGCTTGATGGGGACGAGGCCGACAAGATCGCTGTCGAGCGCCGCCATGACGTCGTCTATGTTGGCGGCTCGCCGCTCATCCGCGAAGTTCACTCTGGAGCCTGGCGGCAGCAGTTCGGGCTCAGCGCGGCGCCGACTGCGCCTAGTGCGGAGCTGTGGTGCCGGCTGCGAGCTGGGCTGTACTACCTCCAGCCGCTGTCGCTGCTGCCCGGTCGCCTCGGAGTAGCGTCGCTCCTGGCGCCGCAGCCCGACCGCAATGGCTACACAAAGGCTGCCGAGCCCAACCATGCCGCCGATCACGCCGCTGACCCAGGTCGCAAGGCTTGAGCCCATGTTCCTACCCCGTCCGGGCCAGCGGTTGACCCGATCGTGCCGTCAGATATTGCCTCGACAGTACCTGACATGCTGGTCAGCGGTCTGCTGGCCAAACGGTGCCACGTCCGTACGCGCGCGCCCCTAGGCGGCGACTATGTTCACGAGCTTCGGCGCCCTGACGATGACCGTCCGGATGCCGCGGCCGGCCAGCGCGCGCTCGGCTCCCGGCGCGGCCAAGGCCAGCTGTCGCAGCTCGTCCTCGCCAACCGAGGGCGGAACCTCCAGCCGGTCCCGCACCTTGCCGTCCACCTGCACGACGCACGTCACGGTGTCTTGCACGAGCAACGCGGGATCGGCGGCTGGCCAGGACGCTTGGCTCACCGACGGCCGGTGGCCGAGCATCTCCCAGCACTCCTCCGCCGTGTAGGGGGCGAACAGCGACAGCATGATCGCCAGCGATTCGGCCGCCTCCCGTACCGCCGGATCGGCCGCGCCCGCGCCGCTGTCGATGGCCCGGCGAGCGGCGCTGACCAGCTCCATCAGCCGGGCCACGGCCACGTTCAGCCGGGTCGATTCGACCAGCCTGGTGACCTCGTCGATCGCGCGGTGCGTGGCCTTGCGCAGCTCGACGTCGCCGCTCGCGACGGAACCGGAAGCGCCCGCCCCGGAACCCGCCACCTCCGCGGCGATTCGCGCTACCCGGCCCAGGAACTTGACCAGGGCATCGGGATTCATGTCGGCCCAGTCGATGTCGTCCTCGGGCGGGCTGGCAAAAATCATTGTCAGCCGGATCGCGTCAACCCCGTGGGCCGCCAGCTGCTCCCCCAGGTTGACGCCATTGCCGAGCGACTTCGACATGGCCTTGCCCTGGTTGATCACCTGGCCCTGGTTCACCAGAGCGGTGAAAGGCTCGGTGAAGTCCAGCATCTTCATGTCGTGGAGCACCTTGACGAAAAACCGTGAGTACAGCAGGTGCAAGATCGCGTGCTCGACGCCGCCCACGTACAGGTTGACTGGCGACCAGCGGCGGACGGACTCGACTTCGAACGGCCCGTATTCGAATGTCGGCGAGCAGTAGCGCAGGAAGTACCACGACGAGTCCACAAAGGTATCCATCGTGTCGGTGTCCCGCTTGGCCGGGCCGCCGCACTTCGGGCACTCGGTGTTGACCCAGTCGGTCGCGGCTGCGAGCGGCGATGCCCCCTTGGGCGCTAGTTCCTGTCCGCGCAGATCCGGCAGCAGGACCGGGAGCTCGTCGTCAGGCACGGCGACTTCGCCGCACCCGTCGCAGTACACGATCGGAATGGGCGCTCCCCAGAACCGCTGCCGTGATAGCAGCCAGTCCCGCAGCCGGTAGTTGACGGCGCTGCGGCCGAGGCCGCGCTCGGCCAGGATCTCGATGATCTTGGAGATGGCGTCCTGCTTCGACAGCCCGTCCAGCGGCCCGGAGTTGACCAGCGTGCCCTCGCCTGGCGTGGCGAGGCCCGTCGACGCGGGATCAGCCAGCCCGGTGTCGAGCACAACGCGCACCGGCAGCCCGAACTTGCGGGCGAAGTCGAGGTCGCGCTGGTCATGGGCTGGCACGGCCATAATGGCGCCCGTGCCGTAGTCGGGCAGCACGTAATCGGCGGCCCAGATCGGGATTGGCTCGCCGTTGACCGGGTTAATGGCGTGCCGGCCTAGAAACACGCCCGTCTTGGGCCGGTCGGCTGACTGACGCTCGATGTCCGTCAGCTTGCGTACGTCGGCTACGTATCGCTCGAGCTCGGCGCGATGCGAGTCGGCGCACAGCTCGGTAGCCAGCGGCGAATCGGCCGCAACCACGAAGAACGTCGCCCCGTACAGCGTGTCCGGCCGGGTGGTAAATACGGTGACGGGCTCGTCCCGGTCCTCGATCCGGAAGCTGACCTCGGCGCCATCGCTGCGGCCAATCCAGTTGCGCTGCATCAGCAGGACCCGCTCGGGCCACTTGCCTTCCAGCGGGGCCATGTCGGCGAGCAGCCGGTCAGCATACTCGGTGATCTTGAAATACCACTGCGTCAGGACCCGGCGGATGACCTCGGTGCCGCAGCGCTCGCACTTGCCGTCGATGACCTGCTCGTTGGCAAGCACAGTCTGGTCCACTGGGCACCAGTTGACGTAGCCATCGGCCCGGTAAGCCAGGCCGCGCTCGTAGAACCGCAGGAACAGCCACTGCGTCCAGCGATAGTACTCCGGATCGCACGTCTGCAGCCGCCGGGACCAATCAAAGGAAACCGCGTATTGCCGGAACGACGCCGCCTGAACCTCGATGTTCTTGTAAGTCCAGTCGGCCGGGTGGGTGTTGTTCCTGATGGCCGCGTTCTCCGCCGGCAGGCCAAACGCGTCCCATCCGATCGGGTGCAAGACGTTGTGCCCGCGCAGGTTGTAGTACCGCGCCATGGCATCGCCGAGTGCGTACGCCTCGGCGTGGCCCATGTGCAGGTCGCCCGATGGGTACGGGAACATGTCCAGCAGGTATGTCCGCGGGCGCGGATCGGCGGGGTCGTCGCTGGCCCGGAACAGGTCCATTTCGGCCCAGCGCTGCTGCCACTTGTCCTGGATTGCGCGCGGATCGAAGCGATCCGCGGTATCGGCGGCTGTCATGACTTTCCTCGCGTACATAGTGAGGTCCGGATCGGCCCCTGCCCGGCCTTGCTTCCAGAGGCGTCGCCTCCGGAAATAGAAGCGCCCCCCGAATCACGAGGGGCAGCCGCGCCAACGACAGGAGGTCGGCGCGGCTAGGTAAGGAGCAGCCCGGCGAAACGCATGGGTAAAGGGTAGCGCACTCGACGTCGGCGCCGGCTGACCGCGGACGATCACGTTGCGGGCCAGCTCGCCACCGCCCCGCCGGCGAAAGCCGCCTCCGACCTGGGCATGCGGACACTTTGCCAATCGTGGCCAAATTCACCATTAGTAGGCCGTGCTTTCCAGAAATGCCGCCAGTCATGAAAAACAACGCGTCGTGAATTTCGCCTTGACCCGGCCCTTGGAGCGACGAATAATGTCGTGACACCCAGCAGCAATAGCATTCGGGCATCGCGGGACCGAGCTGCCGACCAGGGCAGCATGGGGCTGGAACCGCGGCAGCGCCAGCCCAGCGCCGTGGAGCTGCCCTAACGGGAGACAGGCCATTATCCGGGGGAAAAATGCACATTCGCTCGTGCACGGAATTACTCCTGCCGATTCGGCAAATTGCCTCACAGCGGACGCAAGGTAATCGACAGAACCGTAGTAATGGTATAGCTAGCATCCCGGCTGTCCGTATTGTCGACCGAGGGCAATGCCGTGCCTGACGCGAAGCCGATCGCCAAGGCCACCCGAAGCACAGGTGCTCGGACGACGGGCGCTCCAGCCACAGGCACGCAGTCGCTGGCGGTTGTCGGGCTTGCCTGCCGTTTCCCGGACGCCGACGACCCGGCTGCCCTGCTCGACACCGTGCTCACCGGCCGACGGTCGTTCCGCCGCCTCCCGCCAGGCCGGATCGACCTTGCCTACTACTACCAGCCTGACCGCGCCATCTCCGACGCCACCTATAGCACCAGGGCCGGGGTGCTCGAGGGCTGGCAATTCGAGCCTGAAGCCTTCGGCGTCGAGCCATCGGCGTTTCTGGCTGCGGACCCCGCTCACTGGCTCGCCCTCGAGACCACCGCCCGCGCCCTAGCTGCGGCCGGCTTGCCTGCTGGCAGCGGCCTCGACCTCGATCGCACCGGCGTCATCATCGGCAACACGCTGGCCGGCGACACCTCCAGGGCCAACGCGCTGCGGGTCCGGTGGCCTTTCGTCCGCCGGATCCTGACTGAAGCACTTGACACGCCGGAGATTGCGGCGAACCAGGCTGACCTCGTCCTCCGGACGGCGGAGACCGGTTATCTTGCCCCGTTCCCGGCTATGGGGCCTACGTCGCTGGCCGGCAGCATGCCGGGCACGATCGCCACCGCCATCAGCGCCCATTTCGGATTCCGCGGCGGCAGCCACGCGGTCGACAGCGCCTGCTCGTCCTCCCTTCAGGCAGTGGCCTCTGCCTGCGCGGCCCTAGCGGCTGGCGACCTGGACGCCGCCATCGCCGGCGGCGTCGACCTCAGCCTCGACCCGCTGGAGCTCATCGGGCTCGCGAAGGCGGGCATGCTCGCGACATCGGACGTTCACATCTACGACCGCGAGCCCACGGGTTACCTGCCTGGCGAGGGATGCGGCGTCGTCGTGCTCATGCGTACCGCGGATGCCCGCGCGGCCGACTTGCCTGTCTACGCCGAGATCCTCGGCTGGGGGACGTCTGCTGGCAGCGCGCGCAGCCCGATCGAATCGCAAGCAAGCGCCCAGGTTCTCGCGATGCAGCGTGCCTACGACCGCGCCGCCGTTGATCCCGCGGATATTCAATTTATTGAAGGGAACGGGGCCGCAACAGCAACTGGCGATGCCGCCGAACTCAGTGCTCTCAGCACCATCCGCAATGGCGCGAGGAAGCCTGCAGCCATCGGGTCCATCAAGGCGAACATCGGTCACGCCAAGGCCGCGGCCGGCGCCGCCGGGCTGATCAAGACTGTCTTGGCGCTTGGTACCGGAGTCATACCGCCGACAACGGGTGTGCACGAGCCCCACGAGCTGATCGCCGGCGGCGACACCGGGCTGGTCCTGCCGCAATCGCCGCAGGAGTGGCCAAGCGGCGCCCGGCTTGCGGCAGTGTCCACCATGGGCATCGGCGGCAGCAACGTGCACCTCGTGCTCAGGCACGAGCCCGACGGCGCGCGCCTGCACCCAGACCGCTGGCTGCGATCGGTGCCGTCGCTGGCCAGAGCAACCCCTAAGCAGAGCCAGAGCTCGCAGGGCGTGCAACCACGGCTGCAGCCCGCGCCCGAGCCAACTCCGTTCCTCCTGCACGCGCGTGACAAGTTCGCGCTCGCGTCGGTCCTGACAAGGCTCGCGGATGTCGCGGGCTCACTGTCCGACGCCGAGCTTCAAGATCTGGCCTGCACACTCGGTCGCGACCCCGGCAAGCAAGGCCAAGCCAGGGTTGGGCTCGTTGCCGCGCGCCAGGATCAGCTCGCCTTGCTCGCCAGGGAGGCAGTGACCCTGCTACCGCATCTAGCCGACGGAATGATCACGGTCAGGCCGGGCATCTTCGCCGCTGACAACGCAGACGGACGCGTGAGCTTGCTTCTGTCTGGGGACGCGAGCGCGTACGGCGGCGACGCCGAAGACTCCCAGCCCGGACCCGTCGCCCTGACCTCAGGTCTTGCCCAATGCCTCGACACGCTGCGCTGGCTGGGCTCGCTCGAGGTGCACGCGACGGCTGCCGTCGGTCATGGGATCGGCGCACTCGCCGGCCTCGCTTGGGCAGGCGTATTGGGCGAAGCCGAGGTCGTCGAGATCGCCGATCTGCGTGCCCAGTACTTGCTCCGCGCCGCTGAGCTGGCCGACGGCGTGACCGGGGCCAGTCCGACCGGGCACATCGGCACGCTCGGCGCCGACCCTGCTGGCCCCGTGGGGCTACGCGCGGCGATTGCGCAACGCTTCCGCTTCGGGCCGCCGCGCAGACGTCTGATCTCGACCATGACCGGCGCCGAGATCGAGTCAGTCGATGACGCCATCGACCTGATATGCAGCGGTTTCGCCGGTGCTGAATTGCTCAACGAAGCCGTGGCTGCCGGTGCTATCGGCGCGACCCTGCTGGTCGAGACCGGCCCTGGGCGAATTCTCGTATCGGCCGCAGCGCGGGTCGCAAGAGTCCCGGCGATCAGCCTGCAGTCTGGCTTCACCGACCCCGAGAACAGCTCCGGCGTCGCCGCAGCGTTGTTCGCCGCGGGCGCGCTCGAACTGGCAAAGCCACTGTTCGCGGGCCGGCCATCGAGGCCCTTGGACATCTGGCACGAGCAGGCGTTCATCACCAACCCATGCGAGGTCGCTCCGCAGGCAACGGCCGCGGGCGTCGTGCCGGCGCAAGCCACCCCGGCGGAGCCAGCCACGCATTCGGCCACCGTGCGCGACATCGCCACTAAGCGCGACGAGTTCGAGCGGCGGCCGCCCGCGCACCTGCTGACCGAGGTCGCGGAGTCCCAAGACACGTCGGCCGCGGAAACGGCGACACCAGCGCCGATCGCCACCGAAGTGGCCACGTCCGAAACGCCCGCGGCCGAGGCGTCGGCGGACGAAATGCCGGTCGACGAAGCGCCCGCCGACGAGGCGCAAGCCGACGACGACGCTGAAGCGGACGAGCCCCCCGAAATGCCTCCCGCGGAAGAACCGGCCGCTGACGTCGAAGCGCCACTACCCAGCAGCGAGGAGCAGATCACCGACGCCGCCGCGGCCCCGCTCGGTGCGGTGGTCCTTCCGGCCACGTTGGAGGCGGCGGACGAGCCCGCGGTTCCCGCACTCGGGGTCACCCCGTCGGCCGCCAAACCCGCGGACTCAGCCAACCCCTACGAGGTCGCGGTGCCACATCGCCGGTCTCGAAGAACCGTTACCGGCCTTGGGCCGTGGGCGCGGTGCTTCACCGAAGGGCTCCGGCCTGCCAGCGCGCCACCACCGCGCCCCGCGCCAGGGTCCTGGCGACTTCACGCTGCCGTCACGAGCCCGATGCTGGCGGAGTTGAGCAGCCTGTTCGCGAGCGATCCAGCCGCCGAGCGCACGCTTGCGATCCTGGATGATCCGACCGACGAGCAGTCACGCGCAGCCGCTGTCAAGGCCGCGAGAGACGGCATCGAGACAGGTCAGCTCGTAGTTGTTACCCCGAGCGCACAATTCACCGGGTTCTTCGCCAGCCTGTACGCCGAGCACCCATCGATCGGGATCACGATTGTGCGCGTGCCACTGGCCGGTCTGAGTGACGAGGCGATTCGCCAGTACGCCGGCGCCGACCGCGGACAGTTCCGCGAGATCATCCTCGACGAGGCTGGCGCGGCCTCCGATCCCGTCCTGGCCGAGGTCGCCGTCAGGAACGGCGGCGATCCTCCGCTCGGCCCCGGCGACGTGATACTCATCGGACGCAGCGCAGGTGGGGCGGGCCTCGCGCTTGCGCAGGTGCTCGCCGCCAACGAGACGGGCATCGCGGTCGTGGGCCGCGCGGGCGAGTATGACGATGCCGAGCTCGTCACGGGCCTGGAGCAGCTTCGCTCCGCCGGTGCCCGAATCGGGTATGAGGTCATCGACATCGGCGACGAGGCGAGCCTGGCTGCGGCTGTCCGGCGGATCGAAGACCGGCTAGGGAAAGTCACGGCGCTGGCGTACGGCACTGGCACCGATAACCCCGTTCCCGTCTCGGAGCTAGCCGATACCCGCGCCGCCACGGAGCTGGCCGACGAAATTAGCACGCTTGAGCTGCTTGCCAGCTCGATCCGGCCGGGCCAGCTCAAGATGATCATCTCCCTGGCCACGGTGGCTGATCGGTATGGCCTCGCCGGCTCGAGCTTGCGCGCCTTGTGCAGCGGCGCGCTCGCCAGCCGGGCGCGCCAGCTAGCCGACAGCAGCGCGGAATGCCGCCACCTGCATCTTGACCTGCCGGCCTGGTGGGCGAGCGGCCTCGGCGACCGACCGGAGCTCGCCATCGAGCTGGCGGCAGCCGATGCCCCGGCAGTAGAGATGAACGTGGTGAGCCGTTTGCTGCGGAAGCTGCTGAGGACGCCGGGCTTGCCGGCCAGCGTCGCGCTGCACGGGCGTGTGGGCGGGCTGCCCGCCGCTCCGGCGCAAAGCATTACGCACGCCGATCTCAGGGCGGCGGGGCTGGCGCACGGCGGCCGGTTCCTCCGCGAAGTGGACGTGCACTATCCCGGTGTCGAACTCATTTGCTCCTCGACACTCTCACTTGCTAGCGACCCTTACCTGGCTGACTACCGAATCGACGGGATGCCGGTGCTGCCGCCGGTTCTCGCCCTTGAAGCCCTGGCGGAAGTCGCGTCCGTGCTCGCCGGGCGGCCAATGCGGCGGGCCACGCAGGTGAAACTCGATTCGCCAGTGCTGATCCCAGCTGGCGGCGCGGCTCTGCTGCGCGTCTACGCGCTGCGCGACGGCAACCGGGTCGTCGCGACGCTGCGCTGCGCCGACAGCTCGTACCGAGTCGATCACGCTCAAGCAGAGTTCAACTGCGCACCAAGCCTGCCCGGCCTGCCCGACATGCCAGAAGCCGCGTTCGCGGCGGCGTCGCCTGCGCTGCAGCAGCTTGTCAACGGGCAGGCCGACCAAGTGGACGGGGCTGAGCTGTACGGACCCATCAGCTTCCAGTCGGGCCGGTTCCGCCGCATCGCCCTGTTGCCTGAAGTGACGGCGCGCTCGGGTCGAGCGCTGGCCAAGGGCGCGGATGAATCTGCGTGGTACCCGGCTGATAGCGAACTCGCGGGTACCGATTTCCTGCTCGGCAGTCCGGCCCTGAACGACGCTACGCTGCAGGTCCTCCAGGCCTGCGTGCCGCACCGCCGGATCCGGCCGGCAGCTTGCGAATCGGTGCAGTTCGCCGGGCGCATGGTCGACGGGCCGGTGGAGATCCGTGCGATTGCTGAGCCGGTTCGCTGGCCTGGCGCCGCTGGCGGCGGGCGGGACGCCGCCCACCTGCCCGCAGCGGCCGATGCACGTGAGCCGAGCGCCGAGAATGGCGGCAACGGCAATAGGCACCGCGACGGCGAGGACTCTGGCGACGGCCCGGCTGATGGCGAAGGTGCCGTTGACCGGGTCCGCGTCGACCACCCGCGCCCGGCGTCGGTGCCAACAGCAGCGTTCGTGCCAGGCCAGTCGGCCGCGCCCGCGGCTGAGACCACGAGGGTGCCAGCCGAGCAACAGCCGGACACGGAAGCCGCGGAGCACCGTCCGAAGTCGCGCAAGTTCCGGATGGGCCGTAAGTCTCGCCGACAGGCTGACGGCACCGCGCCTGCTAGCGACGTGGTGGTTTCGCCAGTGCACACGCCTGGCCAACAGGCACGGGTCCAACGGGAACCGGGCAGTCCGGCACCGACCGCGGCGCGCACCTACGTAGCCCGGCGTCTGTCTGCATTGACGCCCCCATCGCTGGTCCCTCAGCTGTGGAACGTTGAGGCCGTCGACGCAGCGGGGCAGCTCGTCGCGACCTGGCGCGGTGTGCGGCTGCACGACTCCGGTCCGCTGCCGCGCCACGGCCCCTGGCCGCCGAGCCTGTTGTCGGTCTACCTAGAGCGCAGCGCCATCGACCTTGGTCTCGACGAAGGCCTGCGGGTGATGGTTAGCTGCGGCCAGCCGGACGTCGTTCCGCTGGACGCAGCCCCCGCTGTCCCTCGCCAATCCGCGGCCGGGGATGTCCGGCCGCCGAGTAAGGGGCGTCACGCCGGCCCGGAACGGCGCGCGATGAATACTGCGAGCGCGCTTGGCGCCGGCGCCTTGGCGGGGTTCGGCCTGGCGCTGCGCGCACCGGTTCCGGTGGCGTGCGCGTGGACCCCAGTCGAGCCCGGGCACCGGCAGCGCGAGCTGAGCTCCCCCCTGGCGTCGGCGTACGCTCAGCTGCGCACCGAGCTGGGCGAGTCGCCAGCGGAACTGTCGGCCCGGCTCGATGCTGTTGGCGCGTGCCTCGCGATGGCGGACCTCGCGCCCGAAGACCACGGCACCCGTCAGCTCGTTGTCGTCCGCGCGACCGGCGATGGCTGGGCGCTGCTGGCACTGGGCCGTGCGCAGATCGCCTGCACAGTCATCGAGATGAGCGGCGTGTCGGCCCCGATCGCGATCGCGATGCTGAC
>Ga0126373_10004297_pt1 | contig 10879 bp, 5 predicted proteins | sample PanSoiMetPlot_11_FD_92545 | JGI IMG/M metagenome (GOLD analysis project Ga0126373, IMG submission 92545) | Tropical forest soil microbial communities from Panama - MetaG Plot_11 | ecosystem: Environmental > Terrestrial > Soil > Tropical forest > Bulk soil | place: Panama | collected 2016-02-17
ACAGCGCCAACGCCGCTGGCGCAACAAGCGTCACTAAGGCGTTTTTCATAACATTACACGGTTATCCGAGACCGTCGAAGAGTATGTAGGAAGGCCGATTCGTTGTCAAGCCCACGAGCCACCGCGACCGACCGCTTGATAGCAGTTTCAGATCGCGGTCATTCAAACTTTTATGCTTGACAACCTTGTGGAGTTGGGCCATGCTATTCAACATTACCGAATTCCTGTAAGGTTGATTAACGGTGTTGCAGGATTTGGTTTTCAGGCCACCGATCGAAGGCGGATGAAAAATGGGGGCAAATATATGGCGCATATTGCACGCTGCAAATCTCTTGCTTGCGGGATCTTGATCTTTGCGGCATCCACTGCCAGCCTGTGGAGTCAGACCGCAACCGGCACAATTTCGGGTCGCGTAGTAGACAGCGGGGGCGCTCTTATTATTGGTGCAACGGTCGACCTGACGAGTCTAGAGCGCGGGACCGCGTCCACCATTCCCACCAACGACGCTGGTATTTATGTCTTCCCGAGTGTTCAGCCTGGCCATTATCGGATGGTGGTCCGCAGCCAGGGTTTTAAACAAGGCGAGGTGCAGAATCTGCTAGTCGAAGTCGGCAGCCAATTAGAGCAGAACTTCCAGTTGGAAGTTGGCTCGCTGAGCGAGTCCGTGACAGTGGAAACGGCCGAGCCCCTGGTCAACACGGTTTCCTCCACCGTCAGCTCCGTTGTAACGGGAGCCACGATTCAGGATCTACCGCTGAACGGGCGCGATACGCTACAACTGGCGCTCACACAACCAGGCGTAACTCCCCAACTGATCGGCCAACCCGGCTATCAGAGTATTACTGGTTTTGCTGGCCAGGGGTTCTCGGTTGCGGGTGGCCGCTCCAATTCTGTTACCTACATGCTCGACGGCGGCGTTAACAACTCCGTCTCGAACAGCACCGCCGTGGTAAATCCCAATCCCGACACGATTGCTGAGTTTCGAATTCTCACCAACAATTATTCACCCGAATATGGGCGCAGCAATGGCGGCATCGTGACCGTCATCACGAAGTCAGGCACAAACGACATCCATGGCACGGCATATGACTATCTGCGCAACAAGGACCTGAACGCCAACAACTTTTTCAACCAGGCCACGCCGGGCCAATACTCGCCTGTTCCCACTTTGATCCGAAACCAATTCGGCGTAACTGCAGGCGGGCCACTGTCGATCCCGAAGGTGGTCAGCGGCAAAGACCGGTTCTTCTGGTTCTTCGGCTATCAGGGGCAGCGGCAGAACTCGACCACCGTGAACCCGCAACAGGGAACGTTTACACCCGCCGAATTGACCGGCGATTTCTCCCATGCAGTGAAAGGAGGGCCCGACCCAGGCGTGGCCTCCTTTTTACTCGCTCATCCTTATTTCCAGTCGAATCCTGCACTGGCTTCCCAGGGCATCATTGATCCGAGCAAGATCGATCCGTTCGCGCAAGCCTTCATTAAGGGCTCGCCCATACCGACCAGCGCCACTGGCTTCCTGACTCCAAACGGAACTGCGCAAGACAATCGCGACGAATTCATTTCCAGGGAAGATTTTCAACTCAATCCCAAAGAACGCCTGTCGTTCAGCATGGTGCGAAATCACAATCCGGTGCTCAATCCATTTCCGGGAGGTTCCGCTCCCGGTTACTCCGTGATCAGCCTGAACGACCAGTATTTTGGGAGCATCGCCCTCACATCTTTGCTTACACCTGCACTGTTGAACGAAGCGCACTTCACGGCTCAAAGAATTGTTTCAGGAACATCCGGCTATGCCGAAAAGCTGCCAACTACGCAGTCGCTCGGCATGCAAATTACTCCCGATGCGAGCACTGCTCCGCCGATTATTAGTTTCGGCGTGACGGGGCTCACATTAGGCGACAACGGCGGAAGCGTTCCCGGCAAGTACGCCGACACATCCTATTACTGGACCGACAACGTTAGTTGGACCAAGGGAACACACAATCTGAGATTCGGGGGTATGTTCGCGATCCTCCAGAACAACGGTCAGTTCGCCTATGAGACGAATGGGACGCTCACCTTCAGCGGTCCGACCGCGGCCGGCGGCATTGGATCGGGCAATGACCTGGCCGACTTCTTGTTTGGGCTGCCGAATGGGTTTTCGCAGTGGCCGAATGCGTTCAGTGCCGCCCACGGAAAGGAGTACGCTATCTTCGGCCAGGACGAATGGAAGGTTCGTCCAAACCTTACTCTTACCATCGGCCTCCGCTACGAATACGATACGCCGAAGTACGATCCTCAGGAGCGAAATTATTTCATCATTCCAGGCCAGCAGTCCACGCGATATCCCTCGGCACCCATCGGTTTGAATTTCCCCTGCGATCCGCATTCGCCTTGTCCGGGCACCTATTTTCCGGATAAGAACAACTTCGCGCCACGTTTCGGCTTTGCGTACGATCCCTTCGGGAAAGGCAGAACGAGCATTCGCGGAGGATTTGGCGTTTTCTATGACATTTTGAATGGCCAGGATGTGCAGTGGCAGAACGGCACCACACCGTTCTACTCCTCGGCTGTTCTAACGTACACCCAAGCCAACGTTCCCGCCAACGGACCCGCCAATATTTTGACCAATCCTTACGGGGCGGCGGGTGTGGTCAATCCGTTTCCCTCCAAACCGCTCAGCCCGAGTGTGAACTACAAGACGGCGGGCTTCCTCCCCTTCGGCCCGAACAGTGTTTTGATCGATCCCTATCAGCGAAACCCGTATACATACGGCTGGAACTTGACGGTCCAGCAGGCGCTCGGTGGAGGAATGGGTTTGCAAGTGGCCTACGTCGGCAGTTCCTCCCACAAACAGATTGTGAATGTGGAAGACGATCCGTTTATTCGAGGCACCACTACTCGGCCGCTGAATCTCCAGTCCGGTTTACAATATCCGAACGCTTTCTCCTACATGTCCGTGGATAAATCCTTGGGCAGCTCGAATTACGAAGGCTTGCTGGCGAGCGTGACCAAGCGCATGAGCAATTCGGTGATAGGCGATGCGTTTTTTACGGCAGCCTATACGTATTCCAAAACCCTGAGCGATCAGGATGCCTACCTGCAAAATGTGTCAGCTTATAACAGTCACCAGTTCTATGCGCCGGCCGCTTATGACGTCCCGCAGCGATTCGTTCTCAGCGGCGGATGGACGCTGCCGTTCTCTCGCATGTGGCAGAGAGGCCCGAAACGAGTGACAGACGGCTGGAGCCTGTACCCGATCTTCAGCACTCAAACCGGTTTCCCGGTGGACTTTAATTCCGGCCTTGCTCGAAACCCGAACGTGCCGGGACCATCAGGAGACGGAGTGCCTTCTCTGGTTCGCCCCTACTGGACCGGCGGCAGCGAGCAAACGGTGAGCCCGGAAACGGTGCAGACCTTTGTTGTGAACGGAGTCTCACGCACGGGACACTTTTTCTTCAACCCCAGTGATTTCCTGATTCCCCCCTGTTACTCGAGCACGGCGCCTCCGGGCAGCGGTATTGCCGGTGCGTGTCCGGCTCCGACCTATGGCAACCTGCAACGAAATACGTTCCGCGGACCCGGCCTGACCAATTTCGATCTCTCGCTGGAAAAGAAAACTGCGATCACCGAGCGCGTGCAGTTGTTATTCCGCGCGGAGTATTTCAACGTCCTGAATCACACCGAGTTCTTATCGCCATTCGGTCAGGTTTCGGTCCGTTCGGCTTTGATCGGACAGACTACATCAACGGCCCCGGCGAGAATCGGCCAGCTTGCTTTAAAGCTGGTCTTTTGACAAATGCATTTGACGAGCATAGGAAATGCGCAATCGATCGGAGTAAAGCATAGGAGAGCACAATGCAGAGCGTTCGATCCTCGGTGGGTTTAAGTCTGGGGCTCACCATCGGAATCATCGCGGCAATTGCCCAGCAGCCCGCAAAAATTGTTGAGTGGCGAACCTACGGAAGCGACAAGGCATTCACCCGTTATTCCCCGCTCGATCAGATCAATCGCGATAACGTCAAGAACTTGCGGGTTGTTTGGACGCGGCCCGCCGTGGATCCGCTGATCAAAGATCAGTTTCCCGATCTCAGTCCATCGAATTATTTCCGCGGAACCCCGATCATGCTCAATGGCGTCCTATATGCGCCCAACGGCGTGGGCCTGATGGAAGCCTTCGATGGAGCGACCGGCAAGACGAAATGGGTCCAGCAGCCGGTGGAGCCCACCTTAAAGGAAGCGGCGGGACAGAGCACCCGCGGTGTAGCGTATTGGCAAAAAGGCAACCAAGAGCGCCTGGTTTCTGTTCGCGGCGAGTATATGTATTCGCTCGATCTGAAAACCGGTTTTCCGGACAAAAATTTCGGCGATAACGGGCGCGTGTTCTTGCGCCGGCCGACTCCGGATGAGGCGCCTTACTTCGGTTGGCCGGGGCCTTTCATTGTGAACGACGTCATCGTCATCGGCGGGAATGGCGGCGGCAAAGCGAGCGGGGGCTACGGCGACGGCGGGATGGACCCCAAGGCAAAGCCAGAGGACATTCGCGGTTTCGACATCTATACCGGCAAGCTTCTATGGACGTTCCACATTCTCCCGACGCCGGAAGAACCGGGACGCGACACCTGGGGGAAGGGCTCGGCCGAATATGTCGGTAACATGGCAGCCTGGGCCTCATTGACCGCCGACGAACAGCTCGGCTATGTATACGTTCCTCTAACCGCTCCCACTGCCTCCCATTACGGCGGCCATCGGCCCGGCAAGAATCTGTATTCCAACAGCATCGTTTGCCTCAACGTCAAAGACGGAAAGCTAGTCTGGTACTACCAGCTGATTCATCACGATCTTTGGGAGTACGATGCGGCGACGCCGCCAGTTCTGGCCGACCTGAACGTTGATGGCAAAAAAATCAAAGCTGTCATCGCTTCCAATAAGACTGGTTTTTTGTACGTTTTCGATCGCACGAATGGACAGCCCGTATGGCCTATTGAAGAGCGACCGGTGCCAAAGTCGACAGTTCCGGGCGAGGAAGCCTATCCCACGCAGCCTTTCCCGACCAAGCCGCCACCATATGATCGCCAAGGTTTTTCGGAATCCGATCTGATCGATTTCACGCCAGAATTGCACAAGCAGGCCTTGGAAATTGCGAGCCACTACGCCATGGGGCCGCTCTACACGCCTCCCATGGTGCGCAGCGATGAACCCGACGGCAAGCGCGGCACGTTAGTGTTGCCGGGCGGCTGGGGGTCCGGAAATTGGAACACCAGCGCATTCGATCCGGAGACCAACATGTACTACGCCGTTTCCATGACCCAGGGCGGATCATACGGAATTGTGCGCAACCCCGATGCGGAGAACCCGATGCTCTATGGCTTGTTGGACCGCCCAAGGAATCAGCAGGGACAGCAGAATGGCGCTCAGGCTGCGCCGCCGCGCCAGGTAAGTCCATTAAACATCGATGGGCTTCCAATCTGGAAACCGCCGTATGGTCGCGTCACGGCGTACGACATGAACAAGGGCACGATCGTATGGATGGCGGCCAATGGCGATGGCCCGCGGAATCATCCGCTACTGAAGGGTCTTAACCTGCCGCCGTTGGGCAATACTGGCCGGCCTGCTCCAATGTTGACCAAGACACTGCTCTTCGTCGGCGATTCGAGCGACGCTGTGATGGGCCAAGCCGGAATCGCCGGTCCAGCCAAGCTTCGCGCCTTCGACAAAGCGACCGGTAAAGTGATCGCCGAACTCGATCTTCCAGTAGGCACAACTGGCGGACCGATGACCTACATGACCAACGGCAAGGAGTACATTGTGGTTCCTGTCGGTGGGAAAGGCTACGGCGCGGGATGGATCGCCTTCGCGCTTCCTTAACCGTAGGCTGCTGCTCCGCGTTACTGCTGTCGGTCGCGATTGCATCTGGTCAGTCCGCATCCTCGGGCGTGTTCTCGGCTGAACAGGCTAAACACGGTCAGAGCATATTCCGCGCGAAGTGCGGTGCCTGTCACGGAGAGGATCTGGACGGCGGCCAAGAAGCGCCAGCGCTCAAAGGAGACGCATTTTGGTCGGAATGGGATCAGCAGACTGCGCGCGCTCTTTACAGCCGAATTATTAGCACCATGCCACCTGACGGCCCGGGCACGCTCGATGCGAAGGACGTGATCGATTTGGTTGCCTTCATCGCGCATCAAAACGGCGTGCCGCAGGGAACGAAAGCCATCGAAAATGCTAACGAGCTGAACAACATCAAGCTCCAGCGTCCAAAGTAGGTCTCATTATGAACTGCCGGAAAAAATATCGGCGCTTGCTTTTAGCCGTCGCATTATGCACGTTTGTACGCGCCCAGACGGCGCGGGAATCGGCCGCCGATGTGGTGATCTTGAATGGAAACGTCTACACCGCCGATGGCAGCGGGAAATTTGAAGAAGCGCTAGCGATTCAGGGGAACCGAATCCGTCGAGTGGGCCGCAACCAGGATATTTCGCTCTTGCGAGAGCCCAAGACTCAAGTCATCGATGCCCGTGGCGCTGCGGTTCTTCCGGGCTTCAATGATACGCACGTGCATTTTCTTTCCGGCGGGCTTGCATTAGACAACGTGATGTTGCAAGGCGCTCGAACCCTGGATGAAGTCCAGTCTCGCATCAAAAAGTTCGCGCAGGCGCATCCCGAGCGCGGCTGGATTCAAGGCAGCGGGTGGAACTATGGAGCATTTCCCGGCGATATCCCCACGCGCGAGCAACTGGATGCCGCCGTTTCGGATCGTCCGGCAGTAATGCGTTGCTACGACGGACATAGTGTTTGGGTGAACTCGAAAGCGTTGGAACTGGCCCACATCACCAAAAACACGCCCGCCCCCCCGAACGGTTTCATCGTGCACGATGCAAAGACAGGGGAGCCGTCGGGGCTGCTCAAAGAAACACCGGCTACGTCGCTCATCTACAACATTGTTCCCAAGGCAACGCGCGAGGACAACCGGCGCGCGCTGCGAGCTGCGTCCCAGGAAGCCCTGCGCTATGGAGTTACTAGCATCACGGAAGCTGCCGGCAACCCAGAAGAAATAGACGTCTTCACAGACGCGCAGAAGTCTGGCAACCTGCCGCTCCGTGTTTACTATTCGCTGCTCGTCACGCCCGGATTTACCGAAAAGGACGCTGAACGGTTCGATAGCGTGTGGAAGTCTCACCCCGATACTCCGTTTCTCAAAACGGGATTACTAAAAATGTTTCAGGACGGCGTCATCGAGACGAACACAGCGTTCCTGCTTACCGATTACACCAACATTCCCTCTCCGGGGAAGCCGAACTATACCGTCGAAGATTTTCACCGCATATTGCAGATGATGGACAAGCGCGGCTGGCAGTTCATGATCCACTCCTTGGGAGACGGCGCTGTCCGGATGACGCTGGACGGGTTCGAGTACATTGCAAAGATGGATCCGATGCCGGCTCGCGGCCGTCGTAACCGCGTGGAGCATATCGAAACCATCGATCCTGCAGATATGCCGCGTTTCGGAAAGCTCGGCGTTATCGCGTCCATGCAACCGATTGGTGGATTTTTCGTCGTAAATCCTAATCAAAGCAGGACCCTGCCGGCTACGGCACAAGGCGTCTGGGCCGTCAACCTTGGCCCTGAGCGGGCGGCGCGCGGAGGAATGTGGAAGAGCATTTCCGATTCGGGCGGGCGGGTTATTTTCGGTAGTGACTGGTTCGTTGCTTCAATGGACGCAATGGGCCGCACCTACAACATCACGCACAGGCCGCCCAGACCAGGCGGTACGGATCAGCGTCTGCCGCTCACGACAGCCATCGACGACTACACTCGCCAGAGCGCCTACGCCACGTTCGATGAAAAACAGAAAGGCACGCTCGCTCCTGGCATGCTCGCGGATGTCGTCGTGCTGGCAACCGATGTTTTCTCCCATGAGCCAGCCAAACGCGAAGATCTGGCTGTGAAAACCACCATCCTGGATGGCAAAATCGTCTATCAGGCGTCCGCACAGTAATAATATGCAAAAGACAATTCCGGTTGCGTTAGTCGTTGCGGCCGCGAGCTCGGTTTCGATTCGCGCGCAGATCTCTAGCGCAGAGCGAACTGTGCTCGATTCGCTCGACCCGTCTCGAGTTGCTGCGGAGATCCGTTTTTTATCAGAGGGCGTTATCAAGACCCAATCAGGCGCTGGCAATGGAACAGCCGTGGCCGGAAGCGCCGAAGAACGAGCCTTAGCAGACGTCATCGCGCAGGAAATGTCCAAACTCGGCGTCAATGTGCGCCGCGAGCCGTTCGCTGTGCGCGCGTACGAATATGGCCCAGTTTCCCTGGCCGCCAATGGGAAACCCGTTACGGCAATCAGTCTACACGCCGCGGGCGGCACCTGGGGTACTCGAGATGGCGTCGCGTATTCGCATGGCAACGAAGCGGGCGGACATCGTGTGCGCGCAACTCTGGTGGATGTGGGCGAAGGATATGCACCGGATTATGCCCGTAGCAGCGACGTCAGAGGCAAAGTTGTTCTGGTCCGTCGCGGCCAGGCTTGGCCTGTGTACCAGATCCTGGAGGCCGTCCAGTGGGGCGCGGCTGCAATGTTGCTTTATGATTATCCGCAGGCTCGCCGTGATGGGATTCGCCAGGACAGCATGTGGTATCACGAGCAGATTCCGATGGTAGCAATCTCTAATAACGATGCCGCAGAACTCCAGGCGCAGCTTAAACGCGGCGCGGTTGAAATGGCGCTGGAAAATCGAATCGACAGCGGAGATGGGTGGTCCCAGAACGTTGTCGGAACGATAACCGGTAGCGAGTTTCCAGACGAGTGGATCGTGGTCTCGGCACATTACGATCGCTGGTGGAAGTCCGCGCAGGACAACTGTGCTGGAGTTGCAGCAATGTTGGAACTCGCCCGCGCCTTCAAAACCGGCTGGCGGCCTCGCCGCAGCGTCATGTTTCTCGCGACGGGAGGCGAAGAGGCCGGCATTGAGGCGTCCGAGCAGGACTGGCTGGCCGGTTCGCACGCGTTCGTCAGCGCCCACCCGGAGATCTTGCGGCGGCTGGTCTATGATTTCAACATTGACCTGGCCGGCTGGACCTCAAACCGAGGGGACCTCGCTTCTACTCCCGACATCGTTGCTCATCAACAAAGGGTCTTGGCTGACTTGGGCGCATCGGATCGCGTGACTGCAACAGCGGCCATTGGCAACACCACCGACACCTGGAACTTCGGAATCGTAGGTGGAGGCGGCGCCAGCATCTTGCGCTGGAACGAGCCGTTCGGAGCACAGGGAGACAGCCAGCCCAATCCGTTCCTGCAGTATTACCACACACAACTCGACCTATTCCATCAGCAAGACTATGAGAATCTACCATTGCACCTGCGAATAGGCGCACTGAGTCTCGTGCGCATGGACGAAGCGCTGAATCTTCCACTCTCGTTTCCCGAGGTCGCGTTTTGGGTACAGAAGGCGCTAGATGCAGACGCAGAAAAAGTTGGCGGCGCAGCGTTCGAACCGACTCGTGCTGCGTTGCGCGTTTTCCGGGCGCAGGCGGAGCGGGTCGAGGCGAAGCGCGCCAAAATTACAGCGCCGGAGCAGGCTCGCCCATTGAACCGGTGGCTGATGCGCACGCGTAAGGATCTCATGCCGTGGCTCTTCGGCCAGAACGCAAACTTGCGCACGTCAGGTTATGCGAACGCGCTCTCTGCAGTGATAGCCGCCCGTTCCGCCGCAGAAAAAGGCGATCGCGCTGGGGCGCTCGCCGCGATGGAACGCGTAAATCCCATCCGCATGGCTTCCCGAGTCTCCCCCGAAGTCGCGCGAATAGAGCGCCTATATTGGTATTCGAATGGAGATTGGAGTCCAGCGTACGGACAGAAACAGCGGCTGCTCGGAGCCGACCTCGACGATGTTTACCGCAGGCTCGCAAATGGCGGGGACGCGAGCGCGGAGGCATCAGTGCTCGGGCGCTTCGAAACCGAAGCTCGCGCAAATTTCAACGAGGCGCTTTTCCTGATCACTGGCAAGCTCAATGAAGCCGCAGCGGCGCTCCGGGTAGCGCCGCTGCCATGAAGCCAACCATCAGATCTGACAATGCAAGCGCGCCTTCCGCTTCGCTGGTACGGGCGCTAGGCGTGGGCGATCTCACGTGGCTGTACCTTGTGGCAATCGTTAATCTGAATATCGTTCCAGTTGTCGCTGCCGAAGGAATCCGTGCGATGTGGCTGTGGGTTGCCGCGATTCTTTTCTTCTTTCTGCCGCAGGGGATCGCAGTAATCGAGCTAGGCGAGCGCATGCCAGGGGAGGGCGGCCTGTACCTGTGGACCAAGGAAACCTATGGGGATTTTCACGGCTTCGTTTGCGGCTGGACTTACTGGCTCACGAACATGTTCTTCGTTCCCTCGCTGCTGTTCTACGTTACCGGCATCACTGCCTACATAGGCGGCGCGCATTCGGGACTGGCCCAAAACCGGGCTTTCTTTTGGGTTCTTACGAACGCGCTGCTCTGGCTTACAGTGCTGGCGAACACTCGTGGCCTGGGCGTCGGTAAGTGGGTCAACAACATTGGCGGCGTCGGTGCCCTAAGCATCGCCGTGGTTCTCATGACCCTCGCGGCTTTCATCAGCGCCGAGCCGGGGCATCCTTTCCCCTGGCGTGATCTTTCGATTCGCCAGGCGGGAACTCTTCCCTTCGCGACGCTCGGCGTTATGTGCCTGGCCATGGTCGGGCTCGAGATTGGACCCGTAATGGGCGATGAGGTTCGCGACCCACGGCGCACGTTTCCGCGCGCCATCCTGCTGGGCGGGACGCTTTCGGTAATCGCCTACCTCGGTTCCACGCTCTCTCTGGCGCTCGCTGTGCCGCGTTCAGAAATGGTGGTGGTGCAAGGAGCCATGCAAGCGATCGATCGAATGACC
>Ga0126373_10004298_pt1 | contig 10879 bp, 10 predicted proteins | sample PanSoiMetPlot_11_FD_92545 | JGI IMG/M metagenome (GOLD analysis project Ga0126373, IMG submission 92545) | Tropical forest soil microbial communities from Panama - MetaG Plot_11 | ecosystem: Environmental > Terrestrial > Soil > Tropical forest > Bulk soil | place: Panama | collected 2016-02-17
ATTGTCGCGGAACGTGTTGTTCTGCTCCGGATCGAGCACTTCGAGTAACGCGGCTCCGGGATCGCCCTGAATGCCGGCGCCGAGCTTGTCGATCTCGTCGAGCATCATCACGCAATTGCGCGAGCCGGCCTTGCGGATCGCCTGGATGATGTTGCCGGGCAGCGCGCCTATGTAAGTGCGGCGATGGCCGCGGATTTCCGCCTCGTCGTGCACGCCGCCGAGGCTGACGCGGACGAATTTGCGGTCCATGGCGCGCGCGATCGATTGCCCGAGCGAGGTCTTGCCGACGCCCGGCGGGCCGACGAAGCACAGGATCGGCGCCTTGCCTTGCGGGCTGAGCTTGCGCACAGCGAGAAATTCGATGATCCGCCGCTTGATCTTTTCCAGATCGTAATGGTCCTCGTCGAGGATGCGGCGGGATTCGGCGATATCGATCGGCTTTTCATCCGGCAATTTCCACGGCAGCTCGATCAGCCAATCGAGATAAGTGCGCACCATGCCGTATTCGCCGGCGGCTTCCGGCATGCGCTGCAGCCGGCGCAATTCCTTGCGCGCCTGATCCTCAACCTCCTTCGGCATGCCGGCATTGCTGATCGCTTTGTCGAGTTCGGCGATCTCGGCGGCCTTACCCTCCTCGCCTTCGCCGAGCTGGCGCTGGATCGCGGCCATCTGTTCGCGCAACAGCACTTCGCGCTGGCGTTCGTCGAGCTTCGCCTTGGTTTGCCGGCCGATTTCCTGCGACAGCCGCAACACCTCGATGCGATGCGCCAATAGCCGCGAGACCTTGTCCATCCTTGCGGTGATGTCGACGGTCTCGAGGATTTCCTGTTTCTCTTCCGGCTTGATGTCCATATAGGCGGCGGAGAGGTCGGTGAGCGCCGGCGCCGCCTCGATCGATTGGATCGCGGCAACGAGTTCAGCCGGCGCTTGCGGCAAGAGCTCAACGGCTTCCACCGCTTGCGCTTTCAGATTGACGAAGCGCGCCTCGATTTCGGGGCTGCTCGTCTCCGGCTCCGGAATCCGTGAGACGCGGGCAACCAGAAACGGCCAGCCGCCGAGATATTCGACGATCTGGAAGCGCTGCTCGCCCTGGCAGACAAGGTGATGACTGCCGTCGGGCGTGGTGATGTAACGCACGACGTTAGCGAGCGTGCCCATGCGATGCATGTCGATCGCAGTCGGATCCTCGACCTCGGCGGCGCGCTGCAACAGAATGCCGACCTGGCGCTGATCGCGCACGGCCTGTTGCGCAGCAGCGATCGATTTCGGCCGGCCGAGCGTGATCGGCAGCACCAGGCCAGGAAATAGCACGGTGTTGCGCACCGGCACGACAATCAGCGCATCGGGCGGCAAAGCCGGCATCGAGCTGGCGCCAAGGGAGGCGCCCTCTTTTGCGCTCGTTCGTTGTTCAGCCACGATGAGGTCCTGCTTTTTGCAGCGTCACGATCAAACAACCGGCGGCAGCGGCGCGGCGCACGCCGGCATAATGGCCGGCCGGCAGGCGCAGGCGCCGGTAAAAGCGTCCTTGCGGAAGTTCGAGCCGATGGATGGTCGCCGTGCGCAACTGCTCCGGCACGACGCGGGTGCCGGCGATGACCAGATCGCCGTCCTCGATCAGAGCCTGCGCATCGTCAGGGTCGACGCCCGGAAGCGCGACCAGGACCAGGACTTCGGATTCGGTTTCCAGAATGTCGACCGGCGGCTCCCAGCCCGGCAACTGTGCTTGCCGGGCCGACGGCCGAAACATCTCGCGATGCATGCGCTCGGCGCGCGCCAGCATCTCGCACGCTTCCGACCACATCCAATCTCGGGGCACATCGCGGGCCATGACAACCCCTCCAGTATGATCGCCTTATGTGTGGCGTGAAGGAGTGGAATTCAACTAGTTAGCGCAGCGAATAGCGGGTGGCGAATGGCGAGTACAAAATAATTGCTACTCGCTATTCGCATTCTCTACGCTTTTGCAGTCACGCGCGCGGCGTGCACGCCTTCGGCGAGCATACGGACGAGATCGGTTACGGCCGCGACGGTCCCTGATGTCGGCTTGGTATCGGGCCCGAGACTTTGGCGCACGGCCTCCACTAACGCCGAGCCGACCACGATCCCGTCGGCGCCCTCGGCAATGGCGCGCGCTTGGGCTGCGGTGCGCACGCCGAAACCGACGCAGACCGGCAATTTCGTGTGCCGCTTGATCCGCGCCACCGCGGCGGCGACTTTGCCGGTGTCGGGCGCCGCGGCGCCGGTGATACCGGTGATCGAGACGTAATAAACAAAACCCGACGTATTGTTCAGCACCGTGGGCAGGCGCTTTTCGTCGGTGGTCGGCGTAGCCAGCCGGATGAAATTAAGCCCCGCCTTCATCGCCGGCAGGCATAATTCGGAATCTTCCTCGGGCGGCAAATCGACGACGATCAAGCCGTCGACGCCAACGGCCTTAGCGTCGGCGAGAAAGCGTTCGACGCCGTAGATATAGATCGGGTTGTAATAGCCCATCAGCACGATCGGGGTGGCATCGTCGCCGGCGCGGAAGTCGCGCACCGCCGCAAGCGTTTTTTTCATGTCTTGCCCGGCACGAAGCGCGCGCAATCCGGCGGCCTGAATCGCCGGCCCATCGGCCATCGGATCGGTGAACGGCATGCCGAGCTCGATCACGTCGGCGCCCGCCTTCGGCAAGGCCTTGAGAATGGCGAGCGAGGTCGCGTAGTCCGGATCGCCAGCCATGGTAAAGGTCACGAGCGCGGCGCGGCCTTGTTTGTTCACCGCCGCAAAGCGCCGATCGATGCGGCCCGTCTCCCCCCGCCCGTTCATTGCGCTTTGCTTCCGAGATGATGCGAGACCGTGTCGAGGTCCTTGTCGCCGCGTCCCGACAAATTGACCACCATCAGGTGACCCTTGGACTTCTTCGGCGCGAGCTCCAGTACTTTGGCAATAGCATGTGCCGGCTCGAGCGCCGGGATGATGCCTTCGAGCTTGGACAGCAGCTGAAAAGCGTTCAGCGCCTCGTCATCGGTCGCCGACAGGAAGGTGACGCGGCCGACGTCATGAAGCCAGGAATGCTCGGGACCGATGCCGGGATAATCGAGGCCTGCGGAAATCGAATGCGCCTCGTTGATCTGCCCGTCGCCGTCCATGAGGAGATAGGTGCGGTTGCCGTGCAGCACGCCGGGGCGACCGCCGGCGATCGAGGCCGCATGCATGGCGGTGTTCAGCCCATGACCGGCCGCCTCGACGCCGTAAATCTCGATGTCCTTGTCGTCGAGGAATGGATGAAACAGCCCCATGGCGTTCGAGCCGCCGCCGATGCAGGCGATCAGCGAATCCGGCAGGCGCCCTTCCGCCGCTTGCATTTGCTCGCGCGTCTCTTGCCCGATGATCGACTGAAAATCGCGCACCATCATCGGGTAGGGATGCGGGCCGGCAATGGTGCCGATGCAATAGAACGTCGATTCGACGTTCGTCACCCAGTCGCGCAGCGCCTCGTTCATGGCGTCCTTGAGCGTTTTGGCGCCGGATTGCACCGGCACCACTTTGGCGCCGAGCATGTTCATGCGGAACACATTCGGCTTTTGCCGCTCGACGTCGACCGCGCCCATATAGACGATACATTCGAGGCCGAAGCGCGCGCACAGCGTCGCGGTGGCGACACCGTGCATGCCGGCCCCGGTCTCGGCGATGATGCGGCGCTTACCCATGCGCCGCGCCAGCAGGATCTGGCCGAGCACGTTGTTCACCTTGTGCGCGCCGGTGTGATTGAGCTCTTCGCGCTTGAGATAAATCTTGGCGCCGCCGCAATGCCGCGTCAGTCGCTCGGCAAAATAGAGCGGCGATGGGCGGCCGACGTAATGGGTCAGATAACCGTCCATCTCCTGCTTGAACGCGGGATCGGACTTGGCGGCGGCATAGGCTTTCTCCAGTTCAAGCACGAGCGGCATCAGCGTCTCGGCGACAAAACGTCCACCGTAGATGCCGAAATGGCCGTGCTCGTCCGGGCCGGTGCGGAAGGAGTTGAGTTGCTGCACTGTCATTGCACCGATTTCCTACGCCGCCGGGTGAACGTCTTGCGCAGCCGCGCGTCGCGCCGCACGCACAAAGGCAATGATCTTGTCGACGTCTTTCACTCCGGGAGCGCGCTCGACGCCGGAAGAGACGTCGATGCCCGTTGCACGGGTGATGCGCAGAGCGTCGACGATATTGGTTGCATCAAGCCCGCCGGACAGCATGAACGGCACGCCGGGCCGCACGTTCTTTAGCAGATGCCAATCGAAAGTATTGCCGAGACCGCCTGGGCGGGTGGCGTCGCGCGGCGCGCGCGCATCAAACAGCAACCGGTCGGCAACCGTTGCGTAGGTGCCCATGCGCGCGAGATCTTCCTTGACCGCAATCGGCACCGCCTTCATCACCGGCAAGCCGAAGTTGCGCCGGATCGCCGTAACTTGCGCCACCGACTCCGCGCCGTGCAACTGCAAGATGTCCGGACCCAAAGCCCCGACGATCGATTGGAGAAATGCCGGATCGGCATCCACCGTCAGCGCGACTTTCTGTGCGCGGCCGCGAACGCGCTCGCCGAGCGCGCGCGCGACATCGAATTGCAGGTGCCGCGGCGACGGCGGAAAAAACACGAATCCGACCATGTCGGCGCCGGCGTCCAACGCAGCGTCCAACGTCTCCGGCGTCGATAGCCCGCAAATTTTGACAATGAGCGGCATCTTCCTCGTATTCTGGCTTACCCGGCATGGACTTAACTAAGCCAGCCGTCATGGCCTTAAGCGCTGCCCGTTCTACATCGCGACGGCGGCTTTGTCTTGCAAGCCTGGTGCAATCCGTTGCCTGCCCGGGCGAATGGCCTAGCGCAGCGGCGGCCGCAATTGCAGGCGCTGGGGCGGCGCGGCGGGGGCGTTAACGCCGGTGTCAGGGATGTTGGCGGTCCGTTTGAGCGCCCCGATTTCGAGGTGCAAATCCGCAATCTCGCGCTCCAGCCGGCGAGCGGTGCGCCGCCATTTCGACTGCCGCAGCCAGGTTGCGATCCCCCCGATCAACACACCAAGAATCAGAAGGACGATGACCAGCGCGAACAGCGGCAAGGTCAACGAAGCCGCCGGATGTTCCGCGCTGAACGGGTCGAGCGAAACGGCGACGACCTCCCGGTTCGCCACGGCGAAAGCGATGATCACGACGGCGAGCGGCACGAGAATGACGGCCGCGATGATTTTGCGGATTACGTTACCGGCCGATCGCGCCGCGCCGGTCAACCTTCGCCCGGCCGGTTGAGGCGCTCGCGCATTTCCTTGCCGGTCTTAAAGAACGGCACGCACTTCTTATCGACGGCGACATGCGCGCCGGTGCGGGGATTGCGGCCGGTCCGCGCCGGACGCTGCTTGACCGAAAACGCGCCGAAGCCGCGCAATTCGACCCGATCGCCGCGCGACATCGCCGCTACAATCTCACCGAGAATGGCGTTGACGATGTTCTCGACGTCGCGCTGGTACAGATGGGGATTTTGTGCGGAGATCCGTTGGACCAGTTCCGACTTGATCATTTGCTCGCCCCGCAAACGCTGCCTGCCTATCGAACCGGCACGCCGGCGCAGCTCAGTTCGTATCAGCAGGGTGCCAAAGGGCCAAAAGACCGTCAAGATTGAAACCTTGCATCGTACTCCATTCGAGGCGGTCGGCCAGCGAGCTTAGACCCACCACATTCAGCAGAGCGAGCGCCGCAGCGTGCAGGAAGCTGAGATCACTGAAGCGGCTGTGCAGGTCATAGTCGCGCACCGGCAGCTTGGTATCGACGTTCTTTTCCTTGCCGAGCCACGCCAGCGCGGTGCGCTCATCGCCAAGCTCATCGATCAACTTTAAATCGATTGCTTGATGTCCGGTGAATACCCGCCCATCGGCCGCGGTTTGCAGCTGCGAGTCGCTCAGGTGGCGGCGGTCCTGCACCATTCCCTTGAACCAGGCGTAGGAGTCCTGAATGATCGAATTCAACGCCGCGCGGGCTTCGGGACTGGTCGGTTCGAAACCGCTCGGCGCGGCCTTGAGCGGCGTCGACTTGACCGCCTCCATCTTCACGCCGAGCTTGTCGAGGAGATCGGCGACATTTGGATACTGGAACAGCACGCCGATTGAGCCCACCAGCGAGGTCTGCTGCGCCACGATGTGGTCGCCGGCAAGCGCGGTGATATAGCCGCCGGAAGCCGCCAAGCTGTCGACCACCACGACCAGCGGTTTCTTCTCGCGCACCCGCGCCAGCGCGTTGAACAGTTGCTCCGAACCGGCCGTGGTGCCGCCGGGGCTGTCGACATGGACGATGACGGCGCGCGCCAAGGTGGAGCGCGCCAGCCGGTCAAGTTGCTCGGCGCGATTCTGGTCGCCTCGGATCAGGCCCGAAATGGTCAAGCGTGCGATATAGGGGCGGACGCCCAAACCATAATTGCGGTTGCCGGACAGCGCGGCCGCGCCGGCAATGCCAAGCACGATCAGCACGATCGTCGCGACCCGCCAGAAAGTGAGCTTCCGCCGCATCCGACGGCGATCGACAATGAAGTCGGCATCAAGCGACATGGTTTTTATCCCTTATTCCGCTTTCTACCCGAGTTCTGCACTGCCGGAATGCTCGGCCGGTCCTCTATTCCGCTTCGTCCTTGTCGCCGGCTTCGTTTTCTTCGCCTTTGCGCTTGAGCGCGGTTCCGAGAATGTCGCCCAAAGTCGCCCCGGAATCCGATGACCCATATTGGGCGATCGCCTCCTTTTCTTCCGCGACTTCCAGCGCCTTGATCGAGACCGATACCCGGCGTGAGCGGCGGTCGAACTGGGTGACGCGGGCATCGACTTTCTCGCCGACCGCAAAGCGATCGGGACGCTGCTCGGAACGGTCGCGCGCGAGTTCGGAGCGTTTGATGAAGGCGGCGTAATCGGTGCCGACGATCTTGACCTCGATGCCGCCCTCCTTGACCTCCAGCACTTCGCAAGTGACGACGGCGCCTTTTTTGAGATCGCCGGCCGCCGAATCCGTCTCGGCCGCGCCTTCCGCAAGCTGCTTGATGCCAAGCGAAATGCGTTCCTTCTCGACGTCGACGTCGAGAACCTGCGCCTTGACCTTGTCGCCCTTCTTATATTCCTCGATCACCTGCTCGCCCGGCCGCTTCCAGTCCAAATCGGACAGGTGAACCATGCCGTCGACATCGCCGTCGAGGCCGAGGAACAGGCCGAATTCGGTCTTGTTCTTGACCTCGCCCTCGACCACCGAGCCGGACGGATATTTCTCGACGAAGACCTCCCACGGATTGCGCATCGTCTGCTTGAGACCGAGCGAGATGCGGCGCTTGACCGGATCGACTTCGAGCACCTGCACCTCGACCTCCTGCGACGTCGAGACGATCTTGCCGGGGTGCACATTCTTCTTGGTCCACGACATCTCCGAGACGTGGATCAAGCCCTCGATACCAGGTTCGAGTTCGACGAAGGCGCCATAGTCGGTGATATTGGTGACGCGGCCCTTGAAGCGCGCGCCGACCGGATATTTCGCCTCGATGCCCTGCCACGGATCGTCGAGCAACTGTTTCATGCCGAGCGAGATGCGGTGCGTCTCGTGATTGATCTTGATGATCTTGACCTTCACCTGCTGGCCGATATTGAGCACCTCGGACGGATGATTGACTCGCCGCCAAGCGATGTCGGTGACGTGTAAGAGCCCATCGATGCCGCCGAGATCGACGAACGCGCCGTAGTCGGTGATGTTCTTGACCACGCCGTCGATGACCTGACCCTCTTCGAGGTTTTGCACCAGCTCTTGCCGCTGTTCGGCGCGGGTTTCTTCCAGCACGGTGCGGCGCGATACGACGATATTGCCGCGCCGGCGATCCATTTTGAGAATCTGAAACGGCTGCGGATTGTTCATCAACGGCGATACGTCGCGGATCGGCCGGATGTCGACCTGCGAGCGCGGCAGGAAGGCTACCGCGCCGTCTAGATCGACGGTAAAGCCGCCCTTGACCTGATTGAAGATGACGCCTTGGACCTTTTCATTGCTCTGGAAGGCCTTTTCGAGCTTGCCCCAGCTTTCCTCGCGGCGCGCCTTGTCGCGCGACAACACCGCTTCGCCGAGCGCGTTTTCGATCCTTTCCAGATAGACCTCGACGGTATCGCCAACCTTGATCTCGGCCGAGCGGCCCGGACTGGCGAATTCCCGCAATGCGACGCGGCCTTCGGTCTTCAGTCCGACATCGATGACCGCAACCTCGCGTTCGATGGCGACGACCGTGCCTTTGACGACCGAACCTTCTTGCAAATGGCCGTCACTGAAGGATTCATCGACCAATTTGGCGAAATCTTCGCGCGACGGCGCGGCGGCGGACTGAGCCGAAACTTGAGCCATAAACTACTCCTGCCCCCACTGTGTTGAGATGAGCCCGAACGGATGGTCACCACCGGCGAGCCCGATGGTTGGGGGTCAATGCCATACAGTCGGACGGGTTGCATTCCGGGCGCAGTTTTTTGGCGCCGTCAGCGGTTTCGTAACCAAGCACGGTTGAAGCGGTGAACGGGCTTTACCTCCAATGACGAAGACACCGTTAACGGCGCCTTCGGCCCGCTCGAACAGCCTCGATAATATCGACGGCGGCCCGGAACGCGGCGTCTATACCCAAATGCGTGGTATCGAGCAAGTGCGCGTCCGGTGCCGCTTTCAGCGGGGCCGCGCTGCGCCGCGAATCCCGTTCATCGCGGCGCAACAGGTCGGCCAGCACCTCGCGCTCGTCGGCGGTCTCGCCGCGCGCGCGCAATTCGATGAGGCGGCGGGCGGCGCGCACTTCCGGTGACGCGACGACGAAGAGCTTCACGTCGGCGCCGGGCGCGATCACGGTACCGATGTCGCGGCCGTCAAGCACCGCGCCGGGCGGCCGCATCGCGAATTCGCGCTGATAGTTGATCAAGGCGTCGCGGACCTGCGGGATCGCCGCCACCACCGAGGCGGCTTCGGTGATCGGCTGCAGTTTCAGCGCATTTTCTTCATATTTGCCGAGATCGAGCCTGATCGCCAACTCGCTGGCGTGCTTGGCGTCATCGGGCGGGTAGCCGGCGTCGAGCAGGGCCTTGGCGACGGCCCGGTACAAAAGACCGGTGTCGAGATGGTGCAGGCCGTAGACCGACGCGATGTGCCGCGCGATCGTGCCTTTGCCGGACGCGGCCGGACCATCGACGGCAATGATCATCGTCGGCTGCCTTTCGCTGGCGCATTTATAATGTGTAGGCGGCCGATACCAATGATTTCGCCGTTCACGACAAATCGGCACCCAGCGAAGTCATCAATTCGACGAAGCCCGGAAAGCTTGTGGCGATGAAACTGCCGTCATCGATGCGGACCGGGCGTTCGCTGGCAAGCCCGAGAACGAGCGCCGCCATGGCGATGCGATGATCCATATGGGTCGTGACCGCGCCGCCGCCGGCGGCGCGGCCGTGGCCTTCGACGATCAGGTCGTCGTCCTCGATCTCGACCTTCACGCCGTTGGCCCGCAGTAGTGCCGCGGTCGCGGCCAATCGATCGGATTCCTTGACCCGCAATTCCTTGAGTCCGCGCATCACGGTGACGCCTTCGGCAAAGGCAGCCGCCACCGCGAGGATCGGATACTCGTCAATCATCGACGGCGCCCGCGCAGCCGGCACTTCGACGGCGCGCAAGGCTCCGGCGCGCACGCGCAGGTCGGCGACCTCTTCGCCGCCTTCCATGCGCCGCTCGATCGCTTCGATCGAAGCGCCCATCTCGGAAAGCGTTGTGAAAAGCCCGGCGCGCAGCGGATTCATCATCACGCTATTGAGAATGACATCCGAGCCGGCAACGAGCAGCGCAGCAACCAGTGGGAACGACGAGGATGATGGGTCGGCGGGTACCGTGACCGGCTGCGGAATCAATTCCGGCTGACCGGTAAGACGGATGCAACGCCCATTGCTTTCAAATGGGTCGACGCGCAGTTCGGCGCCGAAATGTTTGAGCATTTTCTCGGTATGGTCGCGGGTCGCTTCGGCTTCGATCACGGTGGTTTCGCCGGGCGCGGAAAGTCCGGCCAGAAGCGTCGCCGATTTCAGCTGCGCGGAAGGAACCGGCGGCTTAAACACGATTGGGATCGGATCGCGGGCGCCGGCAAGCGTCAGCGGTAAGCGGCCGTCGGTCGAGGCGAGCGCGCGTGCGCCGATCCGCTCCAAGGGCTCGAGCACCCGGCGCATCGGCCGGCTGCGCAACGACGCGTCGCCATCGAATGTCGCGGTGATCGGGCAGCCGGCGACGGCGCCGAGCGCCAGCCGGCAGCCGGTGCCGGAATTGCCGAAATCGAGGGGCTGTTTGGGTTCGGCAAAACCGCCGACGCCGACGCCATGAAGCCGCCACTGCCGTTCGCCGGCGCGCTCCACACCGGCGCCTAGCGCCCGCATCGCTTTGGCGGTATTGAGCGCGTCTTCGCCCTCGAGCATGCCGGTGATGCGGGTTTCGCCGACTGCCAGCGCGCCGAGGATAAGGGCGCGAATGGAAATGGATTTATCGCCCGGCACTTGGGCGCGCCCGGTCAGGGGACCGCCGCGGCGAGCGGTGAGCGGATGAGGATGCATTGCGGGTGCCGGACGTACAGGTATGACGCAACCCCTGCGGCGCGTCTTTAAACAGCGCCGTCTATCATGGGCTGTGGCGGGGCGTCATCCGGTTGTTTTGGCCGCCAAGCGCACTGGATCGACTATTGACAGCCGGCTTGCGACTAGCCAAGTGAAGCACCCAAATTGCGGGAAGGACCGGACCGTGGCGAAACCCGAACTGGGTACTAAAAGGCTCTGCGCCAGTTGCGGCGCTAAATTCTACGATTTGAACAAAGATCCGATCCACTGCCCGAAATGCGGGGCAG
>Ga0126373_10004299_pt1 | contig 10878 bp, 9 predicted proteins | sample PanSoiMetPlot_11_FD_92545 | JGI IMG/M metagenome (GOLD analysis project Ga0126373, IMG submission 92545) | Tropical forest soil microbial communities from Panama - MetaG Plot_11 | ecosystem: Environmental > Terrestrial > Soil > Tropical forest > Bulk soil | place: Panama | collected 2016-02-17
GGTGCTGGGCCGCACTTCCAGGCCAGAAGAATAGTCCGCGACCATGACGGCGGCTTATGGATCGGGTGCGCAAATCAGGGCCTCTTGCATGTACACCAGGGAAGAATAGAGGTGCTTGTACAATCTCGGGGCCTCTCGGGCGATTCCGTTTATGCTCTCCTTGAAGATAGGGAAGGTGATATTTGGGCCACTACCATCAACGGTCTCGACCGCTTTCGCGACTTCCCCGTGGCGACACTCACGCAAGAGCAAGGCTTGTCGAGTGCCTATGTCGACGCAGTCCTGGCTGATAGGGATGGCAGCGTCTGGCTCAGCACACATGCCGGCCTGAACCGATGGAGGAACGGGAGCGTCAACATTTATCGCGTGGGACGCGACAACCGCGGCGTGATAGCGAATGATCTCCCGAAATCTCTTTTTCAGGATAATAACGGGCGCGTGTGGGTCTCTACGCCGCGCGGTCTTGGCTATTTGGAGAATGACCGCCTTGTTCCTTTAAGTGCCATGCCCGGTGGTGCTGTCCTTTCCATGACGCAGGACCGTGCCGGGAATCTGTGGGTAGCCAATGAGCAGAACGGCCTGTTTCGTGTGTCTCCGCAGCGTGAGATCCGCAAAATCTCCTGGGCTGAACTGGGGCATAAGGACCATGCCAGTGTTCTCGCCGCTGATCGTTTGCAAGGTAGTCTATGGATTGGATTTTTCCTGGGTGGTATCGCCTATTTCGCTGATGGTCAAGTCCGAGCATCGTACACAACCGCCGATGGGCTCGGCGAAGGGCGTATCAGCGGCTTTCAATTCGATCATACCGGTACGCTCTGGATCGGGACTGAGGGTGGGCTCAGCCACTTGAAAAATGGTCGTATTGTCACGCTGAACAGCAAGAACGGATTGCCCTGCGATGCGGTGAATTGGGTAATGGAAGACGACGCCCATTCATTCTGGCTTTCCATGCCCTGCGGCCTCGTTCGCATTTCATGGGCAGAGCTGGATGCCTGGGCTGTCACTGTTGATCACAATAAAGATGCGAGCCGGACTGTCCAGGCGAAAGTGTTCGACAGCCTCGACGGAGTTAGAAGCCTTGCCGCGGGCGGCCACTTCAGCCTGCAGGTAACCAAGTCTACAGATGGAAAATTGTGGTTTGTCACCTGGGACGGCGTCAGCGTTGTTGATCCGCGTCACCTTGCTGTCAACAATCTTCCGCCACCGGTACACGTCGAAGGAATCGCCGCTGATGGAACGAGCTACGATGCAGCTTCTCAGTTGCGGTTACCCCCGCACGTTCGCGATCTGAAAATCGACTACACCGCGCTGAGCTTTGTCGTGCCGGAGAAGGTGCTTTTCCGCTACAAGCTGGAGGGGCAGGACCGCGACTGGAGGGAAGTGACCAACGATCGCGAGGTGCAGTATTCAAACCTCGCTCCACGCAGCTACCGCTTCCGTGTCGCCGCCAGCAATAACAGCGGTGTGTGGAATGAGGAAGGGGCAACGTTCGATTTCTCCATCGCCCCGGCCTACTACCAGACCACATGGTTTCAGGCGTCGTCCGTGGTTGTCTTTATGGGATTGCTCTGGTCACTTTATCAACTGCGTCGCCGGCAAATGCAGCGGCAGTTCAACATGCGCCTGGAAGCGCGCGTCAATGAGCGGACGCGTATCGCGCGCGAGCTGCACGATACCTTGCTGCAAAGTCTGCACGGACTGATGTTTGAGTTTCAGGCGGCCCGCAATATGTTCGCCCGCAACCCGCAACAAGCCATTCAGACCCTGGATGACGCTATTCTTGCCACCGAGCAGGCCATCGCTGAAAGCCGGGATGCTATTCAAGACCTGCGTTCCGAACCGCTTGGGGACGGAGACCTGGCAGAATCGCTGACTGCGACAGGCCAGGAACTGGCGGCCTCTTACAATGGGAATCGCGCCGCGCCAGCGTTCCGGATGATCGTCGAGGGCGAGCGGCGGAATCTCTCCCCCAGTCTCCAGGACGACGTTTACCAGATTGCGCGCGAAGTTTTAAGAAATGCCTTCCGCCATGCGCAGGCGCAGCAAATCGAAACTGAGATTCGATACGATGTTCACGAATTTCGTCTGCGCATCCGCGATGATGGCGAAGGCATCGCTCCGGCAGTCCTGGCCAAAGGCGGCGCAGCCGGGCACTGGGGCCTCTCCGGTATGCGGGAACGAGCGCAGCAAATCGGAGCGCAATTGAATGTTTGGAGCGAAGCGGGCGCCGGCACTGAAGTTCAGTTGACCATTCCTGCTGCCGTTGCTTACGAAACACCACGTGACAGCGACGGCTTTAAAATATTCCGTAAGACAAGAAGCCATGAGCAGCGATCCTAACGTGATTCGAATACTTACAGTGGACGACCACCCCCTCCTGCGCAAGGGAATAGCAGCGCTGGTCAATGCTGAACCTGACATGAAGCTGATTGCGGAAGCGTCCAGCGGATCGGAAGCAATCGAGATGTTCCGATCGCATCGTCCGGATGTAACCATTATGGATCTCCAGATGCCAGGAATGGGAGGCATGGAGACCATAGATCGCATTCTCAGCGAATTTCCCGATGCCAGGATCATCGTGCTCACGACATATAGCGGAGATGTTCAAGTGGTGCGCGTCCTTAAGGCTGGTGTACAGGGTTATATTTTGAAGGGACACGTGCATCGCGAGCTGCTCGAGACCATCCGTGCCGTCCACGCCGGCAAAAAGAGAATCCCTCCGGAGCTGGCCGTGCAGCTTGTTGACCACGCTTCCGATGACGCCCTGACGCCGCGCGAGATCGATGTACTTCGGCTCATTGCCGCCGGAAATGCCAACAAGAAGATCGCTGATCGGCTATCGATCAGCGAGGCGAGCGTCAAGAGCTATGTCGCCAATATCTTGTCCAAACTGGGCGCCAACGACCGCACTCACGCCGTCACCATTGGTCTCAAAAGGGGAATCATAGAACTCTAACTCCCTCAAAAGGGGGAGGCCACGAGCTACTTTTGACGGTTTCGCCCCCCTCGCAAACCCCTTATCGTTATCGTTCAACAGGGGGTGTCTTGCAGCGTCTATTCTCGACCTTTGCCAATGGATGGCCCGGGCGAGGCCTCCTTCTTCAGCGGCTTCTAACTGCTGCCATTCTCTTTCACTATGCAATCGCGCACTTTGGCGAGACGGCTCCTATCGCATCCACAGTTTCGCAAGTGATCGCAGCCGGCGCCGGAATACTTCTCCTCCTTGGCTTGTGGACGCCTGTGGCGGGAACGATAGTCGCTATCGCTGAACTGGTGATCGCTATGTCACATCCTGCTGATCGGTGGATGTGCATTATGCCGGCCGGGCTTGGCGCGACTTTGGCCATGATCGGTCCGGGATATTGGTCCATTGATGCCCGGCTCTTCGGCAGAAAGCAAGTCAACATGTCGGGGCCATCCCCCTAAAGGGGTAGAGAACTTCCCCCTGATATACCGAGCACGGAAGCTTCTATATGAGGTTGTCCGCTCCTGCGGTTCGTTTCACAATCGTCCACAGCAATTTGAATAAATTTCATTCCAACCTTTCGTAAACGGGTTGTCCCAGGGAGCAGGAAAATGGCTGTTGTAGATTTAGTGGGTTCCAGTGAGAAATTCAGAAGTGTTCTCGATGAGATCGGCATGGTTGCGCGGGTAGACTCAGTCGTCCTGGTTCAGGGCGAAACCGGCACCGGCAAGGAGTTGATCGCACAAGCGATTCATCAGGCCAGCCCTCGGCGCCAGAGCCGTTTTGTGGCCCTTAACTGTACGGCGATTCCCAGCGCTTTGCTGGAGAGCGAACTGTTCGGCCATGAACGCGGCGCCTTCACCGGCGCGGTGGCTCAGACTACAGGACGTTTTCAGCAAGCCGACGGCGGAACGCTGTTCCTGGATGAAATTGGGGATCTTCCTCTCGAGCTCCAGCCAAAACTTCTCCGCGTTCTACAGGAAAAACAATTCGAGCGCCTGGGCGGCGGCCGTACCATTCAAGTTGATGTCAGGATTATCGCAGCTACCAACCAGGACTTGTGGCGCATGGTGGAGGAGCGGAAGTTCCGCGCTGATCTTTACTACAGGCTGAATGTTTTTCCCGTCACCCTGCCGCCCTTGCGGGAAAGGAAAGGCGATATCCCCTTGCTGGTAGAACACTTCGTTCAAAAATTCGCAGAGCGACAAGGAAAATCAATTGATCACGTTCCTGACGAGGTGATGAAGACTCTGGAACGACACGATTGGCCGGGCAATATTCGAGAACTGCAAAATGTCATTGAGCGCGCCGTGATATTGACGACGGGGCGAGTGCTGGATTTGCCAACAGTAGAGCTCTCTACGCGGAATGCTGGGTCCAGGACATCCAGAACGCTCGCCGACGCCCAGAGAGAGCACATAATGGCGACGCTTCGTGAAACCAATTGGGTTGTCGGTGGGCCGCGTGGAGCTGCCGTCAGGCTGGGATTGAACAGAACGACCCTCAATTCCATTATGCAGCGGCTCGGAATTTACCGCGAAGCCTCTGAACAGAGAGCGGCGCTACCGAACCGACCATTCGTAGTTTCCCGTGCGGCGGACGATATTCAGCGTGACGATCCTGTTTACCATCCCTCCTATTCACGCTTGAACTAGACCAACGGGCCGGTAGTGGATCAGCTTCGGCGCGAAGGTCCCACCGCCTGGCTTGAATTGTCGGACGGATCAATTGTTATCACGCCGCCGGTGGACCATACGCTCCGCCGTTAATCGGGATTGTGAGTTCAACGAGGAGGTGGTTACAAAGATCTCCCCAACTGAGGATCTCTCCACCTGGGCTGGAGAAGACTAGACGCTTTATCTTAGACCAAAATTTTCCCGTGGTCTAGGATTGTCAGCCCACTTCCTGTGAGAAAGGTTCTTCAAGAGAATGCGCTGATTACGCCTACGCGGAACCTCAGGGGTCACATCGCCGCGGACTGTTTAGAGTTATGCTGTATTGAGCCTGAGGTATGTCAGGCCTCGCACATCAAGGAACACCTGCTGGCCAACGTTTACTAGACGAAGAAGCACGTGCTGGCAAGCCGGGCACCGCGCGACGACGCCGGGGCATTGCATATATAAGTGTGCCTCGGCAAAGCGCTTGATTGTGCCGCACTGTGCACAACACCCTTCTGCAGCCGTAACATCCATAGTGAATATTCTGCTCAATTCGCCTGCGGCAGCATTTCCGTCAAGGTAGTTGCAAGTATCTGAATTCATTTCCGATCTCCTGTTGGGCCAAAGCGCTCCGTCCTGATCCTGTCCGGGCTGTTGCCGGAGGCGGTGAGAAGCGCCGCAGCAGTTTCTACGAACGATGTGGGACCGCAGACGTAACAAGTCGGGCCAATACTTGAGGGCCAGGCCGCGTTTGCGATCAGAGCGGCGTCGATGCGCCCAGGCGGCCTCGGCCAATCCTTTGGAGTGGCTCTTGTGTAGGCATAGGTAATGCTGATGGAAGGGTCGTGCTCTGACAACGACTGCAGCTCCTTGCCGTACCACACGGCCTTCGGTTCGCGCACCGAATACAGCAATCGAAAGGGTGCAGCGTTGCCTGTCGACAGACGCGACCGAATCATAGCCATGAGGGGAACGATGCCGGAGCCCCCGGCTATGAGCTGAATCGGCTCGGCCTGCTCTTTCCGCCAGACGAACCATCCGCCGATGGGACCGCGCAACTCCAGACGATCGCCCACCATGACGTCCTGTGTGAGATAGGGTGAGACTTCGCCGGCAGGCAGTCGCTCAACGGTTATTTCAAAGAGCCTGCTGGCATTTGGCGCGGAAGCAATCGAGTATGATCTGACCGCAGAATATCCGTCCGCAGCCGTCAGGCGCACGTCCACATGCTGGCCAGCGACGTGACTAGGCCAGTCCGGAACTTCGAACCTGATTGTCCGCGCCGTAGGTGTTTCGTCTTGAAGAGCAACCGCCGTTCCGATACGCCACATTATTCGTCCCCTGAATAACGCTGCTCTCGCCAAGGATCTCCATAAATGTGGTAACCGAGGCTTTCCCAGAAGCCGGGCTGGTCCTCTTGCATCAGCGTAATGCCTCGCACCCATTTGGCGCTCTTCCATAAGTAAAGATGTGGAACCAGAAGCCGTGCAGGGCCGCCGTGTTCCGGCGCAAGATCATCGTCATCAAACCGAAACGCGATCCAGGCCTGTCTGTTCAGCAAATCTTGCAGCGGCACGTTCGTAGTGTAGTCACCATAGGAATGCACCATTGTGTACTCGGCATCTGTATTTACGCCTGCGAACAGGGTATCCAGGGACACGCCTTCCCAGGTTGTGCCGAGTTTCGACCATCGCGTTACGCAGTGGATATCAACGGTTATGGTTTCAGTGGGCAGCTCGCGAAATGATTTCCAATTCCATCGCCGCAAAACCTGGCTGCCGTCACTGATCGTAAATTCCCATTGATCGAGGGGCACGCGCGGCGTGGGCCCGGCCGACAAAACGGGGAAATCAGTTGTGAGGTACTGCCCTGGAGGTAACTTTGCATCTGTCGTGCCGCGTCGACCGGAAAAGCCTCGTGAGGTGATAGCCATTTCATTGCCCTCCTTGGTGCGTTAAACGTCATATCTTTGCAGATTCATCGCTACGCGATGAACCCTCTGTCCCGCTTCAGCGGATCCGATTCGCAAGCGAATCGCCAGACGCTGATCCGGTAGTGGATCAATATCACAAGAGACTGACCCGCGAATCGGGAAGCACGATAGTTGCCAAAAAACAAGCGATTGCAGTTGCTGAAAAACGAGTTGTGGGTAGCACCATTTCAGTCGCAATCCTGTTCTGAATTCTGTGGTGTCAATATGGCGACACCGAGACAACTGCAAGTCACCCTTGTCACGCGTGATCCCACATCGTGCCTGATTAGATAGCTTAATGCGAAAAATAACCATTTCGATTTTGGCCCTATGCGTGCAAAAAGAAAAATCGAGGCAGCAACATGAAACCGACAACACGCCGCATCTCCATAGTTGTTCTCGTAATACTGATCTTAGCCAGTAATCAGTCGCTTAAATCACAAAGCAATAACAGCTTCAACGGATTCGACCTGGTTGACAAAGCAGGAAATATTAGCAAGCCAGCCGATGTTCGAGATCTTTACCAGTTGCTCGGAACATATGCAGTGACCGATTTCAACAACGACACGGAAATGCATGTCACCTACGCCTCGCCTGGGGCGGCCCAGTACTACCGCAAGAACGGGAAGTTTGCCGACGGCACTGTGCTGGTGAAAGAGGTCTTTGCAAGCGATCACGCTCAGTTGACGACCGGGGACGCACATTGGGCTTCGAAAACGAAGGTGTGGTTCGTGATGATCAAGGACGACAAAGGGCGCTATCCCGGCAATCCACTTTGGGGCGAGGGCTGGGGATGGGCGCTTTTCAAAGCCGACGCACCCGACAAGGAGGTCGCAACCAGCTACAAAAAAGACTGCCTGGGCTGCCACGTCCCGGCAAAGACGACAGACTGGGTCTACGTCCAAGGTTATCCCGTTCTCTCTTCGAAATAAACAGAGCAGATTGAATTTAGAAAAGGAGATGTTGGAATGAAAAAGTATCTGTTAGCAACCATTGCTGGAATTGGCCTCATTACTGCGAGCTCGTTCCTGCTTAATACAAAAACAGTTGCCGCTCAGAATCAACAGTCGAGCGTCGTATTCAATGCTGATGGCACAATGCAGTTGCCGACGGGCTTTCGCAAGTGGGTCTTTGTGGGCGCTCCCTTAACTCCCAACGGCCTCAACGATGGCAAGGCAAATTTCCCCGAATACCATCACGTCTACATCGAGCAGAAAAACGTTGACGCCTATTTGAAGACAGGTGAGTTTCCAGAAGGAACAGTGATTGTAAAGGAACTCACACGGGTCCTTGATCCGACTTTTCCAGACGGATCTCGTAAGGAACCATCTGGACGCGGCTTCTTCAACGGCGCGTACAACGGCATCGACTTAACCATAAAAGACAGTAAGCGCTTCGCCAAGACCAACGGCTGGGGCTTCTTCACCTTCGGGCATCATCCATTGCCTTATGAGAAGACGGCAGCTGAAAAGCCTGCGTCTGAATGTGCAGGATGCCATATCGCCAATGTCGCCAGCACCGATATGACCTGGGTGCAGTTCTATCCACTACTTCGCGACAAAAAAGGATATTAGGTGATGAGATTTCTGGCAGTGGTGAGAGCCGAGCTACGAAAAATCAGATCCAATTTCAAAGAAACGAGAGGAAAAATAAGTATGCCCATGGAAACGACTAAGTCGAAAGAGACGAACATGTCGAGAGAGATGAGCATGAACGGCCGTGGAGGCCATCTCTACATGCAAACCAACGAGGTAAAGAACACCATCATCCACTACCACAGGTCCGCCAACGGCACGCTCACAGAGGTTGAACGTTGCGCCACCGGCGGTGCAGGTTCGGGGACTTTCAAGCCGATCAGCGGCCAGGAGAGCGCGCCCAACTCCTTTGAAGGCGCGGGCAGCGTCATCCTCTCACCAGATCGCAAGTTTCTGTTTGCCACAAACGGCGGGGACAATTCGGTTTCCAGCTTCGCCATGGGCGACCAGGGCAGGCTCAAACTAATCGACACCAAGCCGACCGGGAACGCCGTAGAAGGAAAGAGCGGTACTGCCAAATCGCTGGCATATTCCCCCTCGAAGGGCATCCTTTACGTGGTCCACTCCTTCGGACCCGATCATATCCGGCTCATGTCGGTCTCCAGTGATGGCAAGCTTACGCCGCGCATGGAGCGATACACGGCGAATACACCGGAGAAACCACACCGTGTTCCAACTCAGGCTGTGCTCTCACCAGATGAAAGATTTCTCCTTGTCGGCACCACGTTCGATCTGCCTATTGCGATCTCTGGCACCTATCCGGACGGTTCACCCATTCTCTGGGTGCCTGGTCCAGACGGTAAGCAGAGGTCCGTCGCTTCGAATGCCCCAGATCCTGACGGCATTGTTGTATTCCGCGTGAATGCAAACGGCACGCTCAGCGACCCGTCGTTCCAGGACGGAGGGGGCGGTTCTCCTTTCTACATCCAATTCCTACACAACCGACCGGACACTTTCATCATCGCCTACGCCGTCGGAGACGGGGTCAGCCTGGCCCGCATTGACGATGACGGCAGAATTGGCGTCGGCAAGGTCGTACCCATCGACACAAGGCGAGGCAAGATCGCTGAACTTTGCTGGCTCTCCCTCTCCCCCGATGACCGCTTCTTGTACGCTACGGTTTTCGGGTACAGCAACGTCAGCAGCTTCTATATCGACGGCCCTGAGATCAGAGTCGCGAAAGATCCTGCGTGCCCCGACGTCGAGGGCGATGGCACTTTCAGGGGGCTTTGTGGGGACGTCAGCAGCGGACCGAGCGATAGCTGGGTTTCGCCGGATGGCGCCTTTTTCTACCAGATCTACGGGAACGCCTCGAAGCTGGTGGGGTACGCCACCAAGCCAGACGGCTCGCTAGAGGAAGTTACCAGTGTCGCCATCCCCTACAACAGCCCCGAGGGTTTGGCGGGTTTTTGATTCGCTCAGGGGGGCCTGAATGACGGGAAGGCGGAAGCACTCCGCCTTTTCGTGAGTTGCTCGTTCAAAACACACTAGGAATTGCCATGACGCGGAAATCACGACTCTTGTCCACATTGATTGCGATCGCTGCATTGATCGTCGCAGCTACTCTTGTTTTCACAGCAGTGGGATCGGCTCAAGCACCGACAACGCCCTCGAAGAAAGCTGCGATGGTATCGAATGATGGTGGCGGACACCTCTACATGCAGACGAATGAGACCCGAAACAGCATCATCCACTATCGTCGGTCGCCGAACGGCACGATTACCGAAATGGAGCGTGTCCCCACGGGTGGCGCCGGTTCCGGGGTTCTCAGCCCGATCTACCACGTCAGTCGGCCGAACGACTTCGAGGGAGCGGGCAGCGTCGTCCTCGCGCCGGACCGGCGGTTTCTGTTTACTACCAATGCCGGCGACAATTCAGTCTCAAGCTTCGCGGTAAGCGAGGACGGGGAGCTAACGCTGGTGGACACCAAGCCGACGGGGAACGCAACAAGCGGCGGCGCTAAATCGCTGGCCTATGCCCCATCGAGTCGCACGCTCTACGTGCTGCACACGTTCGGTCCCGACCATCTCCGGCTGATGTCGGTCGACGGCGAAGGCAAGCTTACGCCGCGTCCGGAAAAATACTCCGTGAACACGATCGACTGGAACAATCGTGGGCCCACCATGGCCGTGCTCTCGCCCGACGGGAAATTCCTCTTTGTCGGCACCGCGTTCGATGAGTTGCCCAGTAGGAAAAATCCAGACGGCTCTCTGATTCTCTGGATTCCGCGGGGACCAAACGGCGCACTGCACGTCATCGCTTCGAATGCACCGGACCCCGACGGCATCATCATATTCCCCGTAGGCGAAGACGGCGCACTCCGCGAACCTTCATTTTACGACGCAAGAGGCGCTTCTCCCTTCTACATCGCCTTCCTGCACAACCGGCCGGATACCTTCCTCGTCGGATATGCCGTTAGCAACGGAGTATCCATCGGCAAGGTCGACGCTGACGGCAAAATCTCCGTCAGGGCGCCCGTAACGCTCGACACGAGCGCGGGCAGGCCCTCTGAACTATGCTGGCTCGCCGTCTCCCCGGATGACCGATGGGTGTTCACAACGAACTTCGGTTACAGCGACATCAGCAGCTATCGCATCGACGGCAACGTGCTCTCTATAGCGAAGGATCCCGCGAGCCCGAAGGTCCCTGGAGATGGCACTTTCCGAGCAATCGATGGAGCGGTTAGCAGCGGCCCGAGCGATAGCTGGCTCACGCCGGATGGCGCTTATCTCTACCAAATCTACGGGA
>Ga0126373_10004300_pt1 | contig 10877 bp, 8 predicted proteins | sample PanSoiMetPlot_11_FD_92545 | JGI IMG/M metagenome (GOLD analysis project Ga0126373, IMG submission 92545) | Tropical forest soil microbial communities from Panama - MetaG Plot_11 | ecosystem: Environmental > Terrestrial > Soil > Tropical forest > Bulk soil | place: Panama | collected 2016-02-17
AGCCTTGCTGCATAAACCATTCAGCTACGGCTTATCTGCTGAACTCAGTTACACGTGGTCGAGGCTCTATGATGACATGGATGCTTCGGGCTGGGGCAACCAGTTCGGCACTGTAGTCTATCAGGACGCCTATAATCCTTCGGCGAACTATGGACCCTCGAACTTTGACAGACCACAAGCGCTCAAAGGGACGTTAGTTTATGCGGTGCCGGTCGGCAGAGGGCACCAATACTTCAACTCGACTGGGGGGGATGCGGCGCTCGGCGGTTGGCAAGCGTCACTTACCTTCCAGGCCGAATCCGGGGCTCCGTTCTCTGTTTGGGCGGATCCCGGCACGAACGGTTCGCTTTGCAATGGGTGTGTTACCTATGCGGACCAGGTCGGAAGTCCAAGTGTATCGAATCCGTCGGTCACCGATTGGTTCAACAAGGCAGCCTTTCAAACCCCGGCGTTAAACCAATTCGGCACGGTCAAGAGAAATTCGCTCCGTGGACCTAGCCTGACGGATATGGATTTCTCGCTGGGTAAGACCTGGAGTCTGCCGGGATGGGAGCAAGGGAAGCTGGGGCTTCGGATGGACGCTACGAACATCTTGAACCATCCGAGCTTCCGGAATCCTGACGGTAAAATCACCGATGGTTCGTTCGGCACGATCACTGCCGCAACGATCACGGGCCGCACCGTTCAACTCAGTGCAAGATTTTCGTTCTGAAGACGTTGTATAACGGCAGCAGGCGGTAATACGAGGACGGTGTCCACCACCACCGTCCTCGTTTCCCCTTTTTCAAGCAAGCAATCAGTCGGTTGGGCTACCTGGGCTGATTGCCAGTGCCCGGTTCTACCGTCTCAGTCGCGCCGAACGCTGCTTCTCCCGAGCCGTGTCGCCTCCGGAGCCCAACCTCAAACCGCCGTCGCTTACTGTGTCTCAATGTGGTGGGGGAGGGCTTAACCCGATGTCTTGCGGCGGAATACATCCAATCGACAACGGCCAGCTTGGAACCATTCGCAAGCACCTCGATCCCACACAAGGAGGATGTTGGGTGTGCTCCCGTGGCGGGGCGATGCACTTCTGTCACGAGTGGGACACATTCATCCACGCGCGATGCGTACCAAGGTTCCTGGAGACAGTTGAAGGCCGGGTCGTGATCGAACACAGGCACACCATTCTCCTCGACTTTTCGATTGAGGAGGATTTCGGCTCGCACTTACCCAGAGAGGCTTGCCAGTTGTAACAGCGGAACGCGTTTGAAATTGCAATCGGCATGGTTCGCGCTCTTGATATGCTCTTTACTTCGATCCACTGGCAACGCGAACCGGGCCTTCGAAGAATTACCTGTGGAGTGCTGGCGGCGGTGTTGTTCCGCTGTGCCGTCGGTTCGTTAGACACCCACGTGCGGCGTGAATCTCATTTTTGGTTAGAGCTTAAGGATGAAGAAGCAGCATCCGATACCATGTTCGACCGCCGAAGCTCTGAATGGCTTGGATTAGAATGGCAGTCGTTCTCGCAGGTACCACAGATGATAGCGCGATTGTGGCACGGACGAACCGAAGCGGCTGATGCCGATGAGTACAAGCGATACTTATTCAATTCCGGGATTCCTGCGTACCGCGCGACGGCCGGAAATCGAGGAGCGTGGGTTCTGTGCAGAGTAGAAGGCGAAATCGCTCATTTTGTGACGTTCTCGCTTTGGGAGTCGTGGGATGCGATTAAGGCATTTGCGGGAGATGCCATCGAGGCTGCCCGCTATTTTCCCGAAGACGAGAAATACCTTCTAGAGTTCGAGCCTACCGTGACGCACTACGAGGTTTTCGAGTAAGAGTCTCACCGGATGGCAGCTTTGGATACACCGGGGCGGTTATCGCAACTCTCGCCGCCGGAAGAAAAACGGCTCCGGCAACAGAAGAAAGTACCCCTGTAAACAATCCTGCAAATAAAGACATCTGTGAGTTGTTTCCTGAGAGTTCCCAAGGATCTACGCGGTCTTCCGCTCCTAGCCCTAGCGCAGTTCAGCATCGCTTATGCTTGCATTGGCATTCGAGTGCCTAGTCCGGCCTGAGGTTCTGGTTGAGGCGCAACACATTGTTGGGGTCATACTTTTTCTTGATCTCTACGAGCTGAGCATAATTTGGCCCATACGCTAGTTTGACCAGCTCATCACTGGTATCTCCCAGCTGGTTGACGTACACTCCGCACGCAAAGGGCTGCAAATTGTTGCGCGTAGCTTGGACCCATTGCACCACCTTCGCCTTCTCTGCGGGAGAGCTCCAGACACCCGCGATGTCCACTTCATAGCCGGGCTGTCGCAGCGCAAATGCCGTTTCTTTCAAATTTACCCGGCTTACGGCCCCGCGCAATGACACAATGATGAGCTTGCAGGTTGCCGGTGCATGGTTGATGGCAGTCGTGATGGCTTCTATTGCGGGTTCGCCAAGTTCGCGAAGGAACAGGTTGGTTTGGAAGTGTGCAACCGCGGTTTGAAGAAACCCACCTGCTGATTGAGCTTCCAAATATGACATGATTTTCACGCTGTCATCCTGCGGTTTCAGAGCACGCAGCGGCCTCAGCAAGTCATTGCCGATCTGTGGATCGCCGCAATAGCAAAGATCGATTTTTAGTCTGTGTCCCCGCTCGGACGGAAAAAGCTGGGCAAAGGCGTCCATCTCATCCGGCGCCCCCACGAGAAATCTGGTGAAGGCCTGCAGGAGCTCGGCAATGCTTCCCGCGGGGTAGGTCAGCGCTCCGGACAGGACCTCGCCTACTGGATGGAGTTGGTACTCGAGCGCCGTTACCACTCCGAAGTTACCGCCGCCTCCGCGAATCGCCCAAAAAAGATCTGGATTGGACTTCTGGCTTGCTTCAATCCGTCTTCCGTCCACCGTCACCACCCGCGCGGATAACAGGTTGTCACAGGCGAGGCCATACTTCGCGTCCAACCGGCCTTCTCCTCCGCCGAGTGTCAAGCCGGCAATTCCGACGGTTGGGCAGCCGCCTGACGTTGTTGCAAGTCCAAAGCGCTGTGTCGCTTTGTCGAGATCGCGCACCAGCGCGCCTGCTTCCGCGCGGGCCACCCGTTTAGCGGAGTCAACTTCAACCCGTTTCATCGCGGAGAGATCGATCACGATGCCGCCATCGCACATCCCGTAGCCGAGGCGGCTATGGCCTCCCCCGTGCACGGATACAAGTAAATTGTGGCTTTGGGCGAAATCCAGAGCCCGCGCGACATCCGACGCACCAGCGCACCCAACGATCAGTGCTGGATGCCGATCGTATGCCAGGTTGAAGACGCGCCGTGACAAGTCATAATCGGACATGTCCGGGGTGATGACATGGCCGGTAATCCGGGAAGCGAATTTGCGGATTGTGGGCGGATCGATCCGTTCGACGTCCTGTGCGCAACCCTCAAAGACCCGCGTCGCTGCTGCAACCACCTTGGTCGAGGGCCAGCAGAGTGCCGCTGCCGCTAACCAGGTATGCTGAAGGAACTGTCTTCGACTACTTAGTATCATGGTCGACTGCTCGGCGTACTCATAGAGGTGGGAATGCAATTTAACTCATCGATAAGCAATCAGGAGGCGATTTCTCCCGAGTTCAGCTGGCGAAAGCTCAATCCGCATGAAGCCTGCGTCTGTTGCCATGCCTTCGAGTTCGGCAAAAGTATAAGAATCGCCTGAGGACGTGGCCGCAAGCATCGTCAGGCTGAAAGCTGCTGCTATAGGTGGCGAAACGCGGTCAGGATTGGGTACATATTCGGCAATGGCGGCGCGGCCTCCAGCACCCAGGGCGACATGTACCTTGCGCATCAGTTTCGTGCATGTGGGCATGTCGAAACCGTGCAGAAGGTTGGTAATCAGGGCAAGGTCATAGCCGTTGCCGAAATCGGTCTCGAAAGCGCTGCCTGGAATAAGGTGGTACCGATCACCAACCCCCATGGCATCTGCATTCTTCTGAGCGACTTCGAGGACCTTCTGCCAATCCGAGGCATAGATATGCGCGGCCGGATTTTGCTTTGCCACTGAGATGCCGAACATGCCGTGACCCGCGGCCACATCGAGGACTTTGCGCGATTCGCCTTCCCTGCGCAGTTCAGCGGCAATGATCTCCGCGGGTCTACGCGCCATCGGCATCATGCCCTGAGCATACTTGACCCAATCAGGGTTTTCGGGTTCGAGCATGCCTTCCCCAAGCGCAGTACCACCACGACGCACGGCCTCTGTCAGGCGAGCGTGACACTCTCGCAATCGCGGAGTAAGCAAGAACTCGATGGCTGATCCGACATAAGCAGGCGAGTGACGGTCGAGGAATAGCGCAGAATCCTCCGTAAGAGAGTAGGTTGTCCCCTGCTTTGTCAAGAAGTTATGAATGGTTAAGAAATCGCAGAGAATGCGGATACCGCGTTCACTGGCGTGACAACGCTTCGAAATCATCGCTGACGTCCCGTTGCCTTCACTGATGACACTGAAGAGTTCTAATTCGATCGCTGACTTAATTGCTTCAGTGAGCTGATACGAATTAATCGCACTGAACAATCGTTCTGGGGTGATCTGTTGATTGTGCGCGAGATTTAGAGTGTGCGTCATGTACGTTGCACCTTACGTTTGAGCTTTAGGCGTTCGTTTTGTGAATTTGTCCTGGATCATTGCCTCGATCCACTAGGGCCGCCGCCCGCTCTGGCTTTGCTTGGCGAGCACCATGACTTGGACGAACGAGTGACATGGGGTACAGCGTTCGGACAAGCGTTGCTTCAGTTGTTGTTCCAGGCGGTCAGCGAACGATTGACGCCTGTTGGCATCGCCGATCGCTGAAGCAAGGGAGGGCACGAAGACGGCTCGAAAGAATTGAGCGTGGCGGCTGACGAGAGCTTGCACGTTGCCGTCGGTCTGGTAGTCGGCCCAAGCCGCGTCAGGCAAGTCGAAGAGTTCGCAATGTTCGACTGAAAGCGAATGGAACTGGCCATCGGTGCTGAAGGGCTCCAAAAGCTGTGCTTGCCGCCGTGGGTAGCCGCCCAAAACCATCTGTTTGCGCTCATCGTCACGGATAACCCGCTCTTCGACCAGTTCTTCGAGAACCGCATTAGCAGAGTGAAAGAGAGGTTCAAATCCTGAGGCGCCGACATCACTCAGACCCGGAAGCACCACCACCAATCGGCCCCCGCAGCGCAACTCCCGCGAGCGTAGCGAAAGGAACCGTTTCCAATCATCGGCTGCCTGGCGGTCGAAAGCCGCCCGCACCTCGCCGGTGCTGGCGAGGTAAACGAAATGGCCGGGTATCATTGCTGGAATACGGCTGAGCCAGACCGCGGAATAGGAACACCACCCGAGGTCGACCTGTTCTTTTGGAAAAACGCTCTCGTAAAACGATCGACCGATGGCCGACGGGAAAACGTTCGGATCATCGATCGAGTATCGTTCAGGATCACTGTGGAGTACATCGAACAGAGTATTGAAGTCGTTCGCGTGCTGATCGACATGAACCACGGTTATGGGCCGATCCGAGCCAACGCGAGTACGCAGACACCGGATGGCCGTACGCATGGGGGTCAGAGAGTTTTTTCCTTGTGAAGAACCGTAGTCCGCGATGACGATTGGGTCGGTGGCTGGCGGGAGTACGAGGTATCGAGCCGCCTCCTCCAGGTAAGGCAACGCGAGATTGCCTCCCCCGGCTGGAATCATGGCGTGCAGATTATAGAAGCCGCCGCCTTCCATCACGGCGTGAGTTGATGTTGTTCCAGGTGCCATCGGTTGTCCTCGTTTTATCTGCTCGGTTTAATCGTTACCATCCTGAACCATGTCGACTAGGCTGCGGCATCTCGCAACCGCCGCAGGTTTTCCCACAGCACGGGGACCGCGACCTTCGGACGCATGATGCTCGGCGGCGGAGCAAGCAGGTTGCCGACTCGGTGAAAAGCCAATGCCGCCACCCCATTGGTATGCGCTGCCTTGTGCAACTTGGACATGTACCAATTGACGAACTTAAGGCCCGCAGTACGTCGGCCCACGGTTCCGGGAATGCGAAGGTCGGCGCCGACCGCAATGCTCCAGGGAATCTCAACGACCTTCGCTGCCCGACGAAAGAAGGTCTTGGCGAACACCACGTCCCCGACGCCAGAAACGAGCGTGTTATCCAACTCCACAGCTTCGAGCGCGGCTACCGACATGCCTTGCCCATAGATTGGGTTGAAACTGCAAATGGCGTCGCCGAATACTAGATAGCCTGCGGGAAAGCGTTGTAACAGCTCGTAGCGGCGCCAAACGCTCGCTGGAAATCTAGTAGACGCGGCTTCGCCGACTGGTTCGTTGCGAGACACGACCTCATGGATATACGGCGCAGGCAGGGTCCTTGCAAACGCGACGAATCCATCGAGGTCCTCAGGAGCATAGTTTCCAAAGTGAGCTATTAAGGTGACGGTCCACCGCCCCCCCTCCTGCGCCGGCATCACCCCGCCACGTTTTCCTTTCGGGGTTGGTGGAATAACTACAGCCGTGTCACCATTCAAGTCGGTCGGCTTCTGCCGGAAGAAGCGCGTCGTGTAACCCAACCCTACCTGAACAACATCTTCGGCAGGTTTGTCGTACCCCAGCTGTTCCAACCACTGCGGCGAGCGAGATCCGCGCCCCGTCGCATCCACGACCAGGTCGCCGAGGAGCGCTTGCCCGCTGGCCCGCACACCGGTTACTCGCCCCGACTTCTGGTCAGCCACCAACTCTTCCACAACCAATTCGTCGCAGCGGACAACCTTCGGGTGCGCGAGGACCCGCTCGCGCACCGCCGCTTCCAGCAGAGGCCGTGTCATTAGCAGGCCGTTTAGATCACTCGGAGGGCGGCTCAAGCAGGCACCCTCGAAAAACCAGCGGGAATCGCGCACGATGTCCACGGTTACAGCACCTGCTTTCAGCAGCGTCTCGGATATACCGGGAAAAAGCCTCTCCAGCACGTTGCGGCCACTCGCGAGCAAGCCGTGGGTATGGCGACCCTGCGGTACGCCCCGGCGCTGCCCGGCCAGCGCAGACAAGGTGTCGCGCTCGATCAAGCTGACTCGTCCGAAATGATTGCACAGTACCCGAGCGGCCATAAGTCCAGCCATGCTTCCACCGAAGACGATGGCGTGTTTCCTGTCGGCACGAAGCGTCTGGCTCAAGTGTCCGCTCACGCCCTGGGATGGTACCCGTTGATTCGACATTTTCCCGTCCAGCCTCGGATTGACGTTATGAAAGGAGTGGGTTGAGGAATAGGCCACACTCCTTTGTCATTTGGTTACGGGCCTTTATCGCGATCGCCGAAGTAAACGGTGTTGGGCAGAAGTCGGTAAACCTCGCCCCTTCTGCCTCGGTGGCCCCATAGTCGCCGCGCAACTCCCCTGGCTACTCGTGGCACGTCGGTGGACTCGTACCCGTGTTGGGATTGGTGCACAACGGGCCCAGGTTGGTGAGCGCATCCGGCAGGCTGATCATCGCGTTCGGGCCAGCATCCTGTTCTCCGTTGAACGGGGTGGGTTTAGTCGGGTCGAAGCCGCACGCCACTGCGTCTTCCGGGTTGTTAAACCAGAAGCCCACGTGAAAGGTGTGCGTAGGAACCAGGCTTGCGGCCGGGTCGAAGCCAAAGATTTGGTCGAGAAGGATCGTGTTGATCGTGACCACGGCTTCGCCTAGGCCGTTGGCCTCGAGGTCTGTCTGATACCAGGCTAGGCCGAAGTTCTTAAAGTTCGGATCCGGAGTTCCGTTGGAGAGCAGGTTGGTATTTTGAATGGTGAACAAATCGAAACCAAGGTGCGGTTTCAGGTTCGACGCCTTCAAAGTGAGCGTATCGTGTAATTGCCCTCTCGTCACGGTGAGGGTAGCGATCGGAGTTGGTCCCCCCTCTACGCCCAGGCACCCCAGAAACTTTGGCTGCGGCGCGAGGTCAAAGGTGATTTGCTTAACCTGGGCAGTTGCTGGTCGTACTGCTGCACTGATGCTGACCGCGGCGAAAAACCCAACCGCAATCAACTGCTTACAGGACTTCAGGACAGACTTCGTGTACTGCATCACATCATCTCCTTGATTTTTGAGGATGGCTGCGAGGAGACTATTTGGATAACTCGCAAGCCGTCGGTCACATGCTGCCCCCGACGAACGGATGATCTCGGAAACCCGCCAGATCGTCCTGAAGAGCCTCTAAAAAATCTCTAAAAGAAGTAAAAAAGGGCTGAAATCCGACCTTGGAAGGCGTCGACAGACGAAATGGACGAGCCCTGCTTCGCAAACTCGTTGAATCTCATATCGTGGAGCATCCATCTTCCGGGTTCCATCCCCTGTGGCTATGTCGTAAAATGTTTTCCCAGTTGATATCGGTATCTCCTGCTCAGGGGAGCACGAGTATGCAATCTCCGATCCCAGAAGTTCTCCCGAATTCCCTTTAGGAACGTCGAGAACATTTGATTTTCATGGCAAGGGGTTTGCGCCCTCGCCACGCACCCGACTTGCACTTGCCTGCAAACTGCCTATGAGTACAGCCAACCAGTTCCAGCAAGCTGGCCAGGTCCTGAATGGTCCACCGTCCTACCAATTCGGTCCCTTTGTTCTGAATACCGCTCAGCACACGTTATTAAGGGAAGGGACAGCGATTGCGCTTACGCCGAAGACCTACGACACGTTGCTGGTGCTGGTTCAGAACAGCGGGAGAATGCTCAGCAAAGAAGAACTGATGAACCTTTTGTGGCCCGACAGCTTCGTGGAAGAGGCCAACTTGACACAGCAAGTGTCAATGATCCGTAAGGCCTTGGGAGAATCGCCCGGCGATCCACGCTACATCGCGACGGTTCCTGGCCGAGGATATCGGTTCATCGCTGAAGTTCAGAATTGGACTAAAGAGAAACCCGCCGCGGATACCTTGCACTCCCAAACCGGAGGCGCTGTCGAGAGCGGAGGCGAGCACAATCTAAATCAGGGCGCAAGAGTTAGCTGGGACAAGGATGTTGCGAACCAGAGTCCCCGGGTACTCCCTTTGTCAGAAGATGCAAAACGGACAAAAGGAACCGTCTTCAAGGTAATCGTTTTCATGCTGATTGCTATAGCCGGGCTGGCTATCGCGGAAGCGGTGTTCGAATGGCGGTCCCGAGTTGCCCGACTCGAAGCGCGGCCCAAAAGTCTAGCGATCTTACCCCTGCAGAATCTTCGACAGAATGCTGAGGACGATTTCCTCGGATTCTCCCTTGCGGATGTACTCATTACGAAACTGTCCTATCTGAGCTCGCTCAGTGTTCGTCCTTCAGCGGCGATTGAGAAGTATCGAGGCACCGCCATCGATCTTCAGAAAGTTGCCGCAGATCTGAAAGTGGATACTCTTCTCACCGGAAGCTTCGTTCGAGACGGCGACAACTTGCGAATCACTTACCAACTGGTCGATGCCCGAAGCGAGAAGATTCTCGGTCAAGGAGTGATCGACCTCAAGTATGACAATTTGCTTGCTGTCCAGGACAAGGTTACCGGCCAACTCATCTCGGAACTCCAACTCAGCCTTTCGCCATTGGAAGCGGAGCACCTAAAGCCAGAGAACCCGGCGAATCCGCTCGCCTACGAATACTTTCTGCAGGGACTCGACTTTCACGGCCAGCACAAATTCCCCTTGGCCATCAAGATGCTCGAAAAGTCCACTCAGATTGATCCCGACTACGCTCCAGCATGGGCCTACCTGGGAGCTTCATACAATTCGGATGCAGCATTCGAGCTGGGTGGACGTGAGCAATATCGCCGTGCGGAAGCAGCCTATGAACGGGCGTTGGCGCTACGTCCAAACTTGCTTGACGCCCAAATGTTCCTCGCAAACCTCTTAGTGGATACGGGGAAGGTTGAACAAGCCGTACCATTATTGCGGGATGCGTTGAAGACGAACGACAACAATGCTGCCGCGCACTGGGAACTGGGGTATGCCTACCGATTCGCCGGGATGTTGGACGAATCCGTCGCGGAGTGCGAGCGGGCACTCCTACTCGATCCCCTGGTCAGGCGCTCTAACGGTTCCGTCCTAAACACGTATTTTTACCTGGGAAAATACCAAAAGTTTCTTGACAGCTTGCCGGCCGACGATTCATCGTTCATTCTCTTTTACCGAGGCTTCGGAGAATTTCACGAAAAGCAGTTCGACCAAGCCGCAAAAGATTTTGATCGTGCGTACGAACTCGACTCTAATTTGTACACTGGGATTGGAAAGGCTCTCAGTGACTTGATTCATGGCCGCAAGTCAGAAGGCGTGAACCTTTTGAGCGAGTTGGAGAACAAGATCAGAGAGCGAGGGGTCGGCGATCCAGAGGCCGCATACAAGATCGCGCAAGCGTATGCTGTTTTGGGAGATAACACTTCCGCTCTACGCGCGCTACGCACGAGCGTTGGGTCTGGTTTTTTCAGCTATCCCTATATCGTCAAAGACCCACTGTTAAACGATTTGCACAATCGACCGGAGTTCCGTGACGTTTTGAATACAGCGCATCAACGGCACGAGGCGTTCAGGCGCAAGTTTTTCACAAATCCACCGCCGCTTTAGGACCAGCCTGCCGAGCCTCTCTCCCCAACCCCGCGATTTTGGTTTTAGAACTGCTCTGCTGTTCGTGCTGCGAAACAGCGCTGGGCTCAGCCATTCCGAAATATGATTGTGTTATGGCCTTAGCGACATGCGCTTTCTAGTTGCTGGTCATACGAAGTGCGTGGCGGCAGCGCCATATGCCGCTCGGCGGCTACGCCCTCGAGAGAGTCCGGTCCGGACGGCACATGGTTATCCGTATCCACCTTGTAGAAGTCATCGCTCTCTGCCCGCGCTAACGGAACAAATTCGAACCCCTTCGACCGATAAAGGTTCAGCAAGCGTGGCAGCATCTCTGCGTCAAACCCGCCGATGTGCATCAGCA
>Ga0126373_10004301_pt1 | contig 10876 bp, 12 predicted proteins | sample PanSoiMetPlot_11_FD_92545 | JGI IMG/M metagenome (GOLD analysis project Ga0126373, IMG submission 92545) | Tropical forest soil microbial communities from Panama - MetaG Plot_11 | ecosystem: Environmental > Terrestrial > Soil > Tropical forest > Bulk soil | place: Panama | collected 2016-02-17
CCACCTACGGCGACACCCAACACACCCTCGTGGACCGCTCGCGGTATCACGGAAGCTACCTGCCGGGGTACGTCGCGGCATCCGCACCCGATCCGGGGCGACGTCTGTTCCAGGCAGTCGACCACTGCGTGGGCAACGTCGAACTGGGGCGCATGGACGACTGGGTGGGCTTCTACAACCGGGTCATGGGCTTTGTGAACATGGCGGAATTCGTGGGCGACGACATCGCCACGGACTACTCGGCCCTGATGTCCAAGGTGGTGGCCAACGGCAACCACCGAGTGAAGTTCCCGCTCAACGAGCCGGCGGCCGGCAAGCGCAAGTCGCAGATCGACGAGTACCTGGAGTTCTACGCCGGCCCGGGTTGCCAGCACATCGCGCTCGCCACGAACGACATCCTGCGCACCGCCGACGAGATGCGCGCCCGCGGTGTGGAGTTCCTGGACACCCCCGACTCGTACTACGACGACCCCGAGCTGCGGGCCCGCATCGGCTCGGTCCGGGTGCCCATAGAGGAGCTCAAGACGCGGCGCATCCTCGTCGACCGGGACGAGGACGGCTACCTGCTGCAGATCTTCACCAAACCCGTGGGCGACCGTCCCACCGTGTTCTTCGAGCTGATCGAGCGGCACGGGTCGCTCGGCTTCGGCAAGGGCAACTTCAAGGCGCTGTTCGAGGCGATCGAACGCGAGCAAGAGCGCCGCGGCAACCTGTGACAAGCTACCGATTGCGCAAGGAATCCTCGTCTGAGACGACCGATTCTTGCGCGATCGGGGAAGGTGGACGCATGACGGTACGGCTGCGTGAGGCGATGGCGACCCTGCCCGGATACGTACCGGGGCGTGCCGTGCCAGGCGCCATCAAGCTGGCGAGCAACGAGACGCCGCTTCCGCCACTCCCCTATGTCGTCGACTGCATCGCCCGAGCCGCCCAGACGGCGAACCGCTACCCCGACAACTGGTCCAGGGAGCTGTCCGAGGCGCTGGCCACCCGTCACGGTGTAGACCCGGCCCAGGTGGTCGTGGGCTGCGGGTCGGTGTCGCTGTGCTACCAGCTAGGCGCCGCCGTTGCACAACCCGGCGACGAGGTGCTCTACGCCTGGCGGGCGTTCGAGGCCTACCCCATCGTCACCGCTATCTCGGGGGCCGAGCCCGTGGCGGTGCCACTGCGCGAGCACGTGCACGACCTCGAGGCCATGGCCGCGCGGCTCAGCGACCGCACCCGGCTGGTGTTCGTGTGCAACCCCAACAACCCCACCAGCACTGCCGTACACCGCGACGAGCTGGTGGGCTTCCTTTCCGCAGTGCCGGAGGACGTCGTCGTGGTGATTGACGAGGCGTACCACGAGTTCGTCACCGACGCCCGGGTGCCCGACGCACTGACTCTGCTCGACGACTACCCGAACCTGATCGTCCTGCGCACGTTCAGCAAGGCTTATGGGCTGGCTGGGCTCCGCGTCGGCTATGGCATCTCCGGCAACACCGAGGTGCCGGCCGCGCTACGCCAGACGCAGAGCCCCTTCGCGGTGACCGCGCTCGCCCAGCAGGCCGCACTTGCCAGCCTCGAACCCGAGGCCGAGTCACAGCTGATGGCGCGGGTCAAGGATGTCGTGATCGAGCGCGAACGCGTTAGCGCCGAGCTGGTCGCCATGGGTTACGACGTGCCGCCGACACAGGCCAACTTCGTATGGGTGCCGATGGGCGCCGACACCATGGCGTGGGCCGACGGCTGCGCCCAACGGAAGGTGATCGTCCGTCCGTTCCACGGCTTCGGATCCCGCGTCACGATCGGCACACCCAGCGAGAACGACACCTTCCTTGCCGCCGCTCGCGAGTTAGCGCCCGCGCTCAACTAACAGCGGGCGAGAAAGTCGAGCATCCGCCGGGTCATCAGCGCCGTCGCGTCGGGGTCATACGACGGGAGCGTGCTGTCCACGAAGTAGTGCTGGTCGCCGGGGTAGAGGAACAGCTCGCCGTCCGCGGCCTCGTCGACGAGTTCGCGGGCGGCCTCGATGTCGCGCTCGCCGACGAAGATCGGGTCACGATCCATGCCGTGGACCTGCACCGGGACATCGGCGGGCCATGCGGAGCCGAACGCCGAGACCGGGACGCAGGAGTAACACAGCAGCGCCCCCCGCGCCCCGGCCCGGGTCTGCGCCAGCTGCTGGGCCGGGAGTACGCCCAGCGAGAAGCCCGCGTACACCAGCTCGGCAGGCAGCTCCGCGACGGCCCGGGCGCCGCGCGTGATCACGGCGTCGGGGAAGCCGATCTCCTGCGCGTGGGCCATCCCGTCGTCGATGCTGCCGAATGTGCGTCCGTCGAACAGGTCAGGCGTGTAGACGGTGTGCCCCCCACTGCGCAGCCCATCGGCAAACGCGACAACCCCGGGCGTCAGCCCCTGCGCGTGGTGGAACAGCACTACCTCGGCCACTAGGGCTCCTCAGGATCGGGCTGCGTCGCGAACCGCCGCCGCCACGGCAGCCGGGACGTGCGGGTCGAACACACTCGGCACGATGTAGGTGGCGTTGAGCTGCTCGTCGCTCACGCAGTCGGCCAACGCTTCCGCGGCACGCAGCAACATTGCAGTAGTGACCTTGTGGGCACGGGCGTCCAGCAGTCCGCGAAACACACCCGGGAACACCAGTGCGTTGTTGATCTGGTTCGGGTAGTCGCTGCGCCCGGTCGCCAGCACCGCAGTGAGCGGCTGCGCGGCGGCCACATCCACCTCCGGGTCGGGATTCGCCAGCGCGAACACCACCGGGTCCGCTGCCATGTCGGCGATCCAGGCCGCGTCGAGGACACCCGGAGCGCTCACGCCGATGAACACGTCGGCGTCGCGCACAGCGTCGTGCAGGTCGCCGGTGACCCCGGCCGGGTTGGTGCGCTCGGCCAGCTCGCGCTTCGCGTCGTTCAGCCGTAGATCGGACGGAGCGAGGATGCCCTCACGGTCCCACACCAGCACGTGCTTGACGCCGGCGGCGAGCAGGAGGTTCACGATCGCGGTGCCGGCTGCGCCGCCGCCGGCGATCACCACCCGAGCGTCGTCCAAGGATTTCGACACGCAACGAAGCGCGTTCCGCAGGGCCGCGAGCACAACGATGGCGGTGCCGTGCTGGTCGTCGTGGAAGACCGGGATGGAAAGCTCCGCGCGTAGCCGGCGCTCGACCTCGAAGCAGCGAGGTGCCGAGATGTCCTCGAGGTTGATGCCGCCGAAGCCGGGTGCGATGTGGCGGACGGTTGCCACGATTTCGTCGGTGTCCTGGGTGTCGAGGCAGATCGGCCACGCGTCGATGTTGGCGAACCGTTTGAACAGCGCGGCCTTGCCCTCCATCACCGGCAATGCGGCGCCCGGACCAAGGTTGCCCAGCCCCAGCACAGCGGAGCCGTCAGTGACGACCGCCACGGAATTGCCCTTGATGGTCAGGCGTGTGACGTCCTCCGGATTTCTGGCTATTGCGAGGGAGACCCGGCCGACGCCCGGTGTGTACGCCATGGAGAGGTCGTCGCGTGTCTTGAGCGGGACCCGTGACTCAACGGAGATCTTCCCGCCCAGATGCAGTAGGAACGTGCGGTCGCTGACCCGGTGCACCTCGACGCCGTCCAGCGCCTGGATCGCTGCGACGATTTCCTGCGCGTGCTCACCGTTTGCGGCCGAGGAGGTGACGTCGACGGTGATCCGGTCGTGGCGCGACTCAGTGACGTCGATGGCGGTGACCAGTCCGCCCGCGGCACCCACCGCGGTGGCGATCCGGCCCACCGTCGTCGCCGACGGCGCGGCGTACAGCCGGACGGTGATCGCATACGACGCGCTTGTCGCCTGGGGGCGCGGGCGCGCCGAGTCGGGCAGGTTCACCGGGCCATCGTGCCAGGCTGAGCTGGTGAACCTGATCGGGGAGCAGATCGCCTACTACCGCGCCCGGGCACCGGAGTACGAGCGGGGCATCTATCCGGCCCCGTCGTCCCTCATGCGCCGCGTGATCGACGCCGTCCCCGCCGGTGGTGATGTGCTCGAGCTGGCGTGCGGTACCGGCGTGTGGACGCAGTTGCTCGCGCCGCGGTCGCGGACGCTCACTGCCGTGGACGCGGCGCCGGAAATGATTGAGCTCGCTCGGCCCCGAGCGCCTGGTGCGACGTTCGTGGTGGCGGACATCCTCGGCTGGCGCCCGCCGCGTCGCTATGACGTCGTGTTCTTCGGGTTCTGGCTTTCGCATGTGCCGGAGTCGCGGTTTGCCGACTTCTGGACGCTGGTCGCCGACTGCCTGGTGGACGGTGGACGGGTCGTCTTCGTGGACGAGCATGTGGCCAACGCCGACAAGGAGCGGTGGTTGGCCGACGGTGTTGTCGAGCGCACGTTGTCCGACGGCTCGACGCACCGGGTCGTCAAGCGCTACATCGACCCGCCGCGAGTCGTGTCGCTGCTGTCCGCGCTCGGTTGGCAGGCAGACATGGTGCTGCTGGATCTCGCCTGGGTGCTCGGTCAGGCAGTCCAGTCGGGATCGCGGCCGACGTAACGGAGCAGCGCGGCTGCGGCGTCGTCGCTCTGTTGCTGCGGCAGTGCCGGGGCGTACGCGAAGCCGCGCAGCGGCTCGGCCACGGCTTGGGCTGCCGGCATCAGCTGCGCAGCCAGCTCCGCGTGGAGCGGCGACCCCTGGCCCGTTGCCACGGCGACGTCCCAGGCGTGGACGGCCGCGTCGAGGGCGCATGCGGCGGCGGCAAGCTCCGCCGGCAGTCTCGGCACCGGCGGCAGTGGCGTGGGGACCGACTCTGCCTTGGCGTCGACTCGCGCCCACGCCGCGCTCGCCGCCGCGATCGCGGGTTCGATCAGTTCGTCGACAGTGCCGATGAGCTGCGTGGGCGGGGCGAACGGGTCGTATGCCGGCTGAGGGCTCGACCCGACAACGGACGCCCAGCCGTGCTGATCGCCGGCCGCGTGTAGCAGCACCTGGGTCACCGTCCAGTCGGAGCAAGGCGTCGAATCGTCGAGCCGGTCCGTGGGCACCGCGGCACCCACGTGACGCAGCAGCTCCAGGGATTCGGCCAGCACCGGAAACGTCGTCATCGTCTCTCCTCTGAACGGAACGGAATGAATCGTTCTGTTCTAGAGTAGCAGAACGGAATGCTTCGTTCCAATGCTATCGTGATGGTGTGACTGGGCTGAGCGGCCGTCGCGCCGAGGCAGCGCGCAATCATGAGCGCATCTTGGACGCCGCCCGTGACGTCTTCCTGGCCGACCCGGAGGCGCCGATCTCGGCCGTGGCCGCGCGTGCCGGTGTTGGAATCAGCGCGCTGTACCGGCGCTACGCCAGCAAGGAGGACCTGCTGCGGGCCTTGGCTGCTGACGGCCTGACGCGCTATATCGCCGATCTCGAGGCGGCGCTTGCATCAGACGCGGACCCGTGGACCGCCTACATCGAGTGCCTGGGCCGTGTCGTCGACGGGCGCAGCCAGGCGTTGGCACAGCGGGTGGCCGGGACGTTCACCCCGACCCCGGAACTGACCGCACTGGCCGAAAGGGCCGGTCAACTGGCCGAGACCATGTTCCGCCGGGTACGGCGGTCCGGCGCGCTGCGCGAGGACATCACCGAGGCCGACATCGTGCTGCTGCTCGAGATGGTCACGCTGGTCGAGCTGCCCGCATCCGACGGCGGTACAGCGCTGCGCCGGCGGTACCTGGCGCTGCTCCTGGAGGCATTACGCGCGCCCGGTCGGGCCCGATTGCCCGGCCCGCCGGCGCGGCAGGCTGACCTCGTAGCGCGCTGGCGAACGCGAGCTCGTTAACGTCAACTAAACGCGCCGACGTTACAAGCGGCGTTAAGCGCAGTAGGTTGCGGGCATGACGTTCTCGATCGTCGCCCGCAGCGCGGACGGGCCCGCCGGACGGCAGTGGGGCGTTGCCGTCGCGTCGAAGTTCCTGGCGGTGGGCGCCGTAGTCCCGGGCGCTCGCGCCGGCGTGGGCGCCATCGCGACGCAGGCGTACGCGAATGTGGCCTATGTGCCCGAAGGTCTGCGCCTGCTGGACAGCGGGAAGACCGCGCAGGAGACGCTGGACGAGCTGGTCGCCGCCGACGACGAGCGTGCACAGCGCCAGGCCGGCATCGTCGACGCGGCCGGGCGGGCGGCGACCTTCACCGGCGCCGAGTGTATGGACTGGGCGGGCGGCAGGGCCGGCGACGGCGTCAGCATCCAGGGCAACATTCTGGTCGGGCCGCAGGTGGTCGAGGCGATGCACGAGGCATGGGTCGCCACCGATCCCGCAGCTCCGCTTGCCCGTCGGTTGCTCGCCGCGCTGCGCGCCGGTGACGAGGCCGGCGGCGACCGGCGCGGCCGGCAGTCGGCGGCACTGCTGGTCGCGACCGAGCGCGGCGGCTACGGCGGCGGCAATGACGTCTCGGTCGACCTGCGCGTGGACGACGATCCCGCGCCCGTCACGGAACTGGAACGGCTGCTCGACCTGCACCATGTCTACTTTGAGCCGCCGCCGGACGAGGCCCTGATACCGCTAACGGACGTGGCACCTGACGTAAAACGCTGGCTCGCCGCGCTGGGATACGACGACCTCGACACCTGGGTCGGCGTCGAGAACTTCGAAATGCGCGTCGTCGACGGCAAGATCGACCGTTACGTACTCGGCGTCCTGGAGCGGCAGGCCGCAGAGCGGACGTAGCTACGAGCCTCCGTATGTCGAGTACGCGTACGGGCTCAGCAGCAACGTCACGTGATGTTCCGCCGTGTCATCGCGCACTCGGAATGTGACGAGCGCCTCCGGGTAGAACGTCTCGACGTCAAGGTAATTCTCGACATCGAACCGCAGCCGGTACACGCCGGGTTCGACGTCACCTGCGAAGTCCGTCACCCAGCCATCGCCGTTTGTCACACCGGCCGCGAGCAGCGTGCCGTCGACCCGTTCCAGGCGTACGCCGATTCCGTGTGCCGGCGCGCCGCGTACGGCATCCAGCACGTGTGTGGAGACGCTCACTCGGGGACCTCCGCCAAGGCTCGTCAGGTCAGCCAGCGCGCCACACTATCCCGACATAGAGAGGGGAAGAAGCCCGACGGGGCCTCTTCCCCTCTCGGCGTCAGGACGTCGGGGGGGTAACGTCCTCACGCTGTGCCGCAGAGCCATGCTTCCGGCTGGCAAGGATTCTTCAAGGAGTCGCTGGGTAATCGGAAGGGAAGTTGCTTGACAACTACGTGCCCGGCAGCAACCTGCGGAGCAGAACTGGTCATACCTCTCGATCAGTTGTGGACGACGGGCAACGAGCGTCAAGGAGCGCTCACTGTGTGCTGCGGTCGCATCGCATGCGTCGCCGATGGCACGCAACGGACCGATGTCACACACCGCCGCGGTTGCGAGTGCGACCGCCGTTGCGGCACCGTCACCCCGTCACCTATCGCCGCCGCAGCCAGGGAGTGCGCCACATGAGCGACGTCGTCGTGTCCGGGCCGGCCGTCGAACGATCCGGCGAAGTTCTGACAAGTGACGCACTCGAATTCGTCGCGATGCTGCATCGCCGCTTTGCCGGGACTCGCGACGAGCTGCTCGCCCGTCGAGCACAGCCGCGCTTCGAGTTCGTGCCTGAGACCGCGGCGATCCGGGACGGTGACTGGCACGTCGCACCGGCGCCACCCGACCTGATCGATCGTCGCGTCGAGATCACTGGGCCGACCGAGCGCAAGATGATGATCAATGCGCTGAACTCGGGTGCCCGGGTGTGGCTGGCTGACCTCGAGGACGCGAACACCCCGCATTGGCGCAATGTGGTGGAGGGCCAGGTCAACCTGATGGACGCAACCCGTGGCACAGCGTCTTTCACGAGTCCGGAGGGGCGCCGCTACGATCTCGCCGATCGCACTGCAACGATCGTCGTACGACCGCGCGGCTGGCACCTGCCCGAGCGGCACATCACCGTCGACGGGCGACCCGCCGTCGGCGCGCTGGCCGACTTCGGACTGCACTTCTTCCACAACGCGCACACCCTGCTGGAACGCGGCAGCGGCCCCTACTACTACCTGCCCAAGATGGAGCACCACCTCGAAGCCAGGCTGTGGAACGAGGTATTCAGCGCGGCTCAGGAAGCACTTTCCATACCGCACGGTACGGTTCGTGCCACGGTCCTCATCGAGACGATCCCGGCAGCGTTCCAGATGGAGGAGATCCTCTACGAGCTGCGCTCGCACGCGTCCGGTCTCAATGCCGGCCGCTGGGACTACCTGTTCAGCATCATCAAGTACTTCCGGGAGGCCGGTTCGTCATACGTCCTGCCGGATCGGGCCGCTGTCACCATGACCGCACCATTCATGCGGGCGTACACCGAACTGCTCGTCCGAACCTGCCACCGCCGGAAAGCGTTTGCGATGGGCGGCATGGCCGCGTTCATCCCGTCTCGCCGTGATCCGGAGGTGAACGAACGCGCGCTGGCCAACGTTCGCGAGGACAAGCTGCGCGAGGCGGGCGACGGCTTTGACGGATCGTGGGTGGCCCACCCCGACCTCGTTCCGGTCTGCCAGGAGGTGTTCGACGGCGTGCTCGGCGAGCGTCCTAACCAACTGGATCGGCTGCGCGAGGACGTGACGCCGAATGCCGCGGCGCTGATCGATCTGTCCGGGGTGGGCGGCGCGGTGACCACGGGCGGGCTGCGCACCAACGTGAGCGTCGGCGTGCGATACCTGCAGTCGTGGCTCGCCGGCAACGGCGCGGCGGCCATCGACAATCTCATGGAGGACGCTGCCACCGCGGAGATCAGTCGCTCGCAGGTGTGGCAGTGGACGCATGCCGGCACCCGGCTGGCGGACACCGGGAAGCTCGTGACCGCTGAGCGGGTGCGGTCGCTCTTGGACGAACTGGGCTTCGACGGCACGGCGCGTGACCTGTTCGAGCGGATCGCGCTGGCCGATGACTTCGCGACGTTTCTGACCCTGCCGGCGTACGAGCTTATCGACTGATCAACTACACGCCGGCGAACGCGGTCGCGCGCAGCGATTCGACGCCGGCGCCCAGCTCCGCAACCTGCGCACGGTCGGCCAGCAGGCCGCAGCGTGCCAGCCAGTTCGCCAGCAAATGGTGACCACCTTGCGTCAGCACCGACTCCGGGTGGAACTGCACCCCATCGATCGGCAACTCGGTGTGCCGGACTGCCATCACCACGCCGGAGGTGGTTCGCCCGTTCACAACGATCTCCGGCGGTAGCCCCGACTCGTCGACCGCCAGCGAGTGGTAACGCGTGGCGGTGAACGGCTCCGGCATGGCGGCCAGCACCCCGCTGCCGTCGTGGTGTACCTCGCTCGTCTTGCCGTGCAGCAGTTCCGGCGCTCGTACGATCGACGCCCCGAACGCGGCACCGATCGCCTGATGGCCGAGGCAAACGCCGAGTAGCGGCAATCGTCGCGTCGCGCACGCCGAGACGATCGGCATGCTGTTGCCGGCTTCCTGGGGAGTACCGGGTCCGGGCGAGATCAGCACGCCCTGCACGTCCATCGCGTCGAGCTCGGACGGGTGCACCGCGTCGTTGCGGCGCACCTCGACGGATGCGCCGAGCTGGGCCAGGTACTGGACCAGGTTGTAGACGAAGCTGTCGTAGTTGTCGACCACCAGGATCCGCGTCATTGATTCACCGTCACCTTGTTGATCGGCAGCTTGGGTTCGAGCCATGGGAAGATCACGAACAGCAGCAGCGCGCTGACCGCCGCGATGAGCAGCACGACCTGGAGGACCTTCCAGCTGAGGTTCCCCGGCAGATGGCGCCAGATCCACACGTACATCTAAAGCGTCCCTCCAGCGAGTTCCTTCGGCAGTTGCGTCCCGGCACGCGGCACCACCCGGGCCAGCGCCGAGAAAACGATCATGCGCTGGCTGGCGGTGAATTTCGGGTGACAGGTGGTCATCGTCATCAATTTTTCGGTAGGCGTCGCTCCAGGATGATCGGGCACCGGCGCGATGACGTCGACGTCGCTCGGGCTGACGATCTGGCGGCCCGGGATGTCGTCCGCGCCCGTGTCGCTCAGGTCGCCGGTCTGCACGTTGCCCTTGACCCGGTAGACATACCACTCGCTTTTCGTCTCGACGACGACGGCGTCACCCGGACGCAGGTGGTCGAGGTTCAGGAACGGCTCGCCCTTGCCGACGCGGTGCCCGGCAACCGCGAAATTGCCGACCTGACCGGGCAGCGCAGTGTGCGCATAGTGGCCTGGGCCTCGCTCCAGTGAGGCGTCGTCAGTGCCCTCGACGATCGTGAAGTGATAGTCGGTGCCCAGGCGTGGAATGTAGAGATTCGCGATGCCGGTACCCGTCGGGATGACGCCCTGCTTGCCGCCGGGCAAGGTGAGCTTGCCGGTGACGAGCGGATCGGTGCCCTCGGCCCATTCCTTCTCGAGCTTGTTGTGCACCTTCACCTGCTGTTCATGGGCGAAGATGTTCGTCACCCATAGCTCATAGACGACGAACAGCAAGATGACGACGCCGGCCGTGATGAACGTCTGGCCGATGCCCCGCAAGCCGAACCGAACCCAGTCGCCCCCGGTCATGCGCGAACCCGACGCGACGCGGCTCCCGGCCGTGCCCACCGGGGGGCACGCGGCGGCCGGGCGGTCGTCGTCGGTCGTCACTGACTCGCCGTGCTCGTCAGGGACGTCATGCTCGCTCGTTTTAGGAACCCGCCTTCGCGTACGTCTGGCTGATCGGGCCGTCATAAGCCGGCAGCAATACCGAGTCCTGAGCCTCGACCGTATATCCAAGGCCGTAGTAGCTCGCAGCCTGTTTGAACAGTGTGACGCCCGGCGCGTGATCAAGCGACTCCTGCATCTGCTGCGCGGGGCCGATTGCGAGGACCTGGAACGGCGGCGAGAAGACCCGGCCGTTCAGCAGCAGCGTGTTGCCCACG
>Ga0126373_10004302_pt1 | contig 10876 bp, 14 predicted proteins | sample PanSoiMetPlot_11_FD_92545 | JGI IMG/M metagenome (GOLD analysis project Ga0126373, IMG submission 92545) | Tropical forest soil microbial communities from Panama - MetaG Plot_11 | ecosystem: Environmental > Terrestrial > Soil > Tropical forest > Bulk soil | place: Panama | collected 2016-02-17
ATCGCCGCGAAACGACGGTTTCAATAATCCTTCCTTGGCTGTGGACATTTTCCGGGAACGATGGACCCACCATCCGAATTTCCCCCAATTATCGAGTCGGCCCTGTAATTGTCCGGCGCTTGACCACTACAGCGGTCGTTCGCGGGTGCCGCAGGGCGGACGAGCGCCACCGGATCATCCTATCGGTGCGCGAGCACCGTCCTTACGACAGATCCTCCGTCGAGGAGGGGGAACGGCCCTTGAATCAAATCCAGCACCTTGGGCATTTACCCAAGTCGGTCTTAAAGAACCGCAACCGCGCTCCTCGCGACTGCGTCCAGTCTCCCGTGATGATTAATTGTCTGTGATGCAACACGAGGCTGCATCTCGGGACCGCGATCACAGAGGTAAACTCATCGGGCCACCCCTGACCCCTGCCCCCAGAACCGGAAATCGGCTGTATTCGGCTTCTATTAGGTTACAGCCGGTTGTCCAGAGCTGATCGCCGACGTGGCCCGTAATCCAATCAGCGTTCGCGCTCCCGTAATCCGATCAGTCGTGAGAACCATGTGGCCTGGGCGGCCACTATGCGCGTCCGACCATGCGTCGCCTTCACTACCTGCCTTGATCTTCTCGATGATGGCGGTTTGGGCTCCGTCATTATTGGCGATCCTGATTCTCGTCTGGGTGGGTGGATGCCTCCAGCGATGAGTGACCACGGGCACCCTTGGAATCATCCTTCCCGGCATGGTGTATCAGGACGACGGCGCAGTTCGTCGGCGACAGCGTTTCAGCGTTCTGCATGTATCTCCGCGACATCCGGCTCATGCTGAAGCTCAGACGGCGTGTCAGCGTTTCGGCAGACGGTTCTTACGGTCTGCCGTCCCAGACCAAGTCTCCTGGCAATAGTTCTCTCGCCGACACCCTCAGCAGCCAGCCTCTTGATCTCAGCAACCTGTTCGAAGCTGGCACAGGGCGGTCTACATCTCGGGCGGAATGAGTGGGTTGGATAAGCGTCTTGTGAAGACTCGAATATATATGGTGTGGTGTGGTGTGTTTCTGGTATTAGTATTCGAGTCTTTGGTGGTTCCTTATCCAACCCAGTCTTCAACTTACGTACTCGTGAGATGGCCTGTTCTACTATTGTCTCTATCGATCTGGTGCTGGCGGTTGAATCTCGCTCCTTGACTCTCTTCGCCTTCAGCATCGGTCTTACACCAAACATTCTGTAATAATGACTCGCCAGAACCTCCTTGGTCGTTTCCTCCGCATCAAAGGGGACCAGTACGCTGTCGTGGGTGGGCAGTGCTGGGATTCCTTTGGCCATCAGCTCCTGGATGGTCCCAAGGATCGCCTCAGACTCCTTCCACACAAGATCTGGTGCCGTCTGATCGGTTACCGATTTCAGTTGCGGATAGACATCCAGAAGCCGACTGACGACCTTCGTGATGTTGTGCCTGCCACAATCCCTTAGCAGGTGATCGTTGTCGCCATCCTTGAGTTGGTACCAGTTCAATCCAACCAGAGTTCCCTTGCCCAGTATTAGCATCAGCGCCGCCTTCACGACCCCGCGAGGAATGCCATCTATCGAATACAGATCCCTTGTAACAACCGATTCCGCCAGCGTGCTGTCACCAGCCGATTTGCCCAAGTACCCGGTGAGATGTGATGCAGAGATGTCAATCTCCACTGTCTCCTTGCCGTTGATTCGGATGTTCGTCCTGTCAGAAAGGTGCTGGTAGCTGTTAACTCCAAGTGAGTAGAGCCTTCCATGACGGCATCCCTTCTCGGTGTACTTCACTCGTTTGAGGACGGGGATAGCGCAACCCTCATAAGTGTGCTCTGCCAGGAACTCGTTGATCTCAGTAAGCAAGTACTTAACGTGCTTCTCCTTGATAACCGGAGCCGGTTGCTTTGGAGCTGATGCCCACGTTTCAAGTGCACTGAGAAGTGCCTCAGATGGGGTAATTGTTGAGTAGCGATAATCCGTGGGTCCCTTGAAATAACCTCGGGTTACGGTGACCAGTCCCATCGTCGCCAGGATGGCTCTGGCCTTATAGTGCCAGTACGATGAGGCAGCTCTGCTCAGAGGAAACTCAGCAGGCCCGTGCATCCATTTCATCGCGGAGAGGATTTCGATTATCGCGGTTCTCAGCTTTGGTATCGAGCCTGCACGAATCTTCCCAAGTCTCTTGGCTTTGAACTTGCGATTGGGGAGCTCCCATTCGTATGGTGTTGCCGTCGAGGGCAAAGGAATGGAGTTCCTTTCTCTCAGAGCAAGAAATTCCTCCGTTGTGGATCGAGGCTTGCTCATACACCCAGTTCGTGAGCTACCGTTTCCAGGTCCAGGTGTCTGTCGAAGATCGCGTTGTAGCGACCGTTGTGAATGTAGTACTCGCCAAATTCACTGTTCCAGCGCGGACGAGACTTGCACAGTCGCTCTCCGTCTCCGCGCTCCTTGAGTGCCTTGTTGATTCGAGCCATTAAGGCTCGCTCGTTCATCGATTTGCTCATTGGAACACCGGCTGCGGGCGGAAGTTGATAATCCTGTCACCGCGCTCCATGCCTGGAATGGCGACCTCGCTACCTTGGTCATCGAGGACGACGACCGTGTCTTCGTCATCCTCCTTCGGGGTGCAGCAAGACGCCTTCACGATTGCTTCGTGGCAGGTGCGGTCCGGCCTCTGGAAGGTGACGACGTGATTTCGCATTGGAGGTGGCCAAGGGCCGCGATATTCTGTGCCCTGGGCCGGTATGATACGAACTCGAAAAATCCTGCCCTTGCGTCTAGGTGCCTTTACCTTCTTCCTCGTCATTGCACTCTCCTTTCGTTGAGGTCAACACAATCACGCTTTTCTTTACATCCGAGCGGCTTGGGTCGGAGACACAAGGGCTCGAATCGACACAGCAATATGCTGTGTCGTGCCTGTCTCCTGGGATTCGAAATGACGCTCTGCGGCGTCTGTGATGTTGGAGATGAACTCCCCAATAGCGGCAACCAGCTTACGGAGTGCTTGTGTAAGAGTCAAACTAACTTTCCGTGGGAGATGTCAAGGAGGTGATGTAAGTCGCTGACGAAACCCTGGATTTTCTGCTGGGAAAAGTAAATCTCGCGTTTGCTCTTGACTCTTTCAATTCAGCCCGAGAAGGGCCGGTCCATCAAGCGTATTAGCCGAGCGGCCACGGGAATCCGGGTGCGAATCGCTCCTATCCCGATCCGGGGGGCATGCGCAGGCATGCGGCGTCCGATGATCATCCGAATGACCCTGCGGAATAGCTGGGAGAGTATGCTATCCGCGCGGACGCCCGGTGAACGGGTATGACAGAGCAGTAGAACGAGAAGGGGGAATTATGCTTATCCTCACGCGCAGAGTCGGCGAGGCGGTAATGATCGGGGACGACGTGACGATCACGGTCCTCGGGGTCAAAGGCAATCAGGTGCGGGTCGGCATCAATGCGCCGAAGAGCATCGCCGTCCACCGGGAAGAGATCTACGAGCGCATCAACCGCGAGCGGGCGCTCGCTGGATCGAGCCCGGACGAGGCGCGGAGCCCCCGGCATGATTAAGACAGTGCACCGGATAGTGTGGGACGACACCTACATTGCGGCAGCGCAACAGATGATGATTGACCGTCAGAACTGGTCCTTGCGAGTCATATACAAGTGGTGGGGGTGGTGGATCCCGCGAGTGGTCGTCGTTGTGATTATCGGCGGAATGGCCGTGGCGGGGGTCAGGTTCGATGGGACCTTCTACGCTTACATCGGCGGGTTCCTGCTCCTATCTCTGTTCGGCGAATATTGGACTCACAGGTCGCTCGCCCGTGCACGTGCCCGGAACAGGAACAGGGGATCAACGACGACAGTTAGCATGAGCGAAGGGGGCATCGACATGATCGGTGCCCTCAGCAGCTCCCAATTGAAATGGAAAGCCCCGCGTTCGATATCCGTCAAGCCGGATGGGGTTCTGCTCATGATGGCGAACCTCTCCGGCGTATGGCTCCCGGACGCTGCACTGGCGGAGGGGACACCGGATGATGTCCGGCAGCTAGTCGCCGCAAACAGGGCCGAGCAGAACTGACCCGTTGAGCCGGTAGTTCAATAAGGCCGCTATGGTAATGGAGCTAAACTTCGGGTGGACACCCCAGGACATCCTTGCAGCCCGTGATCGGTATCGCCAGAACTCAGCCGAGATGCGACGCGAGACCGCTGCCTTCGCAAGCGGCAAGAGGATTGCGGCAGGGAAAGCCGAAGCCGGGGAACTCGATGCCATCATCAGGTGGAAGTCGCCCCGCCCACTGAGTCGGATCATGCGTGGCAATACCCCGGACGAGCTTTCCGAGGCTCTCCGGGTGGCGGTCGCCGCCACGCAGGTCCGCACCGCTGTAGGGGTCCTGTGCGGGTTGAATGGGGTAGACGTAGCCATGGCGTCAGCGATCCTCACGGTGATCCAGCCTGAACGCCACACCGTGATTGAGAAGCGAGCCTTGGACGCGCTCGGAGTCAGCAAGTCGTGGCTGACGGTCGCTGACTACCTCCAGTACCTCGGCTTCTGCAAAGGGAAGGCGAAAGAGCTGGGACTCAATCTCCGTGATCTCGATCAGGGACTATGGATGTTGGGCCGGGAGTGAGACCGGCTCGACGAGAAACCATCGAGCGCTCGGACCACTACCGGCTCGTTCAACGTACTTCGCATGACGCAAGAAGCTGCTCGTCTGAGAGGAAGATCCGTGCTTCAGCAGCGCACGAAGGTTGGCGTTTGACGCCTCTCCATGTCTCTTCAAGTACTTGTAGAGCGTCACATGTTTGTGTGAATTTCGAGATGGAGCAAATTCGCGTTCGACCTGCATGAAGACCTTATATCTGGGAGTCACCCGAACAAAGATACCCGACTGAGCGCCGCACAGCTCGACTACTCCGCCCAACTTCTCGATGGCTTCTTGAGCCGACCCCCATGGATCGCCTACCAACTTCGAGAGACCGTTGAGCACCTGTGCTATTGGAGCAACTCCCTTGTCCACGACCATGTTGAGGATCAGCAGCTCTGCGATTCCGTAAGTCTCTGGATTGTTGAGGGCAAGAACCGAAATTGGGGGTTTGATGTATTGAGCTTCCATGCTCACCTCGACAGTGCCCTGCGTCTCGGTAAACCTGGGAAAGCTTCTACCGTATTTCAGCGAGCCCAGCCCCATCCGTAGTACTCCGGCCCCGGCGCGGTCTACCATGTGGAATGTCATGAGGATTTTTGCCAAAGTCTGATTTCGATGACGGGGCTCATGAACTGCGATGTTCTCCGCCGTCACACCACCATAGAAGCCCCCAGGGCTCGCGACTGTCAGCCGATCACTCGTGAATAGGACCGAAACCATGCCTACGCTGGCGTAATCCCGGTGGACAAGCGCGTTGAGGTATGCTTCGTGGAAGGCGATTGGGTCTAGCAATGGCGCTTGGAACTGTTGTCCCTTGTACGTGAAAGCCTGGATCCGGTTGCATGAGTTGAAGTGACCCTTGGCACGCTTGACTGCATTCCAAATGCAGCCCGTCCATACGTCATTGATCTTCAATTCGCCTACGTTGGTCTTCCAGAGGAAGCGGTATTCGTGATTTCCCAGCTCGGTGCGGATCGCGTCTTCCTTACCAAGGAACATCAGGCCGCCGCGAAGTAGCTCGCCATGATGCGTTGCTCCAATAGCTTCGAGGAATTTCATTCGATCCAGCTCGGGACCAATCTGGCGAGATTCACAGAACTCACTGTGAGCTTCCTCTAGCGCGACTGGATCCAGTGCTTCCAGCGCGGAACAGCTAACGGCATCAGCGCTCCAATCGTAGGTCCTTAGACTCTTCACCGCCAGTTGTACTTCTTCGGGTGTCATAGGACGACTGGACCGACCATCTCGGATGTAGAACTTTCCTCCAGATGTAGAAACCAGGGTATCTTGAGGATGAGCGATGCCGATCACAATATAGAATCGTTCCCGGAGGTGGCGACTCTTGACATGCAGCTCCACGCTCGCCGGGCGAAGCTTTCCTCGAAGCCGCTCGCGGATCGCAGTGTCGTCGGGCTTGTCGTCCCATCCGGCAAGTTGCTGATCCCAGTTTCCGAAGGGAACCGCGTTCTCTGCCTTGACACCGACGACTATCACACCGCCCTGGTGGTTCGCGAGGGCAGATAACTCCTCGGGAAGATCACCCGCGTTATGAAGCGCCTGCTCGGAGCTGTACCCCTTAAACTCTAACGTCTCGGATTCTAGTTCGGAGCTTGGTCGAGTGGCGATTTCATTGAGAATTTCCTGGAGATCCCAGTCTGAGAGCGAATGCGTGGGCACTTGTGTTCTTCCCAGATGCTCGAATCCAAGCGCAATTGTAGACTCATCCGTGTGCCGGTTGCGAGATGGCCGTCATAATCCGCCTGCGACCCCCGCTCTTTGGTTGGTCATCTCCAACCGATCCCATGAGGTTGGCCTTGATCCGCGCACGTCGCCTCCCGCATCGATGGCGCCGGAGCCGGGCTGCGATGCTGCCGAGCGTGGCGCCCCAACTGAAGATTCGGAGGAGCAGCTCGGGGTGCCATGTCGCGACGGTGACCGCATCCAGCGCGACGGCAGTTGGCAGTGAGCCGGAAGTGCCTACGTAGAGCGGCAGCGGATCCTCGCGGGGTGCGATGCGGATGTCGCGACCGGGACGACGACGGCGGTAGCCCATGGCGGGATCTTGGTGGCTCTTGCTCCGAGTTGTCCATTCAGTGGTCGCCGTGTCCCTGTACTGGACGGAACATGCCTGCAGCATGGGATCTAGGGTGAGCGTGATCCAGTCGGCGGGATAACCGAGGATGTGGCCGTATCCTGGGTCGTCGCACAACACGATGAAAGCAGCACGCATGCCTCTCGATCTACCGTCCATCTCGACAAATCGCCTATGGCCTAAGACTCCGGCTCCGAAATCTGAGCCCCATGTGTTTCAGTGGCGCTTCCGACCGTGGAAGGGTAAGCCCATTCAGAACACCTACGGTGGCAAGGCCGTATTGGACATCGAAGGTATGCCGGTCTTCGCGGAACTCGCCATGACCAGCGTTCTCAAACAGCATGGATTCGATGGGGCGGCGTGGGTGGACAGTTACCGAAACTGCTTTCGCAATGCCATGCCTCCCGAGAAGTGCGACCTTCCAGACCACGTACTCGAAGTCTATAGCCGGATAGCCGAAGTCAATGGAACGCGAGCTGGGTGTTGGGATGTGATCGCATGGAACAGCGATGGCGTTTCGTTTGTCGAGTGCAAGAGGAAGGGTAAGGACCGCATGCGACGGAGCCAATTTAAATGGTTGGAGTCAGCACTGAAAGTGGACTTGACTCTCAGCAATTTCGCCATCTGCGAATGGGAACTCGCTTAGCTGTTAGATGCACATGGATTGCGTCTAATCCAAAGCCTGTCCACCGCGCATGCACAACTCCCGCCACCGCCGCAGCGCTTCTTCTCGGACGCCTCTGCCTGCCCGGTCCCTGTAGTCCTGGACGGCTTTCCAGATGGCATCCCGGATGCTCGGACGTACAAGTTCTGGGTAGAGATTCGGCCACGGCCAGCGACCAATTGCGGCAACCGCTTTCTCCCAGGTGTCTAGCCACCCGGAGTCAGATCGAATTTCCTTATCGGCTTCATCGTCGTTGAGGAAGGTGGTCGTCTGATCCACGATTCCGACTCGATACTGGGTCCGGTCGCCATCGCGGCGTCCGTAGATCGCGATGGAGCCGCCTTCGGCCATCACTTCGAGGAGCAATTCAGCTTGGGTCATCGGGAATCTCTCGGGCCTTCTATGGGTGCCTTACTTCACGAACGCATCACGATGCATCCGTGTCCAATTTTCGTCTGTGACGCTGGTCTCGTTCCAATTTGGGAAACGCCGCTAAGTTCGCTCAGATAGCGAGGTGATCATGGGATACAAGCATGGCTGAGTTCATGAAGCTCGCGAGTGATGCACCCGGTACGAAGTTCAAGCCGATGTTCCTGAAGCGGGACGGTGCGATCCTCTACCGTCTGGTGGACGGCAAGTGGAAGTGGGATGCCTCCGCCGTCACCTACCTCACCGGCAATTATGTGATCGAGACGCTGAAGTCCGACCCCGCTTCGCTGGAGTAACACGTTCGGAGAGTGGCCCCACGCAGGAAGGGTGACCGCTTCTCGGAGCCCTCGGATTACTTGAGGTGTCGCTTCACAGCGGCCCGGATCAGCGGCAGTCCCGACCTTCGATGAAACGCTGGGTTCCAGCCCAATGGCCGTGAGGCAATCGCGACCATCTCAGCGACCGTCACATATCCTGGGACGAGGCGACCACCAAAGGTCGGCTCGTATTTAACTCGGCCCGTCACGGTGTTGCGGGCATCATGGGACCATACGCGGCGCTCGTATTCGAATTGGACCATCATGTGGCCGATGAGCACCCCGGCTTCGTTCCACTCCCGGAGCGTATGGGGCTTCGACTGGTTGCGGACTACATTCAGGTCATCGTCGCGCAGAAAACTGGTGAGGACACCCCAGCAGGTGAGCCCACGAGCTTCTAGGGCCATGGCAACTTGCGCCGCGTAATACCCACAACCGCCGTGATTGACATTGGGCGCTCTGGCGAGAACCTCGGCCCCGCAGGCCCGGAGGTGCTGCAAGAGATCGAGGCTCGTGACTCGTCTGCGGCCCGGATCGGGACCGGGTGCAGGAGAGCTTATGGAGCGTTCCAAAGGCGTTTCTGAACGAAGCCCTACCAAGGGTCGCGTCGTTACGCCTGAGCTTGCAAGACGCGGTAAACGGTCGAGACTCCGATGCGGAGCTGAGCTGCGATGCGCCGGATCGAGAGATCTCGTGCGCGCAAGGCGATGACTGCCGCCCGGACCGAATCATTGAGGTTGCTCGGCCTGCCGATCTTCGTTCCCGTTCGTCGAGCACGTTCAAGGCCCGTCCTGGCACGCTCTCGGAGCGTGGCGTGCTCAAATGCGCCGAGCGCTGCGAACGTCACGAAGACAGAGCTGGTTGCCGTGGCGGTCGTGTCAATGCCGTCATCGGCTGCGAGGAGTTCGCTGCCGTGGCTGCGCAGCTCGTTCACGACCCTGATCAGTTCGGGCAGTGTGCCTGCCAGATGGCTGAGTGATCGCACCATCAAGACATCGAACTCGCGGCGAGCGGCAGCCTGGAGGAGGGCGTCGAGGGCTAGGCGAGCTGCGGTGCGCGTCGGCTGGTCGGTGAAGGTGGCGACGACATGCCAGTCACGAGAGGCAGCGGTGCGCTCAAGGCTGGCGAGCACTTCGTCGGCGTTGTCGGTGGGGTTGTGTAGTCGGCGGTAGAAGGCGGCGCGCAGACGGCTCACGAGTGGGATCCCCTTTCCGCAATGAAACTGAGGGTTAAGGTAGCGTCTGGACCTCAGTGTTGTCGAGGAAATACGCCCTGTGGAAACAGGTACTTAGGTCGCTTCAAAGCAGGCGTTAGAGCGTGCTGATAATTGAACGTGACAGCAGGCGACTACCCTGCTCACCTCTGCCGTCGATAGAACGGCTGCGCCTTCCATGACCGGATCTTGGAAAAGTCGATGCAATCGAACCTGAGGTTTCGATAAGCCTTCTGGAACTCCCGCAACGTGAGCGGCTTGACGTAGCGCCTGTCGCTCTCGGTTCCGCTCTCGGTCTGTCCGATGTAGTGAACGAACGAATTTGTGTCCAGCTTGAGCTGTTTCTTCAGGTAGTTGATTGTCGTGTGTCGCAGTGAATGAAATGACGTATGTCCAGTTAGGCCACACTTCTTTTCATAGGTGGTGTTGTACCAACGTTGCATCTTGTCGGCGTACTTGTTCTTGTTGCGATAGGGAAGCTCTGGGAAGAGGCGTTCTTCTCCACGTTGGCGTTGGTAGTCTGCGAACTCCAGAATGCCAAGGGTGGAGAGTTGCTTGTGGATCGGGAAGGTTCTCGCATGGCTGGGTCGCTTGAGCGACTTGCGCGTCTTTTCCGGCTCGTCTTCGTTGAAGTCAAAGATCCAGATGCCGGTCTCCTCGTCCTGGCGGATGTCGCTCGTGAAGAGCTGGCAAATCTCGTTCTCCCTTGCTCCGGTGAATAGCCCGATGAGCGGCACCCAGTACTGGAAGGAATCTTTGTGCAGTCCCTGGGTGTAGTCGTTGCTGTCAAACAACTTCGTAAGCTCAGCGTCGGTGTATTGCGCACGCTCTTCGTGCGCTCGTGCAACTTTCTTGAAGGAAAGGCTCTTGAGCGGCGCGTAGAGATTGCGTTGGGAATAGTCGTGATCCTCCAGCCAGCGCAGGAAGCCCGAAAGCCGTCGCAGATAATTGCTCTTTGTTTTGTTTGAGAGCTGCTTGTCCTTGGGAATCGAGAGCTTCATCAGATCGAAGATCCCCAGATTCCGGTACTCAGGCATCTTTCGTCTGTTCTTGGGCAGCGACAACACTGCTTCTTTGAACGCGGTGATGTGAGTCTTGTTGATCTTGGCGGATTCGAGATCGCCGTTGAGTTCCAGGAATAGAGGGAAGACTTCCTCGGTGTACTGGCCTTCGGATCCATTGATGGATTTCCAGCCGTGGCGCCTTTCGGCGACGAACTCCTTGAAGGCGTCGCTGACGGGCTTGGAATGCAAGCCGTTCGTCTCGGATACGGACCGGGAGTTCGTGCTTCGACTGCGCAGGAGGTCGGCAATCCTCTCAAGATCGTCCCCGGATAACCCGGTGCGTTCATGACCGTTGCCCTGGGGCCGTTGCTCCCTCTCTCGCAGCAGCGCTATGGCTGAATCGAGAAGGTGGTCTTCGTGATCGTCCAGGTTCCTGAGGAACGTATCTTCGAGTTCCGAGAAGTTGTGGGACTGCTTCTCGGCAAGCCGGTACTCACGCAGGAGCTTGATGCCCCGGTCGTATTCTTCCTTG
>Ga0126373_10004303_pt1 | contig 10875 bp, 6 predicted proteins | sample PanSoiMetPlot_11_FD_92545 | JGI IMG/M metagenome (GOLD analysis project Ga0126373, IMG submission 92545) | Tropical forest soil microbial communities from Panama - MetaG Plot_11 | ecosystem: Environmental > Terrestrial > Soil > Tropical forest > Bulk soil | place: Panama | collected 2016-02-17
CGGGGATTGCCAGTAAATTCCATACCCATGAAGTGCATGGCTCTCCATGCCGCTTCCCACACAGCAGGTAAAATCTTGGAACTTGTCCTGATATTCGTGCTGGACCCCTCGGCCAACTGGCACCATGTAGCATACGCGCCCATCGTCGGGATCTTGAGAGGCCAGTATGTGTTTGAAGAGAGCCCGTTCGTGGAAGTCGGCATAGCGGATGTCCGGATCGACGGAGAAAAGCGTGCGCGACATCTTGATCATGTTGTTCAAGTGATCGGGCTGGCTTAGATATTCGTTTTTGCCGTGTCCGCCGGTGGCGAAACTGTGATGCAGCGCCACTTCCTCCCAGAAGAATGTCGCAGCTTTGTGGTCGGTTTCATCCCCGGCGTAGATATACCTTGCCAGCGATCCGATCATTTTGGGTACTTGGGTGTTTCCGTGTTTGCCTGCAAGGATGTCCTGGCCGGCAGCAAGGGGATCGATGATGGCGCGGTGCTCAAATTTTCCGGAAAGATTTAGCCATCGCGGATCGCCGGTGTCCGCATAGAGATCCGCCGTAACCTCGTTCATTCCGCCGAACTCGGTTGCCAGCATTTTTTGGGTTTGTTCGTCGTCAAGCTTCGAGACAATACTTTCGACCCAGCCAGCGAGTTTGATTTCAATCTCGAGAGCTGTGCGGTTGCCGGTGTAACGGTAGGCGTCGCGGAGGCCGGCAAAAATCTTGTGCTCGACGTACCATGGCGACCACAGGCCGTTCAAATCAAACCCACCCGACCGGATAATGCCTTTGCACAACTCCTGGAAACGGACTTTTCCATCGACTCCCTGGTTGTCCCTAAGGGCGCCCAGGTAGCCGTCCCCCTGCGTATCCTGGATGGTTTTCAGCTCGCTCACAAGGTAGTCGGCGCGCTCTTTGAAGCGGGGGTCACCGGTTGCCGCCCACATGAGACTTACGGCAGAAAGATAGTGCCCGGCAATGTGGCCGGTGAGTTGTCTTCCAGCACCGTCCCAGCCTCCGTAAGGCTTCGCTTTGGGCTCAAGTCCCGCGCGCTGGCGAAGGTAAGCTAGCATCCGGTCAGGCTCGAGTTGCAGCAAGTATTCCGCGTCCAGTTCCTGCGCGCGTTTCAGCGGACCGCCGGTAAGCCGTACGCTCTTTAGGGGCAACGGCCGGACCTTTAGGGTTTTGTTCTCCGAGATTTGTGCAGCATTAGGCGTTTGTGCCAAGGCATGAGCCTGGGAAAACGCGATGATCAGTGATGCGCCAAGAAATAGTTTGCTCACAAGAGTCTCCCCCATTGCCAAAGATAAGGTTCCCCGCTCTTCGCCGCCGCCTCTTGGCCGTCTCCGTCAGTTTGCGAGTCGCTGCCCCCACGAAGGTTCCACTAAAACTGCGAGGATATCGACCATCGGGAAGAGGTTCCCGGCGATGACCATCTACCAGCCGTCTTTGCCAGGCGCGTTCTGACTCCGCCATCAGGGGAGACCGCCATCGGATGGCCAACGTTGCAGAGAAAGCGTTCTCCCGTTCCTTTGTCCAGCAACGGCCTAGCGAGTGCCTTTGCAATTCGGCAGGAGAAAAGAGCCGATCTTGGTCCGATAGGCGATGTCTCCCTCTTTCATGTAGTCGCCGACGTACCAAAACGTGCAATCATCGCTCGGATCGATCGCCGTTGTTGTGTAATCTTCCCAACGCAACGTGTTCAGCTGCGACGCTTCGCCTTCGGCGAGCAGGGTTTCGTGCAGCGTCAACAGGCCTTTTGGATCGCCGGCCTGGCGCGCGGCGAAGCGCTGCCCTGGGAAATGCGGCGCACCGCCGAACGAATATCCGATGCCGATGTCGCCTATCTTATCCATCGCAATGCTTGGCATCCAGCGGTAGAAGCCGCCCGGCGTATAAGTGCCCTGTTGAAACAGCACGGGGTCGCGATTTTTATCGAGCTGGAACTCATACCAGCGCACGCCTCCGCCGCCTCCTTGCGTAGCAACCGAATGCGCCGCGACGATCGACTCATGTCCTCCGAGCCTGCGGTAGACCAGTCGGTTCATGATCTTATCGCCTTGCACGTCGAGCCGGCGTTCGGTATTGGGCTGCGGGACGCAGCTCGTCAGCTGCCCGTTACACAGGTAGTGATACGGTGCGACGGGAATCTTCGTGGGACCAGTGGCCTTGGTATTCGCGGGGTTCTTCCAGTCCACATGAACCTTCCAGAAGTAGATACCATCATCATCAAAGACGTTCTTTAGCTGTGTGCCGCCCGCCGCCATCATGATGTTTGGCGCTCCCGCGGGAGGTAGCTTTCGGCCATCAATGTCAGCATTGTTAAGGAAATTCACGCCCTCCATGACGATGCACTGTTCGGTAGCGGGTTGGCCTGCAATCATTTTCGTGCGGTCCGCGATGCACACGTGCTTCTGAATCACGTCATCGCCAGAGCTGGTTGCCAGGTAATATCCGTCGATCCAAACCGCAGGCCGCGGGTAATCCGGAAACAAGTTCCGCTCGAAAGCATACCGGTAGTAAGTGCCGAGGGGATCCGGACCCGTGCTGACCGCATAACACATGGCCCATACGCCCTCTCTTTTTTCGGCTGGTCTTTGGCCCCGTTCCGGAGGCGGCGGTTGGGGCGGATTCGCCGGGAGCGGCCAAGCCAATCCCGGTGAAGACGCTTCGCCAGCCTTTGCGAGCTGTCCCTGCGGAACGGGTTCGCCGGGTGCAAGATCGGCCTTCCTCAGAAAATCGTCAGGGCCAATCCGCGAAAAGATCGGCATAACAATTAACCATCGCTCCGCCAGTTGGTCGTATCGGACCACCGCGTCTCCATTGTTGCGCGCTTCGCAGACGCCGCCGAACGCCGTCCATAGCGATTTCGTTGCCACCGGTCCGTATAACACCGTCCCGCTCTTGCCATATTTCTTGCCCCGTTTGGAGAAGATTGCGATTCGCGAATTCACGATCTGTACGATGTGATCAGGGCCCACGGCGAGGGTGTTGTCGGACGGGTTGCGGAAGGTGGTTGCCCCTTGTGGACCTTCGAATCCAGCACCCATTCCGTCGAAGCTTTCAAGCAGGGCCGCCGCAGACCGCGTACCTTGCGACGTTTGTTCAACGGCAATTTCGGCGGTACGCAAAGCTGGCGGCGGTGCCGGCGGAGGCATGGGTTCGTCCGGTCGTTGGTCTTGCGCAGGCGTTTCAGCACGGAACGATGAAGGAGGTGACGCGCCACACGCCATGCCTTCGCAATCAGGCAAAACGGTCCTCACATGCAACGCTCGCATCGAAGCAAGCGGCGGCGAGAAACCATCTTTCATCGCTCGACGGACGACGACCGCGCCGAATGCAGAACTGCTTGTCTCGATCGTAGCGGGACGCCATTTGAAACCATCGACAAAGAGGAGGGACGAAACCACAAAGCCGACAGCCGAAATGACGACGGATGAAGGGGCGCGACACATAAACGGATCGCTAAATCTTGTGCGAAGCGCGAGATTATAAAATATACAATGCCGCCATGCCAACGGTTTTCCTTTCGGTCTGGCCGCGAGACCGGCCATGAAGCCGAGAGATGCCAGCCGGAGACTGCTGAACGCAGGACTCCGGAATCGAACCGCTTGCGGACACACGGTTCGCGAGATACTGTCGGGCCGCAATTCTCGAGGAGGACTCGGAATGATTCGTAAACTCGCTTTTCTCTTGGCTTTGGCTATTCCATTCGGCACCCCCGCCCAGCAGCCTTCCACCCGGGCTATGGATGACCTGAATTGGAAGGAATTCCAGCGGCTCGTTCCGGCACAGATCAAAACCGTAATTGTGACCGTTGGGACGCTGGAAGCGCACGGATTTGTCAACAACGGCGCAGACAACACGGTGCCCGTGGCGATTGCCAATGCCATTGCGAGCGACGTGGATGCACTGATTGCGCCCCATATTCCTTACGGTGTCACGGACATCCTCGCACCCTATCCCGGCAGCCTGCATATTCCAGAAGATGCGTTTCGAATTTACGTGCGGGCGGTGTTGGTCGGATTGGTGAACAACGGTTTCCGGAACATCGTTATCCTCAACGGGCACGGACCACAGGTTCTTATTCTTCAGCAGTTGGCGAACGAGATTTCTTTGCAGTACAAGGTCAACACGTTGCTGATCAATTGGTGGATTCTGGCCACGGATATAACGCGACAGTTCTTCGGTGAAGATGGCGGGCACGCAACGAACGACGAGACTGCAATGGTGCAGGCGGCCAATCCGAGGTTGGTGCACTGGGAGCTTTTTACGGGCGTGGACATGGCCACATCGCTGCCCAAACCAGGAGATGGCTGGTCGGCAACTCCGTTTCCTTCGAGCATCTTGCTCTATACCGAGGGTCAAGGACTGCCGAAGGACCGCAGCCAAGCCAAAGCCGAGGAGTATTTTCGCAAAGTAGTAGCCAAAGTAAGGGCATTGATTTTGGACACGCTGCGGAAGTGGGAGTTAGCGGGATTCAAGTAGTCCGAGACGGTCAAGCTTGAGTGGGCGGGCGAACGCTGCGCGTGTCCACCCTGGCGTTGTTGAAATCGGTTCTCGACTTCAATTCAGGATCACATGGTTTGTTTAACCATGCAACGGACAAGCGAGACCCAGGGCTTCGTTTGGGATGAAGGTGCCCCAGGCCCCGAACAAAGAATTCCGCTCGAGCTCCCCATCGGAACATTCAGAGCATCTTTCGGGCAGTCAAAGAGCGGCCAAAGACAAGTAGGCCCTGCCGAAACGACGATTGGATTCCGTGTTGCCGCCCATTCGGCCCTTCTTACGAGGATACTACTGCGGGATACTCTTCTTCGGCAGAAGAGGGCGCCATCATGGCTGGCATTGGGCGAGCAGCACGATTGAGAAAGTAAACGTGGGTGAGAACCATTGTCGGAAGAAGGATCAGAGCGCCTTTCCACACCGCAGAGGGAGCATAGACGCCGCTGACCAGGCCCGCGAAAGCGATCCCGACCATGAAATACGGAAAAACCCACTCGTAACAGCGCCGGCAAACTTGCTTCAGCGGTTGACCTTCGACAAGGCCAATGACGATCGAAACCAGAGCTAAGTTAAGAGGGAAATAGATGCTTCCACCGAGGATCACGCGGACCAATAGGGATTCTGTTCCGCTTCCCGTCAGGAAGAGATGGGAGAACTCATACGCCAGGCTACTGCTTAGGATAAGGGCTGCGGCGCTAAAGGCCACCTGCACAAACCGCGGGCGCTTGGCGCTGGCCCAGAGAGACTGAACGAGAGCGGCCGCCACGCTGACAGCCACAACTTGGGAGTATGGCAGCGCCATCATCCCCAGCAGGAGGAAAACAAAATTCGGGGAGATAGTGCCTTCCATTCCTGGAATCCGGACCTTGAGGGCGGAGGCAAAGGCAGCGAGACAAAGGTAGATGACAAACTGCCGGAGGTTTGCGGAGGACCAGCAACGGGCGGCCGACAGCACGACTATCCCGCCACAGGCGATCACGGAGGCGATGTAAGGTTTAGCTTGGCTTGGCATTCTCTTCATTCCTCCTTTCCCTGATCGTGCCTACGCCGGCCTATCATTGGTCTCCGTCATCTCCGGCACTAAATGCCTGACTAAGACTGGCGCCCCAAACCACGGAATCTCCCCAGACCACGCTAAAACCTTGGTTCAGGCGGCTACCCCATACAACGGAACTGCCCCAGACCACGGAATACCCTTGGACCGTAGTGCCGTTGAAGATCGACGCCCCCCAAACAACGCTAGCGCCCCATACAACGGAGCTGTTCCAAACCGAATTCGGGTCAGCGACCAAGTACACGGTACCGGTCGACGGATCGTAGTGCACCATCGGTGACTTGGCGCTGCCTAGCGTAGCCGGAGCAAGGTCATTAAGGTCATTACTGGAAACCGCAGCTTCCGCGTCCACGAAACCTGCGCCGATGGCGAAGACGTCGTGCTGAAGGGAATGGTTGATCCCATAACTGTCTGTTTCGCTTGCATAGTGACCGTAGCCCTTCCAGGCTGTTTTCATGAGCCGCGCCTTAACCTGATCGGGGGTAAGGCTAGGCTTCTGTTGCAGCAACAGGGCGGCCACTCCACTGACTACCGGAGTTGCCATGCTCGTACCGCTGAGCCGAAAGTATTGAGCCGCACCATAGGAACCGTTGCACTGTGTTGCGGCTACATTGCAAGGGTACACATCCAGTGAAGGATACGTGCCGACCAGAGTGCTATAAGGGGCAAGTAACGACACGACTCGGTTGCCGGGAGCCGCCAAATCCGGCTTCACCACGTGATCGATCAGCGTCGGCCCCTTCGAGCTGTAGGTGGTGATCGTCTGACTCGACTGAGAGAACGAGCCATGCAGGTTGGTAGCGCCAACCGTGATCACATAGGGGTCGTTGCCCGGGGCGCCGATGGTGGCGTAGCCCTGAGTGCCTAACGACGTGTCTCGCCCGGAGTTCCCGGCTGCCACGACTACAACGATGCCAGCATTCCATGCCGCTTCCACCGCCTGGCAGAGTGGATCGAGCGTGTAACTCTCGTAGACCGGGCGTCCGAGCGACAAATTCAAAACGCGTATGTTGTAGGTGTTCTCTAGAGCTATGGCTTGTTGGATGGCTGCAATCACCGAACTGTCCGATCCCGAGCCGTTTGCGTCCAAGACACGGAGATTGACGATATTTGCTTCGGGCGCTATGCCGCGGTAGACGCCCGGGTAGCTCTCTTGCGTCGAGTCGGTTCCATTGGAAGAGATAATCCCGGCAACATGTGTGCCGTGGCCATAGGCGTCTGCGGTCGAGGTGTCTCCGGGCACAAAGCTCTGGCTGTAGACCACGCGCGGGACTACGGTGCCGCGATCAGTATAAAGGTCATCATGGAGCCCGACGCCGCTATCGACGACGGCTATAGTTACTCCCGTTCCGTCCCAGCCTTGCGACAAAGCGATATCGGCATTGACGGCGCGCACGACATGATCCAATGCACCGTTTACCGGGCGATTGGGCGAGATGAAGGCAACATCGGGATCATTGACTAGGGCTTCGAGCGCCGTGACGGGAATGGAATAGTGCGCGCCCTTAATGATGTTCAACGTCCTTTTCAATACTCCGCCTTGGTTCTGCACCTTCTGGTGGTGGGCAGCGGTTGGCGTTTGATTGAATTGGATGATAACGTCCACGGTGGCGCCGCCATCGCCGCCCTTAAGAGCTTCCAGGTCCTTAGACAGCTTGTGATGATGGGCGTCAGCAAGTGCCAATCCGGCAGCCACCAAGGTGACCAGGGCCAAGCATGCGAGGCGCGTGCCCCAGGTAGTGCTTCTTAAGAGACCATCCCCGTTCCTTGCTCGATTGTGAAGGCCGGTGCCATCCATTCTCGACTCTCCTGAGTAGGCTGAGGGCCTAGGAATCCTTTGGGAAAGAACCTTGGTTCAGAGTGGAACAGTTATGCGCTATGTCCTTCCAGTGCGTCGATGGTACAGGGGTGGGGGTCTACTAGTACGAATGTACAGCAAGTTTTTCCCGACGGTGGCCCTGCTCTCTAAGATTAGCTTGCGTCAATCCGTTGATGCGGAATCACGGGTCTTCCCCGGGATCGTCGACAAGCGTGGGAAGCCGTTTACCTTGAAGCACATCCTGCTTCCAGTACTATTGGCAGAAGCTTCCTCACATCCCAAGCTGGCTTATGCAAGACGACCTTCCCGGTCGTTCCCTGTTTGGAGGCTGGTCAAAGATGCCAAGGGACCTGGGCCACAAGAAAGCCTCCATTCTTGCGCTCGAACCGCGGGACGGACGGAGCGCGGACTCCGCGCCGGCCGGCAAGCCGGGTTTAGGAAAAGAATCAGCAAACACTATCTGGAATTGGTGGAAGCGGGTTTGGACCTTGCCGGCGCCGCACGGGCGCTTTATGGGCTGGCCGGCGACGGTTTTCATCGTGACCCAGGTGTTGGCTGGCATTCCCTTGCTGCCCTACGGGCTGCTGCATTGGCACACGGAGAACTCCCTGCGATTCGCGAGCTTTCTTGCCGTGGCGCTTGGAGCATCGATCTTCAAGGTGCGCCTTCCAGGCATCCAGGCGACGATGTCCGCGAATTTCCTCTTTATTCTCGTCGGCATCTTGGATCTTTCCTACCCTGAGACTTTGCTGATGGGATGCCTCGGGGGGCTGGTGCAATCGCTCTGGCAGGCAAAGCCCCGCCCCAGGTTGATTCAGCTTCTGTTCAATTTTGCCAATCTTGCCATATCCATCTCTTTAGCGAATCTGGTTTTCCACAGTCAGTTTGCTTACAAGATCGGACTGCGGTGGCCGCTACTCTTGGCGGCAGCTTCGACGACCTATTTCGCGATGAACACCATGTCGGTTTCGGGCGTCATCGCGATGACCGAGCGCCGGAATCCCATTTTGGTGTGGAAAGAGTGTTACCTCTGGTCATTTCCTTATTACCTGTTGGGCGCGCTGATTGCGGGAGGCGTGAGCGTCATTAACCGCTCGTTGGGATGGCAAGTCGCTATCCTCGTCCTGCCGGTCGTTTACTGGATTTACCGGTCCTACCGGACCTACCTTGATCGGCTGGAGGCCGAGAAGAAGCACACCGAGGCGATTGCGGATCTCCACCTCCGCACCATCGAAGCTTTGTCGCTCGCGATTGAGGCCAAAGATCACAACACGCACGGCCACTTGAGGCGAGTGCAAATCTATGCCATGCAAATCGGCAAGGATCTGAATGTCACGGAATCAGAACTGAACGCCATCCGGGCTGCGGCGATGCTGCATGACATCGGCAAACTGGCGGTGCCTGAGCACATTCTTTCAAAACCTGGCCGGCTTACGCCCGAGGAATTCGAGAAGCTGAAAATTCACCCCATCGTAGGCGCGCAAATCCTGGACCGCGTTCAGTTTCCTTACCCGGTCGGGCCGATTGTGCGTTCGCACCATGAGAAGTGGAACGGAACGGGGTACCCTGACGGCCTGACCGGCGAAGCGATCCCGATTGGCGCGCGGATTTTGTCTGCCGTCGACTGCTTTGACGCGCTGACTTCGGAGCGGCCCTACCGGCGTGCCGTGTCGACGGACGAGGCCATGGGTCTGCTCCGCGCGGAAAGGGGCAGAAGTTATGACCCGCGCGTCGTGGATTGCATCGAGCAGCGTTACAAGGAGTTGGAAGAGGTCGTGAGCCGCTCGACGAGGGAGGGAAGTCCGTTTGAACTGCCCTCAAAGGTGGACCGATCCGTGGCCCCCTCGGCGGGATTTGCAGAGATGCCCGACGAGGCAGAAGTTCGCGCCGCCTCCTTTCTTGCTTCCATCGTGTCTGCCCGGCAGGAGGCGCAGCTTCTCTTCGAGTTAGCGCAAACCTTGGGCAACTCTCTGAGTTTACGGGAGACGCTTTCGGTGGTTGCTGCGCGCTTGAAGCAGATGATTCCTCACGACACGATCGTCTTCTACATCTATGAGGACGGAAGGCTGATGCCGAGATATGTCCACGGAGTGGACTACGATCTGTTCAACTCGATCGAGATGCCGCTCGGGCAAGGCGTTAGTGGCTGGGTGGCGCAAACCGAAAAACCGATCATCAATGGAGATCCTGCGGCAGAGACCAAATACCTCGGCGACGGCGCTCCGGTCTCTGTACTTCAATCCATGCTTTCTGTGCCGTTGCGGGGCCGCGACGGCGCCGCCGGAGTACTCTCGCTCTACCTCCGGGCAAGGCAGGGTTTTACGAAGGATCATTTGCGCCTGTTGCTGGCGGCGAGCTCGAAGCTCGGATTGTCGGTCGAGAATGCGTTGCAATTCGAGAAAGCACAGGACACTGCGAGCACCGATTTCCTGACTGAGCTGCCGAACGCCCGCTGGATTTGCGTACACCTCGAACAAGAGATTGCGCGCTCTCGGCGTAGCGGCAATCCGCTGGCGGTACTGTTGAGCGACCTCAACGGATTCAAAAGTGTGAATGACAACTTCGGCCACCTGGTCGGGAACAAGCTGTTGCAGCAGCTCTCAAAGAACTTGAGGAACGCTTGCCGCGAGTATGACCAGGTCGGCCGCCTCGGCGGCGATGAGTTCGTGTTCGTCCTTCCCGAGCTCACCAAAGAGGGTGCCGAAGAGCTAAGGCCGCGACTCGAACTCGCCGTCGAAGAAGCCGGCCAATCGATTTGCGGCGCCAAAGTGGTCACCGCAAGCATCGGATGCGCGTTTTATCCGAAAGATGGCACCACGGCCGAGGAACTCTTGTCCGAGGCAGATCGCCGGATGTACGAGGCCAAGGAAACCTACTACAAGCTGCGTCGTGAAGCTCCTCGGCTTCAGGTTGGTTGATGGGCGTCGCCTGTTTGACTCTCTGGAGCGATGCCTTAAGCGCGAAATCAGGATGAGAAATAGAATCCAAAGGATTGCTGGGCGGTTGCTCACGCTTGTCGCTCTCTGTCTTCTTGGCGGCTTGATGAGCGCGTCACTCGTCCGGCTTGCTCCCGGCTACGGTGTGGACGAGCGGGAACTGGATCCTCGCCTCAGCCAGGCAAGCGTAGAAGCCATTCGGAACTCCCATCGTCACGGTTCCAGCCTTCTTTCCTACTATGGCCAGTATCTCGCGGGAATCTTACACGGCGACCTCGGTTCTTCGGAGTGGCTACACCGCCCCATTTCATCGCTCATTAAAGAACGTTTTCCTGTGACCGCTAAATCTGTGACGCTCGGAGTCTGTTTGGCCTGGGGACTGGCCCTCGGGATTTCCCTTGGGGGCGTGTACCGTCGCCGGTTGTTTCTTGATATTGCGGGCACGCTGGCCAGTGGCGTGCTCATCGCACTGCCGGCAGCGGTGGTCGCCATCTTCTCGGTTTATTTTCGCGCACCCGCGTTTTTGGCAATCTCGGTCGTGACGTTTCCCAAATTGTTTCGATACTCGCGA
>Ga0126373_10004305_pt1 | contig 10874 bp, 8 predicted proteins | sample PanSoiMetPlot_11_FD_92545 | JGI IMG/M metagenome (GOLD analysis project Ga0126373, IMG submission 92545) | Tropical forest soil microbial communities from Panama - MetaG Plot_11 | ecosystem: Environmental > Terrestrial > Soil > Tropical forest > Bulk soil | place: Panama | collected 2016-02-17
CGAAGCGCCTGGAACGTGCGTTTGGCCGGGTTGCCGCCGGTCCGCCTGGCCGGTGCCGGGATCGAATCGCGCACAATCTCTACAAGCCGAGACGTGCTCGTGAGAGGCGCTCGTGTCCGCTCGCGCACCACCGCGTCCGCGATTCGCCGGGCGAACCTCTCCTCGCCGTACTCCCGCAGTATCCGCGCGAGTTCGCTGGCCGAATAGGAGTTCACCACGTCTGCGGCCGTCAGCTCGCCTGCCTGATTCATTCGCATGTCAAGCGGCGCGTCTTGCGCGTAGGCGAACCCGCGTCCGGGGTCGTCTAGCTGCGGCGAGGACACCCCGAGGTCGAACAGGACGCCCTGGACACCGTGCACGCCGACCTTAGCGAGGACTTGCGGCAACTGGTCGTAAACCGCCTGCACGAGCGTCACTCGGTCGCCAAAGCCGAGGAGGGTTAGGCGAGACTCTTCGATCGCGTTCGCGTCGGTGTCGATGCCGATGAGGCTGAGACCGGGATGAGCTGCCAGCAGGGCGCTCGCGTGACCTGCGCGGCCGAGCGTCGCATCAACGAGCACAGCGCCGGGCGGCGTGAGGGCCGGAGCGAGCAGGTCAAGGACCCGGTCACGCATGACCGGCAGGTGGGCGGCCGCAGCCGTTCCCATGACGCCCCCTCAGTTGCTGCTCTCTTCTTGTGCGTGCTTTGCTGCTGCGATGCCCGGCCGGGCCCCATCCGCGCTACTGACCTGAAGGGCTGCGGCGGGCGCCTGACGCCGGGGAAGTGACGTCAGCCGGGCCGCGTGCCCGTCAGCACGGGTGGAGACCTCGCCGGGCATCCAGCGTGCCGTTACAGAACTCCTGGCAATACCTCCTCAGATGCGTCGGAGAACGCGTCCTCTTGCTGCTCGAGGTAGCTGATCCACGCCGTCGCGTCCCAGATCTCCAGGCGCGTGTTCGCCCCGATCACGACGCAGTCGCGCTGCAGCCCGGCATACTCCCGAAGCGTCGGCGGAATCGTGATCCGGCCTTGCTTGTCCAGTTCCTCGTCCGAGGCGCTGGCGAAAAAGACCCGGCTGTAGTCGCGGACCGCCTTGGCCGTCACGGGCGCTGTCCGCAGCGCCTCGGTGATGCGGCCGAACTCGGAGGCCGGAAACACGTACAGGCACCGCTCCTGGCCCTTGGTCAGCACGAGGCCCGCGGATAGCTCCTCGCGGTACTTGGCCGGCAGGATCAACCGGCCCTTCTCGTCGAGGCGAGGCGTGTGGGTGCCAAGAAACACCCGCCTCACCTCCCCACGTCCCCCACATCGTGTCCCGTTGAAGCCATTCCCGCCCCACGGAGCACCACTGTACTCCACTCTTCCCCACCGTCAATGACACAAGGCCCATGAACCGCCTCGTCTTGTCGGGAGTTACCAGGTCATGGCGGTGGAGCAGAATGGAGAGCAACGCGCGCCTGGCTGGTCTCAGAGGCCCAACGCAGGACCCGCGACCGCTCGCACAGTCAGCGTCCGGATAATCGATCCGGATGGTGGCCACAGTGTTACGGCCTCGATGCCGGAGGGGAATCGCTCATAGAAAGCAGAGGACGTACTGTCTGAAAGCACGGCTCTTGATGCCGCGACAGTGCCGGTGTGGTGAATTGGCACTGAAGTGCCTGATGAGCAGTGAACGCAGCTAATTAGGGAATGGCCGCAGGAGGGCACGTGGTCACCGACACTGACCAGCAGGCAGATCGATCGCTCGAAGAGCTCGTCTACATTGCGAGCCGAGTAAGCGAGGCGGTACAAACAGTCATCTCCGGCAAGGCTGGCGCAGTCCGATTGGCGCTGACTGTGCTACTCGCCGAAGGACACATCCTGATCGAGGACGTTCCGGGCGTTGGCAAGACGCAGCTCGCCAAGGCCCTCGCGAGATCAATCGATTGCTCCGTGCGCCGCGTGCAGTTCACGCCGGACCTGTTGCCGAGTGACATCACCGGGGTAAGCGCGTACAACCAGGAGCTGCGCGAATTCGAGTTCAAGCCGGGGCCCGTCTTCGCCAACATCGTCCTCGGTGATGAGATCAACAGGGCATCGCCCAAGACGCAGTCCGCGCTGCTGGAGGCAATGGAGGAGCGCCAGGTCACCGTCGACGGCAGCACGTACATGCTCGAGCGCCCATTCATGGTGATTGCGACGCAAAATCCAGTCGAAATGGAGGGCACGTATCCGCTGCCAGAGGCGCAGCGGGACCGGTTCATGGCCAGGATCTCCATCGGTTACCCCGACCGGAATTCTGAGCTGCTGATGCTGGACTCGCATGGCTCGAGCTCACCGCTTGACGATCTGAAGCCCGTCGCGCACGCGGCCGATATTCGGGCGCTCGTCGCGGCTGTCCGTGACGTGCACGTGTCAACCGCGATTCGGCAGTACATCATCGACCTGGCGGCCGCCACCAGGACATCGCCCGAGCTGCGGTTGGGCGCATCGCCACGGGCGGCGCTGCATTTGCTCCGAGCCACGCGCGCCTTTGCCGCGCTCGACGAGCGCGACTTCGTCATTCCAGACGACGTTCAATCGCTGGCGGTACCGGTGCTCGCACATCGGCTGCTGCCGAGCGCCGAAGCGATGGTCGGACGCGAGTTGCCTGATCAAGTGCTGTCTGCCATCGTCCGACGGCTGCCGCTGCCCGGACGTTAGATCGTAGACTCGGCGGCAAGGGCAGCCGGAAGGAAATCAGACATGCGGACCTCGCTGCTCTCGGGGCTGACGACGCGCGGTTCATCATTCCTCGCCGCTGGCATCGCAGCGGCCGTCACCGGCTATCTTGTTGGCGAGCGTGCACTTGCTTGCGTCGGTGTCGCCCTCGTCGCACTGCCGCTGCTGACGGCACTGGCGGCCCGCCGTGGCCAGTACCGGCTTAGCGTCAGCCGCAGTATCAGGCCACCGCGCGTGCCTGCCGGGCACACGGCCACCGTCATCCTCAGGGTGGAGAACATCTCCAGGGCGTCGACGGGACTACTGCTGGCCGAGGATGCGGTGCCATACGCGTTGGGCGCGCGTCCTCGCTACGTACTTGACAAGATCGAGCGGAAGGGAACGCGCGAGCTTACCTATCCGCTTCGTTCGGACTTGCGCGGCAAGTTTGAGATCGGCCCGCTGTCCTTGCGGGTGGCCGACTCGTTTGGCCTCGTGGAGATCAGCCGGTCGTTGTCCGGACGAACGCCGTTCGTCGTGACGCCACGAGTCGTTCCGCTGGCGCGGACTGTCATCAGCCGATCGTGGGCGGGCGAGGGCGAGGGCCAGGCCAGGCTGGCCTCCATGGCCGGCGAGGACGACGTCATCCCCCGCGAGTACCGGGACGGCGACGAGCGACGACGCGTCCACTGGCGGTCGACAGCCCGGTACGGCGAGCTGATGGTCCGCCGGGAGGAACAGCGCTGGCGGAACCGGGCGACGGTGCTCCTGGACAGCCGTTCCATGGCCCACCGCGGCAGCGGAACCGGCTCGTCGTTCGAGACGGCGGTCAGCGCGGCTGCATCGGTCGGAGTCCATGTCTCGCAGGAAGGCCTGACCGGTCAGTTCATTTCTGACAGCGACATCATCCGGGCCGGGCCATTCTTCGAGGACAGGCTGCTCGATGCCCTCGCCATCATCCACCCCACAAGCATGCGAACACTGGACCGGGCTTTCAAGGAGCTGAAGGTGGTCGGCGGCGGCGTGATCATCGCCGTGATGGGCCACCTGTCGCAAGCCGAAGCCCGCCAGCTCGCCGCGTGCCGGACCGAGGGTAGCCAGGGCATCGCCTTGCTACTGGACGTCGCGGCGTGGGCAGACCGGAGAGGTCGCATCGGCCCGCCCGCCTCAGTCGATGGTGAAGCCGGCGACCTCATGAGCGCCAACGGGCAAGCGGAAGCTGGCCACGAAAGTCAGGGCGCGGCTGACACTCGGCGGCCAGCGAGCCAGCCTGCCGAGTCGGCACCGGTAGCCGCCATACTGCGCGGCGCAGGGTGGCACGTCACGACGGTGGACACCGACACCTCGGTGTCGATGGCCTGGCAGCGACTGCCGCGCGCAGCCGAGATGCTCGTTGCGACCGGTACGACGGTGTACCCCGGCACCGGGAACGGCCTGCCGGCATGAACCTGAGGATCAGCGTCAGCGCCGCCCTGGCCGTCTCCCTGGCGTCGTTGTCGCTCAATTCAGTGCTCAAGGGAGGCGCCTGGCTAGCCGCCGATCTCGGCGCCGTCATCGTGGTGACCGGTATCGGCATCGTGACCAGGCTGTCGACTGTTGCGTCGGTAGTAGCCATTACTCTCGGCGTCTTGCTCGCCTCGGTACCGCTCCTGTCAGCTCCGGCATGGCCCCCGCGCATCATCGCGTTGGTGATCGTCGCGCTGACCGCGGCCAGCGTCACCGGCCGCCGGGCGCTCCGAGCTTTCGCAACTCTCGCCGTCTACCTGGCGGCCCTGCTCGTCTACCTGAACCTGGTGTTCGCGAACGCGGCCTCGTACTTGCGCGTGGTCCCGACACATCACTCGGTGACGCTGCTCGGCCACATGGTGCCGCAGGCCTTCGGTGAGTTCAAGTACTCCCCGCCGGTGCCCGACACCCGGCCGGTGAGCCTGGTCGCCGCGGCGGGCATCGGTCTGATCGCCGTCATCGTCGACATCATTGCGGTGCGACTGCGCCGGCCAGCGCTTGCTGGAGTACCGCTACTGGTGCTCTTCTGCGTCCCGGTGGCTACCGCGCTGAAGACGTTTACCGTCGTCGAGACGATTATCTTCATGGCTGCACTCGCCGGCTTCCTCGGCCTGCTATCGGCCGATGGCCGGATGCGGCTGCGGATGTGGGGCAGGCTGGTCACGTTCCGCTATGTGCAGTCGGCGGACGAAGCAGGCGCCGGGCCCGACACAAGAGAGCTTGCTGCATCGGGACGGCGGATTGGGCTGGCAGCCATGTGCCTGGCAGTGGCAATCCCCATCATCTTGCCGACCGTCCATAGCCACGCGCTGTTCGGCACCAGCCATAACGGCCGAGCGCAAGGCGGCCCCGGCGGGCTCGACGCCTTCCTCCAGGTCCAGCACGACCTGGTCGAGCGGCCCGAGCTGGTGCTGTCCTACAAGACCGACGCCCGCTACCCATCGCAGCAGTATTTCCAGGTGTTCGTGCTGAACTACAGCAACACCCGGCACGCCTGGCTGCCCGAGATTCCCTTGGCCTTTGGCGGGACGAACCCCATAACAGGCTCCGTCCTGCCATACCAGCCGGGGGGTCAGCTCGCGAGCGCAGCGGCTGTGCATACGCATGTCCAGATGGCCCCCCACCAGGACGGCGGTCCCCTGGTGTACCTGCCCGTGCCCTACTACCCGGTCGACCTAAGCGTCCCTGGCAGCGGCTGGGAGGAACTGGGCGGGTCGCAGATGATCCTGGGCTCGTCGCAGAGCCTGTCCGACCTTAGTTACACAGTCACAAGCCGCGATGCCGATCCGACCAAGGCCGCCATCGACAACTCCAATTTGGTGGTGCCTAGCAATATCCAGGGCCAGTACTCGAGTTATAGCGGCCCGGACGCCTCGAGGCTGCTCGCTATTGAGCGCGCGCACACCCAGGGCGCGGTCACGACTCTGCAAGACGCGATCGACCTGCAGAACTGGTTGACGTCCAAGGCATTCAGGTACACGGTCAAGCCGAACCTGCCCAAGTCGCACTGGCTCCTGCACTTCCTCACGAACGACCGGCGTGGCTACTGCCAGCAGTTCGCCTGGGCCATGGCTGTCCTGGCCAGGCTGGCCGGCATTCCCTCCCGAGTTGTCATCGGGTACACGGGAGGATCCCCTGGTACCGACGGCAAGTGGCGCGTCATGACCAGCGATGCACACTCTTGGCCCGAGCTCTATTTTGCCGGGCAGGGCTGGCTGCGCTTCGAGCCGACACCAAACGGGTTCGACCAGCAGGGCACCGCGACCGTGCCCGCCTATGCAGCCGGGCCATCGACTGCGTCCACCGTGGCAGGACAGGGCAACACGCCGCAGACTCACTCCAGCGCAGGGCCTTCGACCGGATCGGGCCGGAAAAACCCGGAGCTCAACCGTCTCACGCAGGGTCAGCAGGGGCTGGGAATTGGTTCCGCTAGCCGCGTCGGTGCTGCCCTGCTGCCGATCGGTATCCCGCTGCTCATCCTGCTCGTGCTCGGTACGCCCGCCCTGACCCGGCGAGTGACCCGGCGGCGCCGCTGGCTTGTTGCGTCCGGCGATGAAGGAATGGCTCGTGCCGCTTGGCTGGAACTAACAGACGATCTGGCTGATCTCGGCATGCCGTGCGCTCCCGGCGAGACACCGCGAGCGCTGTCCGCGCGCATCAGCCGTCTCGCCGGGTTCGACCCGTCCGCGGCGCCTGCACTCACCAGGATCGCCGACGCCGAGGAGCGGGCCCGATACGCCCTCCGGCCGGTGCCCGGCGACGGGCTGGCCGGTGACGTACGCGTCGTGCGCAAAGCGGCCGCCGCCACGGTCGGGCGCCGGCAGCGGATCCGGGCAAGGCTGCTACCTGCATCGACGGCGTCTGCCGGACGCCGACTGCTCGAGCGGGCGGGCGGACTTTTCGGCTGGCTGGATGCACCCTGGCCAGTGTTTCGGCGACGGATGCGACGTGCGGTGGACGAGCGACCGGCCTGACGCCTAGGCAGCATGCGGACCGGCTGGCAGAGCTAACGATTATTACCTTCTTGGCGGCGGCGCCAGCGTTCCTCGATCCGCTCCATCAGCCCGCTGTTCGCAGCGGCCTTCGGCGCTCGGCGGTCCCTGCGGTCCCGGCGCTGACCACGTTCCATCAGCATCCCGGCCATACGCCGGTAGCTGGCCACCGCCCAGATGCTGCTGACGATCATGACCGCGAAGCCTGCAGCCGATAGCCAGTTGTATTTCAGGTAAAACCCGGCCACCACGGCGCCGACACCGAGGATGAAGCCGATGGCCGCTTGAATGACTCTGCGCCGGTAGTGGACTTTGGGATCCTTGGCCCGCATTGCCCGAGCGAGTCGCGGATGCTCGGAATAGAGCGCCTGCTCAATCTGCTCGAGCTGGCGCTGCTCGTGCTCAGAGAGCGGCACTGTGCCTCCCAACGACTCCGGCCCATGCTAACCGCACAACGGCCTTAGCTTTACGCCCAGAATACGAGGGTCAAGGGGCGCTGGGAAAGGGTACACGGCCGCCGGAGGCAATCAGGTACATGATCACTACCGTCAGTCACGGCTCGCCCGACCGGTGCCGCGGCGCCGGCCGCTCCCTCCGACCTCCCGCAGCATCAGATCCCGACGCATTCACCAGGGCCGCTGGCCGAATGGCATCAGGCCCAAATCGACCGGTAATGCGGTCGAGTGCGGCCTCTGCGTCGCGCCAGGAGGCACCGGTCTCACCAAGGGCGAGCTGCGTGGCCGCCTGGTCGGCTGGGACCAGGCCGGTAGCCCGGACACCAACGAGGCGCAGCATCGTCTGGCCGCTCAACCCGGACGCCTCGTACAGGGCGCAGGCTGTCGCGTAGATCCGCTGAGTCTCGCTGGTGGCCTCGGGCAGCGTCTTGGACCTGGTAATGGTCGTGAAGTCGGCCTTACGCAGCTTGACCACGACCGTCCTAGTCGCGTAACCCGAGGCGCGGAGTGCCCGGGTGGTCCGCCGCGACAGCCGGAGCAACTCGCGCTTGATGACGGCTGGATCACTGACGTCGGCGTCGAACGTCTCCTCGGCGCCGACGCCCTTTTCCTGTACAGCAGATTCGACGCGACGGGCATCCTGGCCCCACGCGAGCGCGTGGAGGTGGGCGGCCGCGGCCTCGCCAAGCTCGGCCTCCAGCGCAGTCACGGGTGTACGGGCGATATCGCCCACGGTGCGCAAGCCGAGCCGGGCGAGCGAACGAGCCGTCCGGTCTCCGACCCCCCACAGCGCGGATACCGGCAGCGGATGCAAGAACTCCAAGGCACCGTCGGCTGGTATCACCAGCAATCCGTCCGGCTTGCAGTGCACGGACGCAAGCTTGGCCAGGAACTTATTGGCAGCGATTCCGACCGAGCAAGTGATCTGCTGTTGCTCGGCAACTTGACGGCGGATGAGCTGGCCGATGGTTGCCGGGGAGCCGAGCAGCCGGGCCGCGCCAGACACATCGAGGAAGGCCTCATCCAGCGAGAGCGGCTCTACCAGCGGTGTGACCGCCTTGAAGATCGCCATGACCTCCTTCGACACCGCGCTGTAGAGGCCGTGGCGCGGCGGGATGACGACCGCCTGCGGACACATCCGGCGGGCCCGAACCATTGGCATCGCCGACCGGACGCCGAAGGCCCGCGCCTCGTAGGTGGCGGACAGCACCACGCCGCGACCAGAGTGGCCGCCCACTATGACGGGCTTGCCTGCCAGGTCCGGACGATCCCTGATTTCGACGCTGGCATAAAAGGCGTCCATGTCGACATGGAGCATCCGGCAGCCCCTGTCGTCGCCCATAGATCACCGCCACCGACATGGCACACGTACGTGCCTGCGCCGCCCATGCTGTCTCGACAGTCTTATGCCGACTGTAACGGGCCGCTATGACAATCGCTGGCCTCGTGACGGCGACGCACCTTGTCAGGTCACGGCGGCCGGCCGCAGCCAGCAGTTCAGAGCGTTAGGGTCGGTTTCAGTTCAAGCAGCCGCGCCAGCAGACCATTTACGAATGACCCTGAATCGTCCGTGGAGAGCTCGCTGGCGAGAGCCACGGCCTCGCTGATAGCGACGGCGTCTGGCACAGCGTCATTCCAGAGCAGCTCGAAAGCGCCGATCCGCAGGATGTTCCGATCGACGGCGGGCATCCGGTCCAGCGTCCAGCCGCGAGCGTTGGCGGACAGCAGGGAGTCAATCTCGCTGGCGTGATCGTGCACGCCCCGCACGAGTTCGCCGGCGTAGTCCGAGACCGGAGGATCCGCGGCCGCCGTTCGCTCGGCCAGGAGCTCGAGAACGGGTTCTCCGCGGACCTCGGCCTCGAAAAGCACGTCTAGGGCCCGCTTGCGGGCCTTGCTGCGGGCTGCCATGACGGTGATCAGTTCCCCGATTCGCGGCTGCTGATCAGGCCCGCCCGAGGTAGTCGCCCGATCGCGTGTCGACGCGGATCTTCTCGCCTGTCGTGATGAACAGCGGGACCTGGATCTGGGCGCCGGTCTCCAGCGTGGCTGGCTTGGTCCCGCCGGTTGACCGGTCTCCCTGCAACCCGGGGTCGGTCTGCTGGACGGTCAGCTCGACCGCGGCCGGAAGCTCGACGTACAGCGGAGTGCCGTCGTTGAAGGCAATGGTCGCCGTCTGCTCCTCAAGGAGGTAGTTGGCGGCGTCGCCAACAACCGATGCCGGGATGTGCGGCTGGTCGTAGTCGGTGGTGTCCATGAAGACGAAGTCATCACCCTCGCGGTAGAGGTACTGCATCTCCCGCTTGTCGACGTTCGCAACCTCAACTCGCACGCCGGCATTGAAGGTCCTGTCGACGACCTTGCCGGAGAGTACGTTCTTCAATTTCGTCCGGACGAAAGCGCCGCCTTTGCCGGGCTTGACATGCTGGAAATCCACCACACTCCAGAGCGCGCCGTCGATGTTGAGCGTCATGCCATTTTTGAGGTCGTTTGTGGTGGCCACGGGGGTCTCCTGCATGCGAACGGGACTGCCGTGCCCGCGTCACAGGACGAGCAGTTCCTTGGTGGTCGTGGTGAGTATCTCCGGCGGTCCCGCCTGGCCCGCGCCGCCGTTGCTGGCACCAGCACGCACGACGAGGGTGTCCTCGATCCTGACTCCGCCCTTGCCGGGCAGGTAGACCCCAGGCTCGACGGTGACGGGAACCCGATCTATAAGTCTACCGGTCCGGCCGCGCGCCATCAGCGGCGATTCGTGCACCTCGAGGCCGACCCCGTGGCCAAGGCCGTGACCGAAGTGGTCGCCATGACCAGCCGCCTCGATGATGTCCCTGGCGCTGGCGTCCACGTCGCTCACCGCGGCACCGGGAACCGCGGCTGCCACGCCCGCTAGCTGGGCGCCGGCCACCAGGTCGTAGATCTCCTGCTGCCAGCCCGCAAACTGCCCTAGCGCTACCGTCCGTGTCATGTCGGCGTGGTAGCCGCCATACCGGGCCCCACAGTCGATGGTGATGAGATCGCCCGGCTCGAAGGCACGGTCGCCAGGCGAATGATGCGGGATCGCACCGTTCGGACCACTTGCAACGATCGTGTCGAACGCCGGCGCCTCGGCACCCAGGTCAACCATCGCCCGTTCCAGCAGCACCGCAAGGTCACGCTCGGTCCGGCCGGGCACGATCTCACCGAGAATCTGGGCGAACGCGTCGCCAGTTATCGCACACGCTCTGGCTAGCAGCGCAATCTCGACTTCGTCCTTGATCATCCGCAGGTTCTCAACGACGCGACCGAGGGGGACGAGGCGCGGGCCACCGGCCCGTTCGGTCAGCGCGTCATGGCGCTCAACGGTCATCTCCTGCGCCTCAAAGGCGAGCGTCGCGTACCCGCGCTCGATGGCGAGCGCAGCGAGCGCGGGCTCGAGGTCGCGCTTGGTCACCACCTCGATGTCAGGGCAGTCCCGCTCAGCCGCCTCGGCATACCTGGAGTCCGTGGCCAGCACGCCAGCGCCGACTGCCGGGAGCAGTATCGCCGCGTTGGAACTGACTAGGCCAGACAGATAGCGAACGTTGGCCGGCGCGGTGATCAGGGCTGCATCGGCACCCGACTCCCCGATCTTCTCCTGAGCCGCGGCGCGGCGGATTCCATGCATCTGAGCCATACCAGGACTGTATCGGCCACACCCGATCCGGATGCGACACCAGACGGCTGCCGCAGCGGCCTCCGAACGCCTGATCGAGCGACCGGCGGCAGGCGCCCGAGCGTCGATGCTCA
>Ga0126373_10004306_pt1 | contig 10873 bp, 6 predicted proteins | sample PanSoiMetPlot_11_FD_92545 | JGI IMG/M metagenome (GOLD analysis project Ga0126373, IMG submission 92545) | Tropical forest soil microbial communities from Panama - MetaG Plot_11 | ecosystem: Environmental > Terrestrial > Soil > Tropical forest > Bulk soil | place: Panama | collected 2016-02-17
AGCTGCACGGAAACTCCGTTCCCGAGATCGAAATTGCGCATCTCGCCGGAATCGGTCATCAGTGAAAACTCGGTCACGTGATTGGTCACTCCGGAATCGTTCGTCCGATCCTCCTGCTCCACACTGAGCAAGCGCCCGGTCGCGGTTTCGCCCTTCGTGCGCACTGCGACCCGAGCCCCACGCAGCGCGGAGAGAAAATCGGCGCGCGTAACGGCCTCACCGAATGGCAAACGCAATGCCTTGAGCCGCTCATCTAGTGGCGCGATGGAGTTGTAGCGCACGCCGGAGATGCGGCCATCGCCGAGATCCACCGCGGTAAGCGATTTCAAAACGTCGTTCAGTTGCGCGGTAGTGAAGTCGATGTTGAGATCCTGGTTGCCCTGCACCCTTGCCGAGTGCTCGAAATAACCGACGCCGTTCTTGTAGAGGACAACGCGTTTGACGGGAAGGCGTGAAGAATCATCCCTTGGGGATGTCCTCGCCATTTGTGACTTGGCTGTTTGAGAGGATGGTTGTGCGTGAGAAACCGTGGTCAGAGTCAACAAGACAGCTACAGCCCAGGAACGTTGCGAGCGCAAATCACACCTCCATGAGCAGAATTGATAGAAAGATCGTTCTGAAACGGATAATCTTGCGATGCGAGTAGCTGGTTGGCTGGTTGTGTAGGCCGGCGTCGCAGCCAGCGTCTACGCCCGCCAAGCGCTCTGCTCGCTCTGCTTCGGTCTCTGTCCGAGCTGGTTACCACCTTTTCTTGACCTGATCTTCTAGAACTCCCCGTCCTACCCAAGCCAAATGCGTGCCTGTTCCACCCCCGCCCATGACTCCTTTTATGACGGTTTGGACAACAGAAGTTACGGCTGTGTTCCAGACAAATTTAAGGGGCTGGCCACTGGTTAGGGTGACTATAGTTACGTTGCCCAACCCGGCACGGCTTTAGATACTTGAAGTAACCCCAGGTGTCCGCTCGGATCTCTTTGGTTGAACGCAGAGGAAGTGCATGCTGGACAGTAAGCAAGTCAAAAGCCTCGGACTGCGTTTCGCCCGAGCCTTACAGACCGCGATCAAAACCGCCGCCGTCTTTACGATTGAGCACAAGAGCACCGACCCGCCCATCCAGCAAAGCTTCCTATTGATCAATAACCTCCTGAAAGAGGTCGGCCAGCTGACTTTTGGTTTTGTCGACAACCAGGTTCTGCTCAATAACTTGCTGACGACAGATCCTACCCTAGAGAAACTCGAGACCGAATTTCTCAAGCGCGGGGTAGCCGCGGTCACCTTCGAGGCGGGGCTCACCCTGGGCCGGTACAAGAAAGTGGTTCACGTATTGTCCGCACCGATAGCCGCGATCGAGGCTGCCGGCGGTTTTCTAGCCTTCATCGACCAGAACGAAGTTGAAGGCGTGCGCATCCTGCCTGCGGCCAAGAACCAGAAAAAGACAAAGGATGGAGACACCATCCTCGAAACTGACTCCGAGTCCTACATTCTCTCGAAACAAGCGGGCGAAGATCAGGTCCCGCGCGATTTTCTAGACTCAATCGATGCGTTGCTCGAGTCCGGCTGTTTCGATCCTTCCACGCGCAACGAAGTGCTTTCGAATTTTGCGGCACAGGGGCTTGATGGCTCTGGATACGGAGTCCCGGTGGATGTGGGGAAGCTAGCCGTGGTGCGTGAAGGCGAAGTGGTTGCGCCTGCATCTGTCGAGGCGGGCAGTTCCGAGCCCGGCGGACCGGGGCGTGGACGGGCGCTCTATGTTGCAGCCGGGCAGGCCGCGGGAGCCGCTTCCGGAACAGTTACGCAACCGGGCGCGGCAGGTGTCGGGAGGGGGCCGGATGGCAGAATGCCTGCGGCAGCCGGAGCAGGTGTCGGCGCCAGGTCGATGGGATATAGCGATGGGCTAGATGGCGACTTGGGGACCGTCGCCTCGGGCCTACGCGCCAAGGTCGCTGCGCCGGGGCCAACCACCTTTCTCGAATTGGTACAGGCATCGGTGCAGCGCTCTCTTCAGGAAGCCAACGGCGACCCGGGGAAATCCTATGCCTCCCTGGCACGCATTCTGCGTAACACGGGCGTGGACAGAATTCTCGAGCAATTCCCTGGCGAGCGGCGCCAGGAATTATCCGGCTTGCCTCCCGAGCGGCTCGCGGCCGAATACGTCGAAGACACCGCATTACGCCTGGCTGGACTGAAGCTGCAGTCTAGCGAGAACCCCGCGCAGAAAGTCTTCGTCGAGGAACAAGTCGTGTTTCTCCTTGGCCGCACTCTGCAGGCCACGCACATGGCGGACCGCCTCGCACAAAAGCTGACCAAATTCATTCAGGATTTCGCGGTACCGCCGCACATTCAGGAAAAAATCCGCGAAGAGCTGCATTGGACATCGCTCAACAGCAACAAGAAATATGCCCGACTGATGGAGATCAAGCGGTTCTCGAACAGCGAATTCCGCAGGCTGCAGGAATTTCTGAAGGAGCTCACCACGCAGCGGGATATGGACCGTGCCGCAGCGCTGGTGAGCCACTATTTCGACTTCCTCGACGACCCGGATACGCAGGTAGATACCAACGAGTTGGGCCGCGCTCCGGAATTGATGGGCAGCGTGCCACTCGCGCAGTCCAGTTTTGCGCCTAAGACCGCCGAACGCCTGATGCGGATCCTGCTGCGCCAGGATGTTTCCGATCTCGTACACCTTCAGGCGGCAAATGCCATCACCCGGCTCGCGCAGTCCATCGCTGCTTACGAAAATTTTAAGGAGGTACTGGCGATTGGCGTTTCGCTTCAAACATCAAACAATCGCGACCCTCGACTGCATAAGAAATGCTGCGCGGCTGGGCTGGCACGCCTTCTGCCAACCGCCGCCATCGAGCGACTGGTAGAACTTTATCTCACACAGCGTAATGATTCCTCCTGGACCAAGACTACGGCAACGCTTCTTCGCTTCGCCGCTCCGGCCAGCATTGAAATCGTTTTCAGGCATCTGGTCGCGGAAGAAGATGCCAGAAATCGTCTCGCTCTGGTGAGACTCACGACGCAGTTGGGTAGCGGCACTATCGAAATCGCCTCGAAGCTGCTCGCAGACGCGCGTTGGTATGTGGTCAGAAATATGTGCGGGGTGCTGGCCGAGCTCAAGGATCCGGAACTGGTTGAGCACGTTGCTCCCGCACTGCGGCATTCCGACGCTCGGGTTCAGCAGGCTGCGCTGAAGGCCCTGGTGAAGAGCCGATCCGCGGAAGCGGCTTCTGTTTTGGCTGCGTCGCTCTCAAACCTCGCGCCCGCTATCCTCGATGAGGCGCTCGATGAACTCATGTTCGTGAAGAACGCAAGCGCGGTCGCAGACCTCGAGCAATTCATTCGAACCCAGCGTCGCAACTACGCGGGTGCGAACAAAGCCGTCCGGGTATTAGGAGCAATAAAGGACGATTCGGCTTTGCAAGCGCTCACTCGCCTATTCCGCATGGAAGAACTAGACCAGAATGTTCGTAAGGCGGCCCTGCTCGCTATCTCCAACAACCCCTCTCTACTAGCCACAACCCTGCTCGGACAGCTCGCCGGAAGCTGGGGGCCACTAGCCGCCGATGTGCGGGCTGAACTAGAAAAACGCAAGACCAAGCAATAGTGGTCGCAGCCGGAAAGCGTCATTCTGTACGCAACCGTTCTTCGGGAAGCGAGGGTCTTGCCCGACACAGGGATAGAGAGAAAAAGCGCAGGATTCATGAGCCTTCAGATCAAAATCCTCTGTGTGTCGCGGTGGCGATGAGGAGCGAATGCATTCATGCCCCTGCGCTTCCCCCGACCCCGACCCGGGCGGTGACTCTGTAATCGCGGAGCGACAACTCAATTCCGCCAAAGTCCGGATGCTCGTTGCGGTCGAGGGTAAAGGTAAGGTCGAGAGAATCGCCGGGCAAAATCTTATCCTCATTAACTCTCTGCCCCATGCGCCAGGCCATGGCGCTGTGGGTGAGAGCACGGCGCCAGCCATTACCGGCCGCCGAACCCGGCGTGAACCTGAGTTTGGCATGTGTATTTTTCAGGATTTTCGCCGGCGCCGAAACGCGTGCTGCAGAAGCAAAGAACACCGGTTCCGGATTGCCGGCTCCGAACGGCTCTATGCGGCGCAAAGCATCGAACAAATCGGGCGTGACGGCATCGAGGGGCAGCTCTGCATCGATATTGACGACCGGCTCAAAATCGGCAAGGGTCAGACACGACCTGGCGTAAAAATCCATTTGCGCCTGAAGTTCCTTGACTCGGCTCGAGGGTAAGGAAAAGCCCACTGCGTGCGCATGCCCTCCAAAGCGGCTGAACAGGGGGGCGCAGGATTCGAGGGCGTTTAGAAGATGGAAGGCGGGAATCGACCGGCCGGAACCATGCGCTTCGTCTCCATCGCGCGATACCACCAGCGTCGGGCGACCGTAGCGCTCGACCACACGCGTTGCGGTGATTCCAATGACTCCGCGATGCCAGCCCTCGCCATCGATCACCATACAGAACGCATTCCGCAGCGCGGCATCTTCGGCGAGACGATGGTCGATCGCCTGCAGAATGTTTCGTTCTTCGTCCTGACGCTCACTGTTCAGCTTGTCTAATCGAGTGGCCAGGTCACGGGCCGCGAGCGCGTCTTTCACGGTGAAGAGTTCGACCACATCGCGTGCAATATCCATCCGCCCAGCGGCATTAATACGGGGTGCTATGCGGAATGCGACTTCTCCCGAACGCAGCGGCTTGCCGCCCAGTTGCGCTACTTCGAGCAGCGCCTTCAGGCCTGGATTGACTGCGGATCGCAACGCATTCAGTCCAAGACTGGCGATCACCCGGTTTTCGCCGACTAGCGGGACGGAGTCAGCAATGGTCGCGATGGCGGCAATTTTCATAAAAGAGAGCGACAGACGCTGCTGATCGCGATCGACCAGATGCTTTTCCATGAGCGCTTGTGCGACTTTGAACGCAATGCCGGCTCCGCACAGCGATTTCGAAGGATACTGGCAGCCCGCTTGGTTGGGATTCACGACCGCGAGCGCACGCGGTAAACCGCCCGGTCCGGGCAGATGGTGATCGGTAATGATTAAATCAACACCCGCACGTGCGGCGGACTCTGCCGCCGCAAAGGCGCGTGTGCCCGCATCCACGCTGATCACCAGGCGAATTCCGCCGGCTGCCGCTCGCTCGATCACATCTCCACGCAGATCGTAGCCTTCGCGAATCCGGTGCGGAACGTGAAAATCAGCTTCGCCCCCGCATAGCTCGATGGCAGTCTTTAAGATCAACACCGCGGTCGTGCCGTCCACGTCGTAGTCGCCGTAGACGAGAATCCCCTCTTTGCGTTCGATGGCCGCCGAAATGCGCTCAACCGCTAAGCGCAGCCCGGTCAGGAGATAGGGCGAATGAAGTTGTTGGAGCGAAGGGCTCAAAAAGCTCAGCGCGGATTCTCTGTTCTCGATTCCGCGCAGCACGAGCAGCTTTGCGAGTAATTGCCTGATCCGAGAGTTCTTTCCGCATTCGGGCAAAGACGCAATGCCCTCCGCGACTGTCCGCACGCACTCGGGATCCGCTTGTCTGAAATTCCAGCGCACATTCACATATTACTCACAGCAGCTAGGTCGCGGGAGCGAACTTTCCTGATTTGCAGCTAAGGACGTTGTCTCATCCAGAAGATCCTCACGCTTTGCCCTTCCAGGCTTCGGGCTAGGGGCGCGACGAGACGAGAACCTGTCCTGGAGCGATCGACTAGGCGGAGCCAGAGGAATCGGAGACCCTCCCTCGGTGGAAGTGTCCCAGGGAGGGATGATGTGGGAGTCTGGGGGCGTTAAAAGCAGTTGCGGTGGGACGGCTAGGATTCTTCGTCCGCGCCGGACTCGTCGATGGCGATTCCGCCAAAGTCTTCGGAAACTTCGATCAAACGCTGATAATGCTCATACCACTCGGTCGAGGCCTCGTAGAGCATCATCACCCCCTGGAAGGCGAAACCGAGTTGCAGGAATCCGGTCTTGCCAAGATAAGTTCGCAGCCAGCGGGCGTCTTCGAGGTCCTCGTCGCTGGTGAACTCGGCGTTGCTCAGCCGCTGGATCATCTCTTCCAGCTCTTCCTTTTCGAGTTGCCAGGAGTCCATGGTGATGAACGGAGATCCGGCAGCCTTAGCCAGTTCGACGAAGTCCTTCCAGCTTTCGGCTTCGTCGCTGGGCTTCCACATCACCGTCTGGACCTCTTCGTGGTCGACGTATCCGGGAAACCGGCGAATCCCATGGCCTTCGATGAAGGCCACCATGTCGTCTTTGAGGACCGCGAGATCGTCAGGGAGAGGCATAGCGATCAAACAATTGTATGCCTGAGGGCCCTCGGCCGTCAGCAGGACGGGGTTGCCAATGGCGGAGACCGGCGTCCTCGCCCGTCCGGGTTGATCAGCAAGGGGTACAGAGATGCCTTATCCCTGGTTGGGGGTATACTCTTCAAGCTTGGCGCCTGAAGCCTAAAGCCGCTGTTTTCTGCTACACTAACTTTTCACTCAAAACTTCTGACTCCACACAATGCTCCTTTCGAAAGAATATGTGAGCTACTTGGCTCGCGAAACCGTGAAGAGACTCGTCGCCTCGGAATTCATCGAAACCAAGTCTTTGCCTGTGGTTACGGAGAAAGTTCACGCGGCAATGCTCGAGGAATTCTCGCTCGAAGACCGCATTAATGACGAGGTTAGGGTGATTCTGGAGGCCTACTCCGACGAAATGCGCAATACCGGCGCGAACTATCAGGAAATGTTCCGCAAAGTGAAAAACGAGCTGGTCAGAAAATACCGTGCGGTGCTATGAGGATTAGCCGCGACAAAGCGAACAAGGTGGCGCACGTGGTCACCGACGCGCTCGCCGTCACCGACGAAGTGGAGTTCGTGGAAGACCGCAACAGCATCCGTCTGGAGGTCCGCAAGATTCTCGAAGACCTGCTCAACCAGGAAGCCAAGATCGACCAATCGGCCCGCCAGAAGATTGAAAGCCAGAAGCGCACCATTCTCGAAGGCAGCCAAGAGTGGGACATCCTCTATCGCAAGTACTACAACGAGGAAGTGAAGAAGCTGGGACTGTAGCGATTGCGATTGCTACACCCGAAACTGTTGGCATTGCGGCTATTTTGTATTAATCCCTGAGGCTCTCCAAGAACACGTCAGTCATCGGTTCTTTCTAACCGGGGATAGGGGAGAGGTCACCCGCCTCCCTTTCTGAGCGCTTGATGTATATCGGCTTCGCCGTTAATTGCCTCCTGTCCCGCGGCTGAAGTCCTCGTATCCAGTTCTTGTTCTTCGGCTCGTGGCTTTTCTCGGCGCTCATTTCAGGCCTCACTTCGCACTGAGTGTGATTTCAATCTTGTGCTTGGCCATCATTTCACGTCCGTCACGTTGTGAAGAGGACTTGCACCTCCAAGCTGTCGACCTGCTCGCACACCAAGAAAAAGCCCTGTGTTCGAACGCACAGGGCTTTTGAAATCTATAGACGAGGAATGAGCTTAGAACTTGAAGTCTGCTCCCAGCTGGATCAAACGCGAATTCGTGAAGTTGCGAATGCCTGTGATTCGTCCGAACCTCGAGCTCGCGACGTTCCCGCTTGGGTTTGCAAAGTTCGTATGGTTAAAGATGTTGAAGAAATCGATTCGCAGCTTGAGCGACGAAACTCCTTCAGTATCAAACTTCGTCTCCTTCGCCAAGCTTGCGTCTGCATTCCAGAACCCGGGACCCCTGAAGTAGCCACGCGGTGTGTTCCCTTCCGTTCCGAGAGCGTTGTCAGTAAACGAGGATGGGTCAAACCAGTAGTTTTTCTTTCCATTAAAGGTGGCCGTTCTCGGGTCGAGCGCGTGCGGACGGCTGACTACATCGGGACGATCCGAGCAGCCATAGAACGAGAAGAACCACGAACAATTCAAGGACAGCATATTGCTGTCATAGAAATTGATCGGGAAGCCGGACTGGAAAATGTTGTCACCGGTAAATCTCCAGCCGCCGAATACCCGACTGGCGAAGCCACCCCAGTCCTTACCAATGTTAGGTACCAGATAATCCCAACCTATTGACCAACGTTGCCGGGCATCGAATGCCGAGCTCCCGTAGTCGCGCCCAAAGTTGCCGTAGGAATCTACCCCGCCAGCAACCAGGAACGCCGTATCTTCAAAGCTGGAGCTGATGTCGAGCGAGTGGGACCAGGTGTACGCGCTCAGGAACTGCAAACCGTGACTCAATTTCTTGTCCACGGTAACCTGCAGCGAATTGTAATTCGACCGGCCACCATTCGTTTGCTGTCCAAAGTTGGCCCAGATATCGCCCGGGTATTTGTAGTGACTTGGAAAGTCGATCGGTTGGGTCCCCGGACTCTGCGTGCATGGCAGACCGGTCACGGCTCCGGGCGTCGGATCGGTCAGGCAGGCCTGTACGCCAGCCGGCGTTGCTGGATTTACCGTGTACGAAGTAATGAGATTTCGGCCGTGAGACCCTATATAGCCAACTTGCAGGATGGTTCGACCAGGCAATTCCCGCTGAATATTCAAGTTCCAGTTCATAGCGGAGGGAACCGTCAGGTTACGGGCATTTACGCTCAGCCCAAATCCGAACGGCTCGAAATTCGTAAAATTGACGCTCGTGTTACCCGCCTTTGGCGGAACATAGGGGAATGGCTGCGCGACGCTGGCGCCTCCGTTGATGTCACTAAACGGATTCGGGAAGGACGGATTCGCAGCCCCTTGTGTATTTAGCCCGAACGGTGGAACACCCAGATCTTGCAGGTTCAACTCCTCCTCGGAACGGTTGTAGTAGAGGCCGAATCCGCCACGAATCGAGGTTTTAGACGGGCCACCTGTAAGCCGACCGAGATCCGGCGACCAGGCGAATCCAATGCGGGGACCAATGTGGTTGTATTGGGTTGACGGTCCACCTTGATTGGTACAGCCATGGTCGCCCACGAGAGTGTAGCCAACGGGCGCGGTCGGAAAGACCGTGGACTGAACCCCTGGCTGGAAGCAGACACGCGAGATACCACCGTTCTGGTACTCCCGGATAGGTGTATCAATCTGATATCCGGTTCCTAGGGTTAACGTGAAGTTATTCTTAACCCGCCATTGATCCTGTGCGTAGAAGTAATGCTCGTAAGCGTCCGCGATGATTACTGCCCCGGACTGCTGCGCGTAAGTGGCTGGGACGCCCAGCAAGAAGTCCAAGCTCGGATCGCCGGTCGAGAATCCTCCACTTGCATCGAACGTGAACAGCCCATCATTATCTGCGAGGAACGGATTCCAGACCTGAAACTTACGTCCAGCATAGCCGAATTTCAAACTGTGTTTTCCCTTAATCCAGGTCAGGTTATCGGTAAATTGATAGGTCTGATCTTTGCGAGGCTGGGGTCCATTGTTGGTGCCGCCAAGCGTGAAGTACCCAGTAAGCTGCATTTGCGGGTAATCGGCGCCCGCTGACGACTGCGGGATTATGTTGGGAAATCCGACGGCGCTGGGTTGCCTTACGTGCTGCGGTTGTCCGGTGGGGAAATTCAACCTGGTGTAGCCTGGCCGAAATTCGTTGAGAAGGTTCGGACTGAACGTGTGCGTCCACGCCGCCGTAAACTCCTTTGTGTATGGAAGGCTTGAATCGCCAAAGCCCGGCAAGGTTGCACCCGTGAAGGGCAAGTCATTAAGGGTCGTGCGGTCGTTGCCCAGCGCATAAAACCAAACTGAGTCTTTGGAGGTGAGGTTCACGTCCATACGGCCAATATGCTGATTTTCCTTGACGAACTGCGTTGGAGTGACGGGGATGCTCCCGGTCGGGGAGAGGGGCACAAACTGCTTTACAAGTTGCGTAGACAGAGAACTGTAGTTCGACGTTGGAACCTGGAACCCGGTAAAGCACGCGTTCCACGGGGTACCCGCCGCACACGGGCCGCCTGGCCCTACAATCGTCAGCGTCGATGGAATAGGATTGGAGCTCATGGGGTTCGTACCTCCCGCCGGTGTAAATACAGAGCTCCAGTCGCCATTGTTGAACTCAGCTGGCGTATAGACGTTTTGAGTGTTGAACGTTTCAGTTTCCGGCGTGCGGGCACGCGTGATTTGCAATCCGTAGAAGAAGAATATCTTGTCCTTCCAAATCGGCCCTCCAATGGTGCCTCCCGCCTGGTTTTGATGGAGTTGTGGCACTTTCTTCGAATTCGTATTCGGATTAAACTGGAAGAAATTTCCAGTATTCAAAAATGTGTCGCGATAGTACTCAAAAGCGCTGCCATGAAAATGATTCTCGCCATGCTTGGTCGTAACATTCATGATTGCCCCGGAATTGCGGCCAAATTCCGGATTAATCGTGTTGGTGACCATTTGAACCTCGTCAATGGTATCCGGATTGGGTTGGGTCAGTGGCGAGTTTAGAGGCAGGTCGTTCGAATCAGTGCCATTCACAAGATAGCTGTTCTGTTGGGCTTGGCTGCCATTCGTCGAGTAATTGCTTCCGAACCGGGTGTCCGGAGTAACCACACCGGGCAGAGTCTGCTGCAGCGAAATCCAATTGCGGTTCAAGTTCGGAAGATTCCTGATCTCGTTTCCGGAAAGCGTCGAACTTAGCTGAATGCTGGTGGTCTCCACCTGCGCTGCGTCGGCACTTACCTCGACCGTCTCGCTGACGGTCCCGACTTCCAGATTGATGTTTTGGACAAACACTTGGCCCTGTATGAGCTGAATACCGGTTGCCTCGAAGGCCTTGAAGCCGGACTTGGAGGCCCTGAGCTGGTACACTCCAGGGAGTAAGTTGGCAAAGGCAAAGCTGCCGTCAGAAGAAGTGGGCGCATCTGTCGAAACACCAGTGCCGGCATTTGTAAGCCTTACTTGAGCACCCGCAACGGCGGCTCCGCTCGAATCTTTAATAACCCCT
>Ga0126373_10004308_pt1 | contig 10871 bp, 9 predicted proteins | sample PanSoiMetPlot_11_FD_92545 | JGI IMG/M metagenome (GOLD analysis project Ga0126373, IMG submission 92545) | Tropical forest soil microbial communities from Panama - MetaG Plot_11 | ecosystem: Environmental > Terrestrial > Soil > Tropical forest > Bulk soil | place: Panama | collected 2016-02-17
GACGACAAGGTCAAGCAGCAGCAGGCCATGATGGAGCTCTACAAGAAGGAGCAGATCAATCCCATTGCCGGGTGCCTGCCGACATTGATCCAGATTCCAGTCTTCTTCTCACTCTACAAGGTGCTGTTCATCACCATCGAGATGCGGCACGCCCCATTCTTCGGGTGGATCAAGGACCTCTCGGCCCCGGACCCGACGACGGTGTTTAATCTCTTCGGCCTCATTCCTTGGGATCCGTCGACCGCGCCGCTGGTCGGCCATTTCCTGATGCTGGGCGCTTGGCCGCTGATCATGGGCTTTACCATGTGGATGTCCATGAAACTCAATCCGGCGCCTCCAGACCCGACTCAAAAGATGATGATGGACTGGATGCCGGTGATATTCACCTTCATGCTGGCGAAGTTCTCCGCGGGACTGGTGATCTATTGGGCCTGGAACAACTCGCTTTCGGTGCTCCAGCAGAGCGTGATCATGCGCAAGAATGGTGCGAAGATCGAGCTGTGGGACAATCTCAAGGCCATGTTCGTCAAAAATCGACGCGCCGAGCCCTAAACGGATGCCGGCCGCTTGGCGGCGGGAGACAACGTCGAAGGCAGGCCAATAGCCCCGGGGTGAGGGCGACAGGATCTCTTGGCGCTCGACACCGCCCTGCCACGGTTTCGTCCGCGCAGACCCGTTAATGCCGCAAACACCCGCCATGCCCGGCAGCGCCGACCCCACGCCTTCCTGGAACGCCCTGTCGTCCGCCGAGATCGAGGCGGGGCGCAAGCTCTTTGCGACGCCCTGGCAGTTCCTCGCCGCTGCAGGCTCCCTCGCCGCGCTCCCAGCGACGACGGGCGCCGAGATCGCCTTTGCGGGTCGTTCCAACGTCGGCAAGTCAAGCCTCATCAATGCGCTGACCGGGCGGCGGATGCTGGCGCGTACCTCGCATACGCCCGGGCGTACCCAGGAGCTGATCTTTTTCGCCAGCCCCGCGAACCTCATGCTGGTCGATCTGCCGGGCTACGGCTACGCAGCGGCCCCAAAGGCCAAAATCAAGTCCTGGACGGCGCTCGCTCAGGGCTATTTGGGCTCCCGCGCGGCTTTGGCGCGGGTCTATGTGCTCCTCGACGCGCGGCACGGACTAAAGCCAATCGACGCCCCGCTGCTCGATGCGCTCGACCGGGCAGCGGTCAGCTATCAGCTGGTCTTGACCAAAGCCGACCAAGTCAAGCCCACGGACTATGAGGCGGTGGTCACGCGCGTGCACGAAGGGTGCGCGCGCCGACCGGCCGCCTACCCCCATATCGCGTTGACCTCGGCGCGCACCGGGCACGGCATCCCGGAGCTGCGCGCGGCCATCGCGCGCGTGATCGCGCAGCGTCGTGCGGCGCGGCCGCCGGACGTGACCTGATCCCCCTTCCGCGCCCGCGCGGCCACCGGTAAAACCGCCCGGAACGTCTGCCTCGCCCCCACCTCAAGAGAACGCCAATGACCATGACGCCGCTCGAGAAGGCCCGCATCCTGTCTGAGGCCTTGCCCTACATGCAGCGATACGATGAAGCCACCGTGGTGGTGAAATATGGCGGTCACGCCATGGGCGAGGAAGATTTGGCGCGTGCCTTTGCGCGCGACATCGTGCTGCTCGAGCAGGCCGCCATCAATCCGGTGGTCGTCCACGGCGGCGGCCCGCAGATCCAGTCGATGCTGGAGCGGCTGGGCATCAAATCGGAATTTGCCGCAGGTTTGCGAATCACCGATGCGGCGTCGGTCGAGGTCGTCGAGATGGTGCTTGCCGGATCGATCAACAAGCAGATCGTCGGCTATATCAACGAGGCGGGCGGCAAGGCACTCGGACTGTCCGGCAAAGACGCCAACCTGGTCATCGCCCGCAAAGTCCGTCGCAAGATCGTGGACCCGAACTCGCATATCGAAAAGCTCGTTGACCTGGGCCTCGTGGGCGAGCCCGAGACCGTGAATGCGAGCGTCCTTGAACAGCTCATCGGCCGCGATCTGATCTTGGTGCTGGCGCCGGTCGCCGCCTCCGCCCATGGCGGGACGCTAAATGTCAATGCCGACACCTTTGCGGGCGCTATCGCGGGCGCGCTTAAGGCGAAGCGCCTGCTGCTTTTGACCGATGTTCCAGGCGTGCTGGATCGCTCCAAGAACCTGGTCAAGGAACTGTCGGTCGACGCCGCACGGCGGCTCATCGCCGACGGCACGATCTCAGACGGCATGATCCCCAAGGTGGAAACCGCGATCGAAGCCCTTGAGCAGGGCGTCGAGGGTGTGGTGATTCTCGACGGCAAGGTGCCGCATGCGGTCCTGCTCGAGTTGCTCACCGATCATGGTGCCGGGACCCTGATCTACCGATGACGGCGTCGTGCCCGCCCGCGAACGGCGAGGATATCTTCAGCAAGAGGTCGCCCGCGAGATAGAACCGTGGTCCTAACCCTCCCATTCGGGATCAGCGATTTTTCTCTCGCTGCTACCGGAAACGCGGCATTACCGACACCGGAATGCCCAATGGCTTTGAGTCCCGGTCGCCGCAGACCTGCTGTCAACCGTTATGGTCTTAGGTTGGGGCGACGCCCTGGCAACCGTGCGAACCGCGATTTCACACAGCGCCGGCGCGTTCGCCCGGCTCCTTCCCGCCATCGACGATGGGGCTTTTGCCGCGGAGAGCGCCGATGAAGCGCTGCCGTGGGCTCCGATCTGCCATGGGCGCGGCCGTGGGCCGTTGGGCGTCGAGGACTTTCGGCCGGCCGCACGCGCCTTGCCGCCTGCAACGGGCGCGCACCTGCCAGCCCCATCAAGACCCGTCCGCCCGGGCATCCCGGTCTCCCAACGCGAAGCGGCCAGACGGGACGGCACCCGGCATCAGGCAAGGCCTCGCAAGGAGCCACACAGCCGCTTCTGTGTGGGCGCTGTGGGTTGGCGGCCTGCTGACGATCCTGGCCACGGCCACCAGCGCCCAGGCCGATCTGCGGTTCTGCAATCGGACGAGCTACGTGCTTGATCTCGCACTTGGGCTCGAGGACAAAGGTGGCGCCGCCACCCGCGGCTGGTTCCGGGTGGTCCCCGGCCAGTGTCGCTTGGTGTTGCAAGGTACGATCGAGGCCGAGCAGATCTACGTGCACGCCCGTGCGTTGGAGCTCTACGGATCGCCGCCGGTGCCGCAGACTGGACACGCCGAGCTGTGCGTTGCCGATGGAAATTTCGTGATTGCCGGGGCACGGTCGTGCTCCACCCGCAAGGCGCAGCGCCCGGTGGCCTTCACGGCCGTCAAGCCCGTCGAAACCGACCTGGGATTGACGGCGACGCTGTCCGAGGAAGCCGAGTATAATGACGATCAAGCGCGGCTTGCCGGGATCCAGCGGCTACTGTCGCTCTGTGGCTATGATGTAAACCCGATCGACGGCATTCCGGGCAAGAAGACCGACACCGCCATCACCCAGTTCCTCAAGGATCATCAGCTCGCCAATGAGGCCGCGATTGCGCCGTCATTCTTCGACGTGCTCGCCGAGGCGGCAACCAAGACTCAATCGGCCTTTGCATGGTGCAACGACACGGCCTACACGGTGATGGCATCACTGGGCGTGGAGAGCAACGCCGCCATCGTCACCCGCGGTTGGTACCGGATCGAGCCGGGCCGGTGCCTCAAACCCCCGATTTCCGGCCAACCGCGCCGGCTCTACAGCTATGCCGAAGCCGTCGACAAAGACGGCCAAACGGTCAAGCGTGGCGACCAATGGCTGGCGTGGGGAGGCACCACGATCTTGTGCACGCGCCCGGATCGCTTCGAGATCAGCGATCACATGGATTGCGGCGCTAAAGGGCTCGATATGATGGGATTTGCCCTTGTGGATCCGGGTAACGGCCGCTCGACGCTGCGGCTGCGGGAGCCGTGATCATGTCCGCCTCGCTCTCGCGCTCGCAAACACCGCGCGGCTTCGACCATATCGACACCTGGGTGTTCGACCTCGACAACACGCTCTACCCCCATGACGTCAACCTGTGGCAGCAGATCGATGTGCGGATTCGCGACTTCATCGCCGACTTCCTCAATCTGAGCCCAGAGCAGGCGTTTCGCGTGCAGAAGGACTATTACCGCCGCTACGGGACTTCGATGCGCGGGTTGATGATTGAGCACGGGCTGGAACCCGAAAGGTTTCTCGATTTCGTGCACGCCATCGATCATTCTCCACTGCTCCCCAACCCGGCGTTGGGCGCCGCCATCGCCAATCTCAGTGGGCGCAAGCTCATTCTCACCAATGGCACCCGCAGCCACGCGCATGCTGTTCTTGAGCGGTTAAGCATCGCACGGTATTTCGATGACGTATTCGACATCGTGGCCGCGCAACTCGAGCCCAAGCCCCTGCCCCAGATCTATCAGCGCTTCCTCGCAGCCCACGGGGTCAATCCAGGTCGCGCCGCGATGTTTGAGGATCTGGTCCGCAACTTGAGGGTCCCCCATGCGCTCGGCATGACGACCGTGCTGGTGATACCCAGTGCAACAATCGCGGGCGCACGCGAGGCTTGGGAACTCGAAGGCCGGGATGCGGGCGATGCAGACCACGTCACCACCGACCTTGTCGGATTCTTGCAACAAATCGCCGCGCTGCCGTGACCCCTGCCGGGTTCGTGGGCTTGGGGCGCGCGCAAGCCGTCTCAAGTGCTTCGATCCGCGCGACCGCAATGGGTCGCAACGCTGCGGGCGGTGGCAAACGACAAGCGTTCCTGCGCTTGACATCCCCGCCTGCGCCTCGGACAAATCCAAAACGGGGAACGCCGATGTCGCAAACCGAGCTCGAAAACACGATCAACGCCGCCTATGAGGGTCGCAACGACATCGGACCGACCACCCAAGGCCCGGTGCGGGGCGCCGTCGACACCGCACTTTCATTGCTTGACCGCGGCGCGGTGCAGGTTGCCGAACGCGATGACGACGGCCGTTGGCGCGTCAATCAATGGCTAAAAAAAGCGGTGCTGCTGTCATTCCGGCTCCAGGGCATGGGATTCATCCCGGGTGGCCCGGGCGGAGCGGGGTGGTGGGATAAGGTGGCCTCGAAATTTGCGGGATGGACCGATGCGCGCTGGCGCGAGGCCGGTTTCCGCGCCGTCCCGGGCTGCGTCGTCCGCCGTTCCGCCTATATCGCGCCGGACGTGGTCTTGATGCCGTGCTTCGTCAATGTCGGCGCCCGTGTCGGGGCTGGCACCATGGTCGACACCTGGGCGACGATCGGCTCTTGCGCCCAGGTCGGACAGCATTGCCACATTTCTGGCGGGGCCGGCATTGCGGGCGTGCTCGAGCCACTGCAGTCGGATCCAGTCATCATCGAAGATGATTGTTTTATCGGTGCCCGCTCCGAGGTGGCCGAAGGCGTGATCGTGCGCCAGGGCGCCGTGTTGGCCATGGGGGTCTATATCGGCGCCTCGACGAAGATCGTCGATCGCCAGCGCGGCGAGATCTTGCAGGGCGAGGTCCCGGCCTATTCGGTTGTCGTTCCGGGCACCTTGCCGGGTCCACCGATGCCGGATGGCAGCCCCGGACCCGGGCTCTATTGCGCCGTCATCGTCAAACGGGTCGACGCAAAGACCCGCGCCAAGACCTCGATCAACGAGCTACTGCGCGGCTGACCTTGCCGCGTGGCTTGAATGCAGCGCTTGGCGTGACGCCGGAGCGAGACGCCAGCGCGAGCAGGTCGCCGTTGCGGTGCGGCGCCGGCACTCGTTGGACCGGGGGATGATGCGTCACCGGGCCCGTATCTGCCGCAATTGACGCTGCAGCGTGCGGCCGGCTAAAGCCCGACAATGATCGCGTTAACCGACCCCATCGCCATCGCGCGCGAGTTGATCCGTTGTCCATCAGTGACGCCAGCCGAAGGTGGCGCGTTGCAACTGTTGGCCGCTATTCTTGAAAGCACGGGGTTCAAAGTCGAGCGTTTGCGCTTTTCGCAACCGGGTACCGCCACGGTCGAAAATCTCTACGCACGCATTGGCGAGGGCTCGCCGCATCTGGTGTTTGCCGGCCACACCGATGTGGTGCCGCCGGGAGAGTCGAGCGCGTGGACGCATCCGCCATTCTCAGGCGCGATCGCGGGCGAGGAACTCTACGGCCGAGGCGCCGCCGACATGAAGGGGGCCATTGCGTGTTTTGTTGCCGCGGCGTGTGCCTACCTGACCGCTCATAACGGTAAGACGGACGGATCGCTCTCCCTGCTGATCACCGGTGACGAGGAAGGCGCGGCGATCAACGGCACGGTCAAGCTCCTGAAATGGGCCGCCGAACGTGGGATCCGATTCGATCAATGCCTGCTCGGCGAACCCACCAATGCCGAGCGGCTTGGCGATGCCATGAAGATCGGCCGCCGCGGCTCGCTCAACGGCACGCTGATCGTCAGGGGCAAGCAGGGCCACGTGGCCTATCCGCAGCTCGCCGAAAATCCGATCCCGGTGCTGATCGGGCTGATGCACCGGCTCATGTCCGAGCCGCTCGATCATGGCACCGAGCATTTCGATCCCTCGCATCTCGAGTTCACCTCGGTTGATGTTGGCAACCCAACCGTCAATCTCATTCCCGGCGAGGCCCGGGCGCGATTCAACATTCGCTACAATGACCGTCACAGCCGGGACTCGCTCAAGCGCCTGATCAAGATCCGCTGCCGCAACGTGGCAACCCAACGCGGGCGCGTCAGTTTGGAATTCGCGCCGTCAAATTCCGAGGTGTTCCTGACCGCGAGCGGCCCGTTCCTCGACCTCGTCGTCGACGCCGTCGTTGAGATCACCGGGCAAACACCCAGGTTGTCGACCTCGGGCGGTACCTCGGACGCACGTTTCATCAAAAATTACTGTCCAGTGGTCGAGTTCGGGCTGATCGGTCGGACCATCCACCAGATTGACGAGCGAGTCGCCCTCTCGGACCTCATGGCGCTCACCGCGATCTATCGCCTCGTGATCGATCGGTATTTCGCCAAAAGACTTAACCCCGCGGCGCATTCCGGCAGCGACGAGGCAACAAGCTGACGGGCGAATGCAGGACGCCTCACGCTCAGAGCCGAGCGACCCCAGCCTACCGAATTGGGTGTCAGTGCGACGCTCGCCGACCTCTATCCCGACAAAGGCATAGCGCATATCCGCTGGCATCGCCCGCCTTGCGCGGTTCTGGCGATCCCTCGCTCAGCCAAGATCGAGGTCGGGATAATCGACCTTGACCAAATAAAGTCCTTCGGGCGGCGCCACCGCGCCGCAGGCGCTGCGGGATCGCGCGGCCAGTGCTTTTGCCATGTCATCGACACGCCATTTGCGAGCGCCCACGCAGGCCAGTGAGCCCGCCATCGAGCGCACCTGATGGTGCAGAAACGACCGCGCTGCGGCGGCGATCTGAATCTCCTCGCCGCGCCGTTCGACGGCGAGGCGGTCGAGAGTCTTTTCTGCAGATCGGGCCTGGCACTCGGCGGAGCGAAATGTCGTGAAATCATGACGTCCGACCAGAAGCTGTGCGGCCTCATGCATGGCGGCGACATCAAGACGCCCCGGCACCCGCCAGGCACGCCCACGATCGAGTGCCAGATCGGCCCGACGATTGATGATACGATAGAGGTAGTGTCGGCGGACAGCCGAGAACCGTGCATCAAAGCTGTCCGCCACCGCCTCGACACCCAACACGGCGACCGGGTGCGGTCGCAGGTGCGCATTTAAGGCGTCGCGAACGCGGTCAGGCCGCCAATCTCTGAGGAGATCGAAGTGCGCGACCTGCCCCAGCGCATGCACGCCGGCATCGGTGCGACCGGCGCCATAGACCGTCACCTGCTCGCCCGAGAATGCCGCGACCGCCGCGGTCAACACCCCCTGTACCGATGGACCGTTGGCCTGGATCTGCCAGCCAACAAACGGCTGACCGTGATATTCGATGACGAGCCGATAGCGCGGCATGACAGACCTAACGGAGCCCTTTCAGGGCTTCGCGCGGGCCGGCTCTCCCGGACGAGCCGGCGGTGCAGCACCTGCCGCGCCGCGCAGCACCTGGCCACGGAGATTGAGCCCACGCAGGAACGCCTCGGCCGACAGCATCTGGCGGCCGGCGCGCTGCAGTTCAACAATTCGCACGGCCCCCGCACCGCACGCCACGTTGAAGCGTTCATCGAGCACGGTCCCCGGGGGGCCGCTGCCCTCGCCCATCGTGGTGCGCAACACCTTGACGCGCACCGGCGTGCCGCGTTCGTCGATGGCTTCGAACCAGGCCCCGGGGAACGGGGAGAGGCCGCGGCAATGGTTGTGGACCTCTTTCGCGGTGAGCCTCCAGTCAATCCCGGTCTCGCCGCTATCGATCTTGGCCGCGAGTGTTATTCCGGTGGTCGGCTGCGGTCGCAGCCGCAGGGCGCTGCGCTCGAGAGCCGCAAGCGCGCGCACCAGAAGGTCCGCTCCCAGCCGAGCAAGGGCATCGTGGATCTCGCCGGCGGTCGCGTCGGCCTTTATGGGCAACGGTTGGGCCATTGCGATCGGTCCGGTGTCGAGGCCTTCATCGACCTGCATGATGGTCACACCGGTCTCCCCATCGCCCGCCATGATCGCGCGATTGATTGGAGCCGCCCCACGCCAACGTGGCAACAGCGAAGCGTGGACATTGAAACAACCTAACGGCACCGCCTCCAGAATCGGCTTGGGCAGGATCAACCCATAGGCTACCACGACCGCCGCATCGGCCCGCAGCGCGCGAAATGTCTGCGTGGCCTCCGGTCCCTTGAGCGAAGACGGCGTGAGAACGTCAGCACCTAAGCGTTGCGCCTCGCACGCAACCGGGGAGGCTTTGGGGGTCAGGCCGCGTCCTGCCGGTTTGGGCGCGCGGGTATAGACGGCAGCAAGCTCATATCCGCGGAAAACGATCTCGAGCAAGCAAGGAACCGCGAACGCAGGCGTGCCCATGAAGATCAAGCGGAGCGGCATGGTCGATGGCTCACGTTTTTAAAAAACCCAAACCCGCGACTGATCCGGGATGCGTCGTGATCGCTACCCCGCACGCGGCGGCTCCCACACCAGAGGTAGGCAACGCGCAATCGATCCGGCATCGCACGGATGCTCGTCCTCGCATCACTCGCTAACAAAGGCGCAACCCCCTAACCGTGGACCTCACGTTTGGCGGCTTTGGTGAATTTCTTGATGATCCGGTCGCGCTTGAGCTTGGAGAGGTGATCGATGAAGAGCACACCGTTGAGATGGTCGATCTCGTGTTGCACGCAGGTTGCGAACAGGCCCGCGGCCTCAAGCTCGCGCTCGGTTCCGTCGAGATCGAGATAGCGGATCTTCACATCGGCGGGGCGTTCGACCTCTTCATAGTATTCGGGAATCGACAGGCAACCTTCCTCGTAGATCGACCGGTCTGTGGACGTCGACAGAATCGTTGGATTGATGAAGGCTTGCGGCTTCTTTTCCTCGTCTTTCTTGGCCAGATCCAGGGTGATGATGCGCCGGGGCACCCCGATCTGAATGGCTGCGAGCCCGATGCCGGGAGCCGCATACATGGTCTCGAACATGTCGGCGACCAGACGCCGGACCTCGGCGTCAATCGCCCCGACCGGTTGCGAGACGAGCCGCAGCCGAGGATCGGGCAAGGTCAGGATGTCGCGGACAGCCATAGCGGCGGTGTAGGGGCAAGGCTGGACGGGGTCAATGCACGGCAACGGGCGGCCCACGGCTTGGGCGCGACCCGGTTTTGGCGGTGCGCCCCAGCAAAATATTGTTCGCCTTTCGTTCGCCCCCGGTCGCGAATCGGATAGTAAGGCCAAATGACTCAGACGCTCTTCATCATCGCGGGCATCAAGGTCCCCGTCCTGGCGGGGCTCATCGGCCTCGCCATCCTTGGGTGTTTGCTGCTCGTCAGCCTGATGGTGCTCGTCGTGCGCACCGCGCGGGAGCGCCGCAAGGAGGCCGCACAGCAAGTCGGCCGGACCCAAGAGATCGAAGCGCGGATGGCCGAACTAACGCGAATCCAGGCTGAGACCGCCGGGCGCATTCACGTCATGGGGGATGTGCTCAGTGGCCGGCACGCCGAGCTCGGGCGGCTCCTGGCGGAGCGGCTTGACGCGGTGACGCACCGCGTCGGTCAATCCATGGAGGCCACCAACCGCAACACCCTCGACAGTCTACGCCAGTTGCACGAGCGGCTGGCCGTGATCGACGGCGCCCAGAAGAACCTCACCGAGCTCAGCTCGCAGGTCACCTCGTTGCGTGACGTGCTGGCCAACAAGCAATCGCGCGGCGCCTTTGGCCAAGCTCGCATGGAGGCGATCGTTCGCGACGGGCTGCCCAAAGGTTCGTTCAAATTCCAAGCGACGCTCTCCAGAGGGACGCGGCCGGACTGCGTGGTGTTTCTGCCCGGCGACGACCGGCCGCTCGTCATCGACGCCAAATTTCCGCTGGAGGCCATCACGGCCTGGCGGCAGGCCAAAACCGACGACGAACGCAAATCGATCGCCCAGCGGCTGCGCCAGGACGTCCTGCGGCACATCAGCGATATCGCCACCCGCTACCTCATTCCGGGGGAGACCCAGGACCTGGCGTTAATGTTCGTACCCTCCGAATCCGTTTATGCCGAGCTCTATGACGGCTTTGACGACGTCTTTCAGAAGGCCTACCGGGCGCAGGTCGTGCTGGTTTCGCCCTCGCTGTTGATGCTGGCCATCCAGGTGATGCAGCAGATCCTCAAGGACGCCCGCATGCGCGATGCCGCGCGCGAGATCCGCACCGAAGTCGGCCACCTCATGGAGGACATGAATCGGCTGCGCGAGCGGGTGCTCAAGCTGCAGCAGCATTTCGGCCACGCTGCCGACGACGTGGCACAGATCGTCATCTCGGCCGACAAGATCAGCAAACGCGGCGGCCGCATCGAAGCC
>Ga0126373_10004309_pt1 | contig 10870 bp, 10 predicted proteins | sample PanSoiMetPlot_11_FD_92545 | JGI IMG/M metagenome (GOLD analysis project Ga0126373, IMG submission 92545) | Tropical forest soil microbial communities from Panama - MetaG Plot_11 | ecosystem: Environmental > Terrestrial > Soil > Tropical forest > Bulk soil | place: Panama | collected 2016-02-17
GGCGAGTTCTACTCGGTCGCGCTGACCAACAACTATCAGCAGGCCGACACCGGCACGAAGATGATTCATATCGGTAAAAACAGTCGCAGCACGATCGTCTCGAAAGGCATTTCCGCCGGCCACGGCCAGAACACCTATCGCGGACAGGTGGCCATCCTGAAAGGAGCGACCGGCGCGCGAAACTACACGCAGTGCGACTCCCTGCTGATCGGCGATAAGTGCGGCGCGCATACGTTCCCCTACATCGAAGTGAAGAATTCGACGGCTCGCATGGAACATGAAGCCTCCACCTCCAAAATCGGCGAGGATCAGCTCTTCTATCTCCGTCAGCGCGGATTGAAAGCCGAAGATGCCGTCTCGATGATCGTCAATGGCTTTTGCAAGCGCGTCTTCCGCGAGCTGCCGCTGGAGTTTGCCGTCGAAGCCCAGAAGCTATTGAGTGTCAGCCTCGAAGGAAGCGTAGGTTAAGCGTGGGACTGTTAGATGAAAGCCGTCGATCGCGCGAGGAGAAATCGCTGTAGAGAACTAGCGGACTGAGGACACACAGAATGAGCTTGCTTCAAATCAAGAACCTGCACGCCAGGGTTGACGGCCACGAAATTCTAAAAGGTGTGAATCTCACGCTGAACGCCGGGGAAGTCCACTCGATCATGGGCCCCAACGGTTCCGGAAAGAGCACTCTGGCTCAGGTTTTGGCCCGCCGCGAGAGCTACGAGATTACCGCCGGCGAAGCACTGTTCAACGGCAAGGATCTGCTGGCGATGAAACCGGAAGAGGCGGCCTGCGAAGGTCTGTTTCTGGCTTTTCAGTACCCTGTCGAAATTCCCGGAATTAGCAACGCCTATTTCTTGCGTTCGGCGGTCAATGCGATCCGCAAATACCGCGGCGAAGAGGAAATGGACGCGATGGATTTTCTTCCCAAACTGCGCGAGAAGATGAAGCTGCTGGACATAGACGAAAAGTTTCTGAATCGTTCAGTCAACGAAGCGTTTTCCGGCGGCGAGAAAAAGCGCAACGAAATTTTGCAGATGGCCGTGCTCGAGCCCAACCTCGCAATTCTCGACGAAACCGATTCGGGCCTCGATATCGATGCTTTGAAAATCGTCGCGAACGGCGTCAACGCGATGCGCAGCACCGATCGCGTTATTCTTGTGGTCACCCACTATCAGCGCCTGTTGAATTACATCGTACCGGATTTCGTACACGTGCTGGTCGACGGCCGAATCGTCCGCTCCGGCGGACCCGAACTTGCGCTGCAGCTTGAAGACCAGGGCTACGCGGCCATCGAAACGGCCGCCGCTCACGGTGCGGCATGAGCGAGTCAGAATGGAACAATTGGCGGGAGGTGGCTTCCGCCAGGCGGTAGAGGAAAAGAGGGGCTTTCGCCCCTCGAGTGCATTTCCAAGTCGAGGATGAACAGAGTGGCAACCGCAACACAAACTCTAGAACATTACTCTGAAAGCTTCAGCCGACTCGAGCAGTCTGCGGCGGCCGAACCCTCGTTCGTTCGCAAGCTGCGCCAAGTGGGATTCGATCGTTTCAACGAAAAAGGCTTTCCTACTATTCGCGAGGAAGACTGGCGCTTCACGAATCTCTCGGCGATCGCGCAAACGCCGTTTCGGTTGAGCCCTAGGGGCGACCATCTTCCTTCGCCATCCGAGGTGGCTCGATACCGAATGGCCGATGCCGCCTGCGAACTGGTCTTCGTGGACGGCCGCTTCGCTGGCTCGCTTTCCTTTGTGCGCGACTTGCCGAAAGGAGTGCACGTTGACAGTCTGGCCGCTCAAATTTCCGCCCATCCGAGCGGGATCGAGCCGCATCTAGGACGCTATCTCAACATCGAACGCGATCCTTTCGCCGGGCTGAACACCGCCTTCCTCGAAGACGGTGCATACATCCAGGTTCCCCCAGGCACAGCCCTTCAGTCGCCGATTCACCTGCTGTTCGTCTCGACGGCACACGACGCGCCCACCATGAATCACCCGCGTAACCTGATCATCGCGGGTGAAAACAGCCAGGCCACTGTCCTGGAAGACTACGTTTCGCTCGGGGGCGGCGAAAAAGCGCTGTGTAACACGGCAACCGAGCTTATTGCGGGCGATCACAGCGTGATTTCGCACTACATGATCGAACGCGAAGGCCCTAGCGCCTTCAATATTTCGACGCTCCGCATCCAGCAGGGTCGTACGGCTGACGTCGCCTCGCACTCCGTCCTCACGGGCGGCGCGCTGGTTCGCAACAACGTGCACCCCGTGCTGGCAGGGGAAGGCGGCGAATGCCTGATCAACGGCCTGTTCATGGGCCGTAACCGCCAGCACCTCGATAATTACATGCTCGTCGAGCACGCTAGCCCGCATTGCGGCAGCCGCCAATTTTACAATGGCATTCTTGACGATCAGGCGCACGGCGTTTTTCACGGCCGAATCATCGTTCACAAAGACGCGCAGAAAACCGACGCCAAGCAGACCAATCGCAATCTCCTGCTTTCCGATACCGCGCAAATCGACACCAAGCCTCAGCTGGAAATCTACGCCGATGACGTGAAGTGCACTCATGGCGCCACCATCGGCCAGATTGAAGAGAATCCGCTTTTTTACCTCCGTTCTCGCGGGATTGACGAAGCTTCCGCGCGGCGCCTGTTGCTGTTCGCCTTTGCCAGCGAATGCCTCGACCGTATGCGCAGAGGTCCTGCGCGCGCATACCTAGAAACCTTGATCCAGCAAAAGCTGGGCTACATAGGGGGTCGCTCGCAGCATCTGGAGTAATGAGGAGCAGGTATTTATGAGCATTGCGGCCAAAAGCGTTTCCGGGACGGGATTCGATGTCGAGCGCGCGCGCGCCGACTTTCCCATCCTTCAACAGACAGTGCATGGGAGGCCGCTCGCGTATCTGGATAACGCCGCCACTACGCAAAAGCCCCGCGCCGTGATCGGAGCCATTTCCCGCTACTACGAGGGGACCAACTCCAACGTCCATCGCGGCGTGCACTATCTCTCCGAACAGGCGACCAACGAGTACGAGGGCGTGCGCAAAACAGCGCAAAAATTCCTGAATGCGGCCGATCTCCGGGAAATCATTTTTGTCCGTGGTACAACCGAAGCAATCAACCTCGTCGCCCAGAGCTACGGCCGCGCGAACCTCGGAGCCGGCGATGAAATTCTGATCACCGGTATGGAGCACCACTCGAACATCGTCCCCTGGCAGCTTCTCTGCGAAGAGCGCGGCGCCACGCTTCGCGCCGCCCCCATCAACGACGTGGGCGAACTCGATCTCGACCGTTTTTCGAAAATGGTCGGCCCACAAACGAAACTCGTCGCGGTCACTCACGTTTCGAATGCTCTCGGTACAGTCAATCCCGTTCGGCGCATCGTCGAGATCGCGCACGGCTTCAGCGTGCCGGTCCTGGTGGATGGCGCGCAGGCTGTGCCTCACATGACCGCGGACGTGCAGGCACTCGGTTGCGATTTCTACGCCTTCTCCGGCCACAAAGTTTACGGCCCCACCGGCATCGGCGTGCTTTACGGCAAGGCTGCGCTGCTCGAAAAAATGCCGCCCTATCAAGGCGGCGGTGACATGATCATTTCGGTCACATTCGAAAAAACAGTTTACAACCGCCTGCCCTACAAGTTCGAAGCTGGCACTCCGGACATCGCAGGGGTGATCGGCCTCGGCGCCGCGCTCGAGTACGTGAACAACCTGGGCCTAGAGAATATCGGCGCGCACGAAACGGCCCTTCTGCGCTACGCCACCGCAGCCGTTTCCTCGATTCCTGGCTTGCGCATCATCGGCACGGCAAAAGACAAAGCCGGCGTGCTTTCCTTCACCCTCGAGGACATTCACCCACACGATATCGGCACGATTCTCGATCAGCAGGGCGTCGCCATCCGCACCGGACACCACTGTTCGCAGCCGGTCATGCAGCATTTTGGCGTGGAAGCCACCGCGCGAGCCTCCTTCGGGCTCTACAACACCAAGGAAGAAGTCGATACCTTGGTGCGCGCCATCGAGAGAGTTCGAGAGGTGTTCGCGTGATGTCCGATCTGCGCGACCTGTATCAGGAAGTCATCCTCGAGCACAGCAAGGCGCCGCGGAATTATCGCGAATCGCCCGCCGCCACTCGCAAGGCCGAAGGCTTCAATCCGCTTTGCGGCGATCGCTTTACCGTCTATCTCACCATGGACGGAGATTCCATTCGCGACATCAGTTTTCAGGGCTCTGGCTGCGCCATTTCCAAGGCTTCCGCCTCGATGATGACGCAAACCGTCAAGGGCAAGTCGACCGCTGAAGTGGAGGAGCTTTTCGACAGTTTTCACAAGCTCTGTACAGGCCGCGGTCACGGGAATGGCGGGGCGAATTTGGGGAAACTGACAGTCTTTTCGGGCGTCTGGGAATATCCGGCCCGGGTGAAGTGCGCCACGCTTGCTTGGCATACCCTGCAGGCGGCCCTGGAAGGCAAGCAGGAAACGACCACGGAGTAATCTAGGGAACTCGGACCATGACGACCGGCGGACACATCACGCTCAGTCGCGAAGTGAACGCGATCGAGATTCCCAGCGGCGCGCCAGCCAAGCTTCCCACAGGCGCCGGTGTACGCGTAATGCAGTTTCTCGGCAGCAGCTACACGATCGCCAGCGACTACGGCCTGTTCCGAATCGACGTAAACGATGCCGATGCCCTGGGTCTGACGCCTCCTACCCCTTCAGAAGCTCCCCGCGGCGAGCAACGCGAATTCAGCGAGCAGATGGTTTGGGATCAGCTCAAAACCGTCTACGATCCGGAGATTCCCATCAACATCGCGGATTTGGGCCTGATTTATTCCTGCGTGACAAACCAACTCGCTGACGGCGGCTGCAGTATCGATATCAAAATGTCCATGACGGCGCCCGGCTGTGGTATGGGCAACGTCCTCAAAGCCGATGTCGAAAACAAACTGGCCAGTCTTCCCGGCGTGAAAGAAGTTCACGTCGAGATCGTCTTCGATCCTCCTTGGGGTCCAGCGCGAATGTCCGAAGCGGCCAAACTTCAACTTGGCTTCGACCTCTAGCCAACGGCTTTGTTTGCTGAACAAAGAAGAACAATGGTGGACCCGACCGTTTGGGGGATACAGGCTTAACCTTAGAAGGTCCTACAGCCGACGCTTGATTGTCCCCCAGTACTGGTCCGTTTACGCTAAGGCCCGGAGGTTAGCTCTGCATGAACATCGACGTGCTTCGAAAAGTAAGCTATTGGGCCGCTATGGCTGGCCTCGCCTTGCTCGTCGCCGGGATGCTCTGGGGTCAACGCATGACTTCGCCGCAAGGTCAGTATCCGCAGGGGCAGCAAGGAACGTATCCAGGTCAGCAGCCCTACCCGGGTGCAAATCAGCCCGGCCTGCCGAACGGAGGGCAGCCCACTACCACAAGCGCCGTCAATGACACCGATTTCGCCAAGGAAGCTGCGCAGGGCGGGCTGGCGGAAGTGAAGCTCGGACAGCTTGCCGAGGAGAAGGGCTCCAGTCAAGCCGTCAAGGATTTTGGGAAACGAATGGTCGCCGATCACAGCGCCGCAAACGACAAATTGAAGACGGTCGCGTCGCGCGAGAAGGTGATGCTGCCCACGACGCTCAACAAGAAAGACCAGAAGACCTACGACCAGCTATCCCAGCTTTCCGGAGATGCCTTCGACCGTGCCTACGCTCGGGACATGGTGAAAGACCATCAACACGACGTCGCCGCCTTCAAGGAGGAGGCCAGCAACGGGCAGAATCCCGCCATCAAGGGCTTCGCGTCAGAAACCCTCCCGACTCTGGAGGACCATCTGAAAATGGCGCGAGAGATGCAACGCAGTGTGAGCGAAGCGGGGAACAAAGCTGGCGGAGGCCAGTGAGACCAGTTGAGCTCACGCGGCAAGGCAGCTTTTCCAACTGGCCGGTGGCGTCGAACTCGGCCCCGACCAGCTTGCTAGGGTTGCCGTCTTGGAAGAAGGTTTGCGCCGTAAGCTTCGCGAGCCACTGTAAACCAGCTGCAGGCCGGCAAAGATGGCGATCGTCGCAATGGTCAGTTTTAGTTTGCGCGCAGGGACCCTGCGCGCGAATAGGCAGCCGATAATCACTCCGGGGACTCCGCCTTCCAGCAACTGAGCCAGCACGCCGCCGCTGATCGAGCCAAATTTCCAATGGAACGCGCTGCCGATCACGGCGAGGACCAAGCCAAAGAAAATGTCAGTACCCACGACTTCGGGCGGCGTCATCTCGGAATAATTGAGCAGCAGAACCGTTCCCAGGGCGCCCGCTCCCGCCGACGAAAACCCGGCTTCGACTCCAATCGGCAGAGCCAGCCAGGGCAGCCAGCGCGAATTCTTCTTGGCAAAATCTCGCTTCTGCGCGCGAGGAATGAAGCTGATGCTCGATGATGCGGTTAACAGCAAGCCAAGAATGATGACCACGACGGGACTGCTGCCGCCGCGGCTCAGCAATTCAAGCGCGTAGGTGCCCATCAGCAGTCCCGGAATCGCCCCCAGTGAAAGCAGCCAGAGATAGCGCCAGTGCACGTGTCGCCCGGCAAGATAAAACGGCAGCGCCAATAGCCGCAGCACACCGGCAAAAACAAAGGCTGTACCGACGGATGTTTCGGCGGGTAAACCTACCAGCAGTACGAGCGCTGGCACAGTGAAGCTGCCTCCACCGATACCAGTCAGCCCGACGGCAAGTGCAATGGCCAGGCCGATCAGGAGATTCATCCGTCGGCCCGCTTCGACTCCGTGTGAATCCCGCACTCGAGCTTTCGTCCGCCCCAGCGACCCGAGCGCGCGTCGGTCCCCAGAGCAGGAATTGCAGTGCACGGCTCGCAGCCGATGCTGCGGTATCCGAAGTCGTACAGCGACAGGTACTCAATCTTTTTGTCCGAGGTGTAATCCCAAACTTGGTCCCACGTCCAGGCCGCGAGAGGGCTCACCTTCAGCAATGTCTTACCGCTGGGGAGCTGGTGCTGTTCGAGCACTTTGAGATTCTTGCGCGTCGGCGATTGCTCGCGGCGCAAGCCGGTGAACCATACATCGAAGTTTTCGAGAGCCTCGAAAAGCGGCTCGACCTTTCTGAAATGGCAGCAGCGGCCCGGGTCGGTTTGGTTCAGGATTCCAAACTGCGCTTCCTGTTCGGCGACCGATTGCTTGGCGGTGAGATTCTGGATATTCAAATTCCAAGCCTTGGCCATGCGGTCGCGATAGGCGTAGGTCTCCGAAAAATGGTAACCCGTATCGAGAAACAGCACGGGAATCTGCGGTAGCCGGCGTCGCAGACAGTCGAGCACGATCATGTCTTCAGCTTGAAAGCTGCAGGTGATGCAGAACCGCCCTGCTGCAGCCGGGTGCTCGTCGAGTAGCCGATCGACGATTCGATCGGCTGCGACGTTCTCAAGTTCCCCAGCCAAATCAGGCGCGCTCATGACTTGTTCTTCCCTGAGTCGGAGTATTTGTCGCGCCATTTCCGGAGAATTGCGATGATTTTTCGCGCCCCCTCTTCGTCCGTCAAGTCGTCGATCCGAACGCTGAAAAACGCATCAGGTCCGAAGATCGCACGAACGATTTGTTTCTGGTCCGTGCCGTCATCCAGGGGCGAAAAAATCGTGATGTGCCCCGAAGAACGGTAGGCCTTGGCCACGGTGGCCAGCTCGTGCGCCAGAAAATCATTTGGCCCGGCAAGTTGGACGTGCCAGCCCTCATCAAACAGAAACCGCTCGACGAGCTCCGCGACGTGCGGTCGCCCTCTGAGCCAAATGGCCGCCGAGGGATGCCCGTAGCGCAGCAGCCGTTCTTCCCTGGTAGTCCTCTTGCGGTGAGCCCGCGTTGAAAGCGCGTGCTCGATAGCGCGTTCGATAATTCCTGCGCCCACGGTCGCATTCGTCAGCGGATCGATCAGAACAAAGCTGCCGGTAGTGCGATTCAGTCGGTAGGGGTCAAAAAACAGTGGTAGCGTCGTCTTCACATCGACGGCGGCGATCTCATTCATGTCCAGCTTCGTCGCCGGCACATGCTCAAGCGTGTTGATGTCAACGCGATAGCGAATCTGGCTCACACGCGCGCGCACCGTCCTGGTGGTGTGCTTCAGCAGATAAATCTTGTGCGCATCGAGCGGCTCGGGATGCATCCAGATGAGCGTTGCTTGAAATTCGTTCCCCACCGTCGCGGGCTGCTCGTCCGCCACAAGCATGTCGCCGCGGCTTAAGTCAATTTCGTCAGCCAGGGTGAGTGCGATCGAATCGCCGCGCGTTACCGACTCAACTTCCGCCTCGAAAGCAACCAGCGACTGAATTCGCGTCTTCACTCGCGACGGCAAGGCCATGACCGTCATTCCCGGACGGATTTCGCCCGAGGCGACTTGGCCGGCGAAGCCCCGAAAAGTTGCGTCGGGACGAATCACGTACTGCACCGGAAAGCGCAGCGGGGCATGGAACGAATCGCTCTTCACTGGAATGGTCTCGAGGTAGTCAAGTAGCGCGGGTCCTTCAAACCAGGGCATGCGCTTGCTCGGCCGCACGACGTTATCGCCTTCGAGCGCGCTCACCGGCACGGTGTATACGTGGCCAATCCCCAACTGGTCCGCGAAGGCGCGGAAATCGGCGGAAATGCGGTCGAACACTTCCTCCGAGTACGCCACCAGGTCCATTTTGTTCACGGCAGCGAGGATATGCTTTACGCCCAGCAGGTGCGCGATGTAGGCATGCCGCCGCGATTGGCGGAGTAGCCCTTTGGTCGCGTCCATCAGCACAACCGCAGCTTCGGCCGTGGAGGCTCCCGTGGCCATATTGCGCGTGTACTGCTCGTGCCCGGGCGTATCTGCAATAATGAACTTGCGCTTGGGCGTCGCGAAATAACGGTAGGCTACGTCAATGGTGATGCCCTGCTCGCGCTCGGCACGCAGCCCGTCCGTCAGCAGCGAAAAGTCGATCGGCCCAGTCGAACGATTCACCTTGCTCTTCTCGACCGAGGCCAGCTGATCCTCGAAAACCGATTTGCTGTCGTAGAGCAGACGCCCGATCAGCGTCGATTTGCCGTCATCGACACTGCCCGCAGTCGAAAATCGCAGCAATTCGGAATTCCGCCTGAGCGAGCCGGCGATTCCCGTCATCGCGCCAGCAACCCCTGCCGCAGGCGGCCCGGCCTCTGACACAGAGGGCCCTACGGCCGATGGCGCGGGTTCAGGCGTCCGGGTGGACATCAGAAATATCCCTCGCGCTTCTTGATCTCCATCGAGCCTTCCTCATCATGATCAATGACGCGGTTCTCGCGCTCCGACCGTCGGAACGAAATCATCTCCTCGATAATTTTTGGCACCGTGTCCGCATCGGAGCGGATCGCGCCCGTACACGGCACACATCCCAGCGAACGCATGCGACACTTCAGCATCTGCGTTTTCTCGTCGGGCAGCAGGCGCACGCCGTTCTGCGGGAGAACAATTGTGTTACCCCGCACGACGACTTCACGCTCCTTCGCAAAATACAGCGGCACAATCGGAATTTTTTCTTCCTGGATATAGAGCCAGACGTCCAGCTCGGTCCAATTCGAAAGCGGAAATACGCGGATGCTCTCGCCCTTATGATGCCGCCCGTTGTAAAGACTCCAAAGTTCGGGCCGTTGGTTCTTGGGGTCCCACTGTCCCAGCGCGTCGCGGAATGAATAGACCCGCTCTTTGGCCCGCGACTTTTCCTCGTCGCGCCTGGCGCCGCCAAACGCTGCATCGAATCCGCCCTCCGCCAGGGCATCCAGAAGCGAGCGTGTCTTCAGCAGCCCACAGCACTTCTGCGTGCCCAGGTCGTACGGGTTCGCGCCTTCATCCAGTGCCTTTTGGTTCTTGTGAACGATCAACTCCGCGCCCACATGTTTGGCGTACCAATCGCGAAACTCGATCATTTCCGGAAATTTGTAGCTGGTGTCGACGTGGAGCAGGGGAAACGGAATCTTCCCCGGATAAAAAGCCTTCTGCGCCAACCGCAGCATCACCGACGAATCCTTGCCGATCGAATACAGCATGGCCGGGTGAGCAAACTCGGCCGCCGCTTCGCGCAAAATGAAAATGCTCTCCGCCTCTAGCATCTTCAGATGATCGCGGCGACTCCCTACGTCGGCCGTTGCTTCCGGTTGTTCGAGACCAATCACCAATCGACTGTAGCCCCAGGCGCGACGAACCCTACCTCACCGGCAGGTCGGAGTGGGGCCTCCTTTCTGTCCATAACAAAAAACCCGCTCCCCGGATTTGATTCGTCCGAGGGCGGGTCGATTCCAGCCTTGCTCTTTCTTCAGTTTAGCCTGTGAATCCCAGCGCCCTCGGCAGCGCACACACCTCCGTTGAGCGACAACAGCTCCAACAGACACAAGGGCAAGCTGGCTTCTTCATAACCTTGATCAGTGTAGTCGCTCGGTCCGCGTCTGTCAACGCGAGACTCCTCTCGCGCCGCCTGATCATAGGTTGACGCCGCGGCGCAACTTACGCTAGAAACATCCATCCTCATGAGCGTGCCTCGAAACTCCAAACTGCTGACTCCGCGAGATGCCGCCAAAGTCCTGGGCATCAGCTATCCGACTCTCAAGCAGTGGATCTACAAAAAGAAGCTTTTGACGGTAAAGACCGCCGGCGGCCACCATCGCGTCCCCGAATCCGAACTGGACAAATTCCTGCACCTTTACTCCGAGCGCCTGCCCATCGAAGAGCGCCGCGCGAACTTTCGGCAGATCAGCGGACGAAACCAGCTGGTAGGCCGGGTCACCGAAGTGAAAATCGACGGCCTGATGGCCCAGGTCACTCTATCGATCGGCGGCCAACGCATCACCTCCATCATTACCGCCGACGCAGTCCGCGAATTGCGGCTCAAAGTCGGCGACAAGGCGGCCGCCCTCA
>Ga0126373_10004310_pt1 | contig 10870 bp, 12 predicted proteins | sample PanSoiMetPlot_11_FD_92545 | JGI IMG/M metagenome (GOLD analysis project Ga0126373, IMG submission 92545) | Tropical forest soil microbial communities from Panama - MetaG Plot_11 | ecosystem: Environmental > Terrestrial > Soil > Tropical forest > Bulk soil | place: Panama | collected 2016-02-17
GGAGGAACAGATCCTCGCTGACGGTTTCGATGTTTATCGATCACTCCCGGTTAATCACCGTCGCGTCACCCGGTCGTATAACCCGCGATTCGCAAATTTGACCGATCGGGCGCAAGCACTCGTTCTCAAAAGCTTCCGATAGTGTCCGCTATCGTGCATTCCTAGCCAACATCACGGCTCGGAAGTATCGCTCATTACTGTGTTGCCTGGTAGCAAGAAAAATACTAGATCTCTCGACGAGTTGCCTACATCGGCACACCGTCTGGACTGGAATGACCAATCACAGTGGCTCATCCAGGGACAAAAAAAGGAGAACAGCATGTACGATCAAGAAATTACCGCCTCGCAAGTCAAGGCAGATCGGTTTCCTTTCCCGTGCGAGGGAGACATCACTCTCGCTGTCCGCAACACGAATTTCGCCCGTGGGCCCGTGATGTTGCACATCGTCATGAAGCCCGGTTCGTCAATCCCGGCACACCTCCACGAAGGCGTCTCTGAGGCACTCTACGTGGTGGAAGGTGAGTTCATCAACGAGGGGAAAAAACATCTAGCCGGAACGTCACTGCACGTCAAGGCCGGCAAGCAACATGGCCCGCACAGCACCGAAAAAGGTTGCACGCTCCTCTTGCTCTGGACTGACAAAGCTGCGACGCAGGACGCGAACCTCAATGATTTCGTGATCGCTAAGAAGGCTGCCTGATTTCTATCCAGATCGGTAACGGACTCACTGAAGCGGCCGTTGAGCCGCTTCGCAACGTGTAACTCATCGTCACCGAGGTCTTGATTGCTGGAGCCATTCGCTAAAGTAAGGTCTAAAACGTTCAGACTGTCGGTCATATAAATTTGACATCGTGGCGGGAGCTCATCATGCTTGAGGCAGAGCGTTTCACGAACATGGTTCTTGGTAGTGGCACCGGGTGCAAGACTGTCGCACGGACTCTGGCGGAAGAGGCCAACGTACGGCTATGGTGGAACGAAAATGGACCGAAGGTTCCTGCCACAACATCGCATGCCTCCCGAGCAAAACGTCATCCACAGTGCCAAAGTGGCGTCACTGTTTGGACCTTTAGGCCGCGATACTCAGGACGATTTTGCCGCGCTTGTGCGGAGCACCACCAAGCCTCTCGTGGGCAATGCGAGCTTTCTCCAGCGGGAGCACGGTTCCAACTTTCGCAACCAGTTTTCCGTGGTCGAACAGTTCGGTAATCTTGCTCAGTCGTGCTGTAGTCACATCGACATAAAAGTAGGCTGCTCGAACGCCATAACGTTTTTGCCTCGCCCCGGGAACAGGCGACACGACAGAGACCAGAATCCCTCCCCGGCTCCAGGACTCGAAGCGACCGCTGTTGCGTATCACCTCCAACCGTATCAAGGACAACGTCCGCTCCAGTCAACGACTCCTCGAACCGCTCCGTTCGATAGTCTATGACTCTTTCCGCGCCAAGACCTCTGACGTATTCCCGATCGGCGGCAGCAGCGGTCGCAACTACATCAAGGCCAGCCTGGCTTGCCAGTTGTACGGCGTAAGTGCCCACGTTGCCTGCCGCCCCATGGATGAGTATGGTCTGTCCTGCGGTTACTTGACCATAATCGAATAGCATCTGCCAAGCCGTGACAGTCACAACCGGAGCCGAGGCCGCCTCGAGAAAGTTCAAAGTCTTTGGTTTTTGCGCCATCATCTTGGGCCGAAGGCGTAGCATATTCAGCGTATGCCCCGGTGAGTTGTTCGTTCGCTGCCCCGTATACTTCGTCGCCAGGCTTGAACCCCGAGGTCCCCAGCCCGATCGCTTCAACAATTCCTGACAGCTCGTAGCCGAGAATAAGAGGCAAGTGTCCCTGGGCTATCTTGCCCTCACGAACCAATGCATCCCAATTGCCCACCCCTGCCGCCTTAACGCGAACCAGCAATTCCCCTACGGCGGGTTGGGGCCGAGGCAGGTCATCACTCATGATCACGCTCGGTGGGCGGAATCGTAGAACTCGTACTGCTTTCATCTGTCCTCCTATGAATGCTTTTGACTTCCCAACTGTACTGAAGGTCACAAGCTCCGATTTCCCGGGTGCTCGTTACGCCATTCTCCTTTCGACCGTTGCTCGACGTCGAGCCATTTCACGTTTCACTGCCCAGCGTTTGCTATCGCCACAGTCGTCTGAGCACCTCTCCGTTTCACCAAGAAAACGAGCAGCTTCGCGGGTTTCGTCTTACTGGCGTCATGATTCGCGAGATGTATATCAGTGGGCGATTCGGTAAAACACCTCGCCAACATGTACCTCTGCAATAGAGAAAGTACAAGCATATGTACATAGAACCTGCGTGTTATATGCTCTCTACTTTTTTGATTGCCATTTCCATCTAGGTTCCGGCTTAAGCGTGGGCGTTCTATTGTCAAGGATTACACCGGCGACGGCACAGAGGACTCACAAGTCAGCGCATTGTCAACGAACGGCGTATTGGGCAGCTAAAACATCGAGACGGATATGAATTAGGTTTACTCTCAGCACGGTAGAACTGTACGAAACTTATCCTCCGGCACCTCGCAAAGGTCCAGATCGCGATGCTCGACAACCAGGTGCTGTAATGTCAGGACGAGCAGCGGTGTGTATCCAGTGATGCTACAAGCTTGATGACAACGTGAGCCCGGCGGCGGTGTCACAGTTAATCATGCTTCGGATTGTGGCTAGCGGCCTCGACCGAATGGGATAAATCATGAACTGGAGGTGGGTGTCTTCCGGGCTAATGGCCCTGGTCTTTGGCGAGGCTGTGGTATTCTCATCCAACCCGTAGACACCGATTCGGAGGAACTCCTTCCATGAATCCTGGACGCAGTTGGTGTCTCCAGGTTATCAACTAATCTCGCCGCGTGGCCTTTGGCCGTATGCTCGATTTCATCACCACACCCCGCAAGGCATCCGCCGAAGGTCTCCCGCCCATAGAGTGCCAGCTGTTTGGGGTCCTGTATCAATGTCGCTCCTCTTACTCATGTCCGTAGGGATTGAGTTCGAGCCACTGAACATTTAGACTCTTCCACCCGCCCGGACCAATCAGCCGAAAACCCACTTGCACAGAAACTGTCGCTTCCGGGTTACGCTCGGGTCGATTATGGTTATGGCGTTTGTGCTTGTCCTGGCCCTTGGTGTGACTGCTCTGATTCATCGGAGATTGACGCGATGAAAACTGCGGTCTAAACGATGCTCTAACGAATGCTTCAAAGAAAGACGCAAGTCCCGAGCAAGATAATAAACGGTGACTCTTTCCTCCAACTAGTCCTGTTAGTACTTCTTATTCAGCTCGCTGCGCCAAAGCTTTCTCTCGATTCCGTTTTCTCCAGTAGAAGCCATTTTCATGGAAGTGCGCCTGACTGATTCCCGCGAGCCGGCGTCGAGCCTCGATATTTCCCAAGGAGGAAAACATTTGTGCATCTGAGTCCTGAGTCTATAAATTGCTTCATAAGGGCAGCACAACGATTTGATCAGTGCCGCGGGTTCGCTTGGCTAGCCCGCGGCCATGCGGATCGAAAAATACGCATGGGGTGTATGCTATACCGAACCTTGCCGGGAAGGTGAAATCCGGCCCAATGCAGACAGGAGGACCAATATGAAACGGTGGTGGAATTCGCCGCAGCAGCGGCCGGTTGCCGGAACTCGACGTCGCGTTGGCCGGGTTCTGGCGCCTGCAATGATGGCTGGCGCAGTATGTCTTGCGCTTCCGGTTTCCACACTAGGGCAATGCGCCGATTCGAGGGCCGCAAGGCCCGATGCGCAGCTGGTGAAGCCTGATGCTTGCGTCCACTTGCCGAGAACGGGGGGCGCGGTCATCGAAGCGTGGGCATTCGGCACGCTCAGCGATGCGAGGCGACCGGACTCCCGGGTGTGCGATCTCGATCATGTATGTGAGCTTGCGATCTCATCGGCCGGCGGCGCGGGGACAGGCATGGGAGCCACGATCAAGACCGATCTTGCAACTTCAACGCAGACTGACCCGTCGCCAAATCTTCCTTTCACACTGACAGAGACGATCGACTACAAGCATCCAGTTAGTAAAGGGGTGGGCGGCGGCAACGGGCCTGGCGCATGCTATCCCGGGAGCGGAGTGATGTCGATCACTGTGGACGCATCCTCGACCTTGGTTCTGGATATTGTGGGGCAGGCTTGTCAGGTGGGCAGTGACACGACTCGACTGTTGTTCACCGGCAGCTATGTTTCAGATGTGGCCTCTACCGGCACGGTCGCGGACGCCGACGGGATCGGCAGCATGAATATTAATAACCCCTCAGGCCTCCCCGGCACGGGAACCAACAATGCCGATCTTAGTTGGCTGAAGGCATCGTTGGTGGGCCAGCTCAAGTACGGGCCTTAGCGCGCGGACCGGCGGGCCAAGTGCGGTGCGGCGTAAGCCAGTGTCACATGTCGAGAGAGAACCGATCGGCTGTTTCAACGGCAGCCGAGCATTACCGCGCCGGGCGCTTGACCGAGGCGGAGTCTCTCTACCGTGCGATTTTGGACAAGCACCCGGACAACGTGGATGCGATCCAGGGGCTGGCGGTGCTCAGCCATCAGCGGGGTCACTCGGAGGAAGCGCTGGCGCTCTTTCGCCGGGCGATCGCGCTCGATCCCAACTGCCATGTCGCGGACCGGCAGCTCGGCCGATTGCTGGAGCAACGGGGCGATCCGGTAGGGGCCGCGATCTGCTATCGCCGCGCGGCACGGTTGCGTCCTCTCGATGCTGCTACGCAGGCTGATCTTGCCCGGACGCTCGCCGGGAAAGGCGACGTGGCGGAGGCGATTGAGCATTACCGGCGCGCGGTAGCTCTGGCACCCGACGATGCCTGGATCCAAATCGCATTGGGGAACGCGCTGTTGCGCCAAGGGGCGGTATCCGATGCGTCGGCAAGCTACCAGCGCGCGCTTGCCATCAGTCCGGATCTAGCCGAAGCTTATAACAATTTGGGTGAAGCACTGCGGCGGATGGGGCACTTGAGCGAGGCAGTTGCAATGTGCGAGCGGGCATTGGTATTGAAGCCGGAACTCGCCGAAGCACACAATAATCTCGGCAATGCATTGCGCGAGGAAGGCAGACTGGAGCTGGCCATCTCGCATTTCGGGCAGGCACTGCGGCTGAAGCCGGACTGGCCAGAAGCGCACAATAATCTTGCGATCGCCCTGCAGGAACAGGCGTGCACGGCAGAAGCCGTCGATCACTATGAACAGGCGCTGTCGCTCAATTCTGGTCTTGCCGAGGTGCACCAAAATCTTGGCTGTGCGCTCGCCCAAGCCGGGCGCACGGTTGACGCTATCGCGGCCTTGAGGCGCGCGCTCGCGCTCAAGCCCGATTATCCGGAGGCGCTGGTCCAGGCCGCGCATCTCAACGCTGAGCTATGTGATTGGCGCCAGCGCGAAGCCGAGGCAGCACAGGTGCTGAATCTCATGTGCAGGCATCCCGGTTTGGTTCCACCGTATAACCTGCAGGCGCAGCAATCGACGCCGGCCGAGCAGCTACTCTGCGCGCAGCAATGGAGTAAGAGGATCGCGCAAGGTCAGTCCCCCGGCTTCATCCATGATCGATCGTGCTCGCCGCGCAGAATCCGCCTCGGTTATCTCTCGGCGGACTTTCGCGACCACCCGGTTGCGTATGCAATCGCCGAGACGATCGAGCGGCACGATCGGACGCGGTTCGAAATCTTGGGGTACTCGTATGGCCCGAACGATCGCAGCGCGCTGCGCCGGAGGCTCGAATCTGCTTTCGACCGCTTCATCGACTTGCATGGTGTCGGCAACGAAGACGCCGCGCGGCATATCAACACCGACGCGGTCCACGTGTTGATCGATTTGACGGGATACACGCGGCTCGCTCGACCGCGGATCCTGGTCTCACGGCCGGCGCCGATCCAGGTCAATTTTCTGGGCTTTCTCGGCACGATGGGCGCCGAGTTCATCGACTACATCATCGTGGACCCGTTCATTGCGCCATCCTCGGAACAACGGTTCTACTCGGAGAAGATCGTTCATCTAACGGGCGGCTGGTGGCCGGGCGAGATCCGCTGGGAGATAGGCGAGGAGGCGGGCACGCGCACCACTTACGGGCTACCCGAAGATGCCTTCGTATTCTGTTGCTTCAACGCCAGCTACAAGATTACGCCGCCAATGTTCAACGTCTGGATGCGTTTGTTGCGGGCCAACGCGCAAAGCGTTCTCTGGCTCGGGGTTGCCGACGGCGTCGTCCAGGATAATCTGCGGCGCGAGGCGGCGCAACGCGGCATCAGCCCGGATCGGCTCGTCTTCGCCCCGCGCGAGCCGATGGCCGACTATCTCGCCCGCCACCAGCACGCGGATCTGTTCCTCGACACACTTCCTTACAATGCGGTCGGGACCGCGTATCACGCGCTGCTGGCCGGTTTGCCTGTACTGACCTGCGCCGGTGAGACATTTGCCGGTAGAACCGCGGGAGCGATGCTGCTCGCAGCCGGGCTGCCCGAACTCGTTACCGTTTCGCTCAAAGAGTACGAACGTATGGCGATCCGGCTCACAGAAGAAGCTGGTCTCTTGGCCGGTATCCGGACGAAGGTGGCCAGGGCGCGTTCGCAGGCACTCCTGTTCGACGCCGAACGGGCTGCGCGAGAACTGGAGGCGGCGTACGAATTCATGTGGGAGAACTGGCTCCGCCGTACGGACTGATGGCGGAGACCAAGATCAGGGCAGTCTCCGTGCGTCGCAAGCCGGAAGTCCTCCGCTCCAAAATAAATCTTTAAGTCGTGAAGTGTAGACGTGGCGTGTCACGGGTCGTAACCGCCTAGTCGGACAAATGGCGGGTGGGTGGTCGGGGCTTATTACTTATCGCTGAGCGACTCACGCGTCGGCCCGCGAGTCGGACCGTGTACCGTCCGGTGCGATACGTACAGCCACTCGCCATTCCGTTTCTCGTATACCCGTTCGAACCAAACTGAGAACCACGAATTGTTCGGATCGCCACCCCGGCTCTGTGCGAGGTAGCGCCCATAGGTGATCGCGACGTTGCCGTGCAGTTCGACCTTGACCGAATCGAGTTCGCGGTTCAGATACTGCTTATTCTCGACCCTCTTGAGATAAGCCGCCTTGTTATCGACGCCAAGAGGCTTCCCACCCGCTGTCCATGCATCGCCATGCGTAAAGCTGAAATCCGGAGCCGTCACTTTGTCGATATAAGAGACATCGCCCCTCACGGTCGCAGCCTCCATACGGGCCTCGAAGGCAAAAATCTCGGCAGCCTGGGGCGAGACGGCGCCAGCGTTCACATCAGGTTTTGCCCCTGTAGGCGCTTTGGCCTGCTGGGCAAGAATCGGAATCGCTGCAGCGGCTACCAGAGTCTGGAGCACGAACCGGGAAGACAAAAAATGATTCTGCATAGACTATGACGGAGCCTCGCAGCCATTTTATTGCGCAAATCGGGCTGATGCCAATAGCCGGTTGGCATATTGACCTAGGCAGAATTGGGCCTGGAGAGCACGAGTGAGCAAACTAGAGAGCGAGGGTTGAACCATACCAGCAAGAGCCAAAAGCGTCTGAGGTCCTTGTGGACGGTTAAACCGCCGACTCGGACAAATGTCAACTGTGTCCCATGCTGGGAGATAGGCTCCCGACAAACGCACTGCTCCGCCAATCGTGCTGCTCGCAACTACAGTAAACCTCATGATTTGTTCTGAGCGTCACAGTTCCGAGGACAAGCTTGAAACCGAATATCGCTGTGCCAAAATCCTCCTTCGAAAAGTCAACCGGGGACGCTGAGAATCAGACACTTCGTTCACACTCCGATTCTGTGTCCAAATCGGATGTTTTCGACACATGCCGGCTCTTGTATCACATTGAATTCGGTAAGCGCGTTTTCTTGGGAGCAATCTGCCTTGACCGAACTTGGGGAGCGCGCTGGTTTTCGGCCGCCTCTGTCCGAGTAATGCGATCCGTCCAAAATCAAACTCTATCCGATACACTAGACTGGATCGTTGATGTGCCTCTTTCTTCTGGCGAACGATTCGGATCATTAATCCATGTTCCGGCTCGCGACTGGCTTAATTGTCTTTGCCGCATGCTCAGTTTCGGTGCTGTATACCGAGCACGAGTTGGACAGGGTTAGTTCCGGCCACTGGATGGTTATTTAGCCGGAGCAGGAGAAGGGCTCCGCAACATCTAGCAAGAATTTCACCGGATTGGTAGCGCTTTCGATTTACCACCGTCTGAAACGCTAAGAACGGCTTGAGCGGGATCCGTCCACCTGCCGTGTAGTATAGTTCGACAAGTTAGGGAGGCGAATGTGAGAACAAGCCAGCTTTTAGGCCTAGCCGGTTTCTTGTTGGCCAGCTTTGTCCTGAGTACAGGGCAGATGATGGCACAGGCGGCCCCCGCGAAACAAAATGCATTCCCTGGAATTGGGCTTAGCCTAGACGAACTGAAGTCGCAGTATCAGCATACCTATGTCGCACGACGGCTTAAACCAAATAAGTGGCCGAACGGAGCTCGCGTCGCGGTGGCGTTGAGCTTCGATATCGACAATTCATCTGGTACGCTCGCTCGCGGAACTCCAGGGTCGGAGCCAATGACGCGTGGCCAGTACGGAGCGATCGATGGACTGCCGCGGATTCTGCGCGTCCTGGACAAAGAGAACGTTCCCGCGTCGTTCTTCATTCCTGCTGTTGCCGCTGCGCTGAATCCGGAAATGATTCCAGCGATTCAATCAAAGAAGAGGCACGAGATCGGTATTCACGGCTGGATTCACGAGAACCTAGTGGAGCTAAACGACCAAGCCAAAGAGCAAGAGCTGTTGAACAAGTCGATCGAGCTCATCACGAAATCGATAGGTAAGAAACCGGTCGGTTACCGTGCGCCGTCTTGGGCCATGAGCACATATACAATGAAGCAGGTTCGGGATGCCGGATTTCTTTATGACAGCAGCTTGATGGCGAGTGATGACGCTTATGAAATCGCGCTCGACGGCAAACCTACCGGTGTCGTAGAACTGCCGATCGAGCGCATTCTCGACGATGCGCCCTATTTCGGAGCGGCCAACGGATCGCTCCCAGCGCCTGACCTCGTCGACAAGATTTATCGCGACGAATTCGATGTTGCATATCAAGAGGGCGGTTTGTATGTCCTGACCATGCATCCGTTCTACACGGGACACCGCTCCCGTGCCTTGTGGTTGGAGAAGTTGATCGCTTACATGAAGACGAAGCCGGGAGTCTGGTTCGCGACTCACGAAGACGTGGCTAGGTACGTAAGGATCGCGGCGGAATAGCCGTGCTGGCCCTGTTGGACCGCGAAGGCAAGCGGCACGGCAGGTTATTTACGCTCGCCAACCCCCGGATCCGGGTTGCCCAGCAGGAGCAACAGCATGCCGCCCGTCCACGATCGGGCCGGGCTCGTTGAGAGTTCCGCGTGTTGCTGCGAGCGATCGCGCTCATGCTCGTTCGCCCAGCTCCCGACGCCGCCTCCCGCCAGCGCTCCAGCCGCAGGTTCCGCAGGAAGGTTAATTTGCAGCACCGCCCCTCGGTAGGTGCACGGACATGATGACCAGTCGGCCCTCCACCTGCGTGAAGGCGTGCGCTGTGTTTTCCGGAATCAATACGTAGTCTCCCTTGGCAATTCGCCGTGGCGTTCCGCCCTCGATCGTTGATCCGGTGCGGTTCTTGTCATTCGCGCGGCGTTCGTCCTTCAGTTTGCCGCCGATGGTGAGGACTCCCGCTCCATCAACCACGTAAACAATCTCGGCTTCCACGTCGTGGATGTTGGGGTTGGTATCGATTCCTTGCACCCGATATTCCAGATTAACGTTGTATGGTGCCGCTTGTAGAATCGGCTGGATGAAATTTGGCTGATCCGACTTGCGCTCTTTCTTCGCTTTCTCAATCATGCTCTCAACGTCCGCCGCGCTGCTGAAACTCTTCGCCACTGGCTGTTGTGCGCTCACGATCGCTGCGGCGCACACAAATGTAATGACCCAAGTGATTCGCACGGTGTTTTCTCCTCTGTTATCAGATTGAATCCGCTTAAGGATTATACGTCGGAATAAGCCGCGCTGGCCCAGGGTCAAGAACTCCGGTCCCTCCGCTCAATCTGAATTGGAAGCATACGAGCTTGTCCAGAAAATCTGCAATGCCTTCCTCGGTGATCCTTTGGCGTCGCTCAGCGGCTAAAAGTGCGTTCGACACTTCGAATGGCCATAAAGCGGGAACGACGGCATCGAGCGAGAATAAATCCGGTCAGATAATTAGATAAAGGAATTGGGCCAGAAGGAACTGCGTAATGAAAGTTTCGCTGCAAGCAACAAAAGGTGTCCTGAACAAACATGATGGAGGGGAACTATGAAATCCATGAAGACCGTTTTGATCGCGGTTGGACTGACGCTGGCATGCGGTCCCGGCTGGTCCCAAACAGCTGCGCCCGCCTCGGCACGGGCAACCGGTGTACCCCAGGCGAATTGGTGGACTCAGGCCGGCGGTGAAAATGGGCCTACCCGCTTGGTGTGGGCCGCCCACAAGAATCCCGAAACGCCGTACAAGGCGCCCAACAAGCCGATCTGGCATATCGCCGATGTACTCAAATCGCATAAGGGTCAGGCGCGCTGGGAACAGAACGTGTTGCTGACCCGCGATTTTGAAGGCCGTTATGTCCAGATGGCGCCCGGCGACAAGAGCAAATGCATGTTCTGGGCCGATGATCGGGCTTGGGGGTGGGTTTACAGCGGGCAGGTCAAGGTCAGCATCGACGGCCAGGAGCCCAAGGTCATACCAAAGGGTTGGGAGTTCAATGTCGCGCCGCGCCTGTGCTACTGCCTGGAGACGGTCGGCAGCGAGCCGGTCGTGTATTACATCACCACGCCGGCGGGCCAAGTGCCATCTTATCC
>Ga0126373_10004311_pt1 | contig 10870 bp, 10 predicted proteins | sample PanSoiMetPlot_11_FD_92545 | JGI IMG/M metagenome (GOLD analysis project Ga0126373, IMG submission 92545) | Tropical forest soil microbial communities from Panama - MetaG Plot_11 | ecosystem: Environmental > Terrestrial > Soil > Tropical forest > Bulk soil | place: Panama | collected 2016-02-17
CGGCGCGGCGATGCCCGCTACGAGCGGGCCGCCCATGATCAGCGATTCCTTGTTCGCGAGCGCGAGCACCCGGCCCGCCTGCAGCGCTGCGAGCGTGGCGCCAAGCCCCACAGCTCCAGTGACCGCATTCAGGACGACATCGCAAGGCCGGGTGGCAAGCTCAGCGATGGCGTCCGCGCCCGCGATCACTTCGGGTAGCTTCCGCCGAGCGCCGTCGGCCGAGCCGAAGGCCGCGAGGGCCTCGTGCAAGTCCGAGACCGCGGCCGGACTCGCGACGGCCACGACCTCCACGCCCATTTGTACTGCCTGGCGAGCTAGCTGCTGGGGATGTCCGCCGCCCGCGGCGATCCCGGTCAGCCGGAACCGGTCCGGGTTGCGACTGATGATGTCGGCGGCCTGCGTCCCGATCGATCCGGTCGAGCCCAGCAGGATAATGTCCCGGCGCTGGCCGGTGTAGCTCGCGGAATTCACCGGCCTATTCTCCCCCGCCCGAGCAGTAACGTGGCAATGTGCGCCTCCCCATGCTGCCGACGATCGAGCCGGACTGGCCGGATTCTAGCCGCGTCGATCAGGTAATCACGGAGCTCGCCGGGCTGCCACCCCTGGTATTCGCGGGCGAGTGCGATCTGCTGCGCGATCGGCTGGCCGCCGTCACCCGCGGCGAGGCGTTCGTCCTGCAAGGCGGTGACTGCGCCGAGACGTTCGCTGGCGCTACGGCCGAGGCGGTCCGCGCGAAGCTCCAGACCATCCTGCAGATGGCCGTTGTCTTGACCTACGGCGCGAGCGTTCCGATCGTGAAGATCGGCAGGCTGGCTGGCCAGTTCGCCAAGCCAAGATCGAAGCCCACGGAGGTGCGTGACGGCGTCGAGCTGCCCGCCTACCGAGGCGACGCGATCAACGGATTCGACTTCACGCCGGCTTCGCGCGCCCACGATCCAGACCGGATGCTGCGCGCCTATCACTGCGCCGCCGTCACGCTCAACCTCTGCCGAGCGTTCACGACGGGCGGCTATGCCGACCTGCACCAGGTGCACGCGTGGAACCAGGACTTCGTCCGGCAGAGCCCGTCGGGCCAGCGTTACGAGCGCCTGGCCCGCGACATCGACCGGGCGCTGTCGTTTATGCGGGCGTGCGGCGCCGACCCGGACGAGCTGCGCACGGTCGAGTTCTACTCGAGCCACGAGGCTTTGCTACTGCCGTACGAGCGCGCCCTGACCCGGATCGACTCACGCACCGCGCGGACCTACGACCTGTCCGCGCACTTCCTCTGGATCGGCGAGCGCACGCGGGCGCTGGACGGTGCGCACGTCGAGTTCGCCGCCGGGATCGCGAACCCGATCGGCGTGAAGATCGGCCCGCAGGCCACCCCGGCTGAAGTACGAGCCCTGATTCGCAAGCTGAGCCCGGACGGGGAACCCGGACGGCTGACGCTCATCACGCGTATCGGCGCCGACATGATCCGGGACCTGCTGCCACCAATCATCGAGGCAGTCGAGGCCGAGGGAATCCCGGTTGCGTGGGTGTGCGATCCGATGCACGGCAACACCTTCGAGGCGCCGAGCGGTCATAAGACCAGGCGGCTGGCCGACGTACTCGACGAAGTCCAGGGCTTCTTCGAGGTTCACCGGCGGATCGGCACCCACCCGGGCGGCATCCACATCGAGTTCACCGGCGACAACGTGACCGAGTGCGTCGGCGGCAGCCACGAGATCATCGCCGCGGACCTGCACCAGCGGTACGAGACCGCGTGCGACCCCCGGCTCAACCGCAGCCAGGCCCTCGACCTCGCATTCACCGTCGCGGAGAGCTACCGCTCGCAGTCCGGCTAGGTGGTGAGCGGGTAGGTGGCCGGGAACTCGCGCGGCGGCTCCCAGTCCGGCCGAAGCGGCATACCCGCCGCACCGTGGTCGTCGAGTTTCACGCCAAGCATCTGGTGCAGTTGGATCTGGTTGCGCTCGAAGCCGAGCCGCGAACCCGCCATGTACAGCCGCCAGACGCGCGCGGTGCCCTGCCCCACCTCGGCGACAGCGTCGTCCCAGTGGGCTTCAAGGTTTGCGCACCAGGCGGCGAGCGTCTTGGCGTAGTGCTCACGCAGGTTCTCGGTGTGCCGGACCTCAAAGCCGTTGTCGTGCATGAGCGACATCAGGTAGCCCGGGCCCTCAAGTTCGCCGTCCGGGAACACGTACCGGTAAATGAAGCCGCCGGTGACCCTGGCTGGTCCGCTATCATCCGGGCGCGTGATGCAGTGGTTGAGCAACCGGCCGCGCGGCCGGAGCTTGCTGGCCAGGAACCTGAAGTACCCCGCGAGCTGGGCCTTGCCGATGTGCTCGGACAGGCCGATCGAGCTCACCGCGTCGAACCCGGTCTCAGTAACCTCGCGATAGTCGAGGTGCCGAACTTCGGCCAGGTCAGATAGACCCCGTTCCTTTATTGCGGTCTGTGCCCAGGACGCTTGCTCAGCCGACAACGTGACGCCGAGCGCCTTGACTCCGTACTCGCGGGCCGCGTGCATCACCATGCCACCCCAACCGCAGCCGACGTCCAGGAGGCGCATCCCAGGCTTGAGCGCGAGCTTGCGCGCCACCATGTCGAACTTCGTGGCCTGCGCCTGCTCCAGGGTCGCGCCCTCGCTTGGATAGCACGCGCACGTGTAGGCCATGGATGGACCGAGCACCCATTCGTAGAACGTATTGGACACGTCGTAGTGGTGCGAGATCGCGCTCGCGTCACGCTCCTTCGAGTGCCGACGTCCGGATAGCCACCGCCGGTTGACCCGCACCTCCTGCGGCGGCGGTGGTACGCGCGGCAGCAGCAACTTGACTCCACCCAGGCTCTGGAGCAGGTTGAGACGGTCGAGCAAACTCGAGCCGAGCTCCTGCGACTGCGCCATCCGCGTGAGCGCGGTGTACATGTCGCCGTCGACGTCAAGGTGCCCGGAGACGTACGCACGCGCCAGGCCAAGCGCGCCCGGCGCCTGCGCTAGGTACGACACCGCCGTGGGCGACTTCACCGTGATCTTGATTGGCGAGTCGGCCGCCCCAGCCGCGCTCCCATCGAACGCCTCAAAGGCGACTGGGGCATCCGGGCCCGCAGCTCGCTCGAATACCTCGGCAAGAGCCATGTGTGACCTCTCTTCGCTCGCTTGATCAGACGCCGCGCACGCACTTGTCGTAGAGGCCGGCGAGCCGCCCGTGCGGATCGTAAGTGCCCTTGAGCCTCGCGTACTCCGCGCCGTTGTACCTGGCCCAGAACTCTTCCTCGGCGTAGAAGGACGTCGAGTACAGACCCTTATGTCCGCCTAGTTCCGTCACCTTGTCCTCGATGCGCCGGTTGTAATAGCCGTCGCTGCCGCCCGCTGGCAGCTTGACCGTCCCCCAGAAGCCGAAGTTCACGTACACCTGGCCTGGTCGCATGGGGTACAACGGCCATGTCATCTGCCCGCGCAAGCGGAGCGGACACATCCAGACCGGGGTCATGCCGACGTCGGTCAGGAAATATTCAAGGAACGTGGCCGACCGGTCGACGGGTATTTCGACATCCTGGATCACCATTTCGGTTTCCGGACGTCCGAGGCGCGCATCCAGCTTGCGCGTAACGCCGTACTTCCTGTCCAAGGCGACGAGCTTCCGGTACACGTCCGACCGACGGTAACGCCGCGGCCAGAGCCGTCGGATGGCCAGTTTCTGCACGCCGAAGGGCCGAGAGCACCAGAACCAGTCGGTGTCCCACCGCCACAGGTAGTCGCTGATCGTCAGGAAGTCTTCCCGCGGCCCGCGCAGCGACTGATAGTAGATCCGGTCGCGCGTGTAGTCGCTGAGCCACGGCGCGACGTCGCTAAATGCCCCGATCGTCAGGTACATCTCGTCCCGCGCGAAGGCGGCGCCGTCGATGAAGTCGGCCTGATGGCCGTCGTAGCTGCCGTGCTCCGCGACGTGCGCGACAGCCGCGAAGCACTCCGCCGGGTCAGTGAACTTGAAGTGGCGCACGTGCACGTACGGCTTAACCGGCTCCAGCTCAATCGTCAGCGACAGCGTGTAGCCGAGCGTGCCGTAGGAGTTCGGGAAGCCGCGGTAGAGCGCTGCGTGCTCGTTGTCTGCCGTCGCGGTCACGACCTGGCCGTCGCCGGTGAGGATCTCCAGGGCCAGGACGGATTCGTGCGGCATGCCACTGCGTAGCGATGAAGACTCGATGCCGAGGCCAGAGACGGCTCCGCCCAGCGTGATGGTTTTGAGCTGCGGAACGACTAGCGGCATGAGTCCGTGCCGCAGCGTCGCCGCAACGAGGTCCTCGTATGTGGTCATACCGCCGACGACGGCGGTCTTGGTATCCGGGTCAACGCAGACGACGTGCGCGAACTGTGAGACGTCGAGCCCGTTGTGCGCAACGCCCGCGTCCTGGCGGAACCTGAACAGGTTCGATGTGCTCTTGGCGAGCCGGATCGGGCTGCCCGGCGGTATCGCCGCGTACGCGCGCTGGATTGCGGCCACGGCCTCCCGATGCCGCTCCTCCGGCGAACCCGGCCGGACAACGGCTTCGACCTCGGTCACACAGTCTCCCATTTCTACAGTTGGCCCCCGTCATACAGTTGCATTCCGCGGGACAAACCGCGGAATCTCCCCGTCATACCCTTGGGACTGCGTCATGGGCAAGCTTTACCCAGAGCTGGACGAACGGCTCAGGGAGTTTATCGCTAGGCAATCCGTCTACTTTGTCGCCACTGCTCCATGTTTGACCAGCGACGGCGAAGGCGGTCACGTCAACCTTTCTCCCAAGGGCTACCGGGACACCTTCGCGGTGCTGGGACCGCGCTCGGTTGCCTATCTGGACCTGACCGGCAGCGGTGCCGAGACGATCGCGCACCTGCGCCAGAACGGCCAGATCACGATCATGTTCTGCTCATTCGACCACACGACCAAGATCCTGCGCCTGTACGGGACTGGCGAGGTCGTGCTGCCCCGCGACCGGCGATGGAACGAACTGGCGGCGCACTTCCCGAGGACTGCTCAGGGGGCGGCGCCGAACCGCGCTGAGCGATCGATCATCGTCGTCGAACTCGACCGGATCGCTGACTCCTGCGGCTACGCGGTACCCGTCATGGAGGTGCAGGCAGAGCGGGATGTGCTGGATCGGTGGACGGAAAAGAAGTCAGCCGCCGAGCTCGCCGCCTACCGCGCCGAACGCAACGCCGTGAGCATCGACGGCCTGCCAGCTCTCGGCGCCGATAGAGATCTCGCAGCAGCTCGCTGCGTCGAGTAACCGCCGTAGCGTCTCACAAGAGGTCCTGAAGGCCGTACGCAGTACGTCGACACCGGCAGTCATGTCTGCCAAGTCTGGCCTTCTCTTACAGTTGGCTGGTGCGAATCGCCCTGATCAACTCCGGCATCGGCCTCCTGGCGGCCGCGGCCACCCTGCACCGCCTCCGACCCGACGCCGACCTCGTGCTGGCCTGCGACCCGTACGGTATGCCTTGGGGGCCGCGCACGCCGGAGGGTATCGCCGAACGGGCCCTGCTCTGCGCCAGGGCCGCCGCAAGGTACGGGCCAGACGTGCTAGTTATGGCCTGCAACACCGGTTCGGTGCACGCCCTTGAGCCGCTCCGGGCCGAGTTCGAGCCGCGCATTCCCGTCATCGGCACGGTCCCCGCCATCAAGCCGGCCGCCGCCGCTCACCAGAACGTCGCTATCTGGGCCACCGTCGCCACCACCTCAAGCCCCTACCAGCGCAGACTGATCGCCGACTTCGGCGGCTCGGCCAAAGTCACCGCCGTCGCTTGCCCCGGGCTGGCCGACGCCATTGACGCCGGCGACGAGTCGGCCACGGCCGCCGCTGTCGCCGCCGCTTCCTCTCAGACTCCGGCCGACTGCGAGGCCATCGTCCTCGGCTGCACCGAGTACGAACTGGCCGCAGACCGGATCAGCCAGGCCGTCCCCGGTGCAGTCACGTTCGGCTCGGCCGGAGCCGTGGCCGCCCAGGCCCTCCGCCGTGTTTCCTCCGGCCCCCAGACCGAAGGCCGCCACTCCGCCACGGACCGAGCCACGGACCAAGCCGCCACCGTTCGCGTCCTCCTCAGCGGACGCCTCTCTCCCCTGCCGACGGCTGCGCTCCGGTACCCGGAGGGCCGCCTCCTTGAGCCAATGGTCGTCCTGACCGACGACCGCGAGCCGATTGCCGGGGCCGGGTCAGCCCTGACCCCCTAGCCGTACCGCCGACTTCGACCGGCCCGACTTCGGCTGGCCGGACCTCGACCGGCCCGACTTCGACCCGCGCCGTGCCCTCGAGGCGCGTCTCCGCCCGGACGTGCGCTTCTGTCGCGGCCTCGTCGTTGTCGCCGTAGGCGTCGTCGCATAGCTCGCCGCCACCGCTGCCGGGCTCATCGGCATCCGGGCCGCTGACGGCGGGAGCGCAGCCTGCACCGCGCTGTCGAGCAGGTGCGCCATTGAATAATCGCGGTCGGCGGCGAGCGCTCTCTCAATAGCAATGACCGCGAGGGCGCCGTTACCGGCCTGCCAGGCAGTGAACGCGAGCAGTGATGCTGGCGCAGGCACGAACTCCGCAGCGGCGCTGCGCACCATGTCGGTCCACAGGCGGCAGTGGTCCGCGCTGTGCGCCGGATCCATCCGGGCCCAGGCGTCGTCGCGAACGCGCAAGTCCGCAATCAGGACGGCCAGCCATGCGAGGTGCTCAATGCTGTTGATGGAACCGCCGCTACGGTAGCGGCGAATGGCGCGCTGGACTTCCCTGCGACCCGTCCGCGTCGCCCGAAGCTGCGGGACGCGGTCGCCCGCGGCTTCGCCAAAGTCCACCAGCTGTGATAGCCGTAGCCGCGCAGTCACCGTGGCGCGGCGGATGCGGTCAGCCGACCCAGGAGGTCGCTGAAGGGTGCGCGCCAGAGCCACTCGATCAGGATGGGCACCAAGGCCGGCCTCGGTCAGCGCAGCGGCCGCCGGATGGGAGCCGGGATCGTAGGAGCGCCCCTCGGCAGGACAGCAACGGTCGTCGTTGCACAGCATGGACCAGTACCGGCCCGCGGCAGCGCGCAGCACCTCATGCACGTCAACGCCGTCGCCTGTCAAGCGTCTAGCAACGCAAGCGGCAACCGGCAGGACGAGTTCCTCCGGGCCGTAGCCAACCAGCAACGCTCCCGCGATGCGCTCACGGCTGAGGACGCAGCTCGCGTGCTCCGCGATGTCGTCGGCGATGTCGCCGTCGGCCGGATCCGGCAGGTCATAGCGGAACGTGACAACGACCCTTTGTCGCGGCCCGAGACCGATCACGACAAGGCTCCGGCTCGGATAGAAGCCGAGCATGTGCGGGATAACGGCCAGTACCGCATCGGGCGTGGCAGCTCGAAGTTGGACCGTGCCCGCCAACCCAGCCGACCGTGCCGGTGCTGTCAGGAACGAATGCGGGGACCTGCCATCCGAAGGCTCGTTGTTCGTCATGGAACCAGCATGGAATCCGCTTACGGGGCGAGCCGATCCGCTATGCAGCCGGTGGACAACTCGGCGCGCGACGCACAAGTCCGCGAAAAACGCGTTGACACGGCGTCACAGCTCGAAGCTCGGGCTCGCGTGTTTGTGGCATCGAAGCGCCTTCAACGCCATCGGCAAATTGTCAGTGATACGCGATAAAATAATCGAGTAGACCGGAGATCGATTGGTGGTGATCGTACACATGAGCGAGCTTGCAGACTCGGAGTACGACGCCATGGTCCCGTGGGAGACGGCCAAGGACATAGACGACCTGATTTCGTGGCGGTCCGAATACGACGATGACCTCGTCTCGGACACTGACGTTCCTTGCTCACCCGAGGACGAGGAAGACGACGAGGCCGCATGGCTTCGCGGCCTCCCCGAGGACGTTCGTGCTGACTATCTGGCCTGTGCCTGGACCGGGGATGGTGAGATCGAAGCAGCCGGGTTCCTCCACCATGAACGCGAGCCCAGTGGCCGAGGCTTCGCATCCGGGGGCGCGTGCGACACCATGCCGCCCGGCCCGGACCTCGCCAAGCTCGTAGCGATGACCACGTCGAGCGGCTACTCCAAGCTCGGCGAGTCAGAGCTGATCGGCGTGCTGTGCGCGTGGCAGCGGCTGATTTCCTGGGCGCAGGCCGGGCAGGCGACGGCACTGACCGCGTTGACGGAGCGACGCAAGCGCCAATCGGCCGAGCTAAACCGACCGACCCTGATCGCGCACCTCGATGACGAGGTCGCCGCCGCACTGCGCCTAACCGGCCGCAGCGCCGACCGGATACTTTCGACCGCTGCTGGGCTCGCCCGATATGGCGATGTCCATGCTGCATTGAGCACTGGCGAGATTGACTTGCCGCGGGCCTGCCTCTTCCTGGAGCAGCTAGCTTTGCTGCCTTACGAGGCCGCGCAAGACATCGTGAGTTCGCTGCTCGGTCGCGCTGGCAGCATGACTACCGGCCAGCTGCGCGCGGCGCTGGCTCGAGCCGTTCTCGCCGCAGACCCTGAGGCTGCCGAGCAGCGCAAGGAAGCGGCTCGCAAGGAAGCTGAAGTGCAGGTGTGGACCGAGCCTTCGGGTAACGCCGCTCTCGTCGGCCGCGAGCTGCGACCAAACGACGTCATCACCGCGAACGAGCGTCTCAGCGCGCACGCTCGGTGGCTGAAGTCTTGCGGCGTCGATGGAAGCATCGGTCAACTCCGCGCGGCCGTCTTCATCGCGTTACTAAACGGCCGCTCGCTGCAGAGCCTTGTGCCCAGCGACGGCGGTGCCGCACCGGATGCGCACAAGGCCAGCACTATTCCGGACGGCGAGCCACAGCTGACGGGCACCATCAACCTCACGATGCCGTTGTCGACCTGGCTAGGTCTGAGCAACAGCCCAGGTGAATTGGCGAGCTACGGTCCGGTGGATGCCATGACGGGCCGCCTGCTTGCGGACGCGATAGGCGGAGAGACCCAGTGGTGCCTGACGCTGACAAACCAAGCCGGCCGCGCCGCAGCGCATGCGTGTGCACGCAGCGGACCGGGGCGCTGCTCCGGGATTCGGTGGTCCGCGGAACTAAGGGAGCGGTTGCAGTTTCTGGAAACGGCCCCGTGCGGCCACGGACGACAGTCAGGCAGCTATAAGCCGCCGGAGTCGCTCCGGCACCTGGTCGTTATTCGTCAGCGAACTTGCTCGTTCCCTGGCTGCCGACGCGCTGCCAGGCGCTGCGACCTTGATCACACAGTGCCCTTCGACCGCGGCGGCACAACGTGCGAATGCAATCTGGCGCCACTTTGTCGCCGACATCATCAAGCCAAGCAAGCGCATGGCTGGCGCCTCACCCAGCACGAGCCCGGGCAAATGACCTGGCGGCTGCCCAGCGGCCGCGTCTACGAAACCGTCGGCGACCCGTACCCGGCATAGGAACAGCGGATCTGGCCGCGCACTTGCGATCGACCTATCGTGAAGTTGACGCGGGGCGGCGCGGATGAAACCCGGAAGGCTGGTACCACGACCCTTATCGGAATGGAGGTACCAATGAGAGCGCAAGGTTGGTACCGAGACCCGTACAACGTTCATGAGGATCGTTACTTCTCCGATGGTCAGCCGACAAAGTTAGTACGCGACGGCGGTGCACAGAGTTACGACCCGCCGCCGCCCGGCCCGCCGGAGGCCGAGCTCGTCGAGGTACCTCACGGCGAACGCAGCGACGGCACTGACATGCGCCGCGCCGACGACAGCAAGTCAGGAACCGTTTACGACCCCAGCGCGACGGCCTGGTCGACTATTGACAGCGCGGGCGTTTACGGACCTAGGAATTGAGGGCACGCTTGGATCACCAGATGATTCGTGCCTGTCCACCTGGTAGAAGTGGGTAGCGCGGCGCACACTACTGCCATGCACCGCCATCCCGGCCCCGTCGTCGAGCATCACCCTGACTGGCCGAAGATCGCGCTGCTGGAGCTAGAACTCTATGGCCAGACCTTCCATCACGTCGCACCTGGCTGCAACTGCCGCGAATGCATGGCCAGTCGCGCTCAGTGGGACCGCCAGTTGCATGAGCAGACGCGCGAAGGGTGGGAGATGCGGTACGGCTCCGAGGCTAATCAGCTCGGACCGACGTGATTGCGTGTCCCGAAATGAGCGCTACCCGGTCCGGCGGTGCGACCCGGAAGGAAACGAGCTCTGCGCTTTCACTCGGTAGTGACCCCTAATCGCAGGATCCCCCCAAGTCAGGCGTCGTATAGTAACCGCGGGTGCACTCGAGGTGGCCAAGCCGACTGGATTCAAGTCCCTCGCAGATCAAGCTCGACCACCCACCATCTGAATGACCCAACTGCTCCCGGCGGCGTGCGGTGGCTTCCGCTGCCCGCAGCAGTGGGTCCAATCACTCGAGGCGACGAAAGGGGAGATCCGTGACGAAGTACCTGGTGCTCTACCGGTCAGCCGTTCCCGCACGGGACCAGATGGCCGGTTCCAGCCCTCAAGAGGCACAAGCTGGGATGCAGCTGTGGATGGACTGGGCGGGCCGCGTAGGAGGCGCGATGGCCGACATGGGCTCGCCGCTGCAAGCAGTCGCTACCATCGACAGCGCCGGCGCAAGCGGTAGCGGCAGCAGCCCGTTCATCGGCGGGTTCTCGGTCCTCGAAGCCGATTCCGCCGACGCCGCAAAGAAGCTGCTCGATGATCACCCGCATTTCCGCGCGCCGGGTGACCCGTCCATCGAGATTCTGGAGTTCCTGCCGCCACCGGGCATGTAGCGAACTCCGACCTCGCGGTCTCGATGAATGCGGTGCGGCCGTTCGCCGGCTCCAGCCAATGGGTGGCCTCCGCGAAACCACCGGCCGATCCCTACTGCCGACCGACTCTTGCGCGGTTTACTTATCTTGGATCGCTCCGTGCGGCATTGGGGGAATCA
>Ga0126373_10004312_pt1 | contig 10870 bp, 9 predicted proteins | sample PanSoiMetPlot_11_FD_92545 | JGI IMG/M metagenome (GOLD analysis project Ga0126373, IMG submission 92545) | Tropical forest soil microbial communities from Panama - MetaG Plot_11 | ecosystem: Environmental > Terrestrial > Soil > Tropical forest > Bulk soil | place: Panama | collected 2016-02-17
ATCCGAGGTGGCCTTTTCCTTCAGTATCCATTTTCGGATGTAAGGAGCGCATTGCCGCAGTTCGACCCCTTTAGCTTCGCAACCGGCCAGGAAGCGAACAGCTTCCACATCGACAAGCTTTACGTCTTCAAGATCAAGGGCAACGGTTTCTGCGTTGCCTATTTCCGCCTCTAGCTGTCGCAGGTGTTCCCCTTGCATTCGTCCACTCAGCCGTAGGAGCAGGCATTTTCCGTCTGCGCTTCTATCGATTTTCAGCACGATGGGGTGTCTCTAGGCAGACTACATAGGATGAGCATGCAAGGGGGCTTCCAGGAGTAACATATTGAAAATGCAGGAGAATGTGTGCAATCCAAGTGGCGCCCTCCGACAAATGGTGAACTCCGACATCAATAGAGGCGCCAGCCCTTGCTTATAAAGCTTGCGTCGTGGCGGTGCGACAGCGCATCTTCAAGGATCGCCCGGCTTGGGAGTCGCCGTTTTGACGATTCTGAAGCGGCATCCTAAAATTCCTGAAACTTTCGCCATTCGAGTGAGCTGCGATGGCCGACCTGGAAAAATCAATCAGTGATCCCAATGCTGCCGAGCTTAGGCAACTCATCGATTTGTTGCCGCAATACATGTGCGTGGATGCACCAGACGGAACGGTCCTTTACGCAAACCATCGGCTCCTTGAGTTCCTCGGTTTAACCCTCGAAGAAACGCAAGCCAGCGACTTTCGTACGAGAACGTTTCATCCCGACGATCTGCAAAGGGTGCGCGCGACACGTGAGGAGGCCGTTGCCCGAGGAATACCTTGGGAGGTCGAAACGCGATTATTGAGGAAGGATGGGCTGTATCGCTGGTTTCTTATTCGGTTCAACCCGCTTCGCGATGAGCAGGGCAACGTTGTTCGCTGGTATGCGGCCGGTACCGACATTCACGATCGCAAGCAGGCGGAAGCAGAACTGCGACAGCTGGTCGATGCGGTTCCCCAGCACATCGTTGTTCTTGATGGCCAAGGCCAGCGCCTTCATGCCAACCAAGCTGCGCTCGATTACCACGGTTACACACAGGATCAGTTCCTTGAGGTAGATCACAGTGAGTGTTTTCATCACGATGATCTCGAGGCCTACGAGCGCCTGCGCGAAGATGCCATCACGAGCGGAAAGAGCTGGGAAGCGGAGATTCGCCTGCGACGCCGTGATGGACAGTACCGCTGGTTTCTCATGCGCTCGAACCCACTCCGGGATGATCAGGGACGCGTCCTTCGCTTTTATCTCGCCCGGACGGACATAGAGGACCGCAAGCGCGCCGAGGAAGCGTTGCATCGCATCAATGACTTTCTAACCGTCTACAAGCAGCTCGTAGAGAGCAGCATGGACGGAATCCTCGCTTTTGATAAGGAGGGGCGCTACACGATCTGGAACACGGGGATGGAAAAGATCTTCGGAATCCGCAAGGAGGAAAGGCTTGGGAGACATGCATCCGAGCTCTGTCCTTTTTTCAAGCTGGTCGATGGCTCGACACAAAAGAACTGCTATTCCGCGGTGCTGACCGGGAACGGCGTGATCGCCGGTGACACCCCATACGTGTTCCCGGATTCGGGTAGAGAGATATTCCTCGAGGGACACTTCTCTCCGCTACGTGGCTGCGATGACAAGGTGATCGGAGGGCTCGCTACCATCCGTGATGTGACGGCCCGTAAAAAATCAGCGGATGAGCTGCGCAGAAGCGAGGCATACCTCGCCGAGGCTCAGGCGCTAAGCCACACCGGTAGCTACGCGCACGATGTCAGCCGCGAAATTGTTTACTTGTCCGAGGAGGCCCACCGAATCTTTGGATTCGATCCGACAAATGCTTCAGTAACCCACGAAGATGTTCGAAGCCGCGTTCATCCCGAGGACGTGCCCATCTTCGAAGCCTGCAGCGCAAACGTGATACGGGAAAGACAAGCGTCGAGATCCGATTTTCGCCTACTGCTGCCCGACAGCACCATCAAACATATTCGCTGCGTCAGCCGTCCAGTGTTCGACGCCCTGGGCGACGTCGTACAAGTGGTCGGAACCAATATGGACGTTACGGAGCAGCGCCAGGCGAATGCGGCTTTGGAAAAAGCCTTCGAGGAAATCAAACAACTCAAAGAGCAGCTTTACCGAGAGAACCTGGCGCTCAAGGAAGAAGTTGACCAGGCATCGTTATTTGAAGAAATCGTCGGCTCGTCCGCACCCTTGAAAAAAGTTTTGGTTCAAGTCAGCAAAGTAGCCGCGGCGGAATCGACAGTGCTGATCACGGGGGAAACCGGAACCGGAAAGGAACTAATTGCCCGCGCCATACACAAGCGCTCTCCACGTGCTTCGCATGCATTCGTCAGCGTTAACTGCGCTGCAGTTCCGGTTGCGCTGATTGGTTCCGAGCTGTTCGGTCACGAGAAAGGGGCATTCACGGGAGCGACGCAGAGGCGCTTAGGCCGTTTTGAGCTCGCCGAAGGGGGTACGCTGTTTCTAGACGAGGTCGGAGATCTTCCGGCTGAGACTCAGATTGCTTTGTTGCGCGTGTTGCAAGAGCGGCAATTCGAACGCATCGGCGGAAACCAGCCAATCGCGGTCAACGTGCGGATCATTGCCGCGACCAATCGTGATTTGAAAGCTGCAATCAACGCCGGAACGTTCCGCGACGATCTGTTTTACCGGCTTAATGTCTTTCCGATCGATGTACCTCCCCTGCGTGACCGTAAAGAGGATATCGCGCTACTGGTCGAATACCTGACAGAGCGCTACGCCAGCAAAGCAGGCAAAAAGATCAGAAGCATTCAGAGACAGACCCTAGAACTGCTCCAAGCTTACGAATGGCCCGGAAACATTCGCGAACTGCAAAACGTGATCGAGCGTGCGGTCATCCTCTGCGACACTGACACTCTCTCAGTCGATGAGGTCTGGTTGCAAAAGCAACCGAGGTCACGCCGGCACAATGGTAATGGATTGGCTCGCCTGGATGCAGAAAACGAACGTAGGCTGATAGAATCTGCCCTTGCTGAAAGTGGAGGGCGCGTGGCGGGGGCCGCCGGCGCTGCCGCAAAACTCGGAATTCCGAGATCGACGCTCGAAACCAAAATCAGAAAACTCGGAATCAAGAAACACCGATTTCATCCTGACTAGAATCCTCGCCAACGTCTAGCGCCGTCACAACTGCCCACTCGATTCTTCTAGCCCAGCCACTTGCCGAAATTCGCCACTTGTCGGAATCCGACACCTGAGTTCAGCAATCGGCCCTGAGAATACAACCAGTTGCCGTTGGCAGTGGATTTGCACTGGCGTTTTCGTTGCAAGTGTGACACGCATAAGCGGCAGAAGAAGCGATTGGGTAGTTGCACGATGGAAACAAGCCGAGCAATTGATAGTCGCTTGTCCCTCAAACGTCTGCTTTATGAATTGTTCGAGGGAAGAGTAGCCGGCGAGCCCCGTAACGACGAAACGGAACCCGAGCTTAAGGATCGAAGGAGACAAATGAAGATCATTGCGTACGACCGAATGAAGCCCGGCGTCACCTACGAGAAGATCGAACCGTATCTGCCTCAGGAAGTCGCGAACGTCTGGCGTTTATGGAAAGCGGGTATTGTGCGCGAGAACTATGCCCGAGCCGACGAGCTTGGCGTGGTGATCGTTTTCGAGGTGGACAGCGTCGAAACTGCCAAGCTGTACACGAATGACTTCCCGTTGACCAAAGCCGGCTTTTTGGAGTGGTTCTTTATCTCGTTGCAGGTGCCGCTGCCAATTGAGGTGTTATTCGATTCAAAGGTGGATACCAGGGAACCTTACGATCGCACAAAAGCGGTTCCCGCAAGTAAAGGAGCCGCATAGCGTGCAGCGCGGGTTCGCTCTTGAGATCCCCGACACTCTGGCCGAAGTGTGCAGGCCAGAGCGCACCGCTCTCCTTGTTTACGACATGCAAGTCGGAATTGTGGCGCAAATTCCGGAGGGTCGCCACATAGTCGAGCGCGTCCGCTCTGTGCTTGATGCCGCACGCCGGGGTGGCTACCGGGTCTTCTTCACACGCCACATGTCTATGCCAAACGAGGTCGCGGGAGTCGTGCAATTGCGAACCGCAATGGCTTGGCAGCGTGTCGACACAGTCGAAAAAGTCAAGCCTGCATTTCTACGAGATACCCCCAGGTTTGAAATCATTTCCGATATTGCTCCGCTAGCGAGCGAGGGTGTGATTGACAAGATCACCATGTCTGCATTCGTAGGAACGCCTCTTGACATTGCATTTCGCGATTCCGGTATCAATTCTTTTGTAATGGTTGGCATTGCTCTCGAGATCGGGATCGAACCGACGGTGCGTCATGCCCTGGACTTGAACTACATCCCCGTAATCGTGACTGACGCCTGCGGGCATGGCAATGCTGAAGCGGCGCAGAGAAGCTTGGCCACACTCGAATTTACCGGGGGTTCCATCCAGACGAATAGCCCGACGATTATCGACATGTTCTGCAGAAGTTCGGAAAGTTAGTTAGTGTATGGATCTTCCAACCAATCCGTTCGCGATTTTGACGTTTATATCGGCCCCGGCGGTTCTTACGAATGCCTCCTGCGTTTTACTCTTTGGGACTGGCAACCGCTACGGAAGGGCAATCGATCGCATCCACGAGTTGGCGGATACGGTAGAAGCCAAGGCCGGCATGGAAGAGCAGGAATTGAAGCTGCGAATTCGCCAGCTAGAAGCCGCCGAGACTCGCACGATGCTCATTGTCCGAGCCCTGACCTGTTTTTATTCCGCGGTGGCTGGGTTCGTCGCTAGTACCCTGGTCTCCCTCGTTGGCGCTGTTCTTATAGCTGCAGGAATGGGCGGTGCGCAGCTCTCGTTTGCGATCGCGTTCGCAACGGGAACGCTCGGAGTGGTCGCGATGATCGCGGGCGCGATCATGCTGGCACGAGAGACTCGGTTTTCGTTTCGAGTACTGCGTGAAGAAAAGACCTTCCTCGCTGAACGAGTTCGTGAACGGATCGCATCCCTGGTCGAAAGACCAGCTGCGTCTAAGGCCTGACCAGGAGAATTGCTATGAACGATTCCAAGTCCCGAATCCGTACTGGTGACACCGTAATCCTTTTCGCTGACCTTCAATCCGGCATCGTCGAACTGAGCCAAACGAACCCGCTCAAAAGTTTAAAGACGGGAGTTCGCGGATTAGCGAAACTGGCAAAGCTCCTTGCAATTCCATCAATTGTTTCCGGCGTACGCGGGGAGGGCGGAAACCCCGCGAACATGATTCCAGAAATCGCGGAAGGTCTGGGTGATCTGCCCACGTATCATCGCACTACTTGTGACTCATTCCAAAACGAAGAAATCGTTTCCGCAATCACAGCTACCGGCCGGAAAACACTGTTGATTTCGGGTGTAGCCACGGAGCTTGCGGTGCAACTCCCGGCACTCTCGGCCGCGGATCAAGGTTACAGAGTCTACGTAGTTGTCGATGCCTGCGGAGGAATGAGTGAGCGCACCGAGCAGGCAGCCTTGCAGAGAATGACGAAAGCAGGCGTGACCACGGTTTCAGTCATGACTCTCGCGGGAGAGTTAGCAGGTGATTTTCGGGAAGCAAAGGCTCAGCAAGCAATCGGAATTCTGTACGAGATGGCGAAGGCGTGAACAAAAACATATCATTCAGGGTTCAACTATTCGGCCTGGGGTGCATTGTGATAGCGACGATCGCGGCTCATGGGCAGAAACCAGCGCCGACACCGGCTCCATTGTCAGACTTCCAGTCGTGGAATGAACTGGACATTTCGGCACGACTCTCTCATTACCTCGATGCGACTTGGGTTTCCCAAGGCAGGTTCAGTACGCAGTACCCGAATCCCGCTACGTATCTCAGCGGCCTTGAGCTCAGGTTTAACGTTGGAGCGAACCTCGTACTCACTCCTTCGTATTACTACTTGGCTTTCAAGAGTCCGGAAGGTCGGAGCGGACATTTTGAGATTCCGCTGTTCACTGCAATCCTGCAGAAGCGCTGGGAACGCTGGACGTTCTCAGATCGAAACCGAATTCTTGACGCCATCGGGATCGGCACGCACTTTTGGATCTACATGAATCGTCCAAAGGTTGATTACCGGGTAGGTCCTTCTGATTGGGGCACGTCTGTTGTTTTGTCGGACGAGCCTTTCTATTTCTGGACCTTTCAGGGATGGACTAGAAACCGTTTTTCATTCGGTGGACGGAAGACCATCAAGAAATGCTGTGCGGCCGATTTGTACTACTTGCGGCAAGACGACAGCCACCTTCAACCACGTGATATCAACTCGCTCGGCTTCACACTGGAGCTCAGAGTGAGGTGACACAAGCGCGAATTCATGACCAGGAGACACTTCGATGAGCGAAGCAATCGACATTCTGAACCCAACCAGACCCAAGAGAATCGCGATCCTTGCTTCCAACCCCTCAGTATCGAAACAGACCGGATGGCCGATTGGATTCTGGTGGAGTGAACTCACTCATCCCTATTGGCAATTTACCGAGCACGGTTACAACGTCGATATCTATAGCCCCGACGGCGGTAAGCTCCAGGGGGACAATTGGAGCGATCCTCGCGACGAAAGCAAATACTCTGCGCACGATCTGATCTCTCTCGGATTCAGCTGCTCTCCCGAACACGCAAAGCTCGTCAATGAATCGAAGCCCATGGCACAATTGCAACTCGGAGATTACGACGCGCTACTGATTGTGGGCGGGCAAGCGCCGATGTACACGTTCTACAACGACGAACGCGTCCATAGCCTAGCAGCGCAGTGCTATAAAGCCGGAAAGATCACAGCTGTCCTCTGCCACGCCACTTGTATTCTGCTGAAGACAAAAGTGAATGGCAAGCTCCTCGTCGACGGGAAGACCTGGACCGGATTTGCTAATTCGGAGGAGCGTTATGCCGACGATTTCGTCGGGAAGCGAATTCAACCGTTTTGGATCGAGGACGAAGCCAAGAAGATTTCGAACACAAATTTCATTGTGACCGGCCGGTTCAAGGCGCACGCAGTACGTGATGGTAACTTAATCACAGGACAACAACAATATTCAGGTGGTGTAGTAGCCCGGCTTGTGATCGAGGCTCTAGGTGTTTGATTTGGAAGTATCCGCACGAGAGGAAGTGGTGAAAAATCATGACTAGCATTGCAGTCGTATTTCAATCGGGCAAAGGACACACCCGTGCGCTCGCCGAAGCGTTAGTAAGGAGTGCTCAACAGGTCTCGCAGGTTTCTGCACAGCTGTTTGAGAATCTCGTACAAAGATGTGGTTAATAGTCGATTTACGATACAGCTGAGCGACTTGGGCAACGCGTCGCTCTCCTCTGTCGGCGGCTTAAAGAGGGTATCCCATTCGAAATTGAGCGTATCAACGAGGCGGAGTTTCGAAAAGAAAATTTGAGGCGACGGGGGTACTTCGGTCGTGAGTAATCAACTGATGCATTCATAGGAAGGGTCGACAACAAAATGCTAAAAGTGATTGATCGCATTTTCGGTGCACTCTTAATTCTTGCGGCGTGCGGTCACACCGCGGGAACAATTCTGTGGACGCAGCCCATGAGTGGCATTTTCATTTGGTCGCTTGGGTCCGCATTAGCGGCCTTGCTGCTCGGAACACTGAATATCGTGCGGGCCGGGCGGCCTGATGACAAGACGTTAGCTGCAATTACCCTCATCGGCACGGTTTGCTGGGCTGCGCTGGCTTTCGCTTTCGGTAAGAGTATTGGCAACGTTCTAGATCCGAGGCCGCTCAGTCACGTAATTATTTCACTCGTTTTGGTGGTCCTCAGTGCAGCCACGTTGGGCCGAATGCCAAAAGTGCGTGCGCCGCTAGGAACCGCTGCACGCTGAATTAGCGTGGGTTACGCGGCTGTCGGCAAATGATCCAGGAGGAAACAAGCTGTGAACACTCTCACGCACGCTGACCCACACGTTCGGTTGAGTGAGCGTCCCCGGCTGCCAGATTTGCCCGAGGGCAAGTTTGGCCGCCTTTTCCCGGAACTACCCTACCACGATGTCAGCGGAGAAGCGTTGCTGAGGTATGGAGCGGCAGGGGGACCATTAGAATGCCACGCAGAAATTCAGGGAGGTCGTAACGAGGAAAACCCTCGAATAGCCGCAGGTTGGCCATTCTTCGGACAATTCATTGCCCACGACATCACGCACGACCGTTCGCCTCTGCAGGATTCAGAAGACATCAACGCGCTCCACAATTTTCGCAAGCCGCGGCTGGACCTGGAGTGTGTCTATGGCGCTGGTCCTGTCGGCCAGCCCTACTTGTACGACGTTCACGATCCGGACAAGCTCTTGATCGGGAGGGGCGAAAGTGCTTCGGACGACTTACCTCGAAACCAACAGGGACTGGCTCTGGTTGGCGATGCCCGCAATGACACACATTTATTCATTTCGCAGCTGCACCTTGCCTTCCTGCATTTCCACAATCGAGTCGTGGACAGGATCAGAGCCGCTGGAGCCAAGCCGGGTGAGGTATTTGAACGCGCAACCCGGATGGTGCGTTGGCATTACCAATGGATCGTTATGCACGAATTTCTGCCTTTGTCGGTGGGTGACGATCTCGTCAACGAGTTGCTCGAATCCGGGCCGAAGCTGTGCAGGTTTGAAGGAAGGCCATACATTCCAGTCGAATTCTCAGACGGCGCATACCGGTTCGGGCACGCCCAAATACGAGATGCTTACGATGTCAACGAGAGGCTACGTGGGATTCCAATCTTTCCATCATTGGTTGGGATTTGCTCGGTTACTCCGGAACGGAAGGTCGACTGGAAACTTCTATTCGACATCGACAGCGCGACTCCTCCTCAGCCCAGCCGCCGAATTCGACCGCAGCTTGTAACACCGTTAATGAGATTGCCTGAGACTTTGGTTGGACAAACACTCCGACCTGAATTTAGTTCTTTAGCGGCCAGAGATTTGTATCGCGGACATGCGGTGAAGTTGCCGTCAGGCGAGGCAATCGCACGGGCACTTGGTCCGAATCCCAGGGCGACCCAATTGAGGACGACAGACGCGACCTGGTCTGAGACTCCTCTGTGGCTCTATGTGCTCGCCGAAGCGGAGGCGCAGCACAATGGCGAATATCTCGGCGATGTAGGCGGTCGCATCGTCGCAGAAGTCCTCTTTGAACTACTTCGACATGATCGGACATCATTCCTGAGCGCCCCGGATTGGCGTCCTGATCTCCTCGACCACAGCGGAGAATTTGGTATTGCGAAACTGTTGAAATTCGCTGGTTCAGTCTAAAAACTGCGCATCCCTGAAAATAAATGGCGGAAGCGAGTGGGGGTCGAACCCACCGGTGACACCGCTAGGTGCCACTCGCCGGGTTTTGAAGATCACCAGAGGGGTTCTGATCCGTTTGGAAAATTTTCTACTATAACTGATTCTTCAACGGCTTACCAGGAAGTCCTGACGCGTTCTGATTGAATTTGATCCGTTTTGAGCATAGAACTATCGCGTTTTTATCACGGTCGATGCGAAGTTTTGGAGTTTTGGCAGGGATTTGAAAGATTCAGCCGCTTCAAAGAAAAGCCATATTCCCGGATGTGCATCTTGCCTGACACGCCGCGCGGATCCAGTGATCCAGTAGACATTTTTCGTTGTTGAACAGCAGCTTAAAGGCGTCGCAAGGTTCGAACCCTAACAAAAACGTCAGCTCAACATCTGGTTAAGAATTTGAAGATAATTGCGAGATGTCTGAAGCTCCGGCATAATTCCCAAGCTGACGTTTCGAAGTTTCTCTTCGCGACCTGCTGGGTACCATCTGCATTGAAACTAAAGCAAGTCGCGGTTAACCTGCCAGACAAAACAATTTTGGAGGCCGTTACCGTGATACGCACAAGTCGAGCGCTGCATCTGCTCTTCATCTTATTCCTATACGCTGCAACTGCAGCCTCACAGGATCCTGCTGCGACAAAACCTTCCGCCTCCGGCGATGTACCCAAAATTGCCTTTGAGAAATACACACTACCGAACGGCCTGCAGGTGATTCTTCACGTAGACGGCAAGCTGCCCATGGTTCATGTGAATAACTGGTATCACGTCGGATCAAAAAACGAGCGCTTTGGGCGAACGGGCTTCGCCCACCTCTTCGAGCACATGATGTTCGAGGGCTCCAAGGACGCGAACACGAAATATCTCGCGTTTGTAGAGAAGGCTGGGGCGAATCTCTTCGAAGGCGGAGTGAATGGAACGACCAACGAAGACCGCACAAATTACTTCGAGACCGTACCTTCGGGTAGCCTGGAATACATTCTGTGGCTGGAATCCGACCGGCTCGCCACCCTCACAGACGTCTTAACCAAAGAAAAGCTCGATAACGAACGAGACATAGTCAAAAACGAGCGCCGCCAGGGACTCGAAAACCAGCCGTACGGACGATGGTTTCTTCTGCTCACCGAGAATGTCTTCCCTAATGGCCATCCTTATGAGCACACCGTGATTGGCAGCCACGAAGACCTCACTGCCGCCAGCGTCGACGATGTCAAAGATTTCTTCCATACTTATTACACGCCGAACAATCTTTCGCTCACGATTACAGGGGACTTTGATCCTGCTGAAGCCAAGCGCCTGATCGAGAAATATTACGGTCCCATTCCGCCGGGGCCGTCGCTTGACCGTCCCAAGCACTGGGTTCCACGATTGACCAGCCACAAGGTACTCGACGTTAAAGACCACGTACCGCAGGAGCGCACCTATTTTGCGTGGCCGACCCCTGCGTACTTCGACCCAGGCGATGCGGACCTGGAACTGGCTTCGCTCCTCCTCACTGACGGGCTTTCCTCGCGTCTGAATAAAATTTTGGTTTATGACAAGCAGATTTGTTCAGAAGTGGTTTCCTTTCAGGATTCCAAGGAGATCGCGGG
>Ga0126373_10004313_pt1 | contig 10867 bp, 15 predicted proteins | sample PanSoiMetPlot_11_FD_92545 | JGI IMG/M metagenome (GOLD analysis project Ga0126373, IMG submission 92545) | Tropical forest soil microbial communities from Panama - MetaG Plot_11 | ecosystem: Environmental > Terrestrial > Soil > Tropical forest > Bulk soil | place: Panama | collected 2016-02-17
ACCGGATAGCCCTTAATCTGCACATCGCCTTCCTGCATGATGTTGAACAATCCCACTTGAATCTTGCCCGCCAGATCCGGCAGCTCGTTGATGGCAAAGATTCCGCGGTTCGCGCGCGGTAGCAGGCCGTAATGAATCGTCAACTCATCCGACAAATTCCGACCGCCACGCGCCGCCTTGATCGGATCCACGTCGCCTATCATGTCCGCGATCGTCACGTCCGGCGTCGCCAGCTTTTCCACGTACCGATGCTCGCGGCTGAGCCACGCGATAGGCGTGGCGTCGCCTTCCTGCGCGATCCGCTCGCGGCAGGAACGGCAGAGAGGCCGGTAGGGGTTGTCGTGAATCTCGCATCCTTCAATCACTGGGATCTGCGGGTCCATGAATGCCGCGAGTCCGCGGAGAATGCGCGACTTCGCCTGTCCGCGCAGCCCGAGCAGGATGAAATGGTGCCGCGAGAGAATTGCGTTGATGATTTGCGGCACCACCGTGTCGTCGTACCCATGCACGCCTACGAACAAGGTCTCGCCGCGCTCCATTTTGCAGAGCAGGTTCTCCCGCAGCTCCTGCCTTACGGTCCGGTCGGCGATGCGCTCCTCCGGCCATTGGCTGCGTCGCAACTCGCCCAGCGATTTCGGCATTTGGCTCATGTGTCCCCGATTCCTATTGCAAGCTATAAATCCAACTTCATCAGATGCGATTCGCCCGCGAAAAGTCTGTTCGCGCCCATTATAGGCGAAATGAAACCTGCGTGTAGGGCGAGTGGGATTCGCCCGCAGAGCCTAGGTTCAATGGAGGTTCAATTCAGGCCGTGCCCGTTCCCGGCGGCGCTCTTCCGAACTCGCTGCCGGTGGACAATCTGGGGCAAAAGCGTCGTCATGCGGTTAAACAGGAAATTGCGCCGCCGCTCCTCCTCGCGCATTTCGAGCAATGCCTGCTTTTCCTCCAACGCCAGCGGCAGGAGCGCCGCGATTCGGTAGGCCAGGGGAATCTCCGTCGATGACTCATTCACCCATGCATTTCCGAACAGTGCGACGTGGCATTGGTGGAACAGATCGAGCAACTGCTTCTCTTCGCCCGGATCCTGCGCGACCGGATCTTCCGGCAAGTACTCGACGATCGCTTCGTGGTATTCCTTCTCGTCGAGGAATTCGGTCAGCTGAAAGATCGCCCGGCCCTGCGAAAGAATGTCCATACGCCCGTCTTCGTACTGCTTCAGCTTCTGGACGATCTGCGAAGTGCATCCTACGGACGCGATGCCGTTGTCCTTCGCCAGAATCACTCCGAACTCGAGCGAGCGATCCATGCACAGCCCGATCATGGTTTTGTAGCGCTCTTCGAAAATGTGAAGAGGCAGGGCGGCGCCGGGAAACAGGACAACTTCGAGAGGGAAGAGAGGGATTCGGTATGGTCGCCCTTTCATTTTGGCGCGCCTGAGGCCCGCAGCAACAGATGCGGAGAAGCCCCAGCCTGTTGCAGTTCGGGCTACGAACCGCGCGGTCCGTTCATCCGGCGATCAACCACCCGCGCGCAGCGCGTTCAAGGCAGACTGCATCTCGTCGCGCGCATGCATATCCTCTGCTTTCTGCGCCACGACAATGCCGTCGGACAACAGCTTGCGCGCTTCGTCCAGTCGCCCCAGTTTTGCGAGATGCTGCCCGAATTGGAAGTAGCCGGCTACGTAGTTGGGATGAGCTTCGAGCAGCTTCTGAAAATTTTCCGTCGCGGCCCCGTCGTCGCCCAGCTTCGCGCATTCAAGCGCCAGCCCGTAGCGCGCGAAGGCGTCGTTCGGCTTCTCCGCTACAAATTTCTCGAGCATTTCGCGCCGCGAGTTCTGCGTTTGGGCCATAGTTGTGAATTGCGTATTATAGCGGCGCCGGTGGCGAGCGCCAAGCCGCCGTGGCGCGCGCCGGAGAAGCCGCGAATGCCAAAGCCAGAAAAGCGGTCTCGGTTGAGCGAATTGAAAACAGAAATCAAGTCCGGCGACAAAGACGTCCACGCCGGGAAGCCAGTCAGCGCCTCGCGCTCCGAAATCGTCGAAGCCTGCCTGCCCAATGACGCGAATCCGCTTGGTGCCATGCTTGGCGGGCGCGTGATGCACCTGATCGACATCGCCGGGGCGCTGGCGGGCCACCGCCATTCGAATAGCCACCTTGTCACCGCTTCCGTGGACTATCTCGATTTTCGTTTTCCGATCCGCGTGGGCGAATGGATCGTGCTGAAATCGAGCGTCAACTGCGTGTTTCACACTTCGATGGAAGTCGGCGTAAAAGTCTTTTCTGAAAATATTCTCACTGGCGAACGTAAGCACACCAGCAGCGCGTACCTGACTTTTGTTGCCATCGACGCGAATCGGAATCCGATTCCAATTCCGCCGCTCATCCTGGAAACGGAAGAGGATCGCCGGCGGCACCGGGAAGCCGGAGAACGTCGCCGCGTGCGCCTCGAGATGCGCAACAAAAAGCGGCTTGCCGAATAGATGCGCGCGTCATGACGCGGCCTTCACGTAGCTGATCACTTCGTCCGCTGTCCGATACGCTTGCTCGACGCATTTTCCGAGTGACGGCCCATCCAGGTAATTTCCCGCGAAAAACAATCCAGGGATTTCGCGGGCCGCGCCGCGAATCGTTTCCACGACGTGGCCGTGGCCCAGATTGTATTGCGGCAGCGCGCGGAGATGGCGCCATACAGACGTGGTGACGGGCGGACCGGAGATTTCGAGAATCTTGGCATTCTCGCGCTCGACAATAGCCGCAATTTCGTCTTCGCCGCGGCCGACGATTTCGGCGTCCGTAGCGCCTCCGGCGAAGCTGGTCATCGTGACCATGCCCGCGGGCGCGCGCCCTTGAAAGAGCGATGAGTTCCATACCGTCCCTAGGGTGCGGACATGCTCGCGCCGCGGCACCAGAAGGCCAAAGCCTTCGAGGGGCGTGCCGAATTGGCGGCTGTGGTATCCGGCGGCAACGACGGCCACCGGCGCATACGCGATGCTCGAAAGCGCGTGCGAGAGAGCAGCGGAAATCCGTCCGAGCAGTGGCCCGGCGCAGTGCGCCGGAGTGGCAAAGATAACCGCGCGAGCTTGGGCTGCGTCCTCGCGTCCTCCGCGAAAGATGCGCAGCGAATACAGAGCGGATGGCGCGCTGGAGCCGGGCGAGTCCGCGCGGCGATCGGGCGGGCGGACTGCGGTGATGTGCGAAGAGATGTGAACGCTAGCGCCAAGCTTTTCCGCGATGCGCCGAGTTAGTGAGCCGACGCCGCCGCGGAACGAGCATAGAGGCGGAGGGCCAGCCTTTTCTGGGGGGCGCGATTTCATGGCGCCGCGAACGACGCTGCCGTACTGGCGTTCCCACTCATCAAGAGTCGGGAAGGCCGCACGCAAGCTGAGCTTTTCTGGATCGCCCGCATACACACCAGAGACGAACGGCGAGACGAGATACTCCAGGATTTCGTGACCGAATTTGCGCCGAACGAAACTGGCGACGGACTCTTCCTCGGTGGGGGGCTTGGTTCGCCGCAGCGCTTCGGTGGCCACGCGCATTCGCGTACCCAAGCCCAGCAGCGAGGACGTGAACAGCGCCTGAGGCGACATCGGGATCTGTTGCAGCTTGCCATGCATCAGCACGTAGCGAGGCGCGCGAGGATCAGCGTGCTGCAAATCGTTCTCGAGGCCTACTTCGCGCGCGAGGGCGAGCAGTGCATCCGTGCCCTGAAAGCTCTGCGGCCCGGAATCGAAAACGAAGCCGTCGCGCTCAACCGTGCCGATCAGGCCGCCGACGCGATCGCGCGATTCAATGACTTTCACCGGCATGCCGGACTGGCAGATACGATAGGCGCACGCGAGACCGGAGATGCCTCCTCCGATCACAATGACGGGCGCCGCTTCGCTCATCTCAAATTGTCCTTAGAGGGTTCTTGAAAACAGTGGCCGAAGGTTCATCTGCTGCTCGTGCAGGTAACGGTCGAAGGTCATTGCAACGTTGCGGATGAAAATCCGCCCAACAGGAGTGACGCGGATTTCGTCCGGACTGAGTATAACGAGGCCGTCCTCGCGGAAGGAATCGAGGTTGGGCATTTCGGCGGAGAAATAATCGTCGAACGCAATGGAGAACTCGCGCTCGATTTCGTTTTTTGGAATCACGGTATGGCATAGGAGGCGACTGATGACGGCGCGCCGAATCAAGTCGTCCTGCGAGAGGCGGTAGCCGCGCATCGTGGCGATGCCGCGCTCGGCGACAGCGGATTCGTAGGCTGGGACTTCGCGGCGGTTTTGGGCATAGGCGTCGCCGATGGAACTGATGGCGCTGACGCCCATGCCGTACAGGTCGGCTCCGGCTTTGGTGGTGTAGCCCTGAAAATTGCGGTGGAGGGTGCGGTTGCGCTGCGCGACGGCCAGCTCGTCGTCGGGCCGTGCGAAATGATCCATCCCGATGTAAAGGTAGCCAGCCCCGAGAAAGCCTTCGAGTCCGGCGAGGAAGATCTTGAATTTCTCCATGCCTTCCGGCAGGTGCGCTTCGAACGAGCCTTGCTGTTTTTTCAGCCACGGCACGTGCGCGTAGCTGAACATGGCAACGCGGTCTGGCGATAGCGTGAGGACTTGATCGATGGTGTCGCGGAAGCTCTCGGCGGTCTGGTAAGGCAGGCCGTAGATCAAGTCGACGTTGATGCTGGAGAATCCGAGGGAGCGGGCGGTTTCGATCAGCGCACGTGTCATGTCATAGGGCTGGACGCGGTGAATCGTCTCCTGAACCTTGGGCTGGAAATCCTGAATGCCCATGCTAAGCCGATTGAAACCGAGGCGGCGCAGGGATTCCAGATGCGCGCGGTTTGTGACGCGTGGATCGACCTCGATGCCGATTTCTGCGTCGGCGCCGAACGTAAACCGTTCGCGGGTGTAGCCGAAGAGATCCTCCATTTGAGTCGGCGAAAGATACGTGGGAGTTCCACCGCCCCAGTGGAACTGGACCACGTGGCGATTGTGCGAGACGAAGTGACTGACGTGGTCGATTTCGCGCTTCAGTGAATCGAGGTAAGGAATCGCGACGCTCTTGTCTTTTTGAATGGAAACGGTGCATGCGCAGAAGAGGCACAGCGCTTCGCAGAACGGAATGTGCATGTAGAGGGAAAGCGGCGTGCACTTCGCGTCAGCGGCTTCGTAGAATTTCTCGAGCTCGGCGGGGCCGAGGTCATCCTTCCAGACGGGAGCGGTAGGATAGCTGGTGTAGCGCGGGCCGGGGCGATTGTATTTTTCGAGGAACGCATCGGCGATTTGCCCGATGTTGAGCGTCTCGGCGGATCTCGTTGCCGTGTCCCGCGTCATGGATTGGTTCCTTGAGGGCGGGCACTTTGAGCAGCCGTCATTTCAGCGAGAGCCGATTGTCCGGCTTCGACGAAGGCTCTCGCGCCGGCAACAGGCGTTGTGGGCAGAACGCCGTGGCCGAGATTCAAAATGTGGCCCAGGCCGTTTGTTTTTTCGACGGCTTCGCGTGCCGCGGCACGAATGGCAGATTCAGGACCGAGGAGCAGCTGCGGATCGGCGTTTCCTTGCAGAGCGATTCTGTTCCCGAGCTTTTTGCGCGCGGCGGAGAGATCCGTGTGCCAGTCGACGCTCAGCACATTCGCGCCTGACTGCGCCATGCTGGCGAGATGTTTCGATGAACCTTTCGAGAAAAGGATTCTCGGCGTGGCGCTGTGGCGCTGGACGAGACCGTCGAAGATTTTGCGGATGGCGGTCAGTGCGAACGAGTTGTATTCGTCCACCGTGAGTTCACCGGCCCACGTATCGAAGAGTTGCACCACAGAAGCTCCCGCCGCGATTTGTGATTCGAGATAAGGCACGGTGGCACCAGCAATGCGATCGAGCAGTTCGCGCAACGTACCAGGGTCGTCGCGCAACATCTGCTTCGCGCGCGAAATATCACCGCGTGTTTGGCCCTCTATCATATAGCAGGCCAGTGTCCACGGCGCGGCGGCGAAGCCGATGACTGGAACGTCGGGTCCGGCAGCGTGGCAGATCGAGCGAATGGCGTCGCCGACGAAGCGAGTGTCCTGCTCCGGATTGAAAGCGCGCAGGCGGCGGACGGCGGCCGCATCGCGCACCGGATTCGAGAGAACCGGGCCTGAGTCGGGCATGTCGAGCGGCAGGCCCATGGCCTCAGCAACGATCAGGATGTCCGAGAAGACGATGATCGCGTCCACGCCGAGAATGTGGAAGGGCTGCAGGGAGACTTCGGCGGCAAGCTCGGGAGTCTTGCAGATTTCGAGGAAGGAATGCTTTGCTCGCACGGCCTGGTATTCGGGGAGGAAGCGGCCGGCCTGGCGCATCATCCAGACGGGCACCCGGGGAACCGGCTGGAAGCGGCAGGCGCGGAGGAAAAGCTCCTTGCGGGTTAGGGTGGACAAAATCATTGCTGGAAGCTCGCATGATAGCAGAGAAGAAGGGGCTAGACTGTGACCGGGGACACGAGAGGCGGGAGAGCCGATTAGAGGGTGATGCCCGCCTGCAATTCAAGAGTATGGCTCGAGCGGCTGAAGCCGCCATTTTTGCCAGCTGTCAGGGCGGGGTTGAAATCCCGCCCCTCCGACCTTTTCATGCGCCACTGCCTGCGTGACGAAAAACGAAAGAAGTGAAAGCCAACGCTCATTCCAAACGGCCCAAAACTGCGTTCCCGCCGTCTCCGTTTCGTGTCGTATTACGCGTCGTCATGTGAAAACAAAAAGGGGTAGCATGGCGCCGAAGGCGTGTAAATCCGTAGAACTACTGAACGAAGGATGCGGGCAGCGGAAACTTTCGACCGTCCGACGCGATCTGATGCGGCCGGACACTCAAGAAGCGAGGTGGCGGATGACGAGCAACTGGCGAAGGATGCGATTCTTCAAGACGGCGCTTGTGGTGGTGGCGGCGGTTGTGTCATCTCAGGCGGTAGAGAGGCGCAAGGGCAGGAGAAGACCGTGAGGAATCCGACGGCGTATCACACGGTGCGGGTGGACGGGCTCAACATTTTTTACCGGGAGGCAGGGCTCGAAGGATGGGCCAACGATCCTGCTGCTGCATGGGCTGCCGTCGTCGTCGCGGATGTTTGAGCCGCTGTACCTGCGGCTGTCGGACCGCTATCACCTGGTGGCGCCGGACTATCCGGGGTTCGGGCACAGCGATTGGCCGGACGCGAAGAAATTTGCATACACGTTCGACCACATTGCAGAGGTGATGAATCACTTCGTCGAGGCAATCGGGCTGCGGCGCTACTCGCTGTATATGCAGGACTACGGCGGGCCCGTGTGGTTCCGCATGATTCTGGTGCATCCGGAGCGCGTAGAGGCGCTGATCGTAGAGGACGCTGTGGCGCACAACACCGGGCTGGGCGAAAACTGGAAGACGCGGCGGGCGTTCTGGGCGGACCGCGCAGCGTATGAAGACAAGCTGCGGGTGAATCTGCTGTCGCTCGAAACGACGAAATCGCGGCACGCGGGAAACGATCCTAATCAGGAACGCCACGATCCAGATGTGTGGACGGACGAATACTACTTTTTGAACCAGCCTGGACAGGCGGACATTCAGGCCGACTTGTTTTACGACTACCGGACGAACGTAGAGAACGATCCGAAATGGCAGGCGTGGATACAGGAGAAGCAGCCGCGCCTGCTGGTGATCTGGGGGAAATACGAGTCGTCGTTCGATCCTTCGGAGCCGGAATCATACAGGAAGGATGTACCGAAGGCGGAGGTGCACATTGTTGACGGTGGGCATTTTGCACTGGACACGGCAGCGGACGAGATTGCCTCTCTGGTGCGAGCCTTCATGAGTTCTTCCCGCTAAGAATCAGCCTTATGAAGGTTCTGATTTTGGGTTTATCAGGGTGCTTGACATATTCTCATTTGGGAATGTAATGTCGGGTCATGGCGCGGGCAGCAGCGAATTCGGATGCGTTCAATGCGGTGGCGGAGCCCCGGCGGCGGGAGATCCTGTTGTATCTGGCGGATGAGGAGCGTGCGGTGGGCAAGATTGTCGAGGACTTAGATCTCGCGCAGCCTTCGGTCTCAAAGCATCTGCGCGTGCTGCGAGATACAGGACTGGTGAAGGCACGACGTGAAGGACGACACATGATCTATAGGGCAAATCGGGAAGGGATACGTCCGCTGACGGAGTGGACAGAGCGACTCACACGGATGTGGGGCCATCAGTTGCTGCGGGTTAGAGAAAGGGCGGAACGCAAGAGCCGTAATTAGATTGACTGTAACAACGTGATAGCGCGTTTTTGGTCGGGAGGGAACGATGAGGTCAGCAGGACCGTCGATGGGAGTCGAGAGTCTTTTCCTGAACATTGCGCTGGAGACGCGGGTAAAGGCGGGCATTGAAACAACGTTTGACGCGTTGCTGGAGGAATTAGGGCCAGCGGGCCAAACGCTGGAGGGCAAACCGTTGTCGTTGAAGATCGAACCGTGGCCAGGCGGGCGGTGGTATCGGGATCTTGGCGATGGGAACGGGCATTTATGGGCGCACGTGCAGTCGATCAAACGGCCGACGCTGTTGGAATTTTACGGACCGCTGTTCATGTCGTACGCGGCTGTGTCGAACGTGCAGTATCGACTGAGCGAGGAAAAAGGGGTGACGCTGATCAAGTTTCATCATCTAGCGATGGGGACGATTCAAGACGAGGACCGGCAAGGCATGCCGAAGGGCTGGGCGCAGATGCTGCAGGGAATTCGTGAGCGCGCCGAACGCGGCGGTTCGCGCTGAGGTGGATGCAGTGTGCCCGATATGCCTAGCGGCCGCAGCAGCGGTGGCCGCCAGCGCCGGCGGCTCGGGCGGAATCGCGGTGGTGGTGACGAAGGTGCTGCGATCGAAGAAGAGCGCGAAGGAAGCGGGCGCGAAGCAAATCGAGATGAAGGAGAAGTGGTAGCTCAAGACGGCGGTTGAAACCGAAAAAAGAAACCAACGGCCAGGAGCAGCAAAAACGGGGCGCCCTGCCTGAGGTAAAGGAGAAGATGAAAATGGCAACGCCGATGGAGAAGAAGGATGCACACGAAGTGGTGTCGCCCGCGGAATGGCTGGCAGCGCGGAAGGAACTCTTGCGCAAAGAGAAGGAGTTTTCGCGGCTGCGCGACGAACTGGCAGCGCAGCGGCGTCAATTGCCGTGGGAGAAGGTAGCCAAGCAATACGTGTTCGAGGGGCCGAAAGGGAAGGAGAGCCTGGCGGCTTTGTTCGACGGGCGGCGGCAACTGGCGGTGTATCACTTCATGCTCGGGCCAGGATGGAAAGAAGGGTGCCCGAGCTGCTCGTTCATCGCAGACGGCTTCGACGGCGCAGCGATCCATTTGGCGCAGCGGGATACGATGCTGGTGGTGGTGTCACGAGCGACGCTGGGGGAGATCGAGTCGTTCAAGAAGCGGATGGGGTGGAAATTCAAGTGGGTGTCGTCGAACGGAAGCGATTTCAATTTCGACTACGGAGTTTCGTTCACGAAGGAAACGCTAGATAAGAGCAAGGCGGTTTACAACTACACGGACGCAGGAGCGGACTTCGCGGGCGAAGAACGGCCCGGCGCGAGCATGTTCTGCCGGAATGATGCGGGGGAGATTTTTCATACCTATTCGACGTATGCGCGCGGGCTAGACATTCTGCTGGGGGCGTACAACTGGCTGGACATGACTCCGATGGGGCGGCATGAGGAGGGCCTGGCGCACGGAATGGCGTGGGTGCGACACCACGACCGGTATCCGGCGGGGTAGACGGAGTGTTGCGGCGCGCGTAAATGATCTAACGGAAGGGGCGCCAGGAGCGCCGGTCGGCGTCTCAATCGTCCGGCTGATCCTCGTCGTCGAGGGCGCCGGCCGGGCGGTTGAGTGCGTCGCGTGCGGCGACCGCCCTTTCTTCGCGCACTAGAATCTGAAAGCCCTGGCCGGACCAAGCCAGATGTTCGCGCATTCCACCGGCGGTATCGGCTTGGATGATTGATTCGATTCCGGCGTCTTCGAGAACGCTTTTGGCGAGCTCCGCCTCAGGGCGAGTGTTGAAAACGGCGGCGACAACCAGTTGCGGACGCTCCATAACAACTTAATTGTATGCCTCGCGTAAACGCTGCGAAAGCGCTGCCGGCTCGCGATTAGGCGTTGCCGCGACGGCGCGAGAGTGTGCGGAGGCCGAGGAGCTCAAGGCCGAGCGCGATGCCCGAAAGGAAACCGCGGAAGCCGTCGATGTTTACGTCGCCCAGGTGGGGAGTGAAGCCGATGAAGCGAGGCCACGCGATGCTGGCGGCGAGGAAGAGCAGGCTGATCGAGATCAGAATCCTCGGATTCGTTTTGATTCGCTGCACGATGTTCATTTGAGTCTCCTAAGGTCGATTCAATCCGTAAGGGAATACCAGGCCATCAGGCACAGCTTGACAGCGACGAAGCCTGCGCCGACCGCCAGGAGATCCCAACTCCAGACGTGCTGGATGTAAAAACGATACGCGAAGACGAGCAGCGCGGAGACGGCGACGGTGATGCCTGCGTAGCTGGTGGAGCGCAGGCGGTGATGCAGAAAGCGCTCGTCGATGGTTTGTCCCGCGATGCGAAGACTCATGAGTGGTTCTCCTGATCTTCGTGACTCTCGAGCGTGAAAATTTGGTCGGTGGAACAGCCGAAAACTTTGGCGAAGGTGAGCGCGAGCTCGAGGCTCGGGACGTAGCGGTTGCGCTCGATGGAGTTGATGCTTTGGCGCGAGACGCCGGTCATTTTGGCGAGGTCCTCCTGGGTCCAGCCGCGAGCGGTGCGGAGCTCTTTGACGCGATTGAGGATGGGCGGCAAGGTGTAAAGCTTACTTGACGTGGATAGGGTAGCCCGATTCGTGGGGGATGTCAAGTGTGCTTGTCATTTGAATCTGGGCAGA
>Ga0126373_10004315_pt1 | contig 10866 bp, 8 predicted proteins | sample PanSoiMetPlot_11_FD_92545 | JGI IMG/M metagenome (GOLD analysis project Ga0126373, IMG submission 92545) | Tropical forest soil microbial communities from Panama - MetaG Plot_11 | ecosystem: Environmental > Terrestrial > Soil > Tropical forest > Bulk soil | place: Panama | collected 2016-02-17
ATGAGCTATTCGCAGTGGTTCAATCTGCTGGGATGCCCGGCGGTCGTCGTTCCCGTGGGCCAAGCGCCTGAAGGCTTGCCCATCGGCGTGCAGATCGTGGGACGTCCGTGGGAAGAAGAGGCCGTGCTCGCAGTGGCTGCGAAAATCGAAGAGGCTACCGGCGGCTTCCGCCGCCCGCCGATTTAATTCGCCTGTACGGAGGCTCGCCACGATGCTGTATATGGTGATCGAGCGCTACAAGAATCGCGACGCCAAGGCGGTGTACCGGCGTTTCCGCGAGCGCGGCCGCATGGCACCCACAGGCCTCACGTACATTCATAGTTGGGTGGAAACGAACTTTGACCGCTGTTTTCAGGTAATGGAGTGCGCCGACGAGCGCCTGCTCGACGAATGGGCTGCGCACTGGCAGGATCTGGTCGATTTCGAATTCGTTCCGGTACACACCAGCAAGGAAGCCGCCGAGCGAGTGGCGGCGCAGCCGTGATCCTGCGCCGTCTGGACGTTACTCTCGGTTGCGAGAGCCCTTCCCTGTTAGCGCGGTGCGATGGGCGATTTGCAGCAATTCGGCCAACACGTCGGGGCGGACGGCAGCGAGGCGCACGAGGACCCAGGGATATTCGCGATAGTGGTCGGTGATGTAGTAGGTGTTGGGATCGTCCGCCATAAGCCCGTCGCGCTGCTCGAAGGTGGTCCGTAAGACGATTGCGTCGTCTTCTTCGCGCAGACGGACGAACAGCTTGCCTTTCACCTTGAGCGCGGGCGTGCCGTACGACGTACCCTCCTCCACGTTGGGAAGTTGGAGCGCCATTTGGCGGACCAAATCGTAAGTGACCTTTTGAGATTTCTTCAAGGGTGCACCCAGTGCTAGGCGCTTGCCTTTGCCACTAGAAGGATCGCGAGGATATAGAAAATGAACATCAGCGCGAGATACGCCTTAGCCTTGCGGTCCGCACCGGCGAATTCCTTCCAGGCGAAGACGCCCCACAGCGCTGCCACCATGGGCGCCGACTGGCCGATCGCATAAGAGATCGCCACACCTGTGAAATGGGCGGCCACCAGATTAAACACCGTGCCGAGGCCCCAGATAAAACCACCGAGCAAGCCAAGCATGTGGCCACTGAGCGGCCCGCGAAAGAATCCGCTGAAGGCCACGGGTTCACCGACTAGCGGGCGCTTCATGAAATAGACGTTCCAAATGAAGCAGGACGCAAGCGCCCCGAGAGTGAAAAATACGCACACGCTGTACGGTCCGAGCGGGTGCCCGTACGTGATGCCGCGCGTGAGGAAGGGCGCCCACGTGCCCATCAGGACGCCGCACACGACACAGACAATCAAGCCCTTCTTGGATGTGGCGGTTTTCCCCTGACGCAATTCGCCGTAGGCTTTGCCGTCGAGAATCACCGCCAGCACCGCGCAAATCACGCCGACGGCGAGCATTAGGCCGTTGCCCTTTGGCTGCAGGATGTAGCTGGGCACGACGCCGACCACGAGGGCGATTCCGATCGCGACGGGGAACGCCGTTGCCATACCGACCATATCGATTCCCGCGACCAGAAGGAGGTTCGCGAGGTTGAAGATGGCGCCCGCCACCAGCGCCCATCCGATATTTGAAGTGTCCGCCGCGTGCACATTGGCGAGAAAGCTCGATTCGTCCGGCGGCGTGCTGCCCATCGTCATCGCCAGGATCAGCGAAATAAGGAATATGCCGATCGCATAGTCCCAGTAGAAAAGTTCGAAGCGGTAGTTCTTCACGCCCTTAAAGGTATTGGCCCAGGAGCCCCAGCAGATCGAGGTGATAATGACCATCAGAAGCGCGACATCGAAGCTATGCGGCGTGAACATCCGGATGTGTCCTCCAGGAATTCGTTCCGTGGCTTGTGGATTAGCGGCGCGTCTCGCTGAATTACGCGACGATGCAACTAAAATGCAGCGGCGCCCGAATCTTTCGCTTTAATGAACGACTCCACTTCGGCGCGCTTCGACATGGCACGCGCGCCTACTTTCGTGCAACACAGCGCCGCACACGCGTTCGCAAACAATCCTACGCGTTTCAGGTCCCATCCCTGCAGTAACCCATATGAAAGGCCGCCCATGAATGCGTCGCCCGCGCCGGTGGTATCCACCACATCCACCTTGAACGCGGGAATCTGGACTTTTTCCTTGCCGGTCGCGAGCAGGCAGCCGTCCGTGCCCATGGTGATCGCCACGACGCTCGGCCCGAGCTTCAGCAGCTTGTCGGCAATGCGCTCGTAGTCTTTTTCACCGGTCATCTCACGGGCGGCCGCTTTGCAGGGTTTCAGCACGTCCACCAGCTTGAGCGCCGCGGTCAGTTCCTCCTGCGTGCCCAAATTCGATTGCGCGAAGAAATTCGGAGAAACGTCGAGATCGAAAATCACGCGTACGCCATTTTCGTTCGCTACGCTCATCCCTTCCTTCACGGGCGCGATCGGCAGTTGCGACGCCTCCGTGTGGAAATGTTTCGCCGCCTTGATGTGAGGACCAAAGCGCGTGCGCACCTGATGGACGGACACTTTCCCGGTGATATTCGGGAACATATAGATGCAGCGTTCACCTTGCGCGTCCACCGGAATCCAGGTGAGCGACGACATTTCGCCTTTCACCGTCTCGATGCCCGAAAGGTCCATGCCATCGTCATCGAATTCTTTCTGGATGATGCGGCCGTTCTCGTCGTCCCCTATCAAGCCGAGCCAGCCGGTCTTCGCGCCCAGGCGCGCCACTTGAGTCAGGTTGTTTGCCGTCACACCGCCGGCATGGATTTCCATCCGGTCGGCGTTGATTTTTTCCTCGGGTCCGAGGAGGCGCGGAACGATTGCGAAGAAATCGACAGTGCAGCTTCCAATTCCTACGACTTCAACGTTTTTTGTCGGTGACATGATCTCCTCGCCTTACTTGGCGGATGAATGCGCGCCCGGTGTGGGCCGCGCCATCAAATCGATGAACATTTTCTCGAATTTCGGACGGTCGAGCTCGGTGGGCAGGTGAACGAGTTGCTGCCCTAGGTTCGGCTGCGAACCCGGACTCCATACCAGAACATTTCCATAGCCGGCGCCGTGATCGATATCGATATCCATATAGAGCTTCTCTTCTTTGGTGATGACGCTCGGATCAAGCCACGCCGCTGCGGCGAGTTCGTCCCACATGTATTCTTCGTCGGCATACTTCGCGAGGTATTGCGAGGCCGGGCTTGGGGACTTGGCAATTTGCGCGATCATTTCGCGGGTCATGCGCGTTTTCACGGAAATGTCCACCGTTGTTACGGTGATCTTCGGCCAAGGCGACGTGAGCACAATGTGCACCGCTTCGGGATCCCACCAGAAATTGAACTCGCGCCGATTCTCAGTGACAAATTCCATCGGCGCGATGGGCTGAATACTGCCGCCCATAACGACCAATTCTTTGGCCAACTCCGGCACGTGCGGATCGAGGCTGATGGCCTGCGCCAAATTCGTCAGCGGACCGCCAGCGTAGATCGTCACCTCGTGCGGATACTTGTGCAGCATCCGTATGATGAAGTGAGCCGCGTCTTCTTCGGATGCCTTCGTTCGAGGGTCTCCCTCCACGAGGTGCGGTACCTCCCATGGACCGTGGTATTTTCCGCGCAAACCCTCGCCCATGTTCATGCCCGGCTTGTGCCCGTTCCACGTGCCCTGGTAGTGGACCGCACCATAAAGAGTTTCCCAGCGGTCGATGAAGTCCATTCGATTGATCAGCGGGAAGACGGCGCCCGGCAGAACCGGCACATCCGGGCGTCCGATCAGTTCGAGCATGCGGAGTGTGTGCGCCACCTCTTCGTCGCGCCACATATCGCCGCTGACCACCGTGATCCCGAGGGTCTCCACGTCCGGCGACTCGAGGAACATCATCATGGACTGCAGATCGGTGGTCGCCGGGCCGCGGGCGTCCTGGTCGAGAATCACTTTGCGTTTGGACTGCGCTGCCGCGGGAAACGCGAGAAGAAGAAGTAGTAGTGCCGCCATCAGGAAATATTGTGGACGCATGTTCCTGTGAACTCCTATTTTCAATTTGTGCCGATTCCAAAATGGAGGTGCTGCGAGCTTGTCGGCCGCGCCCGAAATTGAGTTCATTTGAGGTAGGCGCTGCTTATAAATCTGAGCGTTGAATCAGTCAAGCGAAAAGCCGATTTTTGCGCACAAAAATGAGCGGAGACAAGGCCACCAAAAAATTTGCGTCAATAGCGGATGTTATAATTCGCGCATGGCTTTTGCGCCGCCGCGCGCTGCACCACGTCGGAACACCTTCGCACACGCTCTGGCATCGTTTTTGCTTGCGTGGATGTGCCCATTCATCGGAGCGCGTGGTTCGTTTGCGCAGAATTCCAGCGTTTCGCAGGCAGCTACGAAGCAAAAGGATGCTCAAGCTGCGGCGGCACGCGGCGACTGGCCAGAGGCTGCGACCCTGTATGCCGATGCTGTGAAACTCGCGCCGCGCGACGCAAAACTGCGAATTCAATTGGGAAGTGCATTGGCGAAAGCACAGCGCTATACCGATGCCATCTCGAACTACCAAGAGGCATTGAAGCTTTCCCCGCACAATAGCGCCGCTGAAGTGGGCCTCGCCCAGGCTTTTCGCAGCGTGAACAATTTCGACGAGGCACGCCGCATTCTGGAACGCGCCGTCCGCCAGCATCCCCACGATGCTGCGCCGCTAGCCGTGCTGGGCGACACGGAATTGGAGATGCAAACGTATGACATCGCGATCAAGCATTTTCTCGCGGCTCTGACGCTTGACGCAGGCAATACGGATACGCGCAACCGGCTGGCTTCGGCCTACAGATCCAAAGGCGACGCGGCAAGCGCGCTGGCGCAAATCGCCAAGGTGCTGGCGCGAGACCCGCAAAATGCACTCGCTTACTACCTGCGCGGCGAAATCGAAGCGGACCACAACGACGACGCGGCCGCGCTGCGCGACGCCGAAAAGGTGCTCGAGCTTCAGCCGCAGAACCGCCCCGGCCGCATCCTGCTTGCAAAGGTTCTAGTTAGAGCGCCTGCGGATGCCGACCCGGACACCATTACGGCGCGCTGCCAGCGTGCTGCCGACACCCTGGAACCTTTGCGCGGAGAAGGCCAAGAGTCTGAAACGCTGTTTCTGCTGTCGCGCGCTTATCAATGCGCCGGCGAATCAGACAAGGCAAAAGAAGCGCTCGATGCTTTCGAGGCCGCGTCGCAACGCGATCGCGCCGCCGCCGAAGGTGAGAAGCAAGCAATGCATCTCGTGCAGGAAGCCAACGAGCGAGCCATGAAAAACGATCTACGCGGCGCGCTCGACCTGCTGCAACAAGCTCTGGAGAAAAATCCGAACGACGGCACTGCGTATTCGCAGCTCGCCAAGCTTTACTATTCGACCGGTGACGTCGGTCGTGCGAGCGAAGCAATCGCCAAAGCGCTTTCGCTCGATCCTTACCAACCGGATTTTCACTACGTGCAGGGCAAGATTCTGGAAAAGCAGGGGAAGCTGGAAGAGGCACTTTCTGAGTTCGGCCAGACAGCGGTGTTAAATCCAAAGGAATCCGACGCCTACTACGAAATGGGCGGCATTTACGAGCGGCTTCGCGACCGCCCGCGCGCGCTGGCTGCTTACAAAAGGGCCGTCGAGCTTTCGCCAGACGATCCCGACTATCGCCGCGCGCTAGCAGCGCTGAACGGAAACTCGGCGTCACGCTAACCACTCGAAGGTCACTCCCTGGGACCGGAGTTTTGATACCAGTTGACGAAGTCGGCGTCTTCCTTACGATCCGAGTAGGACACCAGCGTTGATCCGGCGGAATGCAGCGCGCCGGCGCGAACCTCCACCAGTGCATCGTTCGACAGCAAAAAGCCACCAGGACGCAGCATCGCGGCGATATTCTGCAGGGCGAGAGCCTGCTCAAACAGGTCGTAGTAAACGAGAACGTTTGTTGCGATTACGACATCGAAACGCTCATCGGGATCATCGAAGCGCAATCGCTCCATTACTACATTCACGTCGCGAGGCACAACGCGCAGCACAAAGGCAGGCTGCACCTTCAGGGCGCGCATTTCGATGCGGCCAAGGTCCGCGGGCGGCTGGACCGGCGCAACGTTGACTCCAATTCGGCTGCCCCATTGCCGCCAGTAGTTGAGCGCCTCGGGCTGCCAATGAACGGCCGGATTAAGCGTCAGTTCGATGGTGTATCCCGCGCCGGCAGCCGCTCGCTTTCGCGCGCGGGCGATGTGATCGTTCACGCGCTCGCTGAGATCGAGCGTGGTGACTCCTAGCGACTCTCCTTTCGCAAGACCGAGCTGCATGAGCGAATCGAGAACGGCAAACGGCTGGACCGTCTGCGGCGCGTAGAAATCGTAGCCTTCTTCCTTGTCCGTAAAATCCAGACCGGGACCGATCACTGCCACTCGCCGCACGCCTCCAGCGGAAAGCAGTCCTTTTTCTTTCAGCGCGGCGAGCGACTTCTCGATCGCCAGGTTCGGCTGCCACGAAGTGTCGAGCGATACGCCTCGGGTTTTGAAAAGCGTGGAGCGCGTCACGAGTTCTCGGTTGCGGTCGTTTTCGAGCTGCGCTGCTTTCAGCAGCTCCGCATAGCGGTCATTCTCGCGAAGAGTTTCCTCGAAGTGCTGGAGCAGGTAGGCTACGGCTTTGGCTCGCCCCTCGTCCGTTGCCAGATTAAAGCTGTTCCGCTTCAATACCCGCCGGGAAAATTCGAGCCGCTCGTTCTGCCCGGAGGCAGACGCCGCCCGCGCGAGGTCTTCCGCCCGTTTGCGGACGGCCGCGACCACCGGCGAGTCCGGCTCGAGATTTCCGCCGGACTTTTCTCTGGCGCGGTCGAGCGCGGCGAGCGTTAGGCGCGGCTCGCGAGTGAAGGAAGTGCCGAAAAGAAGGAAATTCGTGAGGGTGTCCTCGTCGCCGCGCGCAAGGCGCTCGCGAATTTCACGGTTGCGCTGAGCTGTCCACTTTGGCCAGGCCCCGGCGAGCTCCGCTTCCGGCAGCGATCGCAACGCCTCGGGCAGCGAATCCGGAAGGGCCCGCAAAACCGGCATGGCATCGGCCAACGGGATTAGGACGACTTCGCCTGCCTTCGAGGACGAGCGTGCCCCGACCTCGACCGTGAGCAGCACCAGCACAATGATTGGCACGCAGTTAACCCTTCGCCGCATGGATGTGCGCCAGTTTAGCAGACCGCTCAGTACATGATGGTGCGGGTCAAATGGTGCGGCCAGAAGGTGGTGTGATAATGCGTCCAGAGGCGCGCGTCGATCTGGGGGATGATGATCTGCAACTCGAGTGGCCGTCTCTTGTTTACCTCCTCGCGGAGAAGCGCCGTCGAGTAGATGCAGTGCGCGCGAATCTCCACCTCCCACGCTGAGTCGCGAGGAATCATCTGGTAGGTATTGATGGCGTGCTCTAGCTCCGGCGAGTAGCTGGTGATCCCGAGTAGTCGTAGGGCCACCGGCACGATGTAATCGGCGAAGGTGGTCATCGTTTCGATATCGTCGATCCGGAATTTTCCGGTCCGGTGGAATGTGGTGTAGCAGAACCAGAGCCCCAGCTGCGCCAGCTTGAAGAACTTGATCTCATGCCCGTCGTAGGAGCTCACATCGTTGAACCGCGGAAACTCGCGCGCCATCCGCTCCACCAGTCCGTTCCCGTTGTCGTAGAGCTTTGGAGAGCACGACTCGATGAACTTGTGAAAGCGCCCTTCGTATTTTTCCGCCAACACGGAGCCGAACTGCCTCCAGACCTCGGTCTTTTCGTCGAGCATCGGCATTTCGATGTTGCCCGCGAAAATCTTTTCCATCTGGGGACGCGTCATTTTGGCGAGAAAGCGGCCATCTAGAATGGGCACGCCTTCGTTCATGGCCCGCTTGAGACACGCGAACATCGCGTCTGAATCCGACCAGTGCTGGCCTTCGTAGTCCACTTGAAACTTCACGTGCGTTTTGAAGTCGGTGAACGCCGTGTCGATCGCGTCCGATACCATGATGAGATCGATCACGTCGTTCGGGTCGGTGGCCTTGACTCCGCTTGGCAGCGGATATTCCGGAAAAGGCAACTCCTCGTAGGCCATCCAGCCGGCGACTTCGACCACCTTGTCCACGTGGGTACGGACGTCGCGAGACTTTTCGATGACGGGACGGAGACTGTCGAGGACGGGGCTGCCAATCGGCTTGGGCCAGCGGACAGAATCCGGCGCGGGCGAATGACTTCGGTCCGGTGAGTTGCGGTGAGAGGACGCCGCGGCAGCGCGGAGGCCCTCGCCTCCGGCTGCCGCCAGCATCACAGAACTTCCCAGACTCTTCAGAAAGCGCCGCCGCTCCCTGTCCGATTGCATCGGCGGCTTAGAAGATGAACTTCGCACCCGCCTGGAACGCAAACGGCGTGCTGAGCGTTGCGATCTGGTCGACCTTGCGGACTCCAAAATATGGGGAGGCTGGATCCGCAAAGCTGGCCTTAGTCAGCGGCGCTGTGAGCGGAGCACAATTGAACCCCACTGGGCCAGCTACGCTTCCTGTGAAGTTCGGCGCCGGCGGCCCCGTTTTTGGCGAGCAGAAGGGGGCGTAGTTGATTGTCCCTGTAAAATCCGGGTTGGAAAAGAGATTGCCGCGATTCGTGATGTTGAAGAAATCGGCCTGCAGCTGGAAGTGGAACCGCTCGCGGAATGGGATATCTTTGATCAAACGCATGTCGAGGTCTGCAAACCCCGGCTGATTGAGCGGATATCTGCTGAGCAAGACGACATTCCCATTGGCAAGCTGGACCGTGGGCCGATCGTTGTTGTGGCTGGGGCCATTCGATACGTTTGCCACCCCATCGCCGTTTATGTCCGTATCCGAATAGATTGGGTATGGAAACCCGGTGTGCGCCGTGAGAATGCCGCTGACCGCAAATCCCCAGGGCAGTTGATAGACACCGGCTGCCTTGAACTGGTGCTTCACGTCCAGGCCGTTGCGCCCGTAGTCCAGGTTCAGGTTCAGCGGATCCTGCGGGCCGAAGAACGTCTCCATATCCCGCTCGCTTACTGCGTTGTCTTTGTTGACCGACCATGTGTAGTTTGCAAAGACCTGGAAGTGATGTGAGAAGCGCTTCGTTACGTTGAAAATCACCGAGTGATAGTTTCCGCGAGAGAAGGCCCCAAGCGAATTGACCGTTGTGCTCAACGACGGGTCAGCAGGGGTTGGTACCATTCCCCCGAAGCCATTCAGCACGCCGTTGGTGTAATTTGTAGTTCCATCGATGATGGCCCGTCCTTGTGCATCGGTTCCGTCGACCAGGTAGTTTCGCTGCCAGACCTCCTCGTCAAATCCACCCGATCGCAAATGCCAGGAATGGGTAAAGGCGTACGTCAACGAGACGGTCGTATCGCGAGCAATAGTTCGTTCGGCTCCGACAGTGAAATTCGAAACTCGCGGATTGTGGAAGTTGGGGTCCACCGTTGTAAACGCGGGTGGTGCAGCTGCGAGAGACGGCGTGGCGGCGAACAGATACGGGAACCCGTCAGGCGGAACCGGCCCGCCGAAAACTGTCGTAGTTCTTCCACCGCCTCCCACGGGAAAGAAGATCACCGGGCTTTGGGCATAGTACAAGCCCCACGCGGCCCGTATGATTGTCGGGTGCTCTGTGCCACCGACGTTCCAAGCGAAGCCGATGCGCGGTCCATACTGCGAAAAGTCATTCGGGATCCGCTGAGGTATCGCATGGCAATTCGTCGAATTCGGATCCGTGAGACAGGTCACTGCGGCCGATCCGTTTCCGACCGGGAGGAAGCTACCGCCGAACCCCGTTTGGGGCTGTGGGTTCCAGGAGCCGTCCCAGCGTACTCCGTAGGTCAATGTGAAGCGAGGAGTGATCTGCCACTTGTCCTGGACGTAGAGCCCCGTGTCCGTTTGGTACGACGGGAATAGTGTGCCTTTCGTGAAGATTGCTGAAATTGGATCCCCCGGCGTCGCACTAAAGCCCTGGATAAAGAAGGTACCCGTGTTCTGTGCAAAGTTCTGGAGGCTACCAAAGTCCCATTCTCCCGAGCTCCAACCGGCGAACAGGTTTTTCCGAACTACGAAGGCGTTTATACTGCCACCGAACTTCACGTCGTGCTTGCCGAATGTGTATTCAAAGTTGTCCCCGGCTTCCAGTTTTCCATCATCGCCGTTTATGGGGAGGAAGTACCGCTGGCCGAGCGTGACTGCCAGACCGCTCCCGACGGTCGGGTCGCTGAAAGCAATTTGAGGAAGACCGGATTCGTTGGGATGGCGTTTTCGAACTTCTCCTTGAATGCTTACACGAATCTCGTTCACTTTACGACCGAGCACTGTATTCAAAGCGAACGTGCCGCTGACTCCCTGGTTGATGAAGTTCTCAGTGTTGCCAAACGCAGCTTGGATTTCATTCTGTCCACGGCCACCCGTAAATCCGCTCGTGTGGTTCCGGGTCCCATTCCCTCGAATGCTGAAATGGTTCGCCGGGCTCAGCTGCCAATCCCAGTGGCCTAGAACTGTGTAGAGGTTCTGGAACTGGTTGTGGGCTCCCTCGAAATCCGCCAGCGAATTCACCCCATAGCAAGCGTTCAATACCGATTGACCGGCCGTCGGACTCTGGTTGCATCCCGGCGGCAGAGTGTCGCCGGCCGCAGCTTGGGCCGGCAGCGGCACCTGGCCAGGTCCATTGCCGAAGACCGGACCTGTAGCTGTAGATAACGCGGTCAGACAATCCGATTGATTGGGTCCCGGCGTGCAAAATTCAGTGACGAGTGGCCCATGCTCGCGTTGGAAGTCACCGGCCAGGAACATGAACTGTGTGTTTTTGTGAATCGGGAAGCCGGCAGTGCCGCCGAATTGATGCTGGAGGTCGATATTCGGCGGC
>Ga0126373_10004316_pt1 | contig 10866 bp, 9 predicted proteins | sample PanSoiMetPlot_11_FD_92545 | JGI IMG/M metagenome (GOLD analysis project Ga0126373, IMG submission 92545) | Tropical forest soil microbial communities from Panama - MetaG Plot_11 | ecosystem: Environmental > Terrestrial > Soil > Tropical forest > Bulk soil | place: Panama | collected 2016-02-17
AGCGGCCGTCGAGCACCTCGATCTCGCCATCGCCGAGGGGGAGTTCTTCTCGCTGCTGGGCCCCTCCGGATGTGGCAAGACCACGACGCTGCGGATGATCGGCGGTTTCGAGGAGCCGAGCCGGGGCCGCATCCTGTTGCATGGCACCGACGTCGTCGGTGTGCCGCCGAACCGGCGCGATGTGAACATGGTCTTCCAGTCCTATGCGCTGTTTCCCCACATGTCGGTCTACGACAACGTCGCATTCGGGTTGGAGCGCAAGTCCGTGCCGAGGGCGGAGACGAAGCGCCGGGTCGCGGACATCCTGGAGCTGGTGCAGCTCGAGGGGAAGTCCGAGCGCCGGCCGCGCGAACTGTCCGGTGGGCAGCAGCAGCGGGTCGCGGTCGCCCGCGCGCTCGTCAACCGGCCACGTGCGCTGCTGCTCGACGAGCCGCTTGCTGCGCTCGACCTGAAGCTGCGCCAAGCGATGCAGCTCGAGCTCAAACGCATCCAGCGCGAGGTCGGTATCACGTTCGTCTTCGTGACGCATGATCAGAACGAGGCCCTCACCCTGTCGGATCGGCTCGTCGTGATGAACGCCGGCCGCATCGAGCAGCTGGGCAGCCCCCGGGAGGTCTACGAGCGCCCACGCACCCGCTTCGTCGCCGGTTTCATCGGCACCTCCAATCTGATGACGGGCCGCGTCCGAGAGTTCGAAGGGTCCACGGCAGTGCTGGAGACCGCCGAGGGCGAGTCCCTGGTGGTGCCCGATGCCAGCTCGTGCTGCTCCGGGGTCGGCACATCCCTCGACCTCACCGTGCGCCCCGAGAAGATCGTGATGTCGCTGCAGGCTCCGACGCCGGGCTGGTGCGCGCTGCGCGGTCGCGTCAAAGAGGTTGTATATCTCGGAACCTCCACCCAGTACGCGGTGACCACCCGAGGCGGCACCGAACTCAGCGTCTTCGTCCAGAACGCCTCCGACGCCAGCGACGTCGCGCAACGCGACGCGGAAGTGTGGCTGTCATGGCGCCCCGATCATTCCCTCGCGCTCGCCCCGGCCATGGCAGCGCCGACGGAAGACCAACCGCACTAGCTCGCTCCGGAGGATGACCGATGCCTGACGTTCCTACCTACGACGACCTGCCGGCCGATGTCATGCGCGGGCTGATCAGTCCGCGTATGAGCCGCCGCAGCATGCTGCAGCTCGGCGGCGCCTCAGCCCTCGCCATGGCGCTCGCTGCCTGCGGAGTGTCCAGCAAGAAGGGCGCCACTGCCACCGGTACGTCTGCGTCAGCGCAGGCGAAACAGTTCTGGTCGGACAAGAAGCAGTTGGGGACGCTCGACTTCGCGAACTGGCCGCTCTACATCGATGTGAGCCCCAAGAACAAGAATGACCACCCGTCGCTCAATTTGTTCACTCAGCAGACCGGCATCAAGGTCAAGTACAGCGAAGTCATCCAGGAGAACGCCTCATTCTTCGGCAAGATCCAGCCCGAGCTCGCCGCCGGTCAGAGCACCGGTTACGACCTGATGGTCATTACCAACGGCACGTATCTCGACAAGCTCCGCGAGCTCGGATACCTCATCGCGCTCGACCAGTCACGGATGACGAACTTCTACCAGAACGCCAGCCCGCTGGTGAAGAACCCAAGCTACGACCGGGGCAATGTCTACTCGATGGCCTGGCAGTCCGGCATGACCGGCATCGGCTACGACCCCAAGCACACGGGCCGGGTGATCACCAGCTGGGCCGACCTGATGGATCCGGCGTTCAAGGGCAAGGTCGGGATGTTCGGCGACACTCAGGACCTGCCCAATTCCGCGCTGCTCGCTGTTGGCGTGAATCCCGAGACCTCGACCGAAGACGACTGGAAGAAGGCGGCGGACTGGCTGAAGAAGCAGCGGCCACTGGTGCGCAAGTACTACGAGCAGGACTACATCGACCCGCTGTCCAAGGGCGACATCTGGGCTTCCATGGCGTGGTCGGGCGACATCTTCCAGGCCAATGCCTCCGGCGCGACGCTGAAGTTCGTGGTGCCTAAGGAGGGGGCGGTGCTGTGGACGGACAACATGTGCATCCCACAGCACGCCGCGCACCCCGTCGATGCGATGACGTACATGGACTTCGTCTACACGCCGGAGATCGCAGCCATGCTCGCCGAGTCCATCAACTACATCACGCCCGTGCCGGCCGCGCGGCGAATCATCCTTCAGGACGCTGCCAAGGCTTCCGGTGGCGACAAGGCCAGCCTGACCGACCTCGCCACCAGCTCACTCATCTTCCCGTCGCCGAGCGACTTCAGCAGGTTGCACCGGTACCGGGTCCTCACCGCCGAGGAGCAGAAGACCTGGAACTCCCTCTTCGAGCCGATCTACCAGTCGTGAGCTGGAAAGCGATGAGCGCTCGCGCATGAGCGACGCGCCGGGCGGATAAGGAGGTCCCTTGAGCCGGTCCCGGCTGCAGGCCCGCCTCGCGCCGTACTACCTCGTCCTGCCGGGGTGGCTCTGGCTCGTACTGTTCTTCGTGGTGCCGACGTTCGTGATGCTGTCGGTCTCCACCCAGACGGGCGACATCGTCAGCGGCTTCAAGCAGACGTTCCACTGGCACACCTACGTCGAGGCGTGGGACTCGTACCACGTGCAGTTCGTGCGGTCGCTCGTCTACGGCCTCGTCGCGACGCTGCTTTGCCTGCTGATCGGGTATCCCGTGGCGTATTGGATCGCCTTCCGCGGTGGGCCGTACAAGTCGAGCCTGCTCTTCCTGTTACTGCTGCCGTTCTTCGTATCGTTCGTGATCCGCACGCTGTCGTGGAACTTCATCCTGTCCGACAACGGAATAGTGCTCTCGCCGCTGCGCCACTTGGGACTCATCGGCAGCCGGTTCCATGTGCTGCAGACGCCGTACGCAGTCATCGGCGGGCTGACCTACAACTTCATTCCGTTCATGGTGCTGCCGATCTACGTGGCGCTGGAACGGGTCGACCGGGCGCTGCTCGAGGCATCGGCCGACCTGTACGCGTCGAGCCGCGAGGCGTTCCGGAAAGTGGTCTTCCCGCTGTCGCTGCCGGGTGTCTTCGCCGGCGTGCTGCTCACGTTCGTCCCGGCCTCGGCCGACTATGTCAACGCGTCGATCCTGGGCGGCACGAGGACCACCATGATCGGCAACATCATCCAGACCGAATACTTCACGAACCTCGATTACCCGATGGCGGCGGCGTTGTCGTTCATTCTCATGGCACTGCTCCTCGTGGGGGTATTCGCCTACGCGCGGGCCCTTGGCACCGAGGACGTGTTCGAGGTGAACGCTCGATGAGCGTGCAGGAGGCGCTCCGCGAGGAGCGTGTGCCGGCCCCGGTCCGCCGGCGGTCGCGCACACGGTGGGTGTTGCCCGTCTGGTCCTGGCTGGTGATCTTGTGGCTGTCGTCGCCGATCATCGTCATGATCGTCTTTGGCTTCAACGACACGACCGGTAAGTTCAACATCCGCTGGCAGGGCTTTACGCTGCGGTGGTACCGGGAGCTGTTCACGATCCCCGACCTGACGCAGGCGCTCGTGAATTCGCTGTCGATCTCGCTCATCGTCACGGCGATCGCGACCGTGCTCGGCACGCTGATGGGGGTCGCCCTCGGGCGGTACCGGTTCCGCGGCTCCGGCTCGGTCAACCTGCTGCTGTTCGCCAACATCGCCGCGCCCGAGGTCGTGCTCGGTGCGGCACTCCTCAGCTTGTTCCTGACGCTCGGCATTGCGCGCGGCTACTGGACGATCGTGATCGCGCAGGTGATGTTCAGCATCGCTTACGTGGCAATCACCGTACGTGCCCGTATGGTCGGTCTCGACCCGGCGCTCGAGGAAGCTGCTCGCGATCTCGGGGCCGGCCCGGTGGCCACGTTCTTCCGGGTCACGCTGCCCCTGATCATGCCGGGTGTGGTGGCCGGCGCCCTGCTGGTGTTCGCGCTGTCGATCGACGACTACATCATCACGAGCTTCAATGCAGGCAACACGGTCACGTTCCCGCTGTGGGTGTACGGCGCCTCACGCGTCGGCGTCCCGCCGCAGGTGAACGTCATGGGCACGCTGATCTTCGCCGGTGGCGTGCTGCTCGCGCTGCTAGCTGCTGTCGCGAACCGCAGGAAGCAGGCATGACCAGGTACGGCGCGCAATACGGACCGGACATCACATTCCTCGGCGTCGACCGATGCGACTGGGCCGACCCGCCGACCTACGCCGATGCCGACGTGGTACTCCTCGGCGCGCCTTTCGACGGCGGAACCTCGCACCGGGCGGGTACCAGGTTCGGCCCGCAGTTCATCCGGCAGGCCTGCTACCTACCCCACGATGGCTCTCGCCCGTCGCTGGCCCTGCGCAGCGACGGGCTGCGTGACCTGCGCGTCTGCGACGCCGGCGACGTCGAGATGTTCTCCGGCGACGCGGCCCGCTCAGTGCGTGACTTGCAGGCGGCCGTCTATGCAGTCGCGCGCACCGGCGCGATCCCGCTGATCCTGGGTGGCGACCACACGATCGCCTGGCCGGATGCTGCCGGAGTGGCGCAGCACCTGGGTCAGGGCCGGGTGTCGGTAGTGCACTTCGACGCACACGCCGACACCGGCGAGGTCAGGTTCGGCTCACTCATTGGGCACGGACAGCCGATGCGGCGGCTGATCGAATCCGGCGCGGTGCGCGGCGACCGGTTCCTGCAGATCGGGCTGCGCGGCTACTGGCCGCCACCCGAAACGCTCGACTGGATGGCACAGCAGCGGATGCGCTCGTACGAGATGAGCGAGATCGTCGTCCGCGGCCTCGACGCGTGCCTCACCGAAGCGTTCGCGATCGCAACCGACGACTGCGACGGAGTGTTCCTATCAGTCGACATCGACGTGTGCGACCCGGGACACGCCCCGGGCACCGGAACGCCGGAGCCCGGCGGACTCTCGGCACGCCAACTGCTCGACTCGGTGCGGCGCGTTGGCTACGAGTTGCCGGTCATCGGCATGGACGTCGTCGAGGTGTCGCCGCCGTACGACCACGCCGAGATCACCTCGTTCCTCGCCAACCGGGTCTGCCTGGAGGCGCTCTCGGCGATCGCCCGCCGCCGACGAGACGACGCGGGCGGGCCTCGGTGGGATCCGAGCCGGCCGCTACTCGAGTCCCGGTGAGCGGCGCATGCGACTGCTGATCCTGGGTGCCGGCGGTGTGGGGTCGGCGGCCGTGGGTATCGCAGCCCGGCGGCCGTTCCTCGAGCACGTTCTCGTCGCCGACTACGACCTGGACCGGGCCGAACGTGCCGCCGCAGCCGTCGCCGACGACCGGTTCCGGCCCCTGCGGCTGGACGCCTCCGACGAGGCGGCCGTCCGGGCGGTGCTCGCCGGGCACCGCATCGACGCCGTGCTCGGTGCGACGGACCCGCGGTTCACGATGCCGATCTTCCGGGCGGCGCTAGCGCAGCGCGTCCACTACCTCGACATGGCGATGTCGCTGTCCCATCCGCACCCCGACGCGCCGTATACGCGGACCGGCGTGAAGCTCGGCGACGAGCAGTTCGCGCTGGCGGCCGAGTGGGAGGCCGCCGAGCGGCTCGCCTTGGTCGGCATAGGCGTCGAGCCCGGTCTCGCGGATGTCTTCGCCCGCTACGCCGCCGACAACGTCTTCGCGGAAATCGCCGAGGTCGGCGTACGAGACGGCGCGAACCTGATTGTCGAAGGGCACGACTTTGCCCCGTCGTTCTCGATCTGGACGACGATTGAGGAGTGCCTGAATCCGCCGGTGATCTACGAGAAGGGCCGCGGCTGGTTCACCACCGAGCCGTTCAGTGAGCCGGAAACGTTCGACTTCCCTGAGGGCATCGGCCCCGTCGAGTGCGTGAACGTCGAGCACGAGGAGGTGCTGCTCGTGCCGCGCTGGATCGACGCCGAGCGAGTCACGTTCAAGTACGGGCTGGGCGATGAGTTCATCGATGTGCTCAAGACCCTGCACAAGCTGGGCCTGGACAGCACGTCGCCCGTCCGCGCCGGGTCCGTAGAAGTCGCGCCGCGGGACGTGGTGGCCGCGTGCCTGCCGGACCCGGCGACGCTCGGCGACCGGATGCGGGGCAAGACGTGCGCCGGAACGTGGGTCCGCGGTCGCGGCAAGAACGGCGTCGCGCGCTCGACATACCTGTATCACGTGGTCGACAACGAGTGGTCGATGCGCGAATACGGCGCGCAGGCGGTCGTCTGGCAGACCGCGGTAAACCCGATCGTGGCCCTGGAACTGATCGACGCGGGCGTCTGGAACGGTGCCGGTGTCCTTGGTCCCGAGGCGTTCGACGCCCGGCCGTTCCTCGACCTGCTCGCCGGCGACTACGACTCGCCGTGGGGCATGACGGAGCTGCCGATCGCATAGTCGACGATCGACGGGATCACTGCCGCCAGGACGTGCGGCGGCGATTGATGTCCCAAAGCAGCACGATCACCAGCCCCGCGGCCACCGCGATCAGCGAGAGCGTGCCGGTCCCGTTGTAGTGCGTTGCGGTGATCATCACCACCAGAATCAGCACGACGATCCAGCCGGTGACGCGTGCCGCGCGGCCCCACTCGCCGTGCCAGCCCCAGTCGGAAGGGTGCTCGTTCGGGTGGTCCTCGGCGTAGTCCTCAGGGGCGCCGGTGTTCGCCGGCTCGCTACCGGGTCTCAGGGCCACGATGTCTCCCGTCTGAACGCGTTCCGTCTCATTCTGGCACTGCGCTGGCGGGCTGCGAGAATGACCCGGTGAGCGATGCGCGCAGGGTCGTTGTCCTCGGCTCGACGGGCTCGATCGGGACCCAGGCAGTCGACGTCGTCCGTGCGGCGCCGGACCGGTTCCGGGTAGCGGCGGTATGCGCCGGTGGTGCCAACCCGGCGCTGCTCGCCGAGCAAGCGGCTGCCTTGTGTGTCGAGGCGGTCGGCATCGGCCGTGCCGAGCGGGTCGATGAGCTGCGCGAAGGCCTCGACGCGCGCTGGCCGGCGGGCGTCCCGCGTCCGCACACCGTCGCGGGGCCGAGGGCGCCCATCGAGCTGGCAGGCTACGACGCCGACGTGATTCTCAACGGCGTCGCGGGTGCGCGCGGATTGCGCGCGACGCTCGCCGCCATCGAGGCGGGACGTACCGTGGCGCTGGCGAACAAGGAATCGCTGATCGCCGGCGGCCCTCTCGTTTTGGAGAGAGCCGCGCCCGGACAGATCGTGCCCGTCGACTCGGAGCATTCCGCGCTCGCGCAGTGCCTGCGTTCGGGCGCGGCGGCGGAAGTGCGGCGGCTGGTTCTCACTGCTAGTGGCGGCCCGTTCCGAGGTCGCACCCGCGACGAGATGGCCGACGTGACCCCGCAACAGGCACTTGCCCACCCGACCTGGCAGATGGGCAAGCTCATCACCACCAACTCGGCGACCCTGGTCAACAAGGCGCTGGAGGTCATTGAGGCGCATCTGCTGTTCGGCGTCCCTTACGAGAGCATCGACGTGGTGGTGCATCCGCAATCGGTGATCCACTCGATGGTCGAGTTCACCGACGGCGCCACGATTGCGCAGGTGTCGCCGCCGGACATGCGACTGCCGATCGCGCTCGCACTCGGCTGGCCGGATCGGGTGCCCGGCGCGGCGCTCGCCGTCGACTGGACGCGGGCCCAGGCATGGACGTTCGAGCCGCTCGACGCCAAGGCCTTTCCCGCCATCGACCTGGCTCGTGAGGCGGGCGCTGCCGGAGGCTGTGCGCCGGCCGTCTACAACGCGGCCAACGAGGAGCTGGTGCGCGCTTTCCATGCCGGGGCTGTGGGTTTCCTCGGAATCGTCGACACGATTGCCGACGTATTGCACGAGTGGCTCAGCGACCGGCACGGGAGGGTGGGAACCCCAGGTACTGTCGAAGACGTTGAACGCGCCGAAGAGTGGGCGCGTGGTCGTGCTCGCGAGATCATCACCCGAAGCTGAGGAGGCGCCGAGGTGCTGTACCTGCTCGGCGTCCTGATCTTCGCCTTCGGGCTACTTGCCTCGATTGCGTTGCATGAGATCGGCCACCTGGTGCCGGCCAAGAAGTTCGGCGTGAAGGTCACCCAGTACATGGTGGGTTTCGGGCCGACGCTCTGGTCGCGCAAGCGCGGCGATACGGAGTACGGCGTCAAGGCGGTGCCGCTGGGCGGCTACATCCGGATGATCGGCATGGTGCCGCCACGCCCGGACGGGAGTCGGTCCCGGTGGCCAAGTCGAATGGCCACCGCCGTCGAGGAGTTCCGTGCGACGAGCCGCGCCGAGGTGCGGCCCGGGGACGAGCCGAGGCAGTTCTACCGGCTCACGCCCGGCAAGAAGATGATCGTGATGCTGGGTGGGCCGACGATGAACTTCGTCATCTACATCGTGCTCACCGTGCTGTTGCTGACAGTCCTCGGGCAGAAGAACCCCACTACGACGGTCGATTCGATCGCAAAGTGCGTCGTCGCGGCCAATTCGCCCGACGCCAACAGCACGAAGTGCCCGACGACCGCGCCGAAGTCCCCTGCGTACGAGGCCGGGCTGCAGCCCGGCGACCAGATCACCGCGATCGGCAGCACGCCCGTCCACAACTGGGACCAGGCCGTCAAGATCATCGAGGCATCCGCCGGCAAGCACCTGACACTCACGGTGCGTCGCGACGGCGTCGATCGGACCGTCCCGATCACGCCGGTCCGCAACCTGAAGTACGCCAACGCCGAAGGCACCAAGACCAAGGAGGCCGGTTACCTCGGGGTATCGGCGCGCGAGGCCTATCAGCCGCTGTCGCCGGCCGCGGTGCCCGGCCAGATCGTCAGCCAGTTCGCGCAGGGGCTGCGTGCGCTCGGCAGCTATCCGAGCAAGATCCACAGCCTGTGGGGCACCGTCTTCGAGGGCAAGAAGCGCGATCCGAACGGTGCCATCGGCGTCGTCGGCATCGGCCGGTTGGGCGGCCAGGTCGCGGACAGCCACCGTCTCGACGCCCAGGACAAGCTGTTCGCGCTTGTCGAACTGCTGGCCACGGTCAACCTGCTGCTCTTCTTCTTCAATCTGCTGCCGCTACTGCCGTTGGACGGCGGGCACGTCGCCGGTGCCCTGGTCGAAGCGGCCAAGCGGGGACGCGCGCGGTTGCGTGCTCGTAGCACCGTGGGCCCGGACGGCGAGGTGGCCGAACGCAAGCGGCAACCCATCTACGTCGACACCGCGCAGATGCTGCCGGTGATGTATGCCGTGGCGTCGGTATTGATCGTCGTCACGCTGCTCGTCGTGTACGCGGACATCGTGAAGCCGGTGAACCTCGGCGGCTAGGCTGTCGCCGTGACCTCCGTTTCGCTTGGTATGCCCTCCATGCCACCGCCGGTGCTCGCGGCCCGGCGCACGTCGCGCCAGATCAAGGTCGGCTCGGTCGCGGTCGGCGGCGACGCACCGATCTCCGTCCAGTCCATGACGACGACGCTGACCGCCGACGTCAACACCACGCTGCAGCAGATCGCCGAGCTCACCGCTTCCGGCTGCGACATCGTGCGCGTCGCGGTGCCCAGCCAGGACGACGCCGACGCGCTGCCCGAGATCGCAAAGCACTCCCAGATCCCTGTCATCGCCGACATCCACTTCCAGCCGAAGTACGTCTTTGCTGCGATCGACGCGGGCTGTGCCGCCGTGCGCGTGAACCCCGGCAATATCAAGGCGTTTGACGACAAGGTCGGCGAGATCGCCCGCGCCGCCGCCGACGCCGGGGTGTCGCTGCGCATCGGCGTCAACGCCGGCTCGCTCGACAAGCGACTGCTCGCCAAGTACGGCAAGGCGACACCCGAAGCGCTCGTCGAATCGGCGCTCTGGGAGGCGTCGCTGTTCGAGGAACACGGTTTCCGCGACTTCAAGATCTCCGTCAAGCACCACGACCCTGTAGTCATGGTGCAGGCGTACGAACAGCTTGCCGAGCAGTGCGACTATCCGCTGCACCTCGGCGTCACCGAGGCCGGCCCGACGTTCCAGGGAACGATCAAGTCGGCGACCGCGTTCGGCGCGCTGCTGAGCAAGGGCATCGGCGACACGATCCGGGTGTCGCTCTCCGCGCCCCCTGTTGAGGAGGTCAAGGTCGGGCTCGCCATTCTGGAGTCGCTCAACCTGCGGCAGCGGCGACTCGAGATCGTGTCCTGCCCGTCCTGCGGCCGTGCCCAGGTGGACGTGTACACGCTCGCCGACAAGGTCACGGCCGGACTCGAAGGGATGGAGGTGCCGCTGCGCGTCGCGGTCATGGGCTGCGTCGTCAACGGCCCGGGTGAGGCGCGCGAAGCCGACCTGGGTGTGGCGTCCGGCAACGGCAAGGGGCAGATCTTCGTCAAGGGCCAGGTGATCAAGACGGTGCCGGAGTCGCAGATCGTCGAGACGCTCATCGAGGAGGCGATGCGCCTCGCCGAGCAGCTCGGTGACGAGGGCGTGGCATCGGGGTCGCCCACGGTGTCGGTCACCTGAACCTGCGCGCCGAGCCGGTACCGTCACCGCCGTGACGGCCCTTTCCGCGCCGGCCGCTCTCGTGCGGCGCCTGGCGACCGCCGACCTCGCGGCGGTGCAGGCAATGGTCGACGCCGCACCGTTCGGCAGCGCCGCGCTCGCCGCACGCCTGGACGCGGGCCGCATCGCCGATGTGCTCGGAGTCGGGGAACCCGGTGCACCGACAGCCGCCTGCTATGCCGGGGGTGCGCTGCTACCAGTCGCAGGCGACGCTGCCACCTGGACCGTCCTGGCCGGCTACCTCGGGACACGGCGCCGGGCGTGCTCTTCCATCATCGGGGCCGCCGATGCCATAGCGGTCCTCTGGCCGGCGTTGTCCTGGAACTGGGGCGCGGCGCGCCGCGTATACCCACGGCAGCCGCTGCTCGCACTCGACCGGCCGGCCATGGTGCCGCCCGACCC
>Ga0126373_10004317_pt1 | contig 10865 bp, 10 predicted proteins | sample PanSoiMetPlot_11_FD_92545 | JGI IMG/M metagenome (GOLD analysis project Ga0126373, IMG submission 92545) | Tropical forest soil microbial communities from Panama - MetaG Plot_11 | ecosystem: Environmental > Terrestrial > Soil > Tropical forest > Bulk soil | place: Panama | collected 2016-02-17
AGCGCGTCAAACTCGCCGCGCATCTCGCGCAGGCCACGAATGATGGCACGCTGTTCATCTGCGACGAGCCGACAACAGGGCTGCACTTCGACGATATTGACAAACTGCTGGCGGCGTTCGAACGTCTGATCGACAGCGGCGGGTCGCTTCTGGTCATCGAGCATAACCTCGATGTCATTCGGGCAGCGGACTGGGTGATCGATATGGGACCGGAAGGCGGAGAAGCGGGCGGCCGGATCGTGGCTACAGGAACGCCCGAGGCCATCGCGACGGTTGAAAACTCACACACCGGCCGATTTCTACGCAAGATTCTCGACTAAACACCCGGGCGCCGGCGTCAATTCGTCATGCGACCGATTGCACTGTTATGCCTGACGATTGCCTTTACCGCCGCCGCGCAGACGCCGCCTTCCCCACCGCCCGACACGCTGGTTCTGAAGGACGGAGAGAAGTTGATCGGACACCTGGTTCGCTCTACCGATACCTCGGTACGATTCGCGAGCGACGTGCTCGGAGACGTAACGGTTGACTGGTCGAAGGTTCAAGAGCTCCAGAGTTCCTCGCAATACGCGGTGATTCCGAAAAGCGTAACGCTGGGGCGGAAACCGGACGTGTCCGGGGTGCCGAAAGGAACGGTTTCGGTAGCTGACGATAAGGTCACCGTCGGGGGCGCCGCGCCCCAAACCATGGCACTGACCAATGTCGCGCACGTCATATCCGAGCCGGCATTCGAAAAGGCGATCACCGGACAGCCTGGCTTTTTCCACGCCTGGCACGGGTCCATCACAGCGGGAGCGGCTATTGTGCAGGCCACTCAGGACAGCCAGTCGTACACAGGTTCCATCGCTTTGGTGCGGGCGGTCCCCGCAGAGGACTGGCTGGCGCGGCGGAACCGCACAACCCTCGACTTCAGCGAAACCTACGGTCTCGTTTCACAGCCGGGCACGCCGAGCGTAAAGACCTCGCTCCTCCATGGGGATCTCGAACGCGACGAATATCTGACGCGCAGCGTGTACGTCTTCGCGGCCGGGGCGTGGGATCATAACTACTCGCAGGGCCTCATCCTGCAGCAAACCTACGGAGGCGGTTTTGGATGGAGTGTTCTCCATCAGCCCAAGCGTTCCCTCGACCTGAAGGTGGCCGGCACATACGTGCGCCAGGAGTTTTACACCATGACGAGAGATCTGGGGAGCATTCTGTTCGACGAAAAGTATTCCCAGATATTCGCGCATGGAATCACATTTACGCAGGAAGCCCTGGTGCTCCCTTCCCTGACCGACACCAAGGCGCTTTCCGCGATGGGGAGCGCCGGACTAGCGGTTCCGGCGTATAAGCGGCTCAGCCTGAACTTCAACGTTGTCGATAACTGGCTGAACGATCCGGCGGTGGGATTCAAAAAGAATTCCCTCGCGTTTACGACTGGACTTACCTACGTGCTTCCGTAGAGATCAGCGCGTCTCCAGCTGAACCAGTTTGTCGGTCTGCTGAGGCGCGGCGGCGGGGATGGTTTGGGGCGCGCGCCAGAAGTCCATATACGACGTGTAGTGGACGCACGCGACGGTGCAACGCGGCGCGCATCCCTTTTCCGTGATGAACTCGCGTCGGATGTCTTCGACGGTGTAGGTGTCGAGCGGCTTGGCCGGATAGCCGCGCTGCTGCGAGCAATAGTGCACAAGACCGTCCTCGCAGACATATAGGTAGCGGGCGCCCGCGCGGCACTTCCAGTCGTTCTCGACGCCGCGGGCGATGTTGTCCTGAAAGTAATTCAGGCGGGCGTAGTTTTTCTTGCCCATGTCACGGACTTCGAGATAAATATCCTGCTCCGCCCGGGAAAGCGGCTGAAGCTGGCCGTCGCTGTCATGAATGATTCCGACGGTGGAAGTAAAACCCAACTCGACCGCGCGCTTCGCGACAGTGATTGCATCGTGTGGGTTGTGAATGCCGCCGCCGACGACGGAGTTGATGTTGACGTGGAAGTCCGCGTGTTCCGAGAGAAGCTGAAGGCGGTAGTCGAGCGTCTTGAGACTCTTTTTCGAAACGTCATCCGGCTTGACGTTATCGATCGAGATCTGCATGTGGTCAAGACCGGCGCGGTTTAGTCTTTGGATCCGGTCGACGCCCAGCAGATAACCGTTCGTGATCATACCGGCTAGGCAGCCGTGCTTACGAATCCGCGCTATCAGTTCATCGAGGTCGGGGTGGAGCAAAGGCTCGCCGCCGCTGAAGGAAATGATGCTCGTTCCGAGGTTGGCGAGGAGGTCGATGCGACGAATCATCTCGGCCGTGGGAACCGGCTTTGAGAATGTGTCAAATTCGTTGCAGTAAGTACAGGAAAGATTGCAGCGGCGAATCGGAATGATGTGCGCGAGAACCGGATGATCGGTAGAGCGGATGCCCTTCATCACCATCCGCCACTCCCGCGTACGGCGTTGAGCCGCAAGCAAATTCCTTCTCAGCCGAGTCCGGAAAGCCGCCATTTTCAAATCAGTACGAAAGCCTATTACAACACAGTCTGAGATGCGGCAACCCGAAAGAAAGTCGCGCTTCTAATCCAAATCGCGATGCGCGCCAGAGAGTGTGAAAGCAGGACTACATACTGCGATGTATTCCGCTCCCTCGGGTTCCGGCGTACTATAGCGGACCCATTCACCCCGTCGAGTAATCACCGCCTGACCTTCGCGGATATCAATGGAGCCGTCACGTGATTCGACTCGAAGAAGGCCGCGCAACACAACGGTGTACTCATCAAAGTCGGGAGTCTGGCCGGGCTCGATCCAGCCGCCGGGACTGCGCATGTGAGCCACGCTGACGCCATCGGTCGCGGAGTTCACATGACCGATGTATTCGTCGATCAGTTTGGGCTTGGTTCCCGCGGCCTGAATGCGGGCAGGTTTGGCAATGAGTTCGGGCATCGCGTATTCGAGTTTGCCACGGTGTAATGCGCGGGCGGGTCTGCGCACGAGGTGACATGAAACCGAAACGATTTTGCGGCGCGTCTCACGACATGACAGCAATATCCCGAAAACACCGAACTGTTTCGTATCGGCCCTCCCTTACCCACACCACTTGATCCGCCACAAGAATCATGCCTAAAATGACCTTTTTGCGCGACGGGATTCAGCCCATGATCGTTCGAGACGATTCCGATCCGATGGCGCCGCAGCGGGAAGCCGCTTTTTTCTATGGGCTTTTCCTGCGCGGGCATTCGCTGGAATCGCTTCGCCAGGATATCGACGTCCCCCGCGGCGTGATCGATAAATGGCTGAGGGGTAAAGATTTTCAGGGCGCTTTCCGAACCGACCTCGATCGCGTTTACCATTACCGGAAACAGGTATTGGCGATATTCGATGGTCTGGTTTCCAATCAAAGCGCCCAATTTCATCTTCAGTAGCGATTTTTTCCTTTTTCCTTCGGCTATTCGGACAACGTGTAGTTCACGTCGATGGTGGTGAGCACCTGAATCGGCTGTCCGTTCAGGAGCGTCGGTTTGTACTTCCACAGTTGGACGGCTTCCATGGCTGACTGCACCAGAAGCGGCGGTCCTGAGATAAGCGCGAGATTTTGAATGCTCCCGTCTTTTGCGATGAGGGCCTCAAAGCGGACCACGCCCTGAACTCGCGCTTGCTTTGCAAGAGGTGGATAGGCTGGTCTCACCTGAGTCAGGAGGTTATTTGCCTGGACCGCTCCGCCGACTCGGATGGTTCCGGCCGGCACAGGGGTTCCCGGGGCCAGAGGGGGCTCCGGGAAAGGGCCGGCTGCAGACGAGCGAGATTGGAAGCCAGCGAGAGCGGGCACGGGAGTCGCGGCTTCTGGCGCTGAGATCACCAGCGTGGTTTCACTGCCCGACGTTCCCATCGTGAACATCCGAAGGTGTTCGTCGAATGCGCGAACAGCAGTCAATGTTTTCGTGAACTGCTCCGGCGTCAGAGCGTCGCCCACATGTACCGGAAGTTGAGCTAACAGGGAATCGCGATCTTCATCCTGAAGTCCCGTCACGCGGATTTCTTTGACGACCGGCGGCTCCATTGACGGAATCGCAGCGCCCGCGCGGTTCGCAATGCCCGGAGCCGGCACTGGAGACGCGGTCGCCGGAAGCGCCCCTATGATGCCTCCCGTAACGCCGGAGGGGATTCCGCCGGAGACACTTCCTGCGGTTCCCGAAGCAGCTTTCGGGACTTCGAACGCAACCGTGACCTGATGCGTGGTCCCCGATGAATTCTTCGCGAAATGCCAGCCGAGCACGGATTCCAGTACCGGCCTGCGCAGTTCATCGGGACCACTGATGATATTGGCGTCGATCACATTGCCGTCGGCGTCCGTCCGAACCTGCGCCACGACCGTTCCGGCGACATTGTGCGCGATCGCCGCGCCGGGATAATTAACGCGCGAACGGTGCATCACGCGGGCTCCGTTGGTATCTACCGAAACGCCGGGCGCGTCCGTCATGCTCTGCGGGCCGCCTTCGAGAGGCAGAGCGCCGGCGATAAACCAACAGGACGCCGCGAGCAGGCCCAGGCCCGCCGCCAGCGTGGATAACGTCTTTGTCTGCGACATTCGAACCTCCTTCAGGATCGAAACAACTCGTTGCTTCAGATGTCTCTTGCGTAAGAACAGGGGCGCGGGAGCGACGTCGAGAGTCGAAGCGGCTCCGGCGATGGAAAGCAGCGCGTCCACGTACTGGTCGCGCGAATTCAACATGTCGATGGCGGCGCGGTCGACGGTTTGCTCACGAGCAAGCTGGATCTCGCCGACGGTCCACCAGATGGCCGGGTGAAACCAGAAAAGGGCCCGCACGAATTCCTCGGCCATGGTGAGCAGCCAGTCGCGGCGGCGCACATGAAGGATCTCGTGGCATAGGACGGCATCAGCGGCGGTTTTGTTCCAGTCGAGGAAGTTTTCGGGAAGCAATATCACGGGCCGGAAGAATCCGAACGTGACCGGGCTGCCGATCTCCGGCGACACAAGGATCGCGGCTTCATTGCACCACGCGGGGGTCGGATCCAGAGGGCTGGCGTGGCGCCGATATTTGCGAAGACGCAACAGGCCGATCGCGATGAATGCGATTCGGACGAAGACTCCTCCGAGAACTATCCAGAACAGAATCTCCGTGGTGGAGAACAGCATGGACTGCCCGGGCGACTGGTGGTGGGCGACTTTGATCCAACCCGAAGATGAAGAACTGATCGGCGCCGAGACCACTTCGTTCTGCCACGGACAGAGCAGCGGCAACGCGAGAAAAGCGGCCAGCGTGAGTTGCCAATACGCCAGACGCGCCGCGGGCGTCTTTATGCGCACTACGGCGGGGACGAGAGCCGCGCAGACCGTCACGAGAGCGATTTGAAAGCACCAGACCAGCAGATCGTTCAGCAGGAGAGAGGCGGTCATTTTTGTGACCTCCGCATCTCCGCGATTTCGTTCAGATCTTCTGCAGAGAGGTTGTGCTCTTCGACCAGATGGACAAGCAGAGGCTCGGCCGAGCCGTTGAAGACGCGATTGACGAACTCCTTCACCATCGCGCCGAGAACCTTGCGCTGCGGCTGCGCGGCGCGATAGACATGCGCTCGGTCGGCCTGCGTGTGACGCAGGTATTTCTTACGCTCGAGGATCTTCATCATCGTCATGACCGTCGTGTAGGCCACTTTGCGGCGTTCGAGGAGCGCCTCATAAACGTCACGCACGGTGACGCTGTCGCGGCTCCAGACGATCTTCATGATTTCGAGTTCCTGCTCAGTGAGGGTGGGGCTTGCCCGACGCATACTAATTAATTAGTACTAAACAACTGCGAAGTCAAGCGCCTGTTGCAATCTTTTTCAGCGCGTTATATTGGAGAGCCAGGGGGGATAGGCGAACATGAAAAAACTGGCAATTCTATTGGCGCTTTTCTTCGCTGCGAGCGTTTTCGCGGCGGATATCAGCGGCAAATGGAAGGGAACGGCCGAAGTGGAGGGCATCGGCGCCATTGAACGGACGTTCGACTTCAAAGTGGACGGCACGAAACTGACCGGCGAGACCGAGAGCCAGCTTGCGGGCAAATCCACCATCGCCGGCGGCAAGGTGGAGGGCGAAAACATTTCCTTCACGATCACGGCGAGCATTCAGGGTCAGGAGTTCACGATGTCCTACAAGGGAAAGATTGTCGGGGACCAGATCAAGCTCACGGTCGAGTTGCCGGGCGGCAACGGAAGCGCGGAATACACCCTGAAGCGGATCTAGCGGCGTGGGATCAGGTAGTCCTCCGTGAAATAATTGGCCGCGGAGGAAACGAATGAAATTCGTTGCAGGGATGTCGGCCGCGCTCATGCTGGCTACAGTGGCGCAGGCTGATTTCAGTTACACAGTGACGCGCAAGGCGTCAGGACCGATGGGGGCGATGGCAGGCAGTCCGCAGACTTCGACCTATTACTACAAGGGCCAGAAGATGAAGGTGGACAACGGCTCGACCGCGACCATCGTGGATTTCGATGCGCAGACGATTACGCTGGTGAACAACGCCACAAAATCGTACTCAGTGAAGAGCCTCGGGGAGACGAGTTCGTCTCTCGACTCAAAGGGCATCGAGGCGAAGATCGACGTAAAGGACACCGGCCAGAAGAAAACAGTCAACGGCTTTAGCGCCAGTCAAACGGTTTTGACAATGGACGTCGAGTCCAATCAGTCACCGCGGCCGATGAAGATGAAAATGGAAATGGAGATCTGGGCATCGCCCGACGTGCCCGGCGCGAGTGAACTGCGCGATTTCCATCGGCGTAATGCGAACCGGTTTCCCTGGCAGGCGCTCGCCGGCGGTGGGAATCCAGCCATGCAGAGCGCCCTGACAGATATCCAAAAAAAGATGGCTTCGATAAACGGCGTTCCGGTCCAACAGATCGTGCGGATGACGCCGTCGGGCGGCGCAGCTACGCCCGTAGCGCCGCAGATGAGCGCGGGGCAGTCCGCGCAAATGGCGCAAGCGCGCGCGAAACTCGAAGCCATGGCGGCGCAGGGTGGTCCGGCGGCCGCATACGCGAAACAGGCTCTGGAGCGGATGCCGGGGGGCGCTCCAGGCAGTTCGGCGGCGGGCGCCCCGGGTTCCGGAGCGATGGTTGAGATCACAATGGATTCCAGCGGATTCTCCGCCGCGTCTGTTCCGGATTCGACCTTCGCCATTCCAGCCGGATACTCGAAAGGCAACTAAGCCCGTGGCGCCGGGGCAGCTCCGATTCGAATGCCAGCCGGGCTGCACGAAATGCTGCGACCAGCAGGGCTTCGTTTACCTGACCGAGGAAGACATCACCCGGCTTGCAGCCTTTCTGAAAATGCCGGCGCCCGATTTCGAGTCGAGGTTCATCTTTCGGACCAAAAATCTGCGGCGACTGCGCGTTCCGCGACACGCGCAGTGCTCGTTCCTTCAGGACGGAAAATGCAGCGTGCATGAGGCGAAGCCGTTACAGTGCCGCGCTTTTCCCTATTGGCCGGAACTGCTGAATACGCGCGCGTGGAAGGCGACGGCGAAGTGGTGTCCGGGAATCGGAAAGGGCAAGCTGGTCAATATCGAGGCCGCGGAGCGCACTGCCTCAGAAATGAAGACGGCTCACCCCGGTCTTTATAGCTGATGTTCCACAAGCACGCGCAGCAACTCGGCGACGCTCCATGCCTGCGCAATACATCCGCGCGGCGCGTGGGGCAGATCGCCGTCGAAGATCTCGGACACCGTTCCGAGTCCCGCTTCCGACAGATGCTTTTCAAAGGGCATCAGCATGTCAGCGGCCTTCGCTCGCGCTTCGGGCGTGTTGTGCGTCCGTAGGTACGCGGTGATATACGGACCGAGAAGCCACGGCCAGACCGTGCCCTGGTGATACCCGGAGTCCCGACTGAACTGATTGCCCCCGTAGTCCGGTCGGTATTGGGGATCGGACGGATTCAGAGTTCGTAGTCCGAACGGGGTAAGCAGTTCGCGTTCGACGACATCGAGCACGGCGCGGGCGCGCTCACCGGTGATCATCGGATAACCCAGCGAGAGGGCGATGACCTGGTTGGGGCGAATGGAGGGATCTTTGCGACTTCCGTCCACCACATCAAAGAGGCAGTTCGCTTCGGCGTTCCAGAACTGCTCGTTGAAACTGGCCAGCGTCTTTTCCGCAAGCGCGTCGAGTTTGCGCGCGTATTCATCCTCGCCGAAGCGAGCCGCGAGAGACGATGTGAAGCGGATCGCGTTGTGCCAGAGCGCCTGAATCTCGACCGGCTTGCCGTGACGGGGCGTGGCGACGAAATCGCCGATCTTGGCGTCCATCCACGTAAGCTGCGATCCGGCAGAACCGGAAGCGAGCAGCCCGTCTGAGTCGCAATGGATCTCAAAGCGCGTTCCTGCGATGTGCCAGTCGAGAATTTTCTTCAACGCGCCGTAGAGACAGTCCCGCACGAGAGCGATGTCGGACGAGTATTCGAGATAGCGGCGGATCGCCTCGAAATACCAGAGCGTCGCGTCGACGGTGTTGTATTCGGGCGTGTCGCCTTTGTCCGGAAAGCGATTGGGCAGCATCCCCTTGCTCACGGCCTGGCAGAAGGCGAGAAGGATGTCACGAGCGGCGTCAAAGCGGCCAGTCACCAGCGTAAGGCCCGGGAGCGAAATCATCGTGTCGCGGCCCCAGTCGCTGAACCAGTGGTAACCCGCGATCACGGTGTGGAGATTGCCTGCGCGCCGGACGACGAACTGTTCGGCGGCCGCGGTCAGCTGCGTGCGGAAGGACCCGTCCCGGAGCCGCGGACGCGGCGTGATTTGCTGTGCGATGTCGTGGGATTCGGTTGAGGCAATGACGCGCGCCGCAGAACCGGGACCCAAATCGAACTCCATGACGAACGGCTGAAAAAGGTCTTCGTAGTACTCAAGGCCGCGCTCACGTTCGCGCGGATATTCGAAATTCCGGTACCAGACGCCCTCACCCGAAATGCGACGCGCGTTGTGAGCCAGATAAAGCTGCGGGAGGTCTTCGTAAGGACGCATCACGACCTCGCCAGCCTGCTCAATATAAGCCGGGTTGAAATTCGGGTTCTCGTGAGTTGTGGAATGGTAGTCCCGAAAAGCGATGAGCGGGCGCAGTTCTAGGGCGCATGCGCCGCCTTGGCATTCGTATTCCACGACGGTCGTGTTCTCGCCGGTCAGCATGAAGACGCGCTTCGCGATCTCGAGACCTTCGACTTCGAAAGTAAATATGGGGAAAGGATCGAGCCGGAAGCGCTTGAGAAATCGATAGCCTGTGGGATGCGTAGCGCCTGGATAGAGGTTGCATCCGAGTTCGTAGCGCCGGCCATTGAGGACGATCGTCTCGTCCAGTTTCGAAAGAAGCACGTAGCGGTCGATCGGCGGGCGAAGCGCGGCGACGAGAAGGCCGTGATAGCGGCGCGTGTTCGCGCCGGCGATCGTCGAAGACGCAAAGCCGCCGAGGCCGTTGGTCTCCAGCCACTCCCGTCCCAACGCGGCGTCAAGGTCCTGGCAGACCTCCTCGCCGAAGTCGATCACCTATTCTCCGCTCTGCTTGAGCAGTTTGGCGACGATTCCGGTCCAGCCGGTCTGATGGCTGGCGCCGAGTCCCGCGCCGGTGTCGCCATTGAAATATTCGCAAAAAAGCACCAGGTCGCGCCAGTGCGGGTCGTGCGCATACCGCCGGTCGTGGCCGTTCGCCGCACGTGCGTCATCGGGTCCGCGCAGAAAAATGCGCGTGATGCGATGCGATAACTCCGCCGCCACCTCCCAGAGATTCATGTAGTTTCCGGAGCCGGTGGGGCATTCGACTTTGAAATCGGGCCCGAGGTAATGGTGGAATTTCTGCAGCGATTCGATCAACAGGAAATTGACGGGAAACCATACAGGTCCCCGCCAGTTGGAATTGCCGCCAAAAAGTCCCGTGGTGGATTCCGCGGGTTCGTAGCGGACCGCGTATTCATTCCCGTTGACGCGCAGAACATACGGGAGATCGCGATGGGCCCGCGACAACGCGCGGACTCCGTAAGGAGACAGAAACTCGTTCTCATCGAGCATGAACTGAAGCACCCGGCGTAGCTGCTCCTCGCCGACGAGCGAAAGCAACTGTCGGCCGCCCATCCCCTGAGTCTTCATGCTGGCCACGTTACGGGTGAGATCGGGACGGTTCTCGATGAACCACTCCATGCGGCGTTTAAAGCCAGTCAACCTTGCAACAATCTCTGGCTCCAGAGTTTCCACGGCGAACAACGGAATCAATCCAACCATGGAACGTATCCGCATCGGCTGCGAGGCGGCGCCGGGAAGCGAGAGGATGTCGTAAAAAAAGCCGTCCTGATCGTTCCACATGCCAACCGCATCATCGCCCAAGTTATTGATAGCGTCGGCGATGTGGAGGAAGTGCTCCCAAAATTTGCTCGCGACGTCTTCGTAAGACGGATCCTCTTTGGCCAGTTCCATAGCGATGGCAAGCAGATTCAGGCTGTACATCGCCATCCATCCGGTGCCGTCGGCCTGCTGAATGCAGCCGCCCGTAGGCAGGGGCGCGCTGCGGTCAAAGACGCCGATATTATCGAGTCCGAGGAATCCGCCCTGGAAGACGTTGCGGCCTTCGGAGTCTTTGCGGTTGACCCACCACGTGAAGTTCAGCATCAGCTTGTGGAAGATGCGCTGAAGGAAGGTGCGGTCGGCTACGCCGCGCAGTTTCTTGTCGATTTTGTAGACGCGCCAGGCCGCCCACGCGTGCACGGGCGGATTGACGTCGCCGAACGCCCATTCGTAGGCGGGAAGTTGCCCGTTCGGATGCATGTACCATTCGCGAACCATCAGAGCGATCTGCTCTTTCGCGAAATCGGGATCGACCATCGCGAGAGGAACGCAGTGGAAGGCGAGATCCCACGCCGCGTAC
>Ga0126373_10004318_pt1 | contig 10865 bp, 10 predicted proteins | sample PanSoiMetPlot_11_FD_92545 | JGI IMG/M metagenome (GOLD analysis project Ga0126373, IMG submission 92545) | Tropical forest soil microbial communities from Panama - MetaG Plot_11 | ecosystem: Environmental > Terrestrial > Soil > Tropical forest > Bulk soil | place: Panama | collected 2016-02-17
GCGCCGGTCGATCCTGCGTACAATCATCCCGTTTTCGGCATGCAGCTTACCGGAGGCAGCACCAGTACATGGTCCGCCTTCGCGCAGTTCCCAAAGGCGGGGGCCGTCGCACGCGCGATGCTCGTCGCCGCCGCCGCCGAAATCTGGAAGACGAAACCCGAAAACTGTCGCACCGAAAACGGCGTCGTCTATCTCATCGGCTCGAGCGAAAAGCGCAGCTACGGCCGCTTGGCCGAAGCCGCCGCGCGGCTGAAGCCACCGGCTACGGTCGCGCTGAAAGATCCTAAGGACTACAAAATCCTCGGCAAATCCGTCAAGCGTCTCGACACACCCGAGAAAAGCAATGGCTCCGCCGAATTCGGCATCGACGTTAATCTCCCCGGGATGCTCGTCGCTCTCGTCGCGCGTGGCCCTGTTTTCGACGCGACGCTGAAATCGTTCGACGACTCGAAAGCGCGCGCGCTCCCCGGAGTTCGCAAAATCGCTCAAGTTGCCTCGGGCGTTGCCGTGATCGCTGACGGATTCTGGGCCGCCAATCGGGGACGCGCGGCCCTCCAGCTCGATTGGGACGAAAGCTCGATGGCCGATTTCAGTTCCGCGGCACAGCGCGAACACTATGCCTCGCTCGCCAAAGAAACAGGACTCATCGCCCGCAACGATGGCGACACGGCCGCCGCCCTTACCTCCGCCACCAAGCGCTTTCAGGCCATCTACGAGCTTCCCTACCTCTCGCACGCCATGATGGAGCCCTTGAACTGCACGGTCGATTTGCGCCCCGATAGCTGCATGATTTACACCGGCACGCAGTTCCAAACCGGAGACCGCAATGCGGCTGCCAAGGTCGCCGGCCTGCCCATCGAAAAAGTCCAGATCAAGACCACATTTCTCGGCGGGGGTTTCGGCCGGCGCGCCAATCCGCACAGCGATTTCGTCGTCGAGGCCGTCCAAGTGGCGAAAGCGGCCGGCGCTCCGGTGAAAGTCATTTGGACCCGAGAAGACGATATGCACGGCGGCTTTTATCGTCCCGCTTATTACCATTCGCTTTCGGCTGCGCTCGATTCTTCCGGCGAGCCGCTCGCCTGGCATCAACACCTCGTCGGCCAGTCGATTGTCGCCGGCACCTTCTTCGAATCCGCCATGACCAAAGGCGGCATCGACGGGACGTCCGTCGAAGGCGCCGCGGACATGGAGTACGCCATCCCCAACATCCGCGTCGAATACACCCAAACCAAAAACCACGTTCCCGTCCTTTGGTGGCGTTCCGTCGGCCACACTCATACCGCCTTTGCCAAGGAATGCTTCCTCGACGAGCTCGCGGTCGCAGGCAATCAGGACCCCTACAAGTTGCGTCGCAAGCTCCTTGAAAAGCATCCGCGCCTTCTCGGCGTTCTCGATCTTGCCGCCGAGAAAGGCGATTGGGGCAAGCCGCTTCCCGCGGGGCACGGCCGCGGCATCGCCGTCCACGCCTCTTTCAATAGCTTCAACGCACAGGTAACCGAAGTCTCTGTCGATGCCTCCGGAAAAATCCGCGTTCACCGCGTCGTCTCCGCAATCGACTGCGGCGTTTACGTGAATCCCGGCATCATCGAAGCGCAGGTCGAAGGAGGCGCCATCTTCGGCCTCACCGCCGCTCTCTTCGACGAGCTCACGTTCGAACGCGGCCGCATCCAACAATCCAATTTTCACGATTACCCAATGATGCGCATGAACGATTATCCGAAGGTCGAAGTGCATATCGTCAAGAACTCGGAAAAGCCCGGCGGCATCGGCGAACCCGGCGTGCCCTGCGCGGCCCCGGCCCTCTGCAACGCCATTCTCGCCGCTACCGGCAAGCGCATCCGCAAACTCCCAGTCCGCCTCTCGGAGGCCGTATGAAGCTAAATCCTGCAATCACCGCAATTCTCTTCTGTGTCGCCCTTTTCTCTTCTGTTTTCCTTGCTGTCCGCACTTCCGCCAAGTCCAAGCCCGCACCCGATCGCGCCGATTCCACCGCCGCCTTCGAATCCATCGTCGCCATTCTTCGCCATCCCCGCTGCATCAATTGCCATTCCACGGGTGACTTTCCGCGCCAGGGCAACGACGGCCATCCGCACGGGATGAACGTCCGCCGCGGCCCCGATGGCAAAGGCGTCACCGGTGAAAAATGTGTCGCCTGCCACCAGGACCACAACCTTAGCGAAGAGCATCTGCCCCCCGGCGCTCCCAACTGGCATCTGCCTCCGGCGGACATGCCCATGATCTGGCAGGACCTGAGCGACCGCGAAATCTGTGAGCAGCTCAAAGATCCCAACCGCAACGGCCACCGGACCCTCGCTCAAATCGAAGAGCACATGACCACGGACAAGCTCGTCGCCTGGGGCTGGGACCCCGGCGTCGGCCGCGAACCCGTCCCCATGCCCAAGGACGAATTTGCCTCGAAAGTGAAAACCTGGATCTCAGGCGGCGCTGCCTGCCCGGCGCAATAGTGGCGCGAGTGGGAACGAATGTCGGAGGAAGAGAAGTCGCCGCGACGTTGCCGCGCAAACTCGCCTACCGTCTCAATTTCCGAATGGAATTAGTGCAGGCCGGACCAGTCGTCCGCCAACAGGATGGAATTGCTCGGATTGGATGGATCGTACTTCACGCTCGCGGTTTGCCCGGCGGCAATTCGGTTCAGGTGCAGCCGCTCTTCGAGGCCGGTCACATCCTGCGCGGTCTCGTACGTAACGCCTGAAATCGCATAGGTATAATAGAGCAGCCGGCGCGCGCCTTGGGCCATCGCTTCCGCGCCATTGGTCGCAAGCAAGCCCTTCTTCTTCGGCTCGCTTCCATTGCCGTTCTTTTGCTCGCCGATTTCGAGTACTTGCCCCTCGACGATGCGCCCTACCTTATTCAAATACGCGCGCCTCTGCTTCTCGATTTCGTTAGGGTCCTCTTTCTTCGGGCGCAGCCAGTAGAAAAGTCCTCCGGCAGCCAGCACCGCGAGCCCTGCCAGTGGAAGCAGTTGACGCCAATCCGAAAGAATCTCTTTCAAGTCTCTACCTCAGGCCTCAATGGCAACGTTGCAGTCCTACTTTATAGACCGGCCCGGAACCCCGTCGGCTCACTTACAAACACGATGATGCAAATCGGTTAACGTACAGTACCCCCTGAATTCGCCGGCGCCCGATCAGGACCAGGCGACGTTCTCGATGAAGTATATCGCCAGAATGAGGCGCGAATTCCAAGGTCGGGCACATGTCAGGCTCCGCATAGAGGACCGAACAGAAATTTGCGCGAATGAATGGTTGCCGTTGGCGCGTTACGGCTGGCGTGGCGCTACATCCGAAGGCCGTCGCCGTCCGGGCAGTATCGCGTGGCGCTTCGCATGCAGCAGCATGCCGCCCACCCACGATCCCACGGCGAACACGCCGTAAACCACGGCGCCTTCAATCAGCGCCTGGAATGGCGCGCGCAACACCTGGAACAAATTATGGAAAAACATCCCTGCAATGTAGTAGGCCAAAACGAAAATTACCCAACCGATCATCGCCGACGAAAACAACCGCCCCGGCTGGCTCAAGAACCGGCAGACCGGAATCAGCATGGACATCCCGAACAGACTGTACGCCGCGCCGTTGCGCTCGAGCGCGTATCGCTCCAGTCCTGGCACGCGGTTCGCTGCCACCAGCGCTCCGACCATCACGATCGTCAGCAGCGTCCCGGTATAGAGTCCCGTCCAAAATGCAGGACCCATGCCGTCGTCGGCCGGCGGCTTGTCGGCGTATAAAGTTTCGTCCATTGGCCTACTGACTGTCACCCGGAAGCTCGCCGGAGCCTGCGGCGCTGGCGGCGCTTTCGTTGCCGGAGCTATCTACCGCGGTGACCCTGTAGAAATAGCGGCGGCCGGGTACCGCATTCATATCGCGAAACGCCGGTGTGCGCAATAGCTCGGCGTTCTGCCGCGTGCCCGTTGCGTCAATCTGCTCACTTCGATAGACGTTGTAACCCGTCAGGTCGGTTTCAGGATTAATCTCCCACGACAGCTCGAGGTGCGCCGGCGTCTCGCCCTGCGCCGGAACCAAGACCACGACAAGCCCTTGGGGCACCTGCGGCGGAAAAACGTCTTTCGTAGTTACAAGTACTTCGTTCGAATCGGCGGCTTCGAGCAGTGCTTCACCGTTCTTCATCACGCTCCGCACCGTGTATCCGTACACTCGCCCAAAGTCAGCATTGGCATCGAGAAAATCCGGCGTGTTGGGCGTACCGATCTGCGCAGGCGGCGCTTTCCATTTGGGTTTCTCGCCGTTGGCTGTGTCCGCCTGCTTTTGCTCTTCCGCGCGGTACACGTGGTACTCGAAAATTGCGGCATTCGTCCCGGTCACCGTTTTCTGCGGCGGCGTCCATCGCAACGCTACCCCCGCGCGGGAAAATGTTGCGGTCAAATCGGCGATCGCTTCCGGCGCCGGCCAGATCGCCACCGCAACAGGGTTCGAATCCTCGGACTCTTTCTTCGCGGACACCCGCGTCCGCACCACGTACACCGCTTCTGCGCTCGCCGCCTTTGCAAAATCCTCCGCGCTCAATTTGTCCGCGTAGCGCAGCTGCCCTTTTTCACCGAAGTACTGATCCGTCATGGCGGGAGGGATTGTGACTACGAGTTTCACCTGTGCCGACGGTGCGCCGCTCGCCTTGACGGCTTTATAGATTTCGATCGTTGGGGTCTGCTTCAGCATCTGCTGATCCGCCGTCGCCTTCGGCAGAGTAAACGTCAGGATCACTTCGTTTCCCCGTTGGTGGCCCACCAGGTCTGTCACCGCGGCCGGCACCACCGGCCTGCGCTCCCGCGGTTCGCCGGGCGCAGCGCAACCGCCGAGAAATGCGGCGGCCGCCAGAATCCACCCAGTAAGAAAGCCGGCGAACGGAGAAAGCCGCGGGCGGGCGCAAGCCTTCAAACCTCCCGCCGGGTTTCGGTCTCCCATTTTGGGCTCTTGGTGCTTAGAGGATGTAGCGGCTCAGGTCCTGGTCCTTAACGATGTTGTTCAGTTGCTTCTGTACGTACGCGGCGTCCACCTTCACGGTTTTCTTCTTCAGTTCCGGCGCATCGAACGAGATTTCTTCCAGCACCTTCTCCAAGATGGTATGCAGCCGCCGCGCCCCGATATTTTCTGTCTGCTCGTTCACGCTCGCCGCAAACCGCGCGATCGACGCCACGGCGTCGTCGGTAAACGCCAGCTTCACCGACTCCGTGTCCAGCAGCGCGATGTATTGCTTGATGAGCGCATTCTTCGGCTCGGTCAAAATCCGGACGAAGTCTGCTTCACTCAGCGACCCCAGCTCCACCCGGATCGGAAACCGCCCTTGCAGTTCCGGGATCAGGTCCGAAGGCTTCGTGGTGTGAAACGCTCCCGCTGCGATGAACAAAATGTGATCCGTGCGCACCATCCCGTAGCGCGTGTTCACCGTCGTGCCTTCCACGATCGGCAAAATGTCGCGCTGCACGCCCTCGCGCGATACATCCGGCCCGTGCCCCGATTCACGCCCCGCAATTTTGTCGACCTCGTCGATGAACAGGATTCCCATCTGCTCCACGCGGTCGACGGCGATCCGCGTCACCTGATCCATATCAATTAGCCGGTTCTCTTCTTCCTGAATCAGGTAGTCAAATGCCTCCGCTACGGTCATCTTCCGCTTTTTCTTTTGCTGCCCGAAAAACCCGGAAAGCATATCCGTGACCTTCATGTCCATCTCTTCCACGCCCTGGTTGGTCACGATTTCAAACGCCGGCATTGCCCGTTCCCTCACTTCCACTTCCACCAGCCGTTGGTCGAGCTTCCCCTCGCGCAATTGCGCCCGCAGTTTCTCGCGCGTGCGCTGCATCTGTTCCTTGCGCGATGCGTCCGCGCCCGGCGTCGATCCCGCCGCATCGGCCGACGGCGGCGACGGCGGCAGCAGCAAATCCAGCAGCCTGTCTTCCGCTGCTTGCTCTGCCCGCTCGGCTACCTCATCCAACTTTTCCTCGCGGACCATGTCGATCGCCGTTTCAACCAGGTCGCGCACCATCGACTCGACGTCCCGCCCCACATACCCCACTTCCGTGTACTTCGACGCTTCCACCTTCACAAACGGGCAGCCCGCCAGCCGCGCGAGCCTCCGCGCGATTTCCGTTTTCCCCACGCCGGTCGGCCCAATCATCAGAATATTCTTCGGCAGAATGTCTTCCGCGAGTTCCGGCTGCAGTTTCTGGCGCCGCACGCGGTTCCGCAGCGCCACCGCCACTGCTTTCTTTGCCGCGTTCTGGCCCACGATGTACTTATCCAGCTCCGCCACAATCTCCCGCGGCGTTAGCTCGTCAAACGACGGCAGCGGCTCCGGCTCAGCCGCCTGCGATTCGCCAGAAAGGTAGATGACCATGTCCTTCTCCGACTTGCCGTTCATAGTTCTTCGATGCTGAAATTCCCGTTCGTGTAGATGCAGATCTCGCTCGCGATCCGCATCGCCTCTCCCGCGACGTCCTTCGCGCCCAGCTTGGTGAATTTCGCCAGCGCCCGCGCCGCCGCCAGTGCGTACGGCCCGCCCGACCCGATCGCGCAAATCCCGTCGTCCGGCTCGATCACGTCGCCGTTGCCGGAAAGCAGAAATGTCGACTTCGCGTCCGCCACGATCAGCAGCGCGTCCAGGTGCCGCAGCGAGCGGTCCGTCCTCCACTCTTTCGCCAGCTCCACCGCCGCCCGCGCCAGGTTCCCGTGATACTCCTGCAGCTTCCCCTCGAACCGCGCGAACAGCGACAGCGCGTCCGCCGTACTCCCCGCAAATCCCGCCAGAATCTTGTCGTTGTACAGCTTCCGCGTCTTCTTCGCGTTGTGCTTTACCACGCCTTCGCCGAGCGTCACCTGGCCGTCCGCCGTCAGCACCACTTTGTTGTCCCGCCGGACGCACAACACCGTTGTGCCGTGCATCTGCGGCGTCTTCTGTCCCATTGGCATCCGCCGATTATACCGCGCGGGCAGGCTCCCGCAAAAAAGCGGGCCACGCCGTTGCTCTTCGTGTAGCTACGGCATAACAAGCGAGTCGGCAAACTTCCTGAATTTCTCCTTGGACATGAACCGCTGGAAAGAATCGTCCGCGCGCGGATCGGGCATTTTTTCCCGCGATCAAATTGACCTTGCGCGCGAGAGCCTTCGACACATAATCCATGGCGCCGTCCATCTGGTTGCGCTCGGCGTACACGTACGCCATGCTGTAATAAAAGTTCGGATAGTCCGGGTCGTTGCTGAGCCCGTATCCCATAGGCCATTCCAAGGTTGTCGACCAATACGCGCCACAGGTTCTTGCTCAGCTCGGGACGCTGTTTCTCGAGGTCCAAAGCTGCCTGGTACGGAGCGATGGCCTTCGCAAAATCTTGCCTCTCGAAGTAGAGGCTGCGAATCCACCTCCACCACCCACGCCTTGTTCGCAAAACGCACTGTTACGGCTCTTTGCCCGCCCTCTTGTCCCTTTGCAGTTCCCACGAGAGCCACAAACGCCGCACAGGTAGCAAGTCCCTTCATTGCCGCGCCCTCCGCAAGATACATGGGTTGGGGATATCGCTTGATGTCGCGTAGCGGAAGATACCTCTCTCGGCTGGGCGCAAGGCAAGCAGACTGTTGCAAAATCCTGTCGCTGTATTCAAATTGCAAAAACGGCGGGAAACTTGCTTAACGTGTATCCGACACCTTCAAGCCAACGCCGAACGAAAACCGGGTAAGCTCGTGGCTAATCCTTAGTCTTGTCCGAATTCCGGCTGCTGCTCTTCAATGGCTTCTGCTTCTTTCCGATCTTGGCCCATCGCTCGTCCAGAGATTCCTTCGTAAAAAGCGATGGCGAAAGTCCGGTATTGTACTCGCACCTGTCGAAAAACACCTGATACACCTTGATCTTGTTCCGCTCCCGCGTAATCTGCAGCGGCGTCTCGACCCCGCCCATCGGCTGGTAGTTCGAGTAGTACTCCACCTCTTCGCTCTTCAGCCGCGTGTTCGGGTCGCGCGTGGTTACCACCTTCCGTACCGGAAAGTGCGTGTCCTGCGAAAACGCGATGCGAATCGTCCGGTTGTCACTGTCTACCAGTTCGATCCAGTCCACCGGCCGCAAATCCACCATGTCCGTTCCGCTGTACCGGAAAATCATGTCTTTTTCGTTGATCCGGTTCCGTAGGATGTTGTCGAGGTCCTTTTTCTGATCCTCTTGAAACTGCGCGATCGTGCTGGTCGCAGCGTCGCTCACGCCGCCTCGGTCGAGCTCCCATCCTTTGTCGCCGTTGACGATCGTAATCAGGTTTCGCTTGGGAATGTTTTCCGTGCGGTCTTTGTCCGGCAGAATCGCGTAATCCATGATCTTCGAATAGCCGTTCAACTCCCCGGAATGCCCAAACTGGCTCAGCTTGGCCGAACACGTCGCATCATGCACGTTCATATAAGCCGCGCCGCCTAATGCTTCTGCCGCCTGCCGCATCAATTCCCTCGCCTTCGTCGCGCTCTGCTCCGGCATCAACACAGTCGGTTCTTGATCCTGCGCCCGCGCGCTCCGCGTCCCGCCTGCGGCACAAAGGGCCAACACCGCCAGCGCCGCCATGCTTCGCGCCATCCCTCTTCCGTTTATCCGCACAGTACCGCCCCTCCATTAACGTTGATCACTTCTCCGGTGATAAACGTTGCCAGGTCCGACGCCGCAAACAATATCGCCCCAGCGACCTCGTCCGCCGTCCCCACTCGCTTCAGCGGAATCGGCGCCAGCGCCGACTTCAACCCAGCTTTGTTCCTCAACACCGAGGCCGACATATCCGTATCCACCCAACCGGGCGCCACGCTGTTCACCAAAATGTTGTGACGCGCCAATTCCTCCGCCAGCCCCTTCACCAAGCTGATAATCGCGCCTTTCGACGCCCCATAATGTGTATGAAACGATTCGCCTCGCTGCCCCGCGGTCGAGCTGATCGCCACAATCCGCCCGCTCTTCTGCGCCATCATGTGCGGCACGCAGAAGTGAATCACCGAATAGACACTCTTCACATTCACCCGCATCATCTCGTCCCATTCCTGCTCGCTCAGCTTCTCGATCGGCCGGTCCTCTGGATTCCAGATGCCCGCGTTTGCCACCAGGATGTCAATTCGCCCCAGCCGCTCGCGCGCAAACCCGACCAGCTTCTTCGCGTCCGCCATTTTCCCCAGGTCAGCTTTCAACGCCTCTACGCGCGTCCCATGCTTCCGTGCTTCCTGTTCGAGCGCCGCCGCGGCGTTGCGGCTGCGGTTGTAGTTGAACACCACATCCGCTCCTGCCCGCGCAAACAGCCTTACCGTTGCCGCTCCGATGCCTCGCGACCCTCCGGTCACAAGTGCCGCTCTGCCGGCCAGCGAAATCATGCTTCCCCCACGTTCGTCCAGTTGAAGTGAGAAATCGAAAAGCCCAGAGTCAAGCGCAGGTAAGCTCGGATGCCGTATTCCCAGGCCAGTCCCAACACCAACGCGGCTAAGACTCTACTACCGCCTTGCGCGACGCCGCCAGCAATTCGCCGAACAATGCCTCTGCCAGCGCGTCCCCGTCCATTCGCTCCGGATGCCACTGCACTCCTGTCACCCAGTTCGAATCGCCTGTCCATTCCACCGCTTCAATCACTCCGTCCGGCGCATGAGCTACCACCCGCAAATTGCGTCCGGGCTGTCGAATCGCCTGATGATGCGAACTGTTCACCTGCGCCCTCGTCCCGCCTGCCAGCTGCGCCAGCCTCGTTCCGAGCTCAATCAGGATTGGATGCCGGAATTTTGTCTCACTCGGCTCTTTTTGTTCGCTCGTCGGATGCGGAATCACCGTCTTCACTTCCGTCGACGGGTCTTGCGCAGAAATATGCTGTACCAGGCTGCCGCCCAGAAACACGTTCAAGCTTTGGTTCCCGTAGCAAATCGCCAGCACCGGCTTGTGGTCGGCCAGCGCATGCTCGAGCAGCGCAAAATCCGTCCGCTCGCGGTCCGAGTCCGCCTCGGCCGTCTTCGCATGCTTTGCCGCGCCATACCGCGACGGATTCACATCCGCCGGGCTGCCCGTCAGCAGCACTGCATCCAATGTCCGCGTCAACCTGTCGAGCTCAGCGTCCGGCAGCACCAGCGACACTTCCACCGGCTCGCCGCCCGCACGCCGCACCGACTCCAGGTAGTACTCATACTTCCGGCGTTCGCCGTTAAGCTCTTCTTTTTTCGTACGATACGGAACACCCACTCTTGGCTTGGATTGCATCGCAGGCTCTCTTCGGCTCGTCGGAATTCTCATCCTATCACCCAGCCGCCAACCCCAGCAACCGCGGCCCCGCGTCGCGCGCTTGACCTTTCGCCAGCCTGCCTCCACTATTTACATCCGTCGCCCCAAGTCCCAACCCATGCCAGAATCAAGAGGACTCCTCATCGTTTACACTGGCCCCGGCAAGGGCAAGACGACGTGTGCCCTCGGAACCGCCTTTCGCGCCGTCGGACAGGGTCTGCGCGTTCTGATGGTACAGTTCATCAAGGGCTCGTGGCACTACGGCGAGCTCGACGCAGCCAAGCTCTTGGGCGACGACAAGTTCGAGATCCGGCCCATGGGCCGCGGCTTCGTCAAAGTCGGCGGCGCCGACACGGATCCTGAGGACATTCGCCTTTGCGAACAGGCCTGGGACTTCGGCCGCCAGCAAATCGAAAGCGGAAAGTACGATTTGGTGATCCTCGACGAGATCAATTACGTGATCAGCTACAAGATGCTGAATCCGGACATCGTTGTTGAAGCGCTTCGCAATCGCCCCGAGCGCGTCCATGTGATCTGCACAGGGCGCAATGCGCATCCAAAACTCGTCGAGGCGGCCGACCTCGTTACGGAAATGCGCGAAGCAAAGCATCCGTATACAA
>Ga0126373_10004319_pt1 | contig 10863 bp, 11 predicted proteins | sample PanSoiMetPlot_11_FD_92545 | JGI IMG/M metagenome (GOLD analysis project Ga0126373, IMG submission 92545) | Tropical forest soil microbial communities from Panama - MetaG Plot_11 | ecosystem: Environmental > Terrestrial > Soil > Tropical forest > Bulk soil | place: Panama | collected 2016-02-17
CCTTGTTCGACCGGTCTGCCGCCGCCCCGGCGCAGCCGCTCGAGCCGCTTCCTTTGGACCCCGTAAGTGTCGCCGACGATGCCAATTACGCCAAAACCCTGCAGACTCAGGGAAACCTGCGTCCCGCGATAAAGGAGGGCCTCAAGGCCTTCTATCTGGTTTAGTACTCTGTTCGATCGCACGAGATCGTCGTTCCCACGAAAGCGGGAACCCAGCGCGAGCGACGACCGGGTTGCCCTGGACCACGTTTCCGCGGGGGTGACGAGGAAGCGCTTCGGTCTGATCGGATCACGCTCTCGACAGCGGGTTGCGTCGCGCCTCCGCCGGTTAAAATGCGGACGCAACCAGCTTCACGTCTGCATTCCTCCAGGCTGTGTCGAACTGCTGCTGCACCGCCGCGGCGTCGGCGCTGCGGCCTTGCAGCTTTAGCGACTGGGCAAGCCCGTAGAGCGCGCAGCCGTTGTTCGGGTGACGGTCGAGGTCGTCCCGGTAAACCGCTTCCGCCTCCGCCACGTGTCCGCTCTCGATCAGCACCGCGCCCAATAAATGGCGGATTGGAAAGAACCAGTCGGCCGGCTCGGAATAGGCGAGCCCGTCCTCTTTTACTGCCGCCTCGTGCAATATCGCGATTGCCTCGTCGGGTTTGTTCCCGGCTTGGGCAATGCGCGCTTTTGCGGTGAGGGCGGCGACGGCGAGCGCGTCCTTGACGCGGGTGAAGCTGGGGTTGTCATCGACCGCGGCGAGCTTTTCGAGTTCCGCGAGCTGCGCGTTGGCCTCCTCCGAGCGCCCCTTGGCGGCCAATGCCGTAGTTTTCGCCCAAAGGTATCCACCGCTCAGCCCGATCAGCTTCGGGTTCGGCGCCGGCTCAGCAAGGATGTCGTCCCACATCCCGAAGCGCACCATAGCGGCGTAGAGCTCGGCCACGTACCAGTCGAACCCGGCCGCCGTCGCGAGCATGTCATCGGGAATCAGCGCGCGGGACTGGTGCGCCGCCTCGATCGTTTCCGCCAGCCGGCCCTCCATTGCCGCCGAAAATGCCAGGAATTGATAATTATGCGCGGTATACATGACGTAATAGTCGAGCGGCTTCGTCATTGCGAAATAGGCGAGGTCTGCGGCGACGCCCTTGCGGTTGGCTTCGGCCGCGTCCTCGTAGCGGCCGACCCGCTGCATGATGTGCGCCGGCATGTGTTCGAGATGGCCGGCCGCCGGCATCAGCCCGGGCAGCCGCTCGGCCGCGACGACTCCTTTCCCCGGATTGGGCGAGGCTTCCACCGCGTGGATGTAATAATGATTTGCGCCGGGATGGCGCGGATCTTTCGCGAGCACTTTTTCGAGTATCGCGACGATCTCTTCTGTCCCAGGAGCCGGGGCGCCGTCCAAGCTCCACAGCTTCCAGGCATGGATGTTCATCATCGCTTCGGCGGTCATCACCTGGATATCAAGATCGTCCGGAAAGCGCTGCGCGACCGCTTTCATCGCTTCGGCATAAGCTGCAAGGACCGGTCCTTCATCGGAGGGGTCGAGCGGCTGCGCGTTCGGGTAACGCTTTTGCAAGGGCTTGGATCAGCGCCTGCTCGACCGGCGTCGCCTGGCCGGCGTGCTGCAGCGCCTCCCAGGCGACCGCAGCCCGCGGCTCCGCCATCATCGGCAGATTGTAGTTCGGGCCGACGGTCAAAGAGACGCCCCAATAGCACATCGCGCACCCTGGATCGAGCGCCGCCGCTTTAGCGAAGGAGCGCGTCGCCTCGTCGTGGTTGAATGCCCAAAGCAATCGCATGCCCTGATCGAAATAGGTCTGCGCCTCCGGCGAATTGGTGCTGACCGGGCGGTGGAAGCTCCCTAACCTCTGAAACAGCCGCGCGCCTTCGGCCCACTCTGCCAACGTCGCCGAAACTCCGCCCGGTCCTTTGGGCTGGGTCGTGCAGAGGACCGTTTTGTCCGACGGCTGCGTCTCGCCGCTGGTCACGGCCGATACCAGGCAAAATGCGGCGGCCAAGGCTCCACCCAGCATTCTGCGTGTGCCGATCATGGCAAGCTCCGCTCTTGCTTCTGCTCACAGGCTGCGTAATATGCGCATTATGGCAGCGCGAGTGCCACTGTCTGTCACGCGATTTTATTACCGCTGGTACATGCCGGCGGCCTAGGATCGCGCTCGACCATTACGCAACCGAAGCCGCACTACTCGAGGCGGCTTTCGCGTTTCAGCCTTCGCTTTCCGAATGTCGCCGAGTGTGGAGCGGCCTCTGTAAAGGAGGTCAGTCCATGCCTCACAGCGATTTCGATGTCGTCACCGGCCCTTCGATGGCACAGCGGAGCCCCTTCACCGCAGCAGCCGAAGGGCGCCCCCAACCCCTAACCCTCCGCCGCTCGCGGGGGAGGGAAGGGAGGGGGCCGGCGGAAAAAAGCGCTTCGATGCCGCGCGGACCTGCTCCCGCCGGAGGCCGAGGCGGGCCAGAGAAGCATCAGTGACGGCGATCTCTTCGCGGCTACCGGCCTCGGTAAAACTGCGGCGCCAATCGGCGAGGGACCATGCACCTCCGAATAGTTTTCGGAGGTGTTGATCACGCGATGAGGCCGCCCACACGCTGTGGGGCGAGCAGTGCCGGCGACTCGTCGATGCAGTCATTGGTGCAGATGACGAGATCGGTGAACCCGATCGCCCATTCCAGAATGAAGGGGACCTCGTTCCGCATCGTGGCAACGAGGAGGATGCGGCACTCCGCCAGGTCTTTGTCGCCGGCCACAAGCACCGCTGGTCAGCTAGGCGCTCCAAACAGCCTTGCCAGATATGCGGCGAAAGCTCGTTCCCCGCGCAGCGGAAGCCGATATAGCCGTCCGGGCGTATCAAATAGGTCGCGGGTGCGGAACCGTACTGCGCTGCGACAGCACCGGGATCCGCAATGCGATGCACAGCGAGGCCGTGGGGGAGGGGGACACCCGGCGTCTCGATATTGCTCAAAAGCAGCAGGGCGTGGCGGTGCTTGGCGAGGAGGTCGTAGAGCCTCAGTGCTCGGCCATCGGGGTTGGCGACCCGCGCGTCGGGCGCGCGGTCGCCCGCGGCGGGTCCCGCCATTCCGGAGCCGTGCTCCTCGACGATTGGGCTGTGCCGGTAATCGACTGCGATCCCCGACAAGCTTTCATCCAGCTTTTGCTCGACCGAGGGAAGCCGGGTGAGCAGCGACATCAAGTGATCGCGCACAAAGCGGGTGAGCGCGCCATGCAATGAGACGAGCCGGGTCGCCCGGTCGGTCTGGCGGATCACTGCCTCATCGATCGGCTTGTGCTCCGCCTCGTAACTGTCGAGGAGGTCGGGTTTCCCCTCGCCGCGAATGACGAGGCTCAGCTTCCAGGCGAGATTGAACGCGTCCTGAATGCCATATTCATGCCCTGGCCGCCGACCGGGCTGTGGATATGCGCGGCATCGCCGAGCAGAAAAACCCGGCCGTTACGGAAGCGAGCCGCCTCCCGGCGATGGATGCGGAACACCGCCGACCAGCGCAGATCGGCGAGCCGGAGACCGCCGGGGCCGCGTTCGTCGACTAATGCCTGAATTGCGTCAGGCTCGGCTCGCCCTGCCAGCCGGCGGGCGAATTGGTGATAATGAGCCGCCAGCGATCATCCGGGAGCGGAGAGAACGCCAGCGCACCCTCGCGACGGAGCCAAACCTGTGCGTCGGCATGATCGAGGCTGCCGCCGACCGCAATATCGGCCAACACGAAATGCTCCGGATAAGTGCTGCCCAAGAAAGCGATCGCCAGCTGCTCGCGGACGGTGCTGTGCGCCCCGTCGCAGCCGAGAAGCCAATCGGCCTCGATGTCCTCGATCCGGTTGCCGGCGCGCAGGCGGGCCGAGACGCCGCTATCGCGCTGCGCCACCGCGATCAGTTCGGTATTGCGCTCGACCCGGACGCCGTGTCGAGTGAGGTGCTCTTCGAGAATCTGTTCGGTCTCGTCCTGCGGTACGCCGAGAACAAACGGGTAGCGGGTGTTGAGCGCACCGAACCCGGCATGCGCGATGCGCCCGCTCTCGCCGTATATGCTGATACCATTGATGCGATGACCGGCGCCGAGGAAATCTTCGGCGAGGCCCATCAGCTCTAACGTCTCGACCGTCCGCGCATGGATCGCGATCGCTCTCGACTCCATCGCCCGGTGCGGAGACTTGTCGACCACCCGACAGGCAATCCCGTCGCGCGCCAGCTCATGCGCCATCACCAATCCAGTAGACCCAGCCCCGACGATCAGCACCTTTGGCTCGCCGTTCATGGCATGCTCCTTTTCTCTGCTGCTCAAGAGCAAAAAGCCGTGTGGCCGCGCGGGTTCCCATGCTCGACGAAAAACTGGTGAGCAACTGACATGCGTGTCTTTGTTGCAGGCGCCACAGGGGCGGTTGGAAGCCGCCTCGTGCCGCTATTGGTATCAGCCGGCCATTCCGTGGTGGGTCTGACCCGCACTTCGGCTGGCGCCGATGCGATACGTCGGGCCGGCGGAGAGGCGACGGTCGCCGATGCGTTCAATAGAGCCGCCATCGTCGCGGCGGTGACCCGCGCCAAGGCGCACGTGATCGTGCACGAAATGAGGTCGCTCGGCGCTGCGAACGACCTGCGGCGGTTCGACCAAACTTTCGCCGTCACCAATCGTCTGCGGACCGAGGGATTGAACAATCTGCTCGCAGCGGCGAAGCAGGCCGGGACGCCCCATATCGTGGCGCAGAGCTTTTGCGGTTGGCCCTATGCGCGTCAGGGCGGTCCGGTCAAATTGGAGGACGATCCGCTCGACCCCGGGCCGCCGCGGGAATTACGACGAACTCTCGACGCGATCCGCTACCTCGAACACGCCGTAACGGCGTCATTCGAGCCCGAGGGCGTCGTCCTGCGCTACGGCGCGTTCTACGGCCCCAAGACCGGCCTCTTCGACGGGCCGTTTATCGATCAGCTCCGCCGTCGGCGCGCGCCTCTGATCGGAGACGCGAATGGCCGCTGGTCGTTTCTGCACATTGATGACGCCGCAGCCGCTACTGCGATTGCCGTCGAGCGCGGGGCGCCCGGCATTTACAACATCGTCGATGACGAGCCGGCCCCCGTGCGCGAATGGCTGCCGGCGCTCGCGGCGATGCTGGGCGCGAGGCCGCCGCGGCGCATCCCGACATGGCTGGGCCGCATCGTGGCGGGCGAGCACATCGTGACGCTGATGACCGACGTGCGCGCGGGGTCGAACGCCAAGGCCAAGCGCGATCTGTCATGGCAGCCAAAACATGCCTCGTGGCGCCAAGGCTTCGCCGAGGTTCTGTCGCAGCGCTGATGATCGGCCATGGCCGCAACCCGGTTGAATCGCACGCTACGCTGCCTCTTTCGGGCGCCGGCCTATTTGTACCGCTGGAAATGCAGCTGGCTATTGGGCCGCCGCTTCTTGCTGCTGGTCCATATCGGGCGCCGCACTGGCCTGCGACACTACACCGTGCTGGAAGTCATCGAATATCGGAAAGAAGGCCCCGAGGCGGTCGTGATGAGCGCCTTCGGCCGCAACGCCGACTGGCTTAGCAATATCGAGGCAAATCCGTGGGCGGAGGTGATCATCGGTTCACGACGGTTCATCGCTGCCTACCGTCTCCTCGATGAGGCAGAAGCAGTGAGCGTCATCGCCGGCTATGAGCGGGCCAACCGGCTGGTCGCACTCGTCATCCGCTCAGTGTTGAGCCGTCTCCTCGGCTGGCGCTACGACGGTTCAGAGGATGCTCGCAGCCGCCTCGTCAAACAGCTGCCGCTGATCGCGTTCCGTCCGGTGGCTTGTCCGAGATGATGGTCGCACCAGAGACGGCGAATATGCCCGCGAGCCGGCACCCGAGTGGCCTCGTCGGCATACCTGCTGACAAAGTCTAAATTTGCTGATGAAAAACCAAAAATAATTGATGGGGTCAGCGCGCAAAAGCTCTGCTTTACGAGGACTGCGGGCCTGACCAGTCGAATGGTATGTGCTTGCTGGACTTGCCGTGCGCCTCCCATTCGAGCCCGAAGGCTTCCTCCCTGTGCGTCGTGGCTTGGCCCCAGGTAGCTACCTGCCCGGGGCCAACCTCAGAGCCCGGTGCGTTTATCAGCTGTACCCGATGTCCGGGTGGGGTCGTGGGTCCGCTCAATGCGTCGGCGCGCGCCACTACTTTGCCTGGCACCTCGGCCCGCCAGAAGGCGAGGTCGCCAGCGACCTCGAAATCTATCGGAACCACTTCCATCCCGACCAGCTCCGGCGGTCCCCAAATCGCCGATAGGAGTGCCGGGACACCTCCCGCTTGCCCACTAAAGATCATCTGCAGCGCTTCCTGCTGTTGCGGGTCAGCAGCGCTATCCAGGAACAGGCCAGCCTTGAAGCCGGTTGCCTGCCCGGCCCAGATGTTGCCCTCAAAGGTCGCCACTAACACCAGTCTTAAATAATTGAGAGCCACATCGCCGAAATGTCCCTCGCGGATGCGGTACGCCAGCACCCCACGGCAAATGTTGTTTGTCGGCGGCTGTCCGAATGTGCACGGGCAGGCGATGTTGCAGCTGCAAACGTCGAACCAGTCGCCAGCGACATGCCATTGTGGGATTTCTGCCATCGCTCTCTCCCCGATTGCTTCAGCGGACCAGACGTCCTCTGGTTCCCTTCGCGACTGACTGCGGCTGAGCCAGCCGCCAGTTATTCGCCGCCCGCCGCGCTGGCGAGCATCAGCACGCCCCAGGCGGCAAAACCGACGCCAGCGATCCGTCCGAACCAGCGGCCCATCGGGATCGTCTTCTCCAAAAGGACGAAAAGAGCCAGGCCGGCAATCCAGAACAGGTTCATGATCCCGCCGAAAAAAAGGAGGCTCATCAAGAACCAGCAACAGCCGAGGCAATAAGCGCCGTGCTCAAGCCCCATGCGGAAGGCGCCGAGCCGGCTGGGCCGCCACTGCTGAGCAAGAAAACCCAACGGCGAGCGGCAGTGTCGCAGGCAGACGCCCTTGAGCGGGGTCAATTGCCACAGGCCGGCCGCGAGCAGGATTGTACCGCCGAGCCAATAGTTCGTCGCGGTCATCATGGGGCCCAGCAAATCCAGTTGCTCCATCCCCCACTGTAATCCGGCGGCGATCAGGCTGAATCCGCCCCAGGCCGTGAGGTATCCGGCGGCAAAGATCCCGGTCGGCACATACGGACGATGCTCGGCTTTCTGTGAGCGGTTGACGCGCGCGAAGAGCAGCAGCATCGGCGTCGCGCTAGGCAGCATCATCGCAACCATCATCGCCCACCACATCGCGAAGATCAGGCCGGCGTATGCTGGAGTCCACGCGGCCCGTTCCATCATCACGTCCATGTCGGGAATTCGCGCCATTTGCGTCATCGCAACGGCGCTCGTCCCGGTCCCGGCGCCCAGCACGATCCAGATCCAGGCGACGAGGATGACTGCGACGAGCGCGGTGACGACGATCCAGCGGTCGCGTCGCAGCGCGGCTTCTAGAATTGTCGTGTCGGAAACCGTCAACGCCGCCTCGGCCGTCCGTTAGGGGCGGCCAAACTTCTGCTTGTACTCGTCATAGGTATGGAGCACGCCGTCCTGGTTCCACGCGATATACGCCAGCGAGCTGTGCCGCCCGTTCAAATCGAATTTTATGGCTCCGAGGCTCTTGGCAAAGCCGGAGACGTTTTCCGCCTCGTGGAACACCCAGCCTTTGGGCAGCACCAGCATGATCCGCTCTTCCTGGTCCGTCACCGGATTGCGGATCGGCTCGCTGCGCGCTCGCACCACATCGGCAACCGCGATCCGCGCACAGCGTTTCTCGAGTTCCCAGACGAATTCAATCTTGGCAAACAGCGGGTCCTTTATCGTCTCGATACAGACCGAGAAGATCTGGAACATTGTGCCGACCGGCTGGTCCTCGCCGGAGAGGACGTAGAACAGGGCGTCGCGCTGCGCCTCGTCGGCGCGCTCGTCGAGGATCGGTTGGAACACCCCTTCGCCGTGATGCAGCGCACGCGGAAAATAGAAGGTGCCGACGACCGCCAGATCGTCGAGCCGCACGTCCTCGCAGTGCCCCTTATCGATCTTGAACGCGACCAAACCGGTACAGGAACCGTAGGTCGGGTCGGCCATCGTTTCGCACGGACAACCATGGTCGCAGCTGCAGTACTCGACGTACCTGCCCTCGATCTGCCAGTTTTTGCCAGCCATTCCCCGTCTCCCGTTTTTGACGCGCCGGTCACCTGAGCCGACCTTCTTGCCAGGGGACTATGCCCCGACATGGGATGAGTGTGAACTGTTTCACACTCATCCGAAAAAACCGTCAGAACCATTACGCTTCACAATCCTGTGGTCCTCCCCGTATGGCCATCATGACCTGCTGGATGCGTTCAGATGATAGAGATTACCAAAGAGCTCGTCGAAGCCGTGCACCGTGGGCAGATGCTCGTTGCGGTCGCGGAGATGGTTCTTGCCGAACTTGCCGGCGGCGTAGCCGAGCGATTTCGTGACGTCCGCAACGCTCGGATCATCGGTCCATGACGCGCGCGGTGTTCGCCTCGATCCGGCTCAAGACTGCCCCTCTCGCCGCGCCGCCCCCCGCCCCTCGCAAAGGACCTGCGGTGACCGCGGGGCAAGGCGGAGGATAGCCATGGCGGTAGCCGGGAGGTAGCCGGGCCCCGAAGTACTGCGCGAGGACGATACTATCGGCTCGCTCACCGCCAAGCGCGGTCGTCATCAGGAGCTTGCTGCGAGAATGAGCAGCCCTCGTTTCATTTTTCTCTCCGCTTCCTTTGCTGGGCCGGCCCCAAACGGATCCCGCGGTTCATCCCTTTCGAGCAAAATTTGCGCAGAGCGGTCGGGCTCGCCGGATAGGCGTCCAGCCTCGCGCCTATTCCGCAGCGGCGGGCTGCGTCAATTCGAGAGCGCGCTGTGCCATCGCGGCTTTTGCAGGTTCGCCCTCGCCGGCGACCTGCACGGTCGGGAACGCGAATTTGATGCCGTTTTCGTCGAAGGCCTTCTTGATCATCGCATAGGCTTGCCGCCGGATGACGAACTGCTCGCCCGGCAGGGTCATCATCTTCGCCCGGATCTGCACGGCGAAATCGCCGAGCTGGTCGACCCCTTGCATCTTCAAGGGCTCGATGATCAGCGGTGCGAATTCGGGGTCTTTCGCCAAGTCTTGTCCGATCTGCTTGATCAGCTTCTTGGCGAGTGTGAGATCGCTGTCATAGGTGACGCCGATCGTGAGCTTATCGATGACCCAGTCGCGGCTCTGGTTCTGGACGGCGCCCAAGAGGCTGAACGGCACCGTATAAACCGGACCGCGGTGATGCCGCAGTTTAACCGAGCGAATGCTGAAGCCCTCGACTGTGCCCTTGTAGTTGCCGGCCTGGATGTACTCGCCGACCCGGAACGCATCGTCGACCAGGTAGAACATGCCGGCAATCACGTCGCGAACGAAAGTCTGCGCGCCAAAACCGACCGCGACGCCGACGACGCCGGCGCCGGCAATCAGAGGCCCGATCTCGACGCCCATTGCCGCCAATGCCATCAGCACAGCGACGGCAATGACCACGACGAACAGAATGTTGCGGAAAATAGGAAGAAGGGTGCGCAGCCGCGCCCGCCGCCGCGCCTCCTCGGTGTTCGGCTGGCCAGGATCGGCGGCCTCGGCGAGCTTGCGGTCGATCGTCGCCTTTGCCACGTGCCACAGGATATCGGCGACGAGGAGGATGACGACGGCACTCAAGACGCCGTGGACAAAGCGCGGGAACAGCGCATCCTGGCTGGCAAGGGCAACGAGGTCGACACCCCAACCCCAGGCGAGCACTCCGGCCGCGGCGATGATCAGGAGCGCGCGAACGCCGCGCTTGAGGTAGACCGCGGTGATGCTGGGCACACTGTCGTCCGCATGTGACGAGCCGGCCGGTCGCAGCAGGTGCTCGATCGCGCGTTGCGCGACCTGGTTCGCAAGAGGCACTACGAGAACGAGCAGCAGGAGCCAAAAGCCCGGCATGGCTCGCAACACCCAGAGCACCCAGAGCAGCACGATCCCGACCGACAGCAAAGCGTTGCGGGCGCCGTGGCCGAGGTGATGGGTTGCGGGTGGGGCGGCATCGATGCTCACTGGCGCGATGGGCCGGCGCCAGACCGCTTCGAGCGCGATGGCGAGGAGAACGAGGCCGAACGCGTAGGCAAAAAGTTGGCGGCCTTCGATCGTGTAGCCGAGAGTGCCCGCCAGCCCGACAAGTACCCAGCCGAAGGCAAACCAGCCGACGAATGCGACAACTCGCCGACACCAGAAGCGGGCGGCCAACGTATCCGTCGGGATGATGCGAAAGCGCCCATGATCTGGAGCCAGCAACAAGCGGCTGAAGATGACGGCGACACGGATGACGAGAAAGGCGATCAGGTAGCCGAGAACCATCTCGCGAAACAGCGGCGCCCAATCGAATGCGAGGAAGGGGCCGATGCTGCCGAGGCCAAAGGCCGCCACCAGACCGACGGCAAAGGCAAAACGCGCAGCGATTACATGCAGGCGTTGCCGCACGGTCTCCATCGCGAGCTCGTCGAGGTGCCGGCGGATCCTCCCAGTCGCCTTGCGAAACAACCACTCGACGCCAAAGCCCAAAGCCACGAATGCGGCGAGGTGCAGCAAGATTTTGACTCTCCCACGATCGCCGAGATCCGCGCTGACGCGGGCGGCGCCGCGTTCGAACTGGTTGGGCAGATCGGGGAGCGTCGCGGCGAGCGCGACGATATGGTCGCGGATCGCGCCGACACGGGAATCGAAGTAGTGCGAAACAGACGTCGTTTCCGCATCCGATGCCTTTTCGTGCGCGGCTTCCGCCTTGCTCTCTTTTTCGAGCCAATCGCGCACTTTCGGATCGGC
>Ga0126373_10004320_pt1 | contig 10863 bp, 13 predicted proteins | sample PanSoiMetPlot_11_FD_92545 | JGI IMG/M metagenome (GOLD analysis project Ga0126373, IMG submission 92545) | Tropical forest soil microbial communities from Panama - MetaG Plot_11 | ecosystem: Environmental > Terrestrial > Soil > Tropical forest > Bulk soil | place: Panama | collected 2016-02-17
CCCTTCATTGACTCGAGAGTTCATCGATCACTTTCGGTGGCACCAGCCTGACTTTGAGCGGCCGGTGTCGTCACTGGCTGAAATGGCGAGTTCCAGCGTGCGAACATTTTGCGCACAAAATGTTGAGGGACTCTAAGGTGTAACTCGTTGATTAATTATGAGGTTAGGGCGATTGAAGCCAGCCCTGAAAAGGCTGGCGTCGGCGGTTCAACTCCGTCCCTGGCCACCATCAAATCAATAACTTGCGGGCGCCTAGTTCCGGCAGTTGACAACTATTGACAACAAAATTTCATTGAACTCTCCCAGTAAGCGAGCTGAGCAGGTCGACTGCGCGTCGCTGGCTCTCGGGAACAAACTGTTGGTAAATGTTCATGGTCGTACTGGCTTTCGAATGCCGCAGTTGTGCTTGCGCGTCTTTCACGTCTGCGCCAGCCATCTTCAGCCAGGTTGCGTGTGAAGTACGAAGACATCGCCAATTCACCCACGCGAGGCCCAGCTGTCGGGCTGCGGGCTTGATCATGCGAGACAAGATGTTATTGTCCCGCATGGCCTTCCCGTCTTTCACCGACTGAAAGACCAGATCGTTCGGGCCATCGGATTTCACCACGCGGTATCTGCGAACTGCGTACCCAGCCTTCACTTCTACAATGAGGAGCTTCAGCCTGTGAATCCGCTCGATGACGCAGCGATTGACGGCGATGGTCGCGTTTGAGGCGTCGCTTTTTGGCGCTCCCCAGTCTCCACGACAAAATCTCTCATCGATACTGATCGAATCTTCGTGAATGTCGTTCCAGCGAAGCCCGACCAGTTCGCTTACCCGTAGCCCTGTGTAAATGGCAACGTAAACCATCGAGGCATAGGGTTCGGGAATCCGGGCGATGAGTTCCTCGAATTGCTCTTTGTAGAGGAATGGTTTTGAGGTTTTCCGGCCGCGTCGCTCCGCTGGTAAGCGGACGTTTTCGACTGGATTGGACACGAGCAAACCGTACTGCACTGCCGACCCAAGCACGCTGGATAGAACATCGCGGATTTTGTCGCGCGATTCATGCTTTAAAGCCGACGTCGCGAGTCGGGAAAAGTATCCTTGCACTGTCAACGGTGTCAGATCGCGAAGGCATAGGTTTCCGAAGGCAGGTTGTAAATAGTTTTCGATGACACCTTGGTAGCGATCACGTGTGCTTTTCGCTAGCAGCGGCATCACAATCGGGATGTATGTGGTTTCCACGTAGCGTTTGAAGTTCGTTGCCGAACCGATGGACTCAAGACCCTGGTTGAGCGGGCGCATGTATTCGTCTGCGACCTTTTGCGCTTCGCGAAATGGTTTTTCTGCGGGCGCGATCCGAACCGGGGCCTGTACTCGTTTGCATTTACCTCCGACGAAAACATCTCGCCGGATGTCGATGACCCACCATTTGCCTCGGCGCCGAGGCGTGGGATTCTGAAATCTCCGGCGCGCCATTTTCTCGAAGACCTCTCTTTCCTGTGCGCCGGTCTTCGCTTGGGGCCGAATTGTAACAGGGTCGAACATCCGTGCTACGCGTTTTCTGCTCTCAGAAAGACCTTTAGTTGCGGGTCGAAAACAAATCCCTGGCTCTCGCGCCAGTGGGTGTAACAGAGCTGCGCGCGCCAAGGGGTCAACTTGCAACCGGGATGTTTGCAATAACTCACGCTTTCGGCTCTGGACGGCCTGCAGCCTTCGCAAAAGCTCCCCTGGCCTCGAGCGATGCTTTCGCCCATTCCGGTGTGGCCTGGTGAGCGTCCGTCTCCGCTCGGGATGGCACCATGCGCCAGTAAGTACTTTGCTCGCCACGGATCCGGTAGATGATCGCGGTCACGTCGCCGGGTCGCGGCATGAATTTTGCCGTCTTGAAGTGCTCCACAAATGCCTTTTCGAGCATCTCGGGCAACTCCCCCTGGAAGCACAGACTCCAAGTTCGCATCTCCCCTGGCAGTACTTCCGTGTGGTACAGGTCAGCAGCTTCCGCCAGCAGGCGCCCCAAGGCCAAGTCCGACAAGGATATTTTCTCGGGTACGGCGAGAGCGCTCTGCGGCTGCGCCCGAATCGTTTTGCTCCCATTCTTTGGGATCATCGAGGTAACTGCTGCGATTGAACCAAGTCGCTGCATGGGGTGTGAATGTTCCTCGTTTTCCGGCTGGGGATTCCGCAAATAAGAGCGTGCGCTGCTTGATCCCGGCGACTGCTTCGTCTCGGCTAAAGGTTTTTCCATACTCACCTTCCTGAACTCGTCGGATTGCCTGCCCGATTGCCTTCAATGCCACCTTTCGCCCGACTTTCCTCGGATAACACTCATAGATTTCCTCTGTCTCAGCGAGCGATGAGCGAGCGAGAGATTTGTTGTGGTTGAGTGATGAGGTGTGGTGAGGTGAGGTGGGCATTGCGGTTTCATGCGCCTCGCATGCGGGTGGCATTGCCGCTTTATGCGCCTCGCATACGTCAGGCTTTTTTGTCCCGTGCCGCTTTGCCCAGCGATTCTTAGCTGCGAATCGAGCATTCTCAATGCGTCCCGGACGGCCAGCTGCCCACGGGTTGTGTTCAGCCCACTCATGAATCCGATAGGAGCCGTCTTGGCCATCAAGGAATCGGATCTCGGCTAATGTGCCGACAAACTTTTCACTTTCACCAGGCCAGTCAGCGGCAATTGCGATGTCTTCGGTCGTCATGTTGTGAAGGTTTCCGTCTGGTCGATTGTCGGCCACCCAGAGAAAAAGACAGATCAGCGACCAACATCCTTGCGCGCCAAGGCGCCGATGAAGTTTTACCGTCTTAGGGTGGCGAGGAAATGCGGTCGAGATTCTGGCGTCGTCAGCCATTGTCGCGATCCGTTTCTGGCTTACTGGGTAGGCTTACTGGGTAATTCGATTCGGGCAGAGCGTCCACATATCGCACCGCCAGAGTTCTCCAACCCTGAAGCCTTGCGGCGGCTACTGGCGAGCCTTCTGCGAAGGCCTGCATTGTCTTGGTGCTCATGCGCGAGGATTCGTCAGCGAGCTGCTTCCGCAGGCCCGTCAGGCGCACGGCACGCGAGTTGTCAATCCAGGTTGCGAGACCATCCTGCACCATCTGCCGCGCTGCTTCACGCGAGACATAGTGGTCCGGGTCCGTCTTCGAGGGCTGCTGTGGGCGATATACACCGACCGTCATATACACACTCCTTCCCAACACTGGGGTGAAGCCTCTTACCAAGGCTTCTAACGGAAAGCACTTTTCCGCTTACTCTCTTGCGGTCTCCGCTACTAATAATTTTATTAGCTTACATAATATAAGATGCAGCACTCGCTTAAACGATCTTCCGTCGTCGATGCTGAAACGTTAAGGAAACTTCGACTCCGAGTCGGCTACCAAAATTATTGACATTAACTCACAAAAATATTACTATCCATTGACGGGGGTAGAACCGTGCATTGGTCGAATAATCCGAAGGAACTGAGAAAGCGCAGAAAAGAAGCTGGCGTCACCCAGGAGCAATTGAGTGAAGCTGCCGGAATCAAGCTCTCCTGGCTCGCTGCGGTTGAAACTGGCCGCGTTCCGCTGGCTGGGCCGAAGGGGCGTGCAGTTTGGCGCGCGCTGGCGCGGATCGAGGAAAGAAAGAGTCGGAAGACCTTGCTCTCATCGCTGATCGACGAGCGGGGCTTTGCCGAGTATGTTTCGCCCCGGCTGCTTGAGCCGCGCGAAACCCCCGAACAAGTGGAGATTCGAAAGCTACGTGCGCAGCTACAGCGCCTGACCCAGGACTTCGATCTCATGAAGGAAATCGCGGAGATTCAAAAGGAGATGCTTGCTCTCCACAAGAGCGAGTCTGGGGAGCAGACGGCGCGGATTCAGGAACTGGAGCAGCAGGTGACCGATCTCAGAAACCTCTACGAGGCAGAAACTGAAGCTGCACTCGCGCACGCACGCGCCGAGGAACTGCGCGAGAAAATTTCCGCACGCGGCGAGGAGGGCCACTGATCACAAATGGTCGATTATGACAAGACGATGGAACTAGGCAGAAAACTTCTAGACAAACACGGTCTGGCTGATTGGAAATTTGACGTTGTTAACTTGCAGAACACCGCGATGTTCGGTGCCCGTGCCCTCTCCGATAGGTGGATGGGGTATTGTTCGTGGTCCACCAAAACCATATATGTTGATTGGCATCCGAGGCAGAACACGGTACGCCAAACTATTCTTCATGAGATTGCACATGCCCTGACTCCGGGTGACCATGACCACGGAAGAGAGTGGCTCAATAAAGCCAGCGATATTGGTTGTACCTTTGTTCACTTGCTGCCCTACTTTGAAATGGCGCGAAGAAGGGAGACAGGGACTGAAGGCGCGAAGAAGGGAGACAGGGACTGACGCATGGCTGAACCAGAGATCATTATCGCGTCCACCACGCAGACCCCCGAGGAACTTGCCGAAGCCTTCCCTGAAGGCACGGAAGTGGAAGAAGTTCCTGAGAGGCCGCAGGAGCCGCAGCGAACTGCCGAGCAGCGCGAGGCCGACGATTTAAGGAGACTACCGAAGGGTGTCCAGAAGCGTTTTGATCGGCTCACGGCGCGGCTCAAGTCCGCCGAGGAAGAGTTGGCGAAAAGTCGGACGCCGAAACCCGCCGAACCAGCGAATGCCCCTGCTGCGAACGAAAGCGCTCAGGGCAGATCGCCGAAGGATGCAGCCAAGCCGGAAGCGAGCCGCGCTCCGTCCTATGAGCAGCGTGCAGCCGCTGCGAAGACGCGCTTCGCCGATTGGGACGCCACGTTCAAGGCAGTGGAAGGCATACAGGTGCCTGAAGCCGTGCTGGAGGAGATTCGCAGGTTGGAGAACGGCCCCGAGGTCGGCTACTTCCTCGCAAAAAGCCCCCAGCTTCTGGATCACTTGGTGAAAGAACCGCAGCTTGCCGTCCAGCGGGTACGCCACATCGCTCAGGATCTGTACTTTGCTTCCATGCCGGGAACGGCGCAACTGCGGCAGCGAGTCAATGAACTCCGCGCCCAGCAGGCCGATGCTAAGGAAATTGCTGCGGGTTGGAACAAGTTTCCTGTGTCGGGGCCTGTGGCCCACGCCCTACAGCAGGCTCTTTCGTCTGAACAAAACGGGGCGCTGGTAGCAATCCACCTAGGCCGTCATCCTGAGCTTGCTGCCGAGTTCGCGCGCATGACTCCGCTGCAGGTCTATGGGAAAGTTGTGCGGCTGGCTACCGAGCTGGGCGCCAAGGCTCCTGCACGAAAGCCAGTGAGCCAAGCACCGACTCCAGTCAAGCCAGTGACTAGCTCATCGCCTGTGGCGCGCCCACTTAATGATCCCGACATCTCGGTTGATGAGTACGTCCGCCGCAGAACTGAGCAGATACGCAGTCGCAGGAGGAATCGATGGTAGGCAAAGAGTTCACGAGCGCACTTCTGGGCGAACTGAAGAAAAGGGACAGGTGGAAACCCGTTACCTTCGGTGAACTGACTGACATCCTCCGATCCCTGGATGGCTCAGCGCCCGAAGTCCGCAAGTACGAAGACGGGTTCCCGAAACGGGTGGTGCGTCAACCGAAGCTGTCTGGCTACGACCTTGTTGATCGTGCGCCAGGAGTGCCGGAGACAAAGACCGTGTTTACGTCCGCAGAATACAACGCCGCAATACGAGAAGGTTTTCGTGAGGAGGAATGAAATGAAGCTATCGCAAGTAAGAGGCCGGATGCCGCAGGCCGAAAGAACTCTCGACCACATTGAAATCCATGGTCACCAGGACGGTGGCAGGATCATCGAGCATCACTTCACATCGGGGCGGCCTGAGTCGTATGTGTTCGAACCCCACGAAGGGCAGGAAATGATAGATCACCTTGCCGAGCATGTAGGGATTCGCGACGACGGCTCCATGAAGCAGGGCGAAGGCCCCTCCCCGGCTGACGACGAAGCGAAGCCCAACTTCGCCGAGCAGGAAGGGCGGTAGTCATGGCGTCCATTCCCCTCCCAGCGCTCGACATCAGACCCCCGCAACAACAGACTAGTCCAATTGACGAGTTCGCACGTATCGCCCAGATCAAGGGTCTGCAGGCCGATCTCGAAACTCGCCAACTGCAGAATCAGCAACTGGCTATGGCCTCTATGGATGACCAAAAGTGGCGCCAAGCTATCGCGGATTCGAACGGCGACCCAGACCAGATGCTGAACCTGGGCCTGAAATACGGCGTCGGGCCGAAGAGCTACATGGCGATGCAATCCGCCATCACGGAACATCAGAAGCAGTTGACCAGCCTACGAACCGACCAGCTTGCGCTATTGGACAAGTTCCATGACAACGCCATCGGAATGCTCCAGCCTATCGTCCAGTCCAAGAACCTGAACCCCGATCAGAAGCAGCAGGCGTGGGCCGATGGAGTCAGCCAAGCCGAGCAGCAGGGATGGCTGATTCCCGGATCTGTGACCACCACATACCCGGGCGACGATTCCGCCAACCTGCTTCTTAGCAAATTGAAGCTCGCATCCAGCCAGATCAAGGATGCGCAATCGGCGGCGCAAACCAGGAAAGACACGGCCCAGGCGGTTCTGGATGAGACGAAGGCAAACATCACCAAGAACTCCAAGCCAGGAGATTTCGACAACATCATCGATCAGGCCGCGCCGCCAAACGGCCCGGATGCGGCACTGAATCAGCGGACCAAATCCCTGGTCAATTTCGCTCTTCTGCGCGGCGATAGCGACAGTGCGAACCGTGCGATCACCGAGATGTCCAACCAGCTCGGATCAATCGAGAAAGAAACCAATCCGCAAGTGCAAGCCGGGAAGGTGGCAGTCTCAACAGCGGAAGGCATTGCGCGCGCGAATGTTGAGGCCCAGATTGCGCGAGGTTCGAATGCGGCTCTTGCGAATGTTCCGCCGCATCTGGTTAGCGCCGCGACCGCAGATGCTACCAAGGCTGGGACTGAGTTCGCGGCATCGCAGTCTGTCAGCCAGAGACTGAACGCCATGATGGACGCGGCTCGGCACGGCAACGTCATCGCCTATCAGGTCATACCTGAGGAGGGCACGCTGCAGATCACGACCTCGCAGGGAGTCCACAGGATCAACAAGACGGAGATCGACCAATACGCTGGCGGCGGCTCGGCCTGGGATCGTCTTGTCGGTCACGTTGGCAAGCAACTCACGGGCGCGTCGATTCCTGGCAATGTTCTCGATGATATGGGCGAGATTCAGCGGATTCAGGCTGATGGCGCGCGGTCGAAGTATGAGAACTCGCTGAAGGTGATCAATCAGTCTTACGGTTCGACGTTCAAGCCAGTCGACATCGGCCAGAATGCGACCACAACGGCGCCAACCCCCCAGAGTCACGACTTCTCCCTGAGTGCTTGGCAAAGGGCGAATCCGAACGGAAACCCGGCAGCGGCTAAGGCCGCAGCAATTCAGCAGGGCTTTAGGGTGGTGCCGTAATGGGATCAACAGCGATTGATTTATCTGCGGGGATGGTTCAGAGGCAAGGAGCGGTCGATTTGTCGGCTGGCCTGCTTCCCAAGGCGCAGAGCGGTGCCCAGGTGAACGACGTGGGGAATCTGGTGATCACGCCTCGCCCCGGGGAGAGCTTTCAAGACACGATGCAGCGCGCCGCAGCTTACGGCAAGACTGTGACGCCCGAGCAAATCAATGCAGAGGAAAGGACTATTCCAGCGAAAAGCCTCGCATCCCTTGCAGCGGCTCCGGTCATCGGCGCGACTGGTACGGCAGCGCTTGCGAGCCTGGGTGAAGTGCCCAGTTTGGCGAGGAAAGGCATAGACACTGGCGTTGAATACCTGAAGAGCGTTCTCCCCGAGCAGGCGACGGCAGATCAGATCGTCAAAATTGGCAAGATGGTGCGTGACCTGAGTGTTACCGCATACACAGGAACGCGTCTGGGAAAGTACCTGTACAACGCAATTTATGGAAGCGAGGGCAAATAGATGGGAAACGGAAGACCAATGTCTCGGCGTGAAGCGGAGCGAACCATCCTCGGAAAAGGGGAAGTTCGACGGCGCAAGGCAGAACAACTTATCGAAGTGATCACCGCCAACGGAGCGCACGATCTGAACGCTCAACGCAGGCGCAATGAGGTCGCTGAGCAGAAGGAGAACTACGACCGCCGCGTTTCTGCCCAGGCAAGGTGGCTGGACGTCACCGACCAGATGGAATACCAGCGCCGCCGTCGGCTCATGCCGCAAATGTCGGTGGAGGACATGGAATATTACAGCCAGCCTCGGAAGGAGACCTAACCGCGTCGTGGCCCTCACCAAGAGACAGCAACTCTTCGTCATGGAGTACGTCAAAGACCCCGCGTGCGGCAAGGCGGAAGCAGCGCGCAAGGCGGGGTTCTCAAAACCGCGCGCCGAAATTACCGCCTGCGAACTGATGAAGAATCCCGAAGTGCAGCGGGAAATCGAGCGCCAGATGACGAAGCGCTTGGAAAAATTTGAAGTCACGAAGCAGGTCACGCAGGAGTCAGTCTTGCGTGAACTCCAGGCCATCGTTGAAGCGGCGACAGCGGCAGGGGCTGGCTCCTGGCAACTAAATTCCAGGCTTAAGGCTGTCGAACTGCAGGGCAAGTTTCTGAAGATGTGGACGGAGAAGCTCGAAGTCGGCCCGAATGACGCTTTGATGGAACTGCTGCTGGAAGGACGCAAGCGAGCAGGCATCGCGACAGTGCCAGCCTTACCCGAGGAAGGAAGCGGCAGTGTCAATTAGCGACCCAGAGCTGCAACTCGCGAAGGACATTGCAGGCTTCTACGCCGATCCGCTTGGCTTTGTCATGTACGCCTATCCCTGGGGCAAGCCGGGTCTTCTCGAACACCATGAAGGCCCGGATTCCTGGCAACGGGATTTTCTGATCGAGTTGGGCAAGCAAGTGCGTGAGCGGAAGTTCGACGGCGTGCATCCCGTGGCGCCGATCCGCTTGGTTATCGTGTCTGGCCACGGCGTGGGAAAGTCCGTGCTCTGTGCGTGGGTTACGCACTGGATTATGAGCACCCGACCGAGATGTAGAGGAACTCTGACGGCAAACACGTTCAGCCAATTGTCTACGAAAACCTGGGCATCTGTTCAGTCCTGGGCACGGCTTTTGATCAATCGCCATTGGTTCGAACTGACCGGGGAAACGATGTCCTTTCGTGGCGAGAAGGCTTCCTGGGCCGTGTCAGCACAGTCGTGTCGCGAGGAAAATGCAGAAGCCTATGCAGGCCAGCACGCGGCGGATTCAACGAGCTTCTATTTATTCGATGAAGCCAGCGCCATCCCCGAAAAAATCTGGGAAGTCGCCGAAGGCGGATTGACAGACGGAGAGCCGATTTTTATCGCCTGTGGGAACCCGACGCGAAACACGGGGAAATTCCAGCGCATCACATTCGGCAATGAGCGTGAGCGCTGGACACGTTTCTCAGTGGACAGCCGCAATTCGAAGTTCACCAACAAGGAGCAGATTGCAGAGTGGATCGCAGACTATGGCGAGGATTCTGATTTTGTCCGCGTTCGTGTCCGAGGTGAGTGTCCACGGGCAGGCTCAACCCAACTCATCCCTTCCGATGCCGTAGCGGCCTGCCGAAAGTTCACGGCTTCCGGCTTTGAAAGCCTCCCAGTGATCCTGGCGGTGGACGTGGCTCGCTTCGGTGATGATCGCAGCGTGATCGGCGTGCGCCAGGGCAGGCACTTCCGCATTCTTGCGAAACTGCGCGGCCTCGATCTCGTCGCTGTCACCCAGCGCGTAATCGACTGCATTCAATCTGAGCGACCGGACGCCATCGTGGTTGACGGTGATGGACTTGGCGCTGGCGTGATCGATATGCTCCGCTCAGAGAACTACACGCAACGCGTGCATGAATTTCACGGTGGCGCCACACCGCAGGATCGGAATAAGTACTTCAATCGCCGCGCCGAGTGCTGGGGTGTCATGGCGGATTGGCTGAAGGCTGGCGCGGAAATCCCCGATGATCCTGAGCTTGAGATTGATTTGACCGGGCCGCAGTACGGCTACTCCAACAAATCGCAAATCCAATTAGAGAAGAAGGAAGATATGAAGAGACGTGGCCTCGCATCGCCCGACCTCGGCGATACCCTGGCGATGACGTTTGCCGTGCGGCCTTCGACGCGAAGGTTCCAGAAGCGCGAGGAATTTGACTATGACGTGTTCCGAAAGGACGCCCATCTGCTGTGGATGCGGTGAGCGCGCCCCCTAACCGCCAGCCCCTCCCCGCCTTCCACACTTGGGCTTGGCTTTCTCGCTCCCCTTGACGCCTTCGTGGCAATCTCCTTGCGCCGCTTCCCTCTGCTCTTTGTGGTGCAGAGTACATTGTATCTCAATGAGTGTAACCGCCTGCTTACGTCAACTGAGCGGTCAGGGATGAAGCAGACCCCAAGAAAGCCATACGGTCGCGAACGCAAAGAGAAATCCATAGCTCATCAGGTTTGCATCGCGAACCGCATTTCGTAGCACTTTTTCGTTCACCTCGTCCTCTGGTGCGTCTAGCGCAGTCGTGGCGGGAAGGATGTGCTCGACAACTTTCTGCTCAACCCATACCGAAACGAAAAAGAATGGAATGAGGAGCACCATAGCCGCGAGGGGCACTGTCCACGAGCCGCTGTCCCCCACAGGGGCAAGCCACGGTGCGCTAAGAATGGTCCCAACAACGCGCTCCAGCGGACTATTCCAACTGCTGTGCCCGAGCCTAGTACTATGAGCAAGTCCTTCAAACAATCCCATCTCGCAGAGGAATAGCACTCCCCATGTGAGCGGGATTCCAAGAATGGTCGACACCACGTTCGCTGCGGCAGTGGCCCAGATAACCTTTCCCTTCCGAAGGGACGTGCGGCGGATGATAAGAGCCGCCTCCGCTCCAATGATCGGCAGCAGCAGGA
>Ga0126373_10004321_pt1 | contig 10861 bp, 6 predicted proteins | sample PanSoiMetPlot_11_FD_92545 | JGI IMG/M metagenome (GOLD analysis project Ga0126373, IMG submission 92545) | Tropical forest soil microbial communities from Panama - MetaG Plot_11 | ecosystem: Environmental > Terrestrial > Soil > Tropical forest > Bulk soil | place: Panama | collected 2016-02-17
CCGATCGCGACATCGAAGAGATTCTCGGCGCGCTCGGTTTTCATCCGGTCCGCTCGGACAGCAATCGCGGTAGCTCCGGCTCGCTCGTCGCCGCATGGGATTGCGTCCAGCCCTCCTGGCGCCGTGACGTCATCCGCGGCATCGACCTAGTCGAAGAGGTCGCGCGCCATCACGGCTACGACAAATTCCCGCCGCGGCTGCCGCCCGCCAAGCGCCCTGCGCAACGCCTTCCGCATGCCGAAGCGCGCGATCGTCTCCGCGAACGTCTCGTCGCGCTCGGCTATCAGGAAATCATCGAGATCCCCATCGTCAATAAAGATCGCGATGAAATCTTCCGCGCCGAAGATGTCGCGTCTGCGGTTATCGGCAATCCCCTTGCCGAGGACGCTTCCGTCATGCGCTCCTCCGGCACCGTCGGCATGATTGCTGCCCTCGAATGGAACTTGAATCACGGACAGCGCAATCTGCGCCTCTTCGAAATGGGCACCGCCTACTCCCTGAGCAATGGCGAGCCCGTCGAAACTCCTTCGCTCACTCTTGGCCTTACCGGCCTCGCTCGCGAAAAAGATATCAACGAGCCCGCGCGCGAATTTTCCTTCGTGGATCTGAAAGGCGATCTCGACCGCCTCGGCGAACTCGCCGGAGGCTTGGCATGGCAGTCCGGTGGTCCGGGTTGGCTCGCCACCGCCCGCGCCGCGCACGTCCGACTCGCCCGCGGCGGCACAAACGAAAACCGTCTTGGCGTCGCCGGCCAACTCGCCCGCCGGGTCGCCGATCAGCTCAAATTGCGCCAGGATATCTTCCTGGCCGAAGTTCTTCTCGATCCCCTGCTCGTCGGAATTGAAACTGCACACGCCGCGCTCAAGCTGAGACCGCTGCCGCGCTTTCCCGCAGTCGAGCGCGATTTCTCGCTCGTCCTTTCAGACGGCATCACATTCGCTCAGGTGGCAGCCGCGATTCGTGCCCTCGCCATTCCCGATCTTGAATCCATCGAACCCGCCGACCTCTTCCGCGGCGGCCAGATTCCCGCTGGAAAATACTCCCTGATGATTCGCGTCGTCTTCCAGAGCCACGAAGCCACACTTACCGACTCGCAGCTTGCCGACTTCTCCGTGAAAATCGTCGCCGCGCTCGAAAGGCAGCTCGGTGCCGCCTTGCGTGCCCCCTGAAGCAATGACAACGAAATCGTTGCGCCGCACGCGCCGATGCCCGAAAATGGCCCCCACTCGGCCGGGGAGCAACTCATGAAAATTGAAATCTACGACCAGACTTACAGTGTCCAGGCGGACGGCAACGAGGAATATCTAAACAAACTCGCCGCGTATGTTGACACCAAGATGCGGACAGCCGCCGAATCCGCGCGCACCGTTGATTCGGTCAAAGTCGCCGTCCTCGCCGCTCTCAACATCGCTGACGAATTGTTCACACTGAAGCAACGCCAGGAAACGCTCGAAGGCCCGCTTCGCAAGCGCGTCGAAAAGTGCGTCGCCATGGTCGAAAAAGCTCTCGAGCAGACGAACTAGCCACCGATGGTTGCCTTCCTGTCGGCATCGCACCGCGACGGGCACAACCGGTTGGCTAAATCTACCATCTGTTATATGTTGATGTTCAGGCGACCCTAACCAGCAGCCAAATGTCCCAACGCCGTACATTTTGCTTTTTCGTGGTGCCCCTGGCTCTGCTCAGCCTGCTTCTGCTCGCCACCACGCTAGGCGGCATTTTCCATCATCACGCCGGCTCGTCGGACCAGAGCTGCTCGATCTGCCACCTGAATCATCAAGCGGCCGATAGCCAGCTCACGAGCCATCGCCTACCGTCGCTCGACCTGATTGGCCTCCGACCCGAGCCGCAAGAACCACAATTCGCGCCGTCCCCGGAATCGCCGCGCCTTCCGGCGCGTGCTCCTCCCATCGCGTAAGCGTTCCTTCTTTCGTCCCGCCGATAGCTTGCGATAAGCTCCGGCGGCATTTCGGCTCACATTGATTGCTCGAAGAGGCAGAACACTATGCGCATTCCATCCGCACAACTCGCCGTCCTGGTGACCCTCTGCGTTGCCGCCGCAGCGCTGTCGCCCGTCGCGCGAGCCCAGATTAAGGGCCCGGTGAAAATCACACTCGACGACGCCATCCAGCTCGCCCTTCAGCACAACCATGCCCTTCTCGCCGCTCGCAGCACCATCCTCCAAAGCGAAGCCCAGGAAATTACTGCTAACCTGCGCCCCAATCCCTCGCTCACCTTTGACGCTCAGTTCCTGCCTGTCTTTCAGCCCGATAAGTTCAACGCCGACTACATCAACACCACGGCGCAGTTCGACCTTGGCATTAGCTATCTCTTCGAGCGCGGCAAGAAGCGTCAGCACCGCCTGCAGGCGGCTCGCGACATCACCGCGCAAACCCGCCTTACCGTTTCCGACAACGAGCGCACCTTAATCTTCCAGGTCGCTTCGCAATTCGTCGCCATCCAGCTCGCGGAATCCACTCTCGATCTCGCGCAGCAGGACCTGAAGAGCTTTCAGGATACGGTAAACATCAGCGAAGCTCGCTATAAGGCCGGTGACATCAGCGAAGGTGACTTCCTCAAAATCAAGCTTCAGCTTCTCCAGTTTCAGACGGACGTCGCGCAGGCCGTTCTCGCCAAGGTCCAGGCGCTGGCCGCCTTGCGCCAGTTGCTCGGCTACGAATCCGTCGGCCCCGGTTACGACATTGCCGGCGACTTCGAATACCAGCCCGTGAAGGTGATGCTCGAAGACCTGCAAGCGAAGGCCCTGATGACGCGCCCCGATCTTCGCGCCGCGCATCAGGGCATCGTTGCGGCGCAAAGCGCCTACGAACTGGCACGTGCCAACGGCAAAGTCGATCCTACCGGCACGCTCGACTACGATCACGTCTCGGACACGAGCGCGATGTCCGTCTTCGTCAACGTCCAGATCCCGATTTTCACGCGTAACCAGGGCGAAATCGCGCGTACCCGCTACGCTATCGCCCAGGCGCAGGAGCTGGAACACGCGACCAGCGACCAGGTGATGACCGACGTCGTTGACGCCTATGAAGGCCTGCGCACAAACGACCAGGTTGTCTCGCTTTATCTTGGGGGCTACCTGAAAGCAGCCAAGGACTCCCGCGACATCAGCGAATACGCCTACAAGCGTGGCGCCGCCAGCCTTCTCGATTTTCTCGATGCCGAACGCAGCTATCGCGCGACCCAACTCGCGTACCGCCAGGCGCTCGCGGCTTATCTCACCGCGCTCGAGCAACTCCGCGAAGCCGTGGGCACTCGGAGCCTGCCGTGAACCGTCGCTGTCATCGGCTGAGCCTTCATCGCCGTATCCGCTGCTTCGCCCTACTGGCGGCCGGGGCGGCGGGCATGGCGCTGGCAGGATGCAGGACCGGGGAGCGCACAGATCTCACGTCCTATTCAACAAAGGAATCGAAGGCCGGCACCCCTGAACTTTTCACGATTCCACAGGAGCAGATGTCGCACGTCCAGGTCGTCACGATTGCGCCATCCAAGATCACGCGCACGTTGCGCCTCACGGGCGCCGTGGCTTACAACGCGTTCAACACCACCTCCGTCATCACCCAAGTCGGCGGTCCCGTTTCTCGCATCTTGGTCGTCCCCGGCGAGCACGTCCAGAAAGGCCAAACGCTTCTCGAAATCAGCAGCCCCGACTACTCGCTGCTTCTCGCTGCCTATGGAAAAGCAAAAGACGGCTTCCGTGTCGCCGACAAGAATTATGACCGGGCGAAGGACCTTTTCGTGCATCACGCCATTTCCGAGCGCGACTTGCTCCAGGCCGAATCTGACCGCAACCAAGCTCAAGCGGACCTGTATTCCTCCGAGCAGGGTCTTCGCGTCCTCGGCATCACCAATATCGACGAACTCGCGAAGTCTCCCTCCGGTGCCGAGATTCGCCTTCCCGCGCCCATCTCCGGCGAAGTGGTCGAGCGCCTCGTCTCGCCCGGGCAGGTTCTTCAAGCCGGCAGCACGCAGGCTTTCACGATCTCCGATATGAGCACCGTTTGGGTGCTCGTCAACGTGTACCAGGCCGATCTCGCATACGTGAAAGAGGGCGACGAAGTCACCGTCCAGACTGACGCTTACCCGGATACGTTCCACGGAAAGATTTCCTTCATCTCGCCCGCGCTTGATCCCAATACCCGCACGCTTCAGGCGCGTCTTGTCGTCCAGAACCCCGGCGAAAAATTGAAGAAAGATATGTACGTCACCGCCACTCTCTACGCCGGCATCACGTCCAACGCCATCACGGTTCCCGATTCCGCGATCCTCCGGAACGACGAGAATCTGCCCTTCGTTTACGTCGCTGTGTCCGCGAATCAGTTCGGCCGTCGCCGCGTCGAAATCGGCGATAGCCAGGGTGGCCAAACGCAGATCCTGAAAGGGTTGTCACCGGGAGAAAAAGTCGTAGGCAATGGAGCCTTGTTCTTGCAATTCGCGAACTCGCTCCAGCGTTAGTGGCCGACGAAACCCGAGCACATGATCCATCGCGTCGTCCAATTCGCCCTCAACCAGCGGTTTCTGATCCTCATGCTCACCGCGTTTGTAACGGTCGCGGGCGCCGTCTCCTTCCAGCGCATGCCCGTGGACGCCTACCCCGATCTTTCGCCGCCGAGGGTCGAAATCATCGCGCAGTGGCCCGGCCACGCGTCCGAAGAAATCGAGCGCCTCGTCACACTGCCCATCGAAGTGGAAATGAATGGCGTGCCGAAAATGGTGGTGATGCGCTCGATTTCGCTCTACGGCCTTTCCGACGTCATCCTGACCTTCGACGAAGGAACCGACGATTACTTCGCGCGCCAGGTTGTGTTCGAGCGCTTCAGCGACCTCCAGCTTCCGAGCGGTGTCACTCCGTCCCTTGCGCCGCTCTTCAGCCCTTCTGGTCTTGTGTATCGCTACGTCCTCACCAGCCCCGATCGCTCGCCGCAGGAACTGAAGACCTTCGAAGACTGGGTCATCGAACGGCAATACAAGCAAGTGCCTGGCGTCGCGGACGACTCCGGCTTCGGCGGCACCGTGATGCAGTATCAGGTCCTGCTCGACCCGGCCCGCTTGTTCGGGTACCACATCACGGTTCCGCAAGTCCTTCAGCAGCTCGGCATCAACAACGCCAACACGGGTGGCGGCTTTTATTCGCAGGGCGGCCAGTTCTCTTACGTCCGCGGCCTCGGGCTCATTCGCGATGAGGCCGATATTGCTGCCGTCGTCGTCGGCTCGCAAAATGGCGTCCCCGTTCGCGTTCGCGATATCGGCGAAGTCGCAATCGGCCACGCGCCGCGCTTGGGTGAATTTGGCTTCAACCAAAACGATGATTCCGTCGAAGGCGTTATCCTCATGCGCCGCGGAGAGCAAACCCAGAACGTTTTACGGGGCGTGCAGCAGAAAACCAGGGAAATCAACGAACGTATCCTCCCGCCCGACGTGAAAGTCGTTCCCTTCTACGACCGCAGCGACCTCGTCCGCCTTACAACGGACACGGTCGAAGCCAACCTCCTCCGCGGCATGGTGCTCGTCCTGATCGTTCTGATTTTCTTTCTCGTCAGCGTCCGTGCCGCCGTGATCGTCGCGCTGACAATTCCTCTCGCGCTTCTCTTCGCTTTCATCGTACTCCACGCGCATGACGTCGCTGCCAACCTGCTCTCGATCGGCGCCATCGACTTCGGCATCATCATCGACGGCACGCTCGTCATGGTCGAAAACGTCTTCCGCGAACTCGGTCTCCGCGAGGGCCAGGAATACGACCTGCACGAAGTGATCCTGGCCGCGGCGAAAGACGTTGATCGCCCCATCTTCTACTCCGTCGCGGTCATCATCGCCGGATACATCCCGATTTATGCGCTACGTGGACCGTCCGGAAAACTGTTCCATCCCATGGCGGACACGATGTCCGTCGCCCTCGTCGGCGCACTCATTCTTACGCTCACTTTTGTTCCGGTCCTCTGCTCCTACTGGTTCAAGAAGGGCGTCCGTGAGCGCCCCAACAAGCCGTTCGAGTGGATCCGCGAAAAATATTCCGGTCAGTTGGCTTGGTGCCTCGATCACCCGAAACCCACGATGCTCGTCGCCACGATGATCTTTGCTGCCACGCTTCTCCTCGTTCCCTTCATCGGCGGCGAGTTTATGCCACACTTGGACGAGGGCGCCCTCTGGGTCCGCGCCACCCTCCCGTACACAATTTCCTACGAAGAGGCCAGCAAGTTCGCTCCCCAAGTTCGCGCCATCCTGATGAAGTATCCGCAGGTCACCGACGTTGGTTCCGAGCTTGGCCGCCCGGACGATGGCACCGACCCCACCGGATTTTTCAATTGCGAGTTCTATGTCGGTCTGAGGCCCTACAAGGATCCGGCCTGGGCTGGCGGCAAGGTTCACACAAAGCCGCAGTTGATTGAGGATTTGCAGAAGCAGCTCGGATCCTTTCCCGGCGTCATCTTCAACTACACACAACCCGCCGAAGACGCCGTGGACGAAGCTCTCACCGGTCTGAAAAGCGCTCTCGCCGTCAAAATCTACGGCTCCGATCTCAACGTCCTTCAGGAAAAAGGCATCGAACTCAAGCGCCGCCTCTCCCAAGTTCCGGGCTTTACCGAGCTCACCGTAGTCCGGGAACTGGGCCAGCCCAGCCTTCTTGTCCAGGTGGATCGCGACAAAATCGCACGCTACGGCGTCAATGTTGCCGACGTCGAGGGCATCGTTCAGGCCGCCGTAGGAGGTCAGGCCGCAACGCAGGTCATCCAGGGCGAGAAACTCTTCGATCTCGTCGTACGGATGAAGCCCGAATTCCGCGAAAGCCCTCAGCAGATTGGCAATCTGCTTGTCGGCACCCCCTCCGGCCAGCAGATCCCCATCCGGGCGCTCGCGAACATCAAGCAAGGCAACGGCGCCTCCTTCATCTACCGCGAAAACAATTCCCGCTACATCGGCGTCCAATTCAGCGTTGAAGGCCGCGACTTGCAGGGTGCCGTCGAAGATGGCCAGCGCGCCGTTGCCGACATCGCAAGATCCTTGCCATCCGGCTACCGCCTGGAATGGGGCGGCGAATACAGTGAGTTTCTTGAAGCGAAACGGCAGCTCATGATCGTCGGCCCGCTCTCGATTCTTCTGATTTTTCTGATCCTCTTCGCACTCTACGGCAACTTCAAATTCCCTGTCACCATCGCCCTCGGCGTCATCATGACGGAGCCAGTCGGCGCGCTTGTCGCCCTGAAACTGACGCATACGCCGTTCAGTGTCTCATCGGGTCTGGGCCTCCTCGCGTTGCTCGGCGTTTCGGTCGAGACCGCAGTCATCTTGGTCTCCTACATCAACAAGCTTCGCCTGGAGGGCAAATCGATTCGCGCGGCTACATTCGAAGCCTCGCTCCTCCGCCTTCGTCCAATCATGATGACCGCGCTTGTCGCTTGTCTCGGTTTGCTGCCCGCCGCGCTCTCAACCGGTATCGGCTCCGACACGCAAAAGCCTTTCGCCATCGTTGTCGTCGCCGGCCTCATCTCGCGGCTCTTTCTTGGATTCTTTGTCAATCCGGTGCTGTACGAATCGGTCGCCAAACAAGGCGACGTCTTGCAGGTGTAGGAACGCGACTCTTGTTAACGCGACAGGTCGAACGGAGTGAACCAGGCCGGCACAAACAGTCGAAAGACTCTCCCGTGCGGGTCTTTCTCTGCTACCCTGTTGCCTGGTCGTTGCATCTAAGCTCCAGATGTGTGCTGGCGAGATGAGGCTGAAGCTTAAGTCACCCCCGAATACCAGCCGCGCCCGAGGACGCCGCGTCGCCGCGGTTCTGGCTATCGCTCTTCTTCTTTTCGCTACGTCTCTGAGCCTCTGGCATCACCATACTTCCGGTTCGCCCGCTTCCGAGGCCACCTGCCATATCTGCCATATTGCCCACCATCAGGTGCTCGTCGGCCCCCAAGCAAGCGCGCACCTTCCGACGCCTCTTGTCTTCTCTGAAAAAGTCATCCCTGTCTCGTCGCGAGCTGTTTCGGACCCCGTAACACTCTACGAATCTCCACGCGCACCTCCCTCCGCCTGAGCGGTTCCTCAATAGCCCCAAAACTCAGGGCCTCCCGCCTGCTGTTGTCGGCACACAGACGAGCCGGGCGCGCAGGCGGTTAGCCTCCATTTCAATGGTTCATCCGGGCCATCCTAGCGCCCATTCAATGGAGGAAATGGAATCATGAGCAGTGCTCGCTATCGTTTTTCGATGCTCGCTGTATTTTTCGTACTTGTGTTCGTGGCGATTTCTGTCGCGCCATCCCTTGCCGCGCAAGGCGTCAGCGGTGCTGGCGCCATCCAAGGTACACTGCTCGATCCTTCCGGCGCTGTCGTTCGTCGAGCTGCCGTCGAGCTCCACAATCCTGTCAGCGGTTTCCGCCTCGAAACTCTTACTGACGATTCCGGCGTCTTTACCTTCACAAACCTGCCCTTCAATCCCTATCACCTAAGCGTTCGGGCGACTGGATTTGCCCCTTACGCGCAGGATGTGGACGTACGATCATCTGTGCCTATCAGCCTAAAAGTCGGTCTAACGGTAGCGAGCGCTTCGAGTACAGTAACAGTTCACGACGAGGGAGGCGACCTCCTGGAGAACGATTCCACCTCTCACACGGACGTGGACCGTAACCTGTTCGGTAAGTTGCCCCTTGAGAGCGCTTCGTCGTCGTTGAGTTCGCTGGTTACCGAAGCCGCCCCCGGAATCGCGGCGGACTCGAACGGATTCTTTCACGGTTTCGGCGATCACAATTCGAACTCGTTTTCCGTGGACGGCCAGCCCATCACCGACCAGCAAAGCAAGATCTACTCCAATCAGATTCCGATCGATTCCGTCCAGTCTCTCGAGGTTATTCAGGGCGCTCCGCCGGCCGAGTATGGCGGCAAGACAAGCCTCGTGATCGTAGCCACGACCCGCTCCGGCCTCGGTGTCACGACGCCTCACGGCAGCGTCACTGCCTCCTACGGCTCCTTTGGCACATCGAACGCAGCCTTCGACTTGCAGTACGGCGGCCAGAAATGGGGCAACTTCATCTCTGTCAGCGGGCTCAATAGCGGCCGCTTTCTCGATCCGCCCGAGTTCGTGGTCATGCACGACAAGGGCAATCAAGAAAGCGTGTTCGATCGGGTGGACTATCAGTTTTCGAGCGCGGATTCCCTGCATGTGAACTTCGAATACGCCCGCTCCTGGTTTCAAACTCCTAATTCGTTCGACGCCGAACTCGCTTCTCCTTGGAACGGCGTTGTCGTCGCTAACGGCGGCTTCGATCCCAAAGGCAACATCGTCGGCCCTACTGACCAACGCTCGAAGATTGGGACGTTCAACATAGCGCCGTCGTGGACCCGTGTGATCAGCCCGAACGCGGTATTCACGTTGGGTGCCTTCGTACGGCGAGACGCCTTCAACTACGATCCGAGCGATAATCCTTTCGCCGACCTCGGCCCGCCCAGTCTCCAGCGAGAGACCTTCGGACAGAACCGGACCCTAACGAACGCAGGCTTGCGCACCGACCTGTCCTACATACGAGGGATCCACAACACGAAGGCCGGTATCATTTATGAGCACACGTTCCTCAACGAGAACGATTCGATCGGCATTATCGATCCCACCTTTAACGCTCCGTGTTTGAACGCGAATGGCGTCCCCGTGATAGGTTTCAACGACCCCTCTCAATGCGCGGGAGCAGGACTCCAGCCGAACATCTCGTCCAATCCAAATGCGCCGAACACAGCGCAGTTTCCCTTGTTCACTCCGCTGCTGGGCTGCTTCGACTTGACGCGGGCGCAACCGTCCGCAGCGGACGGTTGCGCCACCGCCTCGAGCGCCATTTTCGCCTTTCGCGGCCACACCGACGTGAAGGAACTCGCGTTATACGTTCAAGACACGATCACTTGGAAAACGTGGTCCTTCAACCTTGGGATTCGCGGCGATACGTACCACGCGATCACTCAATCAAATCAAGTCGAGCCGCGCCTGGGGATTGCATACAACATCAAGCAAAGCAACACAATTCTCCGCATCTCCTATGCGCGGACGTTGGAAACTCCGTTCAACGAGAACCTGATCGTTTCGAGCACCGGCTGCAACTTCCCGGTGATCGCCGCGCTCGTCCCCTGCGTTAACGCTCCGGTTACCGCCGGATTCCGGAATGAATTTCACGCCGGATTCCAGCAAGCCTTCGGGAAGTATCTGGTGATCGACGGCGAGTATCTCTGGAAGTACACTCACAACGGCTTCGATATCGGTGACCTCGGCAACACGCCCATCTTCACGCCCATCGAGTGGCACAACTCCAAGATCCCCGGAAACGCCGTCCGAGCCAGCGTTCCGAATTTCCACGGTCTGACAGCACTGGTCGTATTCTCCAGCATCGCCGCGCGCTTCTTTACCCCTCAGGTCGGCGGCCTTGGAACCGTCCCCGCCGTGTCGGGTTCCGGATTTGTGCCGTTTCGCATCGACCACGACGAGAAGTTCAACTCGAACGTTCACGTGCAATATCAGCCGTGGAAGCGCGGCCCTTGGCTTGGGTTCAATTGGCGCTATGACAGCGGCCTGGTAGCCGGCGCCTCACCCTGCTTCGGTCTCGCCGCCTTCAACACCTGCCCCGGTTCTTTCCTCGACCGAGTCACCGGCGCGCCGACGGTATCGCTGGTGGCCGCAAATGCGGGTTCTGTACCTCTCAGCGCGGACCAAGAGTTCCAGGCAGGCTTCTTTTGCGGCCCGCTCCGCCCAACTCCTACTCAGCCTCTCCCGTCCACCTGCCCAGCTTCTCAATTCGGCTCCACGCTGATCCAAGTGCCGGCGGCCGGTAACGAAGATGACGACCTCAATCCGCCACGCATCCGCTCCCGCAACCTC
>Ga0126373_10004322_pt1 | contig 10861 bp, 8 predicted proteins | sample PanSoiMetPlot_11_FD_92545 | JGI IMG/M metagenome (GOLD analysis project Ga0126373, IMG submission 92545) | Tropical forest soil microbial communities from Panama - MetaG Plot_11 | ecosystem: Environmental > Terrestrial > Soil > Tropical forest > Bulk soil | place: Panama | collected 2016-02-17
CTGGCCGAAGGGCAGAAGCGTGGCGAGGGTAGCCGCGCGTTCCCCGTGTATCATCTGGCCGGGTTCCTGGAAGGGCTCTACAGCACGGTTGTGCGGCGCTGGGCCATCGATCTGCCCGAGCCTCACAATTTTGGATGAGCGTGTGAAGAGTGCCGTTGAGTTCTTCCTGCGAGCGGTTGAACCGTAGCAGTGAGGTTGGTGATGAGGGCCGCGCTTCTGTATGAGTTCAAACGCCCCTTGGTCGTCCAAGAACTCAGCTTACCAACACTAGACGCCGACGAGATTTTGATCGAGGTGGAAGCCTGCGGTGTCTGCCACTCCGATTTGCACCTCGCCGATGGTGATTGGCCCGAGCTTGCCAGGATTATCCGGAAGCCCCTTATTCTGGGGCATGAGATCTCAGGACGTGTGGCGGAAAGGGGCTCCGCTGTGCGGGACTTCGAAGTGGGTGATCGCGTCGGAGTCCCCTGGCTCCATTGGAGCTGCGGCGTGTGCGAGTTCTGCTGTGAGGGGAACGAAAATCTCTGTGCACGGCAAAAGATCACCGGTGTGAGCGTTCCTGGGGGCTACGCCGAATTCGTAAAAGCGCCTGCCAGCCATGCTCTAAGAATCCCCGAGGGACTCACCGCGATCAGCGCCGCTCCCCTGTTCTGCGCAGGCGTAACGGTCTACCGGGCACTCAAGCAGGCCAGGATTTGCCGCGGCCAGCGACTGGCCATCTTTGGAATCGGGGGTTTGGGTCACCTCGCTGTGCAGATGGGCAAAGCTATGGGAGCGCATGTCATTGCCATCGATGTTTCTGAGGAAAAGCTTCGCTTGGCCCAATCGTTCGGCGCTTCGCACACCATTCATGCTGCCTCAGCCGAGCTGACCAAGGTCTTACGCGATATGGGCGGCGTACACATGGCGCTGGTGACTTCGGCCAGCAAGGCTGCCTACGACGCGGCCTTCGCTTGCGTACGGCCTAGCGGGACGATGCTCGTTGTTGGTCTGCCCTCGGAAAACATCTCCTTTTCTCCGATTCTGATGGCTGCCCGGGAAATACGGCTGCAGGCGTCTGCGGTGGGCACTCGTCAGGATTTGCGCGAGACTCTCCACCTGGCGGCGGAAAAGAAAATCCGCTGTGAGGTGTCCTCGCGGCCCCTCACCCAGGTGAACGAAGTGATGGAGGATCTGCGAGCTGGTCGGATTACCGGCCGCATGGTCATCACTCCGTGCCGACTTACCTAGGGCGCAAGCGGGCCATTCGATAAAATCTGCACGCTTGACGGTAGTCGCTAACATGTGATAGTTACGCACACGATCTGGAAAAGTGCACCGTCCGGGTGGGTGTCGCGAAGCTCCTCGTGAACGGCCCTAGGGAATCACCAGTGGACCCACTTCTAGTACCGGTGGCCGGAGACCTAGATTGAAGCCGGAGACCGCACCAGCCAGGAGTGTCAAAGAACTTTTCGACCTTACCGGAAGGGTGGCCGTGGTTACCGGGGGGGCCGTCGGTCTCGGACGGCAAATGGCCGAAGCGCTTGCCGAGATGGGCGCGGACCTCGTGTTGTGTGCCCGGAAAAAGGAGCGCTGCGAGCGCGCCGCGGAGGAGTTGAGAGCTCTGGGCGTAAGAACCCTGGCTGTGGGTTGCGACGTTAAGAACCCCTCGGACATTCACACGCTTACAATCGAAACGCTCGCCCAATTTGGCCGCATCGACATTCTGATTAACAATGCAGGCACGTCCTGGGGTGCCCCTGTGGAGGAGATGACTCTTGAGCAATGGAACAAGGTGATCGAAACGAATCTGACCGGGACGTTTCTGTGCTGTCAGGCAATTGGTAAGTTCATGACCCAGCAGAGGAAGGGAAAGATCATCAATGTTGCCTCCACGGCTGGCTTGCGGGGCTCTCCCCCTGAATTTCAAGCGATCGGATATCACGCGAGCAAGGGCGGAGTCATCGCCTTCACCAGAGACTTGGCGCGCAAATGGGGACCCCAGAACGTTCAGGTGAACGCGCTCGCGCCGGGATGGTTCCCCACCCACCTGTCGACAGTTATCATCGAGCGAAACAAGGAGAACATTTTACGTGGGACTCCGCTCGGCCGAGTCGGAAATGACCACGATCTCAAGGGCGCCGCGGTTTTCTTGGCCTCGGACGCCTCCGATTACGTTACAGGTCAGGTGCTGGTAGTTGACGGGGGACAAACGGCATAGAAGGACCGCCCACTCAATGAATATTCCGCTTACGCCAGTGCGTTTCCTGCGTTACGCAGAGCAACAGTATCCGCACAGGACAGCCATCGTGTGCGGCAAGGCGCGCTTTACCTACGCTCAGTTCGCTGGGCGCGCGGCCCGCCTGGCGAGTGGCCTCAGCAGCGTGGGAGTAAAACCGGGCGACCGGGTTGCTTTTCTAAGCTTGAATTGCCACCGGTTGCTGGAAGCGTACTACGGAGTTTTGGAAGCTGCCGCGGTGCTTCTTCCGTTGAATGTGCGCCTTGGAGCAGGGGAACTCACCTATATCCTGAACGACGCTGAGGCCAGCGTCTTGTTTTTTGAAAACGACTTTTCTGCTCTGGTGGATTCCTTCCGCAACAAGCTCACGACGGTTCACTCATTCTTTCTATTGAATGCTCCGCCGAGCGCCGCCTGGCACGAGGGGCAGACCTACGACGAACTGGTGGCCGCGGCTCAGCCCTATCGTCCCGATCTAATGAATTTTGACGAGGACTCCCTCGGCGAGCTTTTTTACACCAGCGGCACCAGTGCCAGCCCCAAGGGCGTGATGCTGACCCATCGAAACATCTATCTGCATGCACTGAGTGCGGTGCTGGCCAAGGATAGTTCGACTGACGGCGTGCACATGCACTCGATTCCGCTGTTCCACGCAAACGGCTGGGGCGCAGCTCATACGGTTACGCTCAAGGGCTCCCGACACGTAATGGTCTCTCGCTTTGATCCGCCAGAGATTCTCCGTCTCATTGAAACAGAACGGGTCGAGAGCCTGAGTCTCGTACCTGCCATGGCCATCGCTCTGGTGAACTGCCCGGAATTCGAGAAGCGGGATCTGAGCAGCCTGAGATCAATCGGCCTTGGCGGCGCCGCGTCCTCCCCGTCGCTGATCCGAGAGGTCGAAGAAAAGTTCCATTGTGAGTGCTATTCCGGGTACGGGCTCACCGAAACGGCTCCCGTGCTGACGACTTCTGCGATCAAACCGGGACTTCCCTGGGCAGGGGAGAGGCGCTTTGAAGCTCAGGCCATGACCGGCTACGCGGTTCTCGGCGTTGAGGTTCGCGTCGTGGACGCCAACAACAACGACGTGCCGCGGGATGGGAGCGCCGTAGGCGAAATCATTGCGCGGAGCGACGGAGTAATGAAGGGCTATTGGAAACAACCCGAGGTCACCGCCGAGGTTCTGCAAGGCGGGTGGTTTCACACTGGGGACATGGCCACCTGGAACGAGGATGGCTACCTGCTCATCGTCGATCGCAAGAAAGACATCATCGTGACGGGCGGCGAAAACGTGTCTTCGCTGGAAGTGGAAAAGATTCTTCTGGCACATTCTGCCGTCCTCGAAGCCGCGGTCATTCCGGTGCCTGACGAGAAGTGGGGAGAGGTGCCCAAAGCACTGGTTGTGTTGAAGTCTGGCGCTGTCGCGAATGGAGGGGAACTGATTGACTTCTGCCGCTCGCGCCTGGCGCATTACAAGTGCCCCAAGTCGGTTGAATTCCTCGAGAGTTTGCCCAAGACAGGCACTGGAAAGGTGCTCAAGAGAGAGCTGCGGAAAAAGTACTGGCTGGGACACGAAACCATCAGGCCAGAATTCTCGGCGCCGCTGCGCACGGCACCGTCCGACTAGCCAGGCGAATTTCCAAACCAGCAATGGGGCGGACCGCTGCGCTTGAAACGAGCCCGGAGTGATCGCGATGGATCTGACGCTAAATGGCGAAGAAAAAGAATTTCGCAATGAGCTCCGCGCCTGGCTGGAAGCCAACGCTCCGAATGACTGGGCTGAGTGGAGGGAGAAACCGCTCGAGGAGTCTTTTCCCTACTTGCGCGCCTGGCAACGCAAGCTCGATCTCGGCCGCTGGGCGGCGGTCTCCTGGCCGAAGGAATACGGCGGTCGGAGTGCGACGCTCATGCAACAAGCTATTTTTTGGGAGGAAATGGCTCGAGTCGAAGCTCCGTCCATGGCCAATGCTCTCGGCTTGGGACTTATCGGTCCAACCATCATCGCCTATGGCACGGAGGCGCAAAAGAAAAGATTCATCCCCAAGATTCTGAGCGCTGAAGAGATCTGGTGCCAAGGATTCTCGGAGCCGAACGCAGGTTCTGACCTGGCCAGCTTGCAAACCCAGGCTCGCTTGGAGGGCGATAACTACATTGTCAACGGCCAGAAAGTGTGGACCAGCTTCGCTTGGGTCGCCGACTGGTGCGAATTGGTAGTTCGAACGGATCCGAACGTCCCTAAACACAAAGGGCTTACCGTATTGCTGGTGGACATGAAGTCGCCGGGAATCGAAGTGCGCCCACTTCGCCAAATCACGGGAGAGAGCGAATTCAACGAGCTCTTCTTTCGTGACGTGCGCGTCCCTGTCGAAAACGTCCTCGGCCAAGTCAATGACGGTTGGAACGTGGCGGTGAGCACACTTATGTTCGAGCGCGGTTCCTACGGTGCGCGGCTGCATCTTGTGTTCAAACGGAACATCGACCGGTTGATCGAAATCTCGCGCACACGTCAAACGAACCATCAGCCAGCGGCGAAGGATCCTCTAATGAGGCAGAAACTCGCTCAGTGCTACGCGGAGATCGAAGTCATGCGCCTGAATCAGTTGCGCGCCTTTAGTCGAGTCACGGCAACCGGAGTGCCTGGCCCTGAAGGGTCCATCCAAAAGATTTTCTGGAGTGAGCTCAATCAGAGCCTGCAGCAGATCGCTCAGGAGCTGCTCGGACCCTACGGCCAGCTGGGCCATGGCGACAGCAGAGCAATCGACAACGGAATCTGGTCTTACGGCTATCTGCGGACACGAGGAAACACGATTGAAGCAGGGACCTCTGAGGTTCAGCGCAACATCATAGGGCACTTCGTTCTCGGATTGCCCAGGAGCTACTAAGGGGAAACGATGGAGTTCGGACTGAGCGAGAGCCAGCAACTGCTCAAAGACAATGCGCGGAAATTCTTTGCGGGCGAGTGCCCGATGCAGGAAGTTCGGCGCCTGATGGAGACCGAGACCGCCTACGACCGACACTTATGGGCCAAGATGACCGAGCAAGGCTACACGGGCATCATCTTCCCAGAGGAATTTGGCGGCGTGGGCCTGGGCAAGGTCGAACTCATTTTGCTGATGGAAGAGGCGGGTTGGGCGCTCCTGCCAGGTCCTCTTTTCTCAACCGTTGCGCTGGCTGGCGCAGTGATCGACGCCGTGGCTGGCTCGGAACAAAAGAAACGGTACCTTAGCGCGATCTGTTCGGGGCAAGCCCGCTCGACCTTGGCGATGCTGGAGGCGAACGCCAGCTGGAGACCAGCGGACGCGCAGATGGCAACCAGCAATGGAAGGCTCAGCGGTGAAAAGCTGTTTGTACCGGACGCTAGAGTCGCTGACTTTATTGTGGTGGTGGGACCTGACGGTGTTTTCGTTGTCGACGCCAAGGCCCCCGGAATCACCGTCGAGCCCATGAAGACGATGGATCTCACGCGGAAGATGTATGCGGTCGGGTTCAACAACACGCCCGGGGAAAGGCTCGCCAACGCGGGAGGTCTGATACGAGGACTTGATGTTGCCGCGACTGCGTTGGCCGCCGAGCTGGTGGGCGGGATGCAGCGAACGCTCGATATTACCGTCGCGTACGCGAAGATGCGGAAACAGTTTGGCAAGCCGATTGGAAGCTTTCAGGCCGTGCAGCACCACTGCGCCGACATGTATTTGGAAACAGAGAGCGCACGCTCGGCGGCATATTACGCTGCGTGGGCGATCGAAAACGATGCGCCGGATGCGGCCGTGGCCGTCTCCATTGCCAAGATGTACGCGAGTGATGCCGGTCGGAGGGTCGGCAACCGCGGCATCCAGGTACACGGGGGCATGGGTTTCACCTGGGAGAATGACCTTCACCTGTATTACCGGCGGGCCAAGGCAGCGGAAACAGCGCTCGGTGACGCGGCCTTTCATCGCGAAAGGATCGCTCAATTGGTCATAGATGGCTGCCCCGCATCAAGCCGGAGCGCGCCACAAGCTTCTGCCGACGCCACGGCGGCATCATGAGCGAACTCGTCCAACTAAGCAGGGAAGGGCACATCGCCGTCATCACCATAAGCAACCCTCCCGTGAACGCTCTCAGTCCTGGCGTGCCCGAAGGTATTTCCGAGGCGGTGCGGAGAATCAACCAAGAGGATGCCATCCGAGCGGCGGTGTTGATCGGTGCAGGCAGCACCTTCGTCGCCGGCGCGGACATCAAGGAACTCGAGAAGTTGGCGTCTGGGGCTAAGCAGCGTGGCACAGGGCTTCTGCCCCTGCTCTTAGAGATTGAGGATTCCAGAAAACCCGTTGTCATGGCCATTCACGGCACGGCTTTTGGCGGCGGGTTGGAGCTTGCTATGGCAGGCCACTACCGGGTCGCGCTGTCCAGCGCTCGGCTGGGCCAACCGGAAGTGAAGCTAGGCATCATTCCTGGGGCGGGCGGCACGCAGCGTCTTCCGCGTCTCGTCGGGACAGCCAAGGCTGTCGAGATGTGCGCCGAAGGCAATCCGGTCAACGCCGAACAGGCAGTTCGACTGGGCCTCATCGACCGAATGATCGAAGGTGATTTACGCTCCGGAGCGATTGGCTTTGCACACGAAATGGTAGGCCGCCCCACCGTGAAAACGAGGGAACGGAGCGTAAAGGCCGAAACGGCTGGGCCGAATTCTGCCGTTTTCGCGGCCGCCCGTGAGTCGGCCCACAAGAAACAGCGCGGCATGATGGCCCCCCTGGCGGCGATCGATGCGGTGGAGGCCTCCACAAAACTTAGCTTCGATGAAGGCTGCCAGCAAGAGCAGCGATTGTTTCTGGAATGCTTGAATTCGGACCAAGCGAAGGCGCTCATGCATGTTTTCTTCGGCGAGCGCGAGGTTGCCAAAATCCCGGACATTCCAAAGGACACGCCCACGATTCCCGTGAATGCTGTCGCGGTCATTGGAGCGGGAACCATGGGCGCCGGTATCGCCATGGTGTTTGCCAATGCCGGTTTTCCCGTGCTGCTCAAAGAGGTTGACGATGCGGCCCTTAACCACGGGTTGGCGAAGATTCGAAAAAACTATGCGAGCTCGGTCGAGCGCGGCCGCTTCAGTCAGACATTTGTCGACGAGCGGCTGAAACTGATCGAGCCAACTTTGACCTATGACGGTTTCGAGAAGGTGGACATGGTCGTGGAGGCCGTCTTCGAAGGGATGGCGCTCAAAAAAGAAATCTTCCGGGCGCTAGACCAGCTCTCTAAACCGGGCGCCATCTTGGCAAGCAATACCTCTACTCTGGACATAGACGAAATCGCGTGCGCGACTGCCCGGCCAGAATTCGTTGTTGGCACTCATTTCTTCAGTCCGGCCAATGTCATGCGGCTGCTCGAAATCGTGCGCGGCAAGAAGACCGGCAAGGAAGTGATTGCCACGGCCATGCAACTTTCGAAGAAGCTTGGCAAGATTGGAGTGCTGGTGGGTAATTGCCGCGGCTTTGTAGGCAACCGCATGTTTCACCCCTACGTACGGGAGTCCGTCTTCCTAGTCGAGGAGGGCGCCACCGTCGAAGGCGTGGACAAAGCCCTCTACGACTTTGGCATGGCCATGGGGCCGCTGGCGGTGGGCGACCTCGCGGGACTCGATGTTGGTTGGCGCATTCGCAAAGAGTATCGGCACCTTGAAAAACCGGGAGTTCGTCAGCCGATGGCTGGCGATCGGCTGTGCGAGCTCGGGCGTTTCGGACAAAAAACGGGCGCAGGCTGGTACAAGTACGATGAGAATCGGCGCGCCGCGCCTGATCCCCAGGTCTCAAGGCTAGTCCGTAAGTGGGCTACGGAAGCCGGCATTCCGCAACGGAGCATTGGGGCCGAGGAAATCTTAGAACGCTGCCTCTATGCACTTGTCAACGAAGGTGCACGTATTCTCGACGAGGGTTATGCGCTGCGCGCTGTTGACATCGACATTATTTTTATTAACGGGTACGGGTTCCCGGCATACCGCGGCGGTCCAATGTGGTTTGCCGACACGGTGGGTCTTGAGAAAGTCTATAACCGGGTTCTGGAATTTCATCGCCGGCACGGTTCTCACTGGGAGCCAGCGCCCCTGCTGAAACGCTTGGCTGAGCAAAACAAGGGCTTCGCGGATTTTAGAACTGGGCAGGTTGCCAAGGTTTAGCCGCGGCACGTTTCAAGGCCCTCGGCGGATGATTAAGGAATCGCCAAAATCGTCCGAGTTCACAACCGGAGAGGTTCGTGACAGACGCTCGGGGAGTGGCTCAAGTGACCTCCAAGTAGGTCTTGGGCAAGACCGAGCTTGAAGCCGAGCGATATAGAAGGCGGGGTCTTTAGGTCGCAGCACAGCCCGGTGGTCCGCAGGGAAATTCGTGGCGAATTTCGAAGATCAGCCTGGGAAGGTCCGAGCCGCCGAAGAAATCGATGTCCCCAGGCTTGAGTCCTTCCTTCTCGAACGAATGCCCGGCGTCGCCGGGCCGCTTCTCGTATCACAGTATCTGAGCGGCCACTCCAACCTGACCTACCTGATCACCTTGGGCCATCGGGAACTTGTGTTGCGCCGCCCTCCCTTTGGCAGCCAGGTCAAGACGGCTCATGATATGGGGCGCGAGTATCGCGTTCTCTCGAAACTTCACTTTGCATACTCGCCAGCACCGAAGGTCCTGCTCTACTGTGACGACGATCGGATTCTGGGCAGCCCGTTCTACCTGATGGAGCCGATCCACGGAATCATCATGCGAAGAGACCCGCCCGCCGGATTGGCGTTCACAAAAGCAGCCGCTCGAAGACTGAGTGAATTTTTTGTGGATAATCTCGCCGCGCTTCACGCACTCGACTACGCGGGAATTGGCCTGAGAGATCTCGGTAAGCCGCAGGGATACCTGGAACGCCAGGTGCGAGGTTGGATCGAACGTTACTACGGATCCCAAACCCACGGTCTAAAGGAGGTGGAGCCGATCGCTCGTTGGATGCGGGATCACTTGCCAAAAGCGAGCGACGCGGCGCTCATTCACAACGACTACAAGTACGACAATGTCGTCCTGGCCGCTGACGACATCACCAGGATTATCGGGGTACTGGACTGGGAAATGGCCACCATCGGCGATCCACTGGCCGACTTGGGTACCACTCTGGCGTATTGGGTTGACCGGAATGATCCCGAGGAACTGCAGAAAATTCGCTGGGGCCCTTCAACCTACCCGGGGAGCATGACGCGAGGAGAGATCATCGAGCGCTATTCGGCAAAGACGGGCCGCGACGTTTCTCAGATCCGTTTCTACCTCGTCTTTGCCCGATTCAAGATTGCCGTCATTGTGCAGCAAATCTACCATCGTTATCACCACGGCTTGACGAACGATCCGCGCTTCGCCGAGATGCCGGAAGTGGTCAAGGCCCTGTTAGGTGCAGCTCTCCGCGCATCCGAGGGTCGAGACGTTTGATCCTTCACCTCTAGCTAGCGATTCCCTTCTGTCTGTTATTCCATGTAGTAACGGACAATCCAAGCGGCCACGCAACAGGGCTTGGGGGTCTCGCGACACTCGGCAACGATGGAAAAGGTGGCCTGTATCACACCTTCGATTTCCTTCGCGGTTTCGACACTCACCCGTGCGCGCACTTGAGAATCAGCGCGAACCGGGGACGGAAAACGGACCCGATTCAAGCCGTAATTGATTGCCATCTTGGGTGCGTGTTTGAATCCGATCACCTGGTTCAGAAAATGACTTAACAGCGAGAGCGTGAGGAATCCGTGTGCGATGGTCGTTTGGTAGGGTGACTCCTTCTGCGCCTTGGGGGGGTCGATGTGAATCCACTGGCGATCCTCGGTAGCCTCGGCGAACTGGCGGATCCGGTCCTGAGTGACGGTGAACCAGTCTGTGACTGCAATCTCGCGGCCGACAAGTTCGGCCAAAGCGCGCGGCGTGTCCAGTAGCAGAGGGGCCATAGAGCTTAGTCGTAGAAGCGCCGCTCCTTTGGGTAGACCTGCTCATCCATGAAGGTCTCCAGCCGGTGCTCGAGATCCTTCATTCTGTCGGAGAATTCGAAAATCAATCGAGCCTCTTATCTGCCGGTGAAGACGGCAGGACGTTTTTCGAGGTAGTGCGCGACACCTTCTTTGAAGTCTTCGCTTCCTAAGCTCGCGAGCATCTCGTGTTCTGACGCTTCAAACGCCTCCGCGAGGCTTTGGAAAAGCCCGTCATATACCTGTCGCTTAATGATCCGGAGAGAGCGCGGACTCACAGCCGAGGCCAGTTCGCTAGCATTCTCCCGTACCTTCAGCGCAAAAGCGTCTTGGTTAAAGACTTGGTTCACCAGTCCGATGCGGAGCGCTTCGGACGCGTCGATGGTGCGGGCGAAGAACAGAAGGTCAAGCGCGTTGGGAAGGCCGACAATCCGAGGCAGCATCCACGCCATTCCGTACTCGGCCACGAGTCCGCGGCGCGCGAAAGTTGTGCTGAAACGCGCGTTTTCCGAGGCCCACCGGAGGTCGCAGTACAGGGCGATCACCAGACCCAGGCCGACAACCGGACCATTGATTGCGGCAATCACCGGCTTTGTGACCGCGGAAAAATAGGAGTACTTCTTGAGGAAGTCTGGCCGAACACCCTGGCGTTTTCCGTGCGTTTCTAAGGCGCGTTCTCGGGTGGCCCTATCGAGGCC